>ERZ779889.173-NODE-173-length-87871-cov-5.214369_pt1 | contig 87871 bp, 83 predicted proteins | sample MGYA00511030_ERZ779889 | MGnify/ENA primary metagenome ERZ779889 (study PRJEB29588, sample SAMEA2160616) | human gut metagenome | biome: human gut; feature: human-associated habitat; material: faeces | place: Denmark | collected 2008/2010 ...
GGCAGGTCATTCTAATTATACCTTATTTGGAGGATTTCTGCTCACCGGTTAACCTTATTTAACCACGCAACTATCGCGTGGTTTTTGTTATACAAAAAATGACCGGCACCGTTAAAAACGGCACCGGTCTCTTCATATCTCTTATTCGCCGATAAGGCCGATAAGATAGTTTATGACTTCCGTGGAATCGAACATGTCAAGATTTGCCAGGAGCCATTCGTTGAACTGAACCTTCGCATGTTTGACATTTTCGGACTTATCCAGTTCACAGAAATATCTGTAAATCATCTTTGCAAGATCAGTTCCGTTCCTGACAACCGCGTCACTGTACGGACTTGCCTTTGCCCAGATATCGTAAAATTCTTTCGCAAGATCAAGGTCGTATTTCTCTTCCACGGTTGCTCCTCCACCCTTTTTCAATGAAAGGATTTCGGAGGGCTTGGTGTAAACAGTATAACACTTACCGGCAGTTTTTGCCGCAAAGCTGTCCATATACTGACGGACATAATGGCCTCGCCAACCGAAGGCGGCATCAAGATACCGGTCAATATAGTAGCTGTACATTTCTTTTGAAACAGAGGTGTTTTTAATCATCTGTTTGATGAGGTATTCTCTGAGTCCTCTGAACTCAAGGATACTTTCGAGATCGGAAGAACCCTCAATCTTGAACATTACTCCTTCAACCCCGCTGTCGGCATAAAATCTGATATTGTCATACAGCACATTCCAGTTCGGGAAAGTAACGGGATAGTAGTAGTAATCCGAGGTGAAATCGAGCACGGTTATGTGCTTTGCAACCTTTTTCCATTTTTCAAAAGACTGCATGAATACGGCATTTGTGGGGCAGGTCTCATCATTTATAGCATGACCGCTGCACAGATGTCTGTCACAGAGGATTACGGAAACATTATCTTCAAGTTTTGTTGCGGGCGGGGCAAAAGTGTTTTTATACGCGAGAATTTCGAGAACAGCATCGGGGTTTTGGGCTTTCAGTTCTGCGGCAAGTCTGTTGACAAACCGATAGTACGATCCGTAATCGGTCCCCTCTTCCATCGCTGCTTTTTTACAGTTTTCACAGGTACATGGTGTTGTATAAGCGTTGAATATGCAACGCAGAACAGAGCCGTTGGCAGAAGCGAGATAAGCTTTTATCGCGGAAGAAACAAAGCTTTCATCGCTGAAGCAGGGCGTTGTGCCCCGGAACGTGAGATTATTCTCCATTACTTCGGCATAATTGAATTCAGTGGAAAAGCGCACATTGAAAGAAGAAACGGAGGACCGATCCACATCTGCGGGAATGGTCAGGGTTTTCCCGCCGCCGGCAACGGATTTGAATCCGGCAGTATATATCCCGAGGTATTCTTCGGCAAAGGCATAAACCGCGGCTCTCGTGGATGAATCATCCATGCCGGAAATCAATATTGATCTGTCGGTGGTTTTAATTATGTACTGCCCGTCTTTGAATCCGGTCCTATCGATATTGAATCCACAGGAGGACTCGCGTCTGGTCTGTCCCACAAGGATCTCATTTTCATAGTCATTGGGGGATATTACGTCGCTGAGTATTCGGATTTTCGTTCCGGTAACGGAAAGAATGGCAGAAGAGAGATATTCAGCGCACGCCCTGATATCATCCGTCGCTGAATTCGAAACCCGGATAACGAAGTCTGACAGCGGGATCTGCCCGAGATACGCCTGACCGTCGGAATAGCATCTGTACACCGTCTTATCCAGGGATTTGGGTACTGAGATCGCGGAACGGCGGGTAAAGGAACTGTCTCTGAGCGCATCAAACCCAAAATAATCGTTTACAAGGGTATAGACAGCCTCAAGCGAAGCCCCCGGAGTATTTCCGCGAAGAACGATACATCCGTCGAACACCTTGATGACAAACCCATCGGTTCCCATGGCATCGGTATCTATGGTGTATTTATCGTCCTCCAGAGAACTCGGACCGACGATTATGACCTTATCGGTCTTTTTCGGTTCAGCGGCGGAAATATTGAGTTTTGCGCCGGCTATACGGTAAATTGCATTCTGAAGGGCGACCGCGGCATCATTATGGGTGATGTCGGGGCAATAAATGGCAAACGAACTTTTGGTCTTGGATACAAGCCGCAGTTTTTCACCTTCGAACAGTTCATCGTCTGCCAGCGAAGAACGATCCTGTGTCGGAGCCTCGGTCGGAGGCTCGGTCCAGGGTTCAGTAGGCGGAACCGTAGGCTGTTCAACAGGAGTTTTAACGCAGGCACAGACGGAAAAGAGCACGGCAAAAAGCAGCACAAATACAGTCAGTTTTTTCATTCTCTTTTTTCCTTTCCCTTACATGTTTTCCGGAACAGACCCGATAACGCCTATTTCCGCAAAGGGTATCTGCTCAAAATTTTCGATCTCGTAAAATACTCTGGAATCTCCGGAAAGAGCCATATCCCCTTCTCCGATATTTCTGAAACCTATATCATTTCGGTCCGGATAAAAACGGTTGTCCCTAGCCGTGCTGAGAACAGCAAACGGATAACTCAGCGAGTACATCACACTGTGCTCGGCAAAAACATTGTTTTTCACAACTGAATAGGCGTTGTTGGCACCGGAATCAAAATCATCGGTTTCATTTGACGAGGAGTCCTTGAGAAGGGCGAGGATTGGGAATTTGTTCTGCCACAGCAGAGACCTGTAAGGACGAAGTTTCAGTTCCTTCCACATACCGGAGGTCGAGTATACGGACAGACCCGAAGCCCAGTTGCCCTTTGTTGCCCTTGCATCATACTGAATCAGATATGTTCCGCAGTTAATGACAATATTGTTTATGACTTTATTGTCTCTGCCTCCTCCGATGAGAAAACCGTTACCGAGGACATCGCAGACTATATTCCCGTAAGCGGTCTGACCTGCGAGTGCATCATCCCAATAGATAGCGTTAGGTTTGCCCATTCCGGCTGTTCCCAAGTCATGAATGTAATTATAGCGGATTATGCAGCTGTCCCAGTCCCAGCGTCTGCCTGCATAAACGGCTCCGGCATCTCCGGTCTCATTGCAGACATTGTAAATTTCGTTGTACTCAATGACTATCTCTGCTCCGTTGTATTCTATTCCCTCATGCGGAGCGTTATAGATTTCATTGTGAGCGATGTAAATACCGGTTCCGGAAGCGACAACTCCGGGGTAATACGTTTTATACACGGACGCATAGTCGTGAATGACGTTATTGGTGATTCTTGTCCTGGAAGGAGTAAGGGCTTTGTCGTCCCCGCCGGAAACGGCAACACCAACGCCTCCGATATTGTATATATTATTATTCGTAACAGTGTTCCTGTAACCTCTGACGGAAACGGCAGTGTCGTAGAGCCCCGTAAAAACACAGTTTTGTACAGTGACATCGTTTCCGTTGACGGAGATACCGCGATTTCCGCCGTTAAAGCAGAACCCGTCAATAATAATATTGTCCGCTTTTATACTGAGAAGTTCTGAACCGTTTACAGAAATCTCTATTTCAGATGAAGAAAAATCATCCTCAGGGTAGTAAAAAAGCTTTCCCGATGTTCTGTCAATATAATACTCGCCGGGACAGTCAAGCTCCTCCGGAATATTTACAAAGTAAATTTTTGCGCCGTTGTTATATCCGTAACCGCTTCCGTCCTCCATGGTGAAAGTGTTGCTCTCACCGTTCAATCCCAGAAGTTCAAGAGTTGAAAAGGACCAGTCGTTGCCTATATAACCAACTATCCATTCGTTGTTACGAAGAGTCCAAGTTCCGAAAACAGTATCCGACTCGGCTATGGTAGCAGTAAGACCGTTCAGCCCGGTAAGGGTAACAAACTCTCCTTTGTTCGGGTACTGTGCCACGGTCTGCCTCTGCCCGTTTACAAGGAGCTCATTGACAAAACCGTTCCCGTAAATATCGTTGAATGAGGTAAATCCGTATTCGGTAAGATCACACACGAGCAGCTTGTCGACCGCGGCGTGGCTATCACCGTCTTTGCGGCGGAAAAGGTTTTTTTCCGCATCAAAGACGGGTCTGAAACTCTCTTTTTCAAGGAGTTTTGAGCCGGAAAGAATTACACGTTCGCCGGGTTTGGCTCTATAGGTCACCGGCGCAGTGTCAGTTCCTGAGTCTTCCTGAGTAAACTGGAGTGCTGAATCAAGACGATAGATCCCCTGTCCGACAAAAACAGTCACACCGCCTTCAGGCAGTCCTTGGGTATTCTTCAGTTCTCTGACAGCATCCCTTGCCCTGGCAATGGTTTTGAAGGGCGAGGACTCCGAACCGTCCCCATCATCACTTCCATTTTCCGAAACGTAAAATGAAACTCCTGCTTCGGCGTAAAGGGTGAAAACAGATGTGAGCACAGACAAAATCAGCGCAAAAGCAAGCATGACCGCAATAAATCTGGATCTTTTCAATTCAATACCTCCAATAGTCTCACTGGACCGGACCTATCTTTTCAAAGGGTATGTTTTCAAAACCATCAAGTAAATAAAAAACGACCGAATCCGCCCTCAGTCTGAAGTTTTCCGCTTCATAGTCCTCAAATCCGGCATCGGATATCCGTCTGAGACTGAGATTATCCCTGATCGTACTGAGTGCGGTAAGGGGTTCTCCGATGTAAAAGTCAGCTTTACACTTGCAGAAAACATTATTTTTCACAACGCTGTATGCGTTATTTCCGGCCATGTCAAAATCAGAAAAGGACCGAACGTCCGTTTCTTTTATGAGAGACAAAAACGGATATTTATTCTGCCACAGTTTTGATTTATAAGGTTTAAGCATCAGATTTGACCAGGGACCGTTGGAAGCATAGGTCGCAAGCCCTCTGCCCCAGTTGCTTCCCGCAGCTCTGGCATCGTAGGATACAGCCTGTTCTCCGGCGTCAATGATTATGTTGTTGACAACGTAATTATTTCTTCCGCCGCCGATATGAAACCCTTTGTTGAAGGTGCTGTAGATAACGTTCCCGTATGCCCGTTGCCCGGAAAGAGCGTCGTCCCAGTATATTGCGCTGGGACCTCCGACTTCCTTGCCGACATGGTGTATGTAATTGTAGCGGAAAACGCAGTTATTCCAGTCCCAGCGTCTCCCAGCGTAAACTGCCCCGGCATCTCCTGTCTCTTTGCACACATATCCGATCTCATTGAACTCAAAAAGCAGATCGGAGCCCCCATATTCGATTCCTTCATGGGGAGAATTCGTTATCCGGTTATGGCTGACAGCTATACCGTTTCCGTTTACCTGTATCCCTGCCTGATAGGTTCTTACAAGCTTTGCAAAATCGTCAACAGTGCAGTTAAAAACTCTGTTTTCAGCGGGAATAAGCTTTCTTGCATCTCCGCCGGAAATGTCTATTCCGCCCTGTCCCAGATCGGACAGAGAACAGTTCTCCACAACATTCCGGTAGCCCTTGCAGATTATTCCCCAGCCGGAAACAGCCGATATTCCGCAATTCCTGACCGTAATATCGTTTCCTTCGGATTCGAATACGTTTCCGATATTTGCACTGAAATCAATGCCGTCAAAGACAACGAAATCCGCATTGTTTTCAATTATCGCACCGGTATTGACGGCAACGGCAATCTCAGATGTTTCAAAACCGTTACCCGGGTAGTAATACAGCTTGCGCGCGTCGTGGTCTATATAATATTCATTTTCGCAGTCAAGTTCATCAAGAACATTGACAAAAGCTATCCTGCCACCGTCGGAGACACCGTAGCTTGTTTCCGCGTCAATATAAAACCTCCCGTCGGAAGAGGATACACGTTCGATTCTGCAACTGTCAAACGACCAGTTGCTTCCAAGGTAGCCTACAGCCCACATTCCGTCCGCATTTTTCCACTTTTCCATATCTCTGTAGGTTTCCGTTGAAGCCCCGTCCCCTGAAGCGCCTTTTATCTTGACAAAGCCTTCGTTGGGATATCCGGCACGGACGGCTGTCCTGCCGTTAACGGAAAGGAACTGCAATTCATGATATTTTTCTCCGGCATCCTGAGGAAGAATGTCCCCAAGGTCATTTACAAGCATGCGGTCAACGGCATCCGGATGAAGGAACTGCCCCTTTTCCTCCTCGGTAAGGTGACGGAAATCAGATGAACGGAGGGCTATACCGCCGACAAAGCGCACATTTCCGACAGCTTTATAAGTTATGATGCAGTTCTCGGTGCCGGAGTCGTTCCGGGTGAGACTGAAGGGTGAAAGGAACTCATACGTCCCCTCAGATATGTATACGGTTATGCCTCCGTCAGGCAGTCCTGAAGTTTCCCTGAGGTTTCTTATTGCATCCCTCGCAGCTTCGGGAGTGGGAAAAGGATCTTCCTTAGTCCCCACTGCCGAGGCTTGACCGTCAGCGGATACCCAATAGCATACCTCAGCTCCGGCAGAAGTTTCGGTCAAAGTCGCAAAGCCGAGAAAAAACTGTAAAAATGCCGAGACAACAAGTATCAACGCTATCTTTGATTTTTTCATGGCATTCTCCGTGGAGATCAGATTATTGTTATGGCCTTTATTTTCTGTTCCGTTATCGGACGGTCATTTCGGTCTGTGGCGGTTTCCGCTATGCGGTCAACGACATCCATACCTTCCACGACCTTTCCGAAGGCAGCATACTCTCCGTCAAGAAAAGGTCCGTCCTGGTGCATAATAAAAAACTGAGAACTTGCAGAGTTGAAATTGCTTGCCCGTGCCATTGAAATGACTCCCCGGCGGTGTGAAATAAGGTTTTTTACACCGTTTGCAAGGAATTCTCCTTTTATGTTTTCGGAGGAGCCTCCGGTGCCGTTTCCGAGAGGATCTCCGCCCTGGATCATAAAGCCTTTGATCACACGGTGAAATATGAGTCCGTCATAAAATCCCTCTTTTACGAGCTTTTCAAAATTTGCCACTGTTATCGGAGCATTTGACGCATCAAGCTCTACCTTTATTATTCCGCCGTCATTCATTTCTATCTGTATCATTTCTGTTCCCTTTCTGCCAGAAGAATTTACTGTAATTTTCATGGTAACATTATATCAGAATTTTCGGTTCATGTCAAGAACCACCGGACTTGATTTTGTTTGAAAAATGTGCTATAATACGCTTGGTAAACCTTTCCGTGAAAGGTTTTGGGCTTCGCCCCCCGCGCTTTGCGCTCTCCAAGCTTTTGACGGCGTCGCAAAAATGCCGTACCAAAGCTGAATCAGAAAAAGTATTATCTGATGAAGTGTTACTTGAGCATCGACAGGATCGCTCAGAGAAAGAGGATACATTATGAATAAAACTGTGGTTCTGATCCCCTCTTATCAGCCGGATGGGAGACTCCCGGAACTGGTACGTCAGCTTTCCGGGTACGGTTTTTACGGAATACTTGTTGTAGACGACGGCAGCCGTCCGGATCTTCAGGGACATTTTGAAGAATGCGAACGTATAGACGGGTGCATTGTTGTACATCATAAGGTTAACATGGGAAAAGGTGCGGCACTGAAAACGGGCTTCCGGTATATAACAGACAATCTGCCCGGATGTGAATGTGTTGTAACCGCTGACAGCGACGGGCAGCACCTTCCGTGTGATATACTGAAGGTTGCGGATGCCGTGGAACAGCATCCGGAGTCGCTGTGGCTCGGTTCCCGCTTTGCGAAGAGTTCTGAGGCGATAGATGACAGAGAAAATGTAACCAGAATCCCCCTTCGCAGCCGACTCGGCAATGGAATCACCCGACTCACTTTCCGTCTGTCTTCCGGCATTAGTGTAAGAGACACCCAGACCGGTCTCCGCGGTATATCACGGAAAAATATAATCAGATTTCTGACTATTGAGGGCGACAGATATGAATTTGAGATGAATATGCTGTATTTCTGTGCTTCAGAGCACATACCTGTCAGAGAAGTTTCGATCTGCACGGTTTACATAAATAAAAATGAGGGGTCGCATTTCGACCCCCTGAAGGATTCCGTGAAAGTATATAAACGTTTTTTAAAATATCTTCTTGTTTCTCTGACATCATTCATCATTGACTACGTGATCTTTTGTCTGATACTCTGGATTCTCAATCCGTCAATGAAACTATCTGAACTGTTCTCGAGCCGTTCCGCCGGCGGGGATCTTTTCAGCGGAAATGTTTCTCTGGACCTGCTTATTGCATACGTCGGGGCCCGTTTCTGCTCCTCACTGTATAATTTCACTGCAAATAAAAAACTTGTTTTTGAAGTAAAGGGCCACACTGTTTCCTCTGTCACGAAGTATTATCTGACCGTTGCGGGAGTCCTGATCCTGTCGTATGTCGGACTGCTTCTTTTCAGCCATATCCCCGGAATGCCGCTTATTCTTGCAAAGTTCATTGTTGAAACGATAATGTTCTTCGTGAACTACATTTCACAGCGAAAATTCGTCTTCAGACAACCAAAGAAAAAAGCCGCTTCAGACGAAGGAGAAAAAGGCTGAAAAAGTCAGGCTGCACCTGCTCTTCCTCAACTGTTTCCGATACCGCCAGAGGGACGGCGCATACATCCCGGTTATTGCACTGAACGGTAACATTTCCGACACACTCACCTGCTTTGAGCGGCGCAAAAAGGTAAGGAACGGTGTCAATACGGTATCCGTAATTCACATCAATTCCTTCAAAGAGAATAATATATATTGGCTCTGTATTGATCAGCCTGACCTGCCCCTCATGGGAACCGAGGACCGGAGCCTGTATCCCGAATTCCCCAGTGTCGTACATTTTTACACGGCTTACGAAACCGAAACATTCTTCAAACAGCCGTGCGTGGTCGTCCCAGTCATTTGGATCACAAAGCGTCACGGTAACCAGCGTCACCCCGTCTTTCTGGGCAAAGCATACAAGGCATCTTCCCGCTTCCTTTGTAAATCCGGTTTTTCCTCCGACACAGTATTCATATGACCGGAGAAGTTTGTTTGAGTTTTTAATAACCAGCCCGTGATAACCCTTGAGCGCATGTTTCTCGGACCCGACGATTTGTCTGAATGTCGGATTTTTCCATGCCTCAGAGGCAATTGTCGCAAGGTCTGACGCCGTCGTGTAATGATCCGGATCAGGCATACCGTGAGGATTCACGAAATGAGTGTTTTCGCACCCGAGCTGAGAAGCTTTACGGTTCATAAGTCCCACAAATTTTTCCAGGCTTCCGGCAACTCCGTTTGCGATTGTCTCTGCCGCATCATTGGCACTTTTCAGCATCAGCATATAAAGAAGATCTTCCAGTGGGATTTTTTCGCCTTCGAGCAATCCGAGCTGGGATCCTCCCACAGTTGCCGCCTGAGCAGTGACGGTGTAAACGTCTGTGAGTGAAGCATTTTCAATAGCGATCAAAGCCGTCATTATTTTTGTAGTACTTGCCATCGGACGGGTCCGGGACTCATCTTTACGGTATAGAACAGTCCCGGTATACACCTCTGCCACAATGGCGGATTTTGCCGAAATCTCGGACTTTTCCCCGCCGGTAACCACGACTGAAAGTAATACAGAAAGCAAAATACATGCCGTGCAAACAGTTCTTTTCATTTTTCCCTCCGTTGATTTCTTCGTTTTATGATATGATACCTTCGGAGGTTTTATTATTACTGTTTACCTGGGAACCGCCAGAAGAAGATCCATATTACCCGATATAACGGTGTCAGTTCCTGCCGGAATGAAAAAGGTAGCTCCCGGAGGCGCACCCATACCGTCTATAATTCCGCGACCACGGAGAACGGTAACGGACATAAAAGCTTCCGGATCGGTTGAGATCAAAGCCTTTTCCGATACGGAAAAACGCCCGACACGGAAGTTGTCGCAGGTGCAGAGGGTAAACTTTTCTTTCCTGACATCGTCACGTATGATCTCGGGAACGGTCACTGTTTTATCCGCGCACTCAATACCCTCACTGAGATTCAGAGGTCTTCCCCTTCCGTAGTCGTAAACACGGTAGGTCGTGTCACTGTTCTGCTGTATCTCTGCAAGTAGTATGCCCTTGCCTATGGCATGCAGAGTCCCTGCTTTTATGAGTATGCCGTCTCCGGGCTTTACCATGATTCTGTTCAGCATTCCGGTAATCGTTCCGTTTGCGGCAGCCCTGCTCAATTCCGTTGCGGTTACATTCCTGTTAAGTCCGCAAAGGATTTCTGCCCCGGGTTCAGCATGAATAATATACCACATTTCAGTCTTTGCCTCCGTTCCCGGGTGCGAGGAGGCGTAGCTGTCCGTCGGATGTACCTGAACGGAAAGATCCTGTCCTGCATCAAGGATCTTGACAAGCAGCGGAAATCTTTTCCCGGAAAACTTCGTTCCCACCGCATCAGGCTCTGCCTGCAATGCCTGCTGAAGAGTCTTTCCGCCGTATGCTCCGTTATCAATAAGGCAGCAGCCTGCTGGATTACACGATAATTCCCAGCTTTCGCCGGTCTTTTTCGGGCAGTTTTTGCTGTAAAGACGGTTCAATCCGTTTCCCGCCCAGAGTGTGGTTTTGAATGATGGGATGAGCCTGACAACGTCCATATTATTCACCTCATATGAATTATACAACATAATTACGATTTTTTCAAGTATTTGCGGAGGTGCCATGAATTTCACAATACTTAACAAGACCCTGGACCTTACAAAACGTGTTTTTGACAAAAACACGGCAACAGACCCGATAATACCTTTTGTTGCCCAGAAGCCCAAGTGTCCCACAGGAAAAGTTGTAAATCCTCTTCCAAGATGCATGCCGGAAAAAGAAGGGATATCCTCACGATATATTGCATCATTCCTGCGTGAACTGAAGGACGACAATAGCATAGATATGCATGATGTCATAATCATCCGAAACGGAAAGATCCTTTGTGAATGCGCCTTCGGTCTGCAGGATCTCACGGTATGGAAGACGACGTTTTCAGCCTGTAAAAGTATAACATCCCTTGCAATAGGAATGCTTGTGGACGACGGACTGCTCAGCGTCACGGATAAGATGTCCAGACTTTTTGACGACAAAATGCAGCCCCTTTCTTATGTCACAATGAAAGACCTTACAGTCAGGGATGTTCTTACCATGACCAGCGGCGTGGTTTTCAATGAAGCCACCTGTATGACCGAAACGGACTGGTCAAAGGGATTCATGAATTCAATAGTCATAGGTGAGATGTCCAAGACTTTCAACTATAACAGTCTTAACACATACATGCTTGCGGTGTTAGTCAAACGGCTCACGGGGAAAACAATGTCGGAATTTCTTTCCGAAAGGCTGTTTACCCCCCTTGGAATCACCGAATATTTCTGGGAAAAGTCCCCCGAAGGTGTGGAAAAAGGAGGCTGGGGACTGTACATCAAACCCGAAGATGAAGCAAAGATCGGTATAATGATCCTCCAGAAGGGTGTATGGAACGGAACCAGAATCGTATCCGAAAAGTGGATCGAGGACGCCACGGCAAGGCAGGTCCAGGCCCCCAAGGACTACGGTGTATTCGACTACGGATATCAGATATGGTCCGGCAGATATGAGAATTCATTCCTCTTCAACGGCATGTTGGGGCAAAATCTTTTAGGTTTCAAGGATTCGGGAATACTCATCGTCTCCAACGCCGGAAACGAAGAGCTTTTCCAGCAAAGCAATTATTTTAATATCGTACGGAAATACTTTGCAAAATCATTCGGCTTCTCGATAGATGAGGATCTTTCCGGCTATGAAGATATGCTCCGCACGGTAAGAAGCATGTCGTACTATCCTCAGTGTCACCACAGGCGGACCTTCCGCGATCTTTTTACAAAAAAGACGGCGGAATTGCCGCAGGAACATGTTCTGACCCTGAACAGAATATGGAAAACACAAAGCTCCGGCTTTTCCGTCGGACTTATGCCCGTACTCTGGCAGATGGTAACAAACAACTATACAAAAGGACTGAAATCAATATCCTTTGCCGTTGCCGACGGGACGTACTATATGAACTACCGGGAAAATGACTGCAGTTTTTCAGTTCCGGTCGGACTTTCCGCCCCGGAAAGATTCAGCCTGACTTTCCACGGAGAAACCTATGAATGTGCCAGTATCGGAACCTTCAGCAAAGACGAGGACGGGAATACGGTGCTTAAGGTAAATATTGCCTTTCTTGAAATACCCTGTACCCGTAAAATAAAGATATATTTCAAGCCTGATCATATCCTGTATAAGAGCGTTGAATCACCCGGTGCCGATTTTATAGTTCAGAACGTGCTTGAAAGAAAACAAGCGGCAAAAGGAAACAAAATGATAGCCCCATTCCTGTCAAGGCTTGAAGACGATTATCTTGAGTACAAGATAAGAAGTGTTTTTGAGCCTGAAATAAAACTTTTCTGAATGAATATTTTTCGTCTCAGGTGGAAAAATGATCCTGAGGTGATAAATATGCTTACACAAAAAGAAAATGAACTGATCAAAGACCTTAAGGATCAGGAAAAACTCTGTATCGAAAAGTACACCAAGCAGGCAGCTGCCGCCGTTGACGGTCAGCTGAAAAACCTTTTCACTCAGATCGCCCAGGTCGAGCAGGGACATCTGAACACCCTTGATAAGATTACCGACGGTTCGCCTCTCCCCTCTTTTTCCGGCAGTCAGCCCCAGCCGACATTCACCGCCGTCTACACCGCCGCTTCAACTCCGGATAAAGAGACCGACTGCTACCTCTGTTCGGATATGCTCGCAACGGAAAAACACGCTTCTCATCTTTATGATACCTGTATTTTTGAGTTCAAGGATGAGAATCTCCGTAACGCCCTGAATCACATACAGAAGGAAGAACAGGGACACGGCAAAATGATTTACGACTATATGAGCACAAACTCCATGTATTAAACAAAGCAATTCGCCGCCCGGTCTCCGGGCGGCGAAATCATTATTGTACAGAAATCATATCAAACGGGATGAATAAGATTTTCCTTATCGGAATGGGTATTATCCACACCGTATTTTGCGCTCTGGCGTGCCTTGAAGAACTTCATAGCCACCTGTTCAAACAGCGCGTAGCTGAGTACATCTTCCTCCTGCTCAATGTACGGGCGGACTTCACCGTTTTTGAGAGTTTCAAGCTCAGGCTTAAGAAGATCTGCGGGGCGGCAGGTTATGGGCTTTTCGTCACCGATAATTTTTTTGATAAACTCAGGAGAGATCTTGACCGGAGTCTTACCGTATTCTCCACGGACAAGGCCTTTGAACTCCTTGGAGATATTCTTGTAACGGCCGAAAAGGACGTTGAACACAGCCTGTGTACCGACTATCTGAGAAGTGGGAGTAACAAGAGGCGGATAACCGGCATCCGCACGGACACGGGGAACCTCCTGGAGCACTTCATCAAATTTGTCTTCAGCACCGGCCTGTTTAAGCTGGGAAACAAGATTGGAAAGCATTCCTCCGGGAACCTGATAAAGTATAGTATTGACGTTGACATCAAGGACCTTCGGATTGAGCAGCCCCGATTCAAGATACTTGGTACGGATAGGTGCAAAATAGTTTCTTACGGCATTGAGCTTTTCCAGATCAAGTCCGGTATCCCACGGAGTGCCTCTGAAGGCCTCGACAGTGGGCTCGGTTGCCGGCTGGCTCGTTCCCTGAGAAAGAGGAGAAATGGCGGTATCAACTATATCACAACCGGCTTCTACAGCCTTGAGCAATGTCATCTGAGCAAGACCGGCGGTACAGTGGGTGTGCAGTTCGATCGGCAATTTAACATTTTCCTTAAGCGCCGTAACAAGCTCAAAGGCGGTATAAGGAGTCAGAAGTCCAGCCATATCCTTGATGCAAATTGAGTTTGCGCCTCTGTTTTCCATTTCCTTCGCGAAATCCACAAAGGTCTGAACCGTGTGAACCGGGCTTGTAGTGTAGCTGAATGCGGCCTGAACATGACCGCCTTCTTTTATGGTGGCTTTGACGGCGGTATCAAGATTTCTCACGTCGTTCAGAGCATCGAATATACGGATAATATCAATACCGTTGGCAAGAGATTTCTGGACAAAGTATTCCACGACATCGTCCGCATAATGACGGTAACCGAGGATATTCTGACCTCTGAAAAGCATCTGCAGTTTTGTGTTTTTCACACCGGCACGGATCTTTCTGAGTCTGTCCCACGGGTCTTCATTGAGAAATCTCAGGCATGCGTCAAATGTGGCACCGCCCCAGACCTCCAAAGCATTATATCCCACGGCGTCAAGCATCTCCAGGGACGGAAGGATCTCATCTATGGTCATTCTCGTGGCAATCAGAGACTGATGCGCGTCACGAAGAACAGTTTCCGTAATTTTAACGGGTTTTGTCTGCATCGGAATCACTCCTTACTAATTAAACAGATTAAGGAATACACCTGCCGCAACCGCAGAACCGATAACACCTGCAACATTCGGTCCCATTGCATGCATGAGCAGGAAGTTTCCGGGTCTCTCCTTCTGTCCCACATCATTTGCCACACGGGCAGCCATGGGAACAGCAGAAACGCCGGCAGCACCTATAAGAGGATTAACCTTTCCTCCGGTAAGCCAGTACATGAGCTTACCGAGAAGCACGCCGCCCGCAGTAGCAACACAAAACGCAACAAGACCGAGACCTATGATCATAAGCGTCTGGGGTCTGAGCATATTCTCTGCGTTTGCGGTCGCACCGACGGTAACACCGAGCATAATGGTAATGATATTGCAAAGCTCATTCTGCGCGGTTTTGCTGAGTCGATCGGCAACACAGCACTCACGGAACAGATTTCCGAGCATCAGCATGCCTACAAGAGACGCTGAATCGGGAATTATCAGTATAATAATGGCGGCGGTAATTATGGGGAACAGTATTTTTTCGGTTTTGGATACGGGCCGGAGCTGTTCCATCACCGTAGCTCTTTCCTTTTTCGTGGTCAGAGCTTTCATTATCGGAGGCTGAATGACAGGAATGAGAGCCATGTACGAATATGCGGCAATGGCTATCGCACCCAGCAGATGCGGTGCAAGAGTCTTTGCGACAAGTATGGCTGTCGGACCGTCGGCACCGCCGATAATACCCGTTGCGGCAGCCTCCAGAGCGGTGAAACCGAAAAAGAGAGAAACAACAAAAGTGAAGAAAATACCCAACTGAGCCGCAGCACCGAGCAATATGCTCTTGGGATTGGCGATCAGAGGTCCGAAATCAGTCATAGCACCTACGCCGAGGAATATCAGAGGCGGGAACACTCCGCATTTGACACCGAGGTATATCACGTCAAAAAGACCGCCATGAGACAGTATTTCGGCTATATCAAGATCCCCTGTCGGATTCGAGAAATACTCTGACGTGTGCATCAGTTCCGACAGCGGCAGATTCGCAAGAAGCATACCGAAGGCAATGGGAATAAGCAACAGCGGTTCAAATTTGTGTCTTATAGCAAGATACAGGAAGAAGAACGCAAGAAGTATCATGACCCATTCGCCATGGTCAAACAAATGCGCGAATCCCGAGTTTTTCAGAAAACCCGAAAACACTTCCAATACATTCATTGAATAGTTTTTCCTTTCTTAATATATCAGAACTGACCTTAAGAAAGGGAGATAAGAGGTGTACCGGTCTCAACGGTGGAGTTTGCGGAGACATGTACCTCGGCAACAACTGCATCTTCGGCGGCCTGAATATCATTTTCCATCTTCATGGCTTCAAGAACGCACAGCACATCGCCCTTTTTGACCTTGTCACCTTTTTTTACATTGACTTTAAGGATAGTACCGGGCATGGGACTGTTCACAGTCTTTGCTCCGGCCGCAGGTGCGGCAACAGGTTTAGACTCCGCGGCAGGGGCAGCGGCAACGGGCGCGGAAACCGCTCCGTCGGAAGAAACCTCCTCAACCTCTACTTCGTATGTAACACCGTCAACGGTTATCTTGTACTTTTTCATATCAATTTCCTCCGGTTATATTCTTCTGAAAGAACGTATTCTGTATCTGGATGAAGCACCTTCATCGCCCTCATATGCGGCAACCGCGGCGGCAAGAACTGCTATAAGCTTTGCCTGATCCGCGACGGCGGCAGTTGCTGCTACGGGCTGCTGAGTTATCTCGGGCTTTTTTTTGCGCTTATTGGGTATAGTATAAAAACACAGTTTGAACAAATCAAGGACAAGCATCAGCAAAAACAGGATCAGGAAGACCATGCCCATACCTATAGCTGAAATCGTAAGACCGTAAACAAGTTTATCCCAGGCTCCCTCCGGAACTGTGGCGTAAACGTTTTCGGTAGCTTCGGCTACAGTCGCGAGAATTCTGAAACAAGGTATCATACTCACGCCTCCGTATCGATCTTGGCTGAAAGCATATCAAAGGAAGAAATGAGCAACTGACGGGTGGTCTGTATCTCTATGATATCATCCACATACCCGTGTTTCGCAGCCTCATAGGGAGACGCGATAGTGTTGCGGTATTGTGCAATAAGCTGTTCCCTCTCTTCCACGGGATCGGCATTTGTCTGCACTATTGTCTGCGCGGACATGAATACGGCACCGCTCTCTGCGGGAAGGCAGGCAATCTGTGCGGTGGGATAAGCAAGAACAAGGTCAGATCCTCCGGTTTTAGAGCACATGGAAACGTAACCTGCGCCGTAAGCCTTGCCTATTATCAAGGTTATCTTGGGAACTTCTGCATTTATAAAGGACAGCGGCTGAAGCACTATATCTTCAATATTCTCCTCTGGATCAGGATCATAGCCGTTTGTATCCACCAGCGACAAAAGAGAAATTCCGGCAAATTCGCAGAAGTCAATAAACTTTGCAGCCTTTTTTGCAGCAGCGGTATCAAGTATTCCGTTACGGACTTTCGGCTGATTGCCTATGACACCGACAGTGAAACCGCCGAGCTTTATTATGGCTGTAACAAGATTTCCGGCACAACCGGAATACATTTCGAAAACCTTGCCTTCATCGGCAACAGACTTGATAACATCAAGCATATTGTAGCCGTCTTTCGCAATTATCTTCGATATTTCCGGAACGAGACGGTTAATGTCGTCAGCAGGCTTTGCGGGAGAGCAGACAAAGTTGATAAACTCCTTACAGCCCTTGACAGCCTCCCCTTCGGTCTTGCAGACAAGGCTTGCAAGTCCTCTTTCATACGCTGCGGCGGCCGTTCCGGCTTTGCCGTCATTGAAACGGGCCCTTACCACGTCGGGAGATGAAAGGAATATTTCCGAATCCTTCAGAACGATGGTGTAGTCCGCAAGCGCGGGAAGGAAGGACATAGCTCCGGCACTGACGCCGAAAACTATGGAAATATGGAATATGGAACCCGCAACCTTATTGAATTTTTTGAGTATTTTTCCGTATCCCGACAAAGCGTCAACCCCTTCAAGGAGCCGGACACCGCAGGTGTCGATCATGGAAACTATGGGAGCATCGGCTTTCAGGGCCATCTCGGCAAGATTACAGATCTTTTTTGCGTTCATCTCGCTGATACTGCCTTTAAGCACGGACGGATCCTGAGCAAATGCAAACACAAGCACACCGTTTACGGAACCGTAACCGGTTACAACACCCTCAGCTGCGGCTTCGGCAACCCCGAATTCCGAGGGGCGCTGTTTTACAAAAGCACCGATCTCAACAAAAGTACCTTCATCGAAAAGCATTGCAAGTCTTTTTCTCGCAGAACCGGAAGCGGTCTCTATGCTTTCACGAAGCTTCTTGAGAGCTGTTGTTTTGCCTTTTACATCCATACAAGAAACCTCCAAATATCTCTTAATTCTTTCATTACATCCACTTAATGCCATTATATATTATACTATTTTCATCTGCTTCTGTCAAGAGATTTTCCATCCGGTTTTTATTAAAAATATGTGACTTTGACTCCTGTATATCCACAGTTCCGTTATACAGGTCGGAATCGGATTTTTACAACAGTAACCCCACCCGGATGGGTGGGGTTACTGTATATATTCAACCGTTGTCGGAAAGTATCTCTATCCAGAGTTCATTCATAAGCTCTGTGATATTGGAAGGCAAAGCCCTGTAGCTTTCCCATTTATCGGAGATCTCGGGATAAGCGATGGGATTGTTTCTTACGTCCTCATCAAGTATTTCCCATACCTTGGTGTTGGGGGTGGAATAGCCTACGACTTCAGTATTGCACTTACCCACATCGGGTCTGAGCATGAAGTTTATAAACTCTGCCGCAAGAGCCTGATGCTCGCTTGTTGCGGGAATGCACATAGCGTCGCTGAAAACATTCGTTCCGCTTTCGGGGATTGCAAACGCAAGATCCTCATTTTCTTCAAGCACATACAGATAGTCTCCGGCATAGTAAGGCATCATGACCGCAGAGCCCGAAGGCAGAAGGTCAAAGAACTGATCCATATAGAAAGGAACATTAAGCTCTCTGAGCTTTTTCAGTTCCGCCGCGGCTTCTCTTATCTGCCCCTCATCGGTGGTGTTCATGGAATAGCCGAGTTTATTCAGGGCGATTGCAAACGCATCTCTCGGATTGCCGATCATCACTACACGGTTCGGATACTTTTCAGCAGCCTTCCAGAGATCATCCCAGCTCGTAACAGGATCGGTAATAACCTTGGAGTTATATATCAGTCCGACCGTACCCCAGAAATAAGGAACAGAGTACTCATTGGTGGGGTCATACTCTGGATTGACATATTCCTGCATTATTCCGGAAAAATTGGGAATAAGACTGTAATCGATCTTTGCAAGCATGCCTTCCGCTATCATCTGTTCGATCATATAGTCCGAGGGAAAAATGACATCATAATTCACGCCGCCGGTTTTCATCAGTGCGTACAGTTCCTCTGTTGTTTCGGCGGTTATATACTTGACACGGACTCCGTATTCTTTTTCAAATGCCTTCACAACGTCAAAAAGATCCCCTTCGTCCGTATCGCAGATGTATTCACCCCAGTTACAGATTATAAGGTCATAGCCTGAAGAACAGGCGGAGAGAACAGAGACGACGGAAACCGCCATCAGTACAACAAGCAAAACAGATATTATTCTTTTCATCGAAAATGTTCTCCTTAGCTGGATTTTTGATTTTGCTCGGCTCTGCTGTCCTTGATATTGATTATAAGCAAAGCCAGGAATACAACAACAAACAGCAACCCCGACAGAGACAGCATCCAGGGCTTGATGCCTTTTTTCAGGCTGTTATTTATGTATACCGACAAAGTCTGAAATGTCCCTCCGGTAAAATAACTGATGACAAAGTCGTCCAGAGAGTAAGTGAATGCGGTAAGAAATCCCGCGAGGATACCGGGGAATATCTCCGGAAGGACAACTCTGGCAAACCCCTGTGACGGTGTGCAACCCAGATCAAGCGCCGCCTCATACATGCTTATATCCATTCTCCTGAGTCTGGGCATAATATTCAGAATAACATACGGAGTATTGAACACGACATGTGCGATAAGAACGGTGAAAAATCCAAGTTTGTTGCCGAAAATAGCTATAAATACAAGCATCAGCGAAATGCCGGTGACTATTTCCGGGTTAATGATCGGAATATTGGACACATTGATTATCGCGTCCCTTGCCCTTTTCTTTTTAACATTATAGATACCTACAGCTGCTGTCGTGCCAAGCAGTGAGGAAAGGACAGAGGAACATCCCGCAACCGCAAGAGTATTCATTAAAGCCTCAACCGCACCCTCATTTTTAAAGAGACTGAAGTAGTTATTCAGAGTAAACCCTTTAAAAATGGTTATTGATGTAGGGTTGTCATTGAACGAGTAGAATATCATCAGCAGTATAGGCGCATAAAGGAACAGAAAAACAATTACGAGGTAGACCCGTGAAAGAACTTTTCTCATCTCTGCCTCCTATACTATTGCGGAATCTTCGCCGGAATCGAATTTGTTCATTATCGCCATACTGATCAGAATAATGACCATCAGTACCAGAGCAAGCATCGACCCGATATGGTTATTCGCACCGATTCCCTTGTAATAACTTTGGATAGTATCACCGATGAGAAAACGTCCGCCGAGGTAGGTACTTATATAAAACGTACTTGCCGCAGGAACGAACACCATGGTTATACCGGTAATTACACCGGGAACACTGAGGGGCAGAATGATCCGGCGCAGGACATTGAAGCCGTTGCAGCCAAGATCCTGTCCCGCTTCGATCAGGGATCTGCTTATCTTTGCCATTGTGGTATATATCGGAAGGACCATAAACGGCAGATAGTTATATACAATGCCTATGACTATAGCAGTCTCAGTCTGATAGATATGATTATTTCCGAAACCGAGAACCCCGAGAAGTGAGTCAAGGACGCCGTCGGGTTTGAGAATAAGCATCCAGGCACAGATACGGAGAACGAAATTCATCCACATCGGAAGCATGATCAGCATATTCATCATCTTCTGCGTCCGGACCTTCATCCGGGACATGATCAACGCCAGAGGATATGCAAGAATAAGGCACACAGCCGTGGAAATCAAAGCAATTTTCAGCGAATCAACGTAAGTTGAGGCATTTTTCGCAATAAACTGAAGATTATCGAAAGTAAATGCCCCGTTCTTGTCCGTAAAGGCATAATAAACGATCATTGCAAGGGGCACTATGACAAATATCGCCATCCAAACTATGTATGGGTAGAGAAGTTTCCTGGATTTCATTTCTCAGCCTCCCTGCGTCCGATCAAGGAGACCTCCGCCTTCAGCATGTCAAGTATTATACCGACCTCGGACCCCTGCTGTTCATCGATCTGACGGTGTACCACGATACGTCTTCCGTCATCCATTTCGACTATCAGTTCATAGCAGTCGTTTTTACCTATAACACTGTAAATATATCCGTTGAGGTCGCCATCGTCTTTTGATGTTATACCTATTGTTTCAGCCGGGAAATTTATACGGACGGTATCCCCTTCGGAAAAGTTTTCCTCAGAGGGAAACTCCAGTTCTTTTCCCGCAATTTCAACAGTATACAGTCCCGCCTCTATGTCCGCCGAAACGATCTCCGTTTCAAAGGCATTGACATCGGTGGTATACATTTTCTTCATTATGTGAATGTTGTCCGGCGTGACATACATTCCTATTTTGTCCCCGACCTTTGCGGGCTTTGTGGAATGGATCAGCCATATGCACTCAGCACTGTCGGAGTTTACTGTTATTTCAAAATGAACGCCTTTAAAAAGGCAGCTCTCCACTACACCGGTTATAAGACCCTTTTCGGGAGACACAACCTCAATATCTTCGGGACGGATAACGACATCGACTTCGACATCGTTGTCCGGACGGGGATCGACACACGGCAGAGATGCCCCCTTGACAATGACAACATCATCCTCGTACATCTGACCGTCAATTATGTTGCTTTCTCCGATAAAATCGGCAACAAAAGCATTTTTAGGCTCGTTATAGATATCCTGGGGAGAACCGATTTGCTGAATTATGCCGTTATTCATTACGACAACGGTATCAGACATGGTCAGGGCTTCCTCCTGATCATGAGTAACATATATAAAGGTTATGCCGGTCTTTATCTGAATGCTCTTCAGCTCCAGCTGCATTTCCTTTCTCAGTTTCAGATCAAGCGCTCCGAGGGGCTCATCCAGCAAAAGGACTTTGGGCTTATTGATAAGAGCACGGGCGATGGCAACACGCTGTTGCTGACCGCCGGACAGAGACTGAATATTCCGTTGACCGAATCCCTTGAGATTGACGACCGAAAGCATTTCTTCGACAAGAGGTTTTATCTGCTGTTTCGGGACTTTTTTGATGTTCAGACCGAATGCAACGTTTTCATATACGTTAAGGTGCGGAAACAGTGCGTACTTCTGAAACACAGTATTGACATTACGTTTATACGGGGGCAGGTCATTGATATTTTCACCCGCAAAAAAAACATTACCACTGTCCTGCTTCTGGAAGCCCGCGATGATTCTTAACGTCGTGGTCTTACCGCAGCCGCTGGGACCGAGTAATGTAACAAATTCCTTGTCTCTTATGTACAAGTTCAGATTGTCAAGTATCTTTTCCCCATCAAAAGCAACCGAAATATCTTCGAGTCGAATGATGTTTTCTGCCATCTATCTATCTCCCATCATCTGCTGTGCCGGAAACACGTCGACACAGTTTTCGATTTTTATACGCATATAATATCATATATTTTGCAATTGTCAAGGCATTTCCCAAAAATTTAAACATTTTTCGTCAAAAAATATTATTTTTCGCGCCACAAAAACTTTTTGAGAAAAAAAGGTTCCGTTCTGAACTCTCTGCCGTTGAGATAATCCAGGCAGGTCTGCTCTTTTTCCGTATCAAAATCAAACCGCAGATAGGCTGAACAAAGAGCCTGATGTTCGAATTTATACGGTTTATCGGAAAAGAAGGTTTTATTCTGCTTCAGACTGCCGTATTTTGTATCTCCGAGCAACGGATGTCCGATAAAAGCCATATGAGCACGGATCTGATGTGTTCTGCCGGTATAAAGATCAACCCTCAGCAGTGACACTTCACCGTCGGTCTTCTCCAGTCTGTACCCTGTTTTTATGGGCAGATAGCCGTTTTCGGAGGCGAATCTTTCGTCCGCAGTTATCCTGACGGTATTGTTTTCGGAATCCTTTTTCAGAAATGCAGTCAGAATCGCGGACGCAGGTTCGGGAACACCGAAAACAAGGCAGGAATAGACTTTGCTCAGTTCTCTCTGTTTTATTTTACCGTTCATCACCCTCAGAGCTTCCGCATTTTTCGCGGCGATTACAAGTCCTTGAGTGTTCTTGTCAATACGGTTGCACAACGCGGGAGCAAAAGCCTTTTCGTTTTCCGGCGAATACTCCCCCTTCCGGGCGAGATAAGACTGTATCTGGTTTACAAGGGTGTTAAAGCTTTCCTTGTCGTCGCTCTGGCAGATGAGTCCCACGGACTTGTCCGCTATGAGTATGTTTTCATCCTCAAAAACAACATCGAACCCCTTACGGACACGGGAAAGGTCGACAGTCCGGTCTTCCCTCTCCCCAAAAAACTCGTCGCTGATATAAAGGGTAAGCACGTCACCCTTCTCAAGAACATGATCGGCGGAAACGTGCTTCCCGTTAACTTTTATGCATTTTTTCCGGATATACTTTTGCAGCAGTGACTTCGGCATAGTCCTGAAACGCTTGGACATGTACCTGTCAAGACGTTGACCGCAGTCATTTCCGCCGATCACAAGTTGTCTCATTGCTTGACGGCGTTTACGAGGGCGGCTCCGATAATACCGGCATCATTGCCCAATTTCGCAATCTCTATGACCTGCTCGGGGTTTCTGTCTCCGCCGTAAACATGTTCCTTCACAAATTTCTTAAGGGGAACAAGCAGAGTGTCTCCCTCATTGCAGATTCCTCCGCCGATAATGAGAACTTCCGGTCTGAAAATATTGATTATGTCAACAAGTCCCTCGGCAATGTAAATTATATACTTGTCAACAACGTCCTTTGCAATCTTGTCGCCTTTTCTCATTGCATCAAAGGCGGTTCTGCCGCTCACGGTGTCCTGGGTCGCCATCTGATTCATTATGGATTCGGGATGCTCAAGCATGGCTCTTTTTGTCTGACGGATAAGCGCCGTTGCGGAGGCATAAGCTTCCCAGCAGCCTTTTCTGCCGCAGCTGCACTGTTCGCCGTCATGAATAAGCATCATGTGTCCCAGTTCCGCACCCGCGGAATGCTGTCCCTCATAGATCTTGCCGTCAATGACGATACCGCCGCCAACACCTGTTCCAAGGGTAATCATTACAGCATTTTTCACACCTTTGGCGGCACCGGAAACCACCTCGCCCAGGGCGGCAACATTCGCGTCATTGCCCAGATAAACAGGCTTATCGATATACTTCTGCAAAAGCTCACGCATAGGCACATTGTGTCCGTATTTGAAGTTATTTGCATAAACAAGCACGCCTTTTTCGGTATTTACCGAACCCGGTGTGCCTATACCTATGGACTTTATTTCATCAAGTGAAACCTTCTGTTCTGAAAGCAGCGTCATGATGCAGTCCGCCATATCCCTGAATATATCCTCAAAGGGACGGTTTGCACCTGTCTTTATGGATTTTTTCGCTTTTATAGCGCCCTGTTCCGTTACTATCCCGACGGCAATATTGGTTCCGCCGAGGTCCACACCTATATAATACATGATCTTCCTCCGAAAAACGATTTTCTTTATATTACCACAGAAATGCGCAAAAGTCAAGTTTAATGTCCTCCTTCCTCCCTGTTTTTCGGAATAATTACAAAAAAAGGTTGCAAAAAGTAACAGAGTGTGGTATAATCAGTGCGTAACAATTTTCTCCGAAAGGAAAAATATGAATACAAAACAACGTATAAACGCGGTACGCAGACGAAGACTCCTGATTCGCAGAATAATGATAGTTGCGGTGGCTCTTGCCCTTGTTTCGGGGATCATACTCCTTACAGTTGCCATTGCCGGCTCAGCAAAAAAACCGGAGCCGGCCACCGAACCGCCAACCTCCGAAGCGACCGAACCGCAGACTGCTCCTTCCGAAAACACAGTTGACAGCAAATACTACTTTGACCCGGATTCCTTTTCGGAATGGGAAAAGATAGACTTACTGAAGTATTCGGGACAAGTTCTCCCAAAAGTATTTCCGAATCCGGGATATATATATGATTCGTTTGCAACCGATATCGTAAAACTGGGATCAAATGACAAAAAAGTAATAGTTATCGATGCCGGGCATCAGACTCAGGAGGATATAGTCAGAGCGGATGTATGGATGTCTCCGTATCTTGACCCTGCGGATGAGGACTCATGGGTCAGGAAGCATTACATGAAAGTCGGAGCGACCGGCGTCAGTACGAAAAAAGCCGAAGCACAGACGACCCATGCACTGGCACTGAAGCTGAAGAAGGAACTCGAATCCGCCGGATTCACGGTATACCTGTCACATCCGGACATAGATTCAATGCTGAGTGCAGCCGAACGCGCGGCGGTAGCGAACAGAAACAACGCAGACCTGATGATTTCCCTTCACTGCAATTTCGACAGCGAATACCGTTCCACCCGGGGTGTTGAAGTCTACTACCCCGAAGTTTACGAGGGATATCCGGACAAAACGCTTTCATATCTTTCCGAAAGAGCGGCAAAGGTTTTTCTTGATGAATATACGGCGGTAACGGGACTGAAAAAGAGAAGCGTCGGAGGATGGACCCTTACATCGATGTTCAATTTCTGTAAGAGCCCCATAATTCTCGTGGAACTGGGCTATACTTCCAACCCCGATGAAGACGAGGCTCTGAACAGTGAGGATTTTCAGCAGCTTATGGCAGAGGGGCTAACCCGGAGCACCTGCAAATACTTTGCCCTGCTCAAGAATTACGGCAAATAACCTTTTCTCCGGAAATTGCATAAATTAAAAACACAAAGCGTACCAGTTGCAACCGGTACGCTTTTAATATCAAACAAATCTACAAAGAGGACTCTGACACCTTATACTCAGGGCTGATCCCTGAAAACCTGATCCTCCTGCTGTGGCTGCCCTGGCTGAGAGTCAGAGGCAACGTAACGCACGAGTATCGGATAGACAAGAAAATTATTGAACAGACTGCACAACGTAAAGGAAAAGAACAGTATAAAAGGCATACTCAGAGGGAACAGCAAAAGACAAGCGGCAGTGATGACGCCGTTGAAAAGAATCATCAGAAGGTTCTGCCCGAGTTTGTAAATGCCGAGGATCAGACTGTTTTTAAGTATGTTCTTCAGCGGAAGGTCAAAGGAGACCAGCATGGGAAAAACATAAAAATTAGTGCAGACCAGAATATAAGCCACCAGAAATACGCACACAAGAGCTATTGTTCTCACGATTCCCGACACCGCAAGCTGAGACGAGGACCAGAAGAAGTAGGAATACACCGTAAGAAAAGCGACTACGGCGTCAATGAGCATGACTGCAAGACCCTTCAGGAAATTCTCTTTCCCCTTTTCCACGAAATCCGAAAAGAAGTAAGCGTGTTTTGACTGGGAAAAGTTCCTCATGACATAAGTCATACCGGCAGTGGCGCCGCCTATGGTAACTATCGGCAGACAGGCAAAAACATACAACGCATTCAACGCTATTATCTGCCAGAACCGATGACCTATGACTTTAAAAAAACGGATGAACCCTACCGGCTGTTTTTCGTCCTTCCGGACACCGGGGCCCTCCGCTTCGTAATTCGGTCTGAATAAACTCATTTCTGATTTCCCTTACATTTTTTATGTATTGATTATATCAGAAAAAAGCGGCTTTGTCAAGGAACATTTCAACAGTTTTATTACATAACCATGGCATTAAATACGCATTGTACAATGCAGCAAAAAAGTTGACAAGAACGCCGGCGGCACACTGTACGGAGAAACTCCGCAGCCTGTCTGCGCCGACATTACGGCACCCGTTGATGATATCGAAAGAGAGTTCCGAGCCGTATCGGCATAAAACCGAAAGAGAGATAATACGGACCAATGCCGAAAAAGCAAAGGCGACAACCACTGATCCCGATACCGAATCCGATGCAATGAGATATCCGAGGGCGACGCCCATGAAATAAGACCTGGCCGCAAGGATCGGATATACAAAAAGAAAACCTAAAATGAAGCCCCCGAGAAGACATATCAGAACCGCAGACCCAAGATCGGCAAAGAGATTCTTTGCCAGATATTGTCCCGGGTACAGTGAAACAAGATCAATTTGTGAACCCGGAAGATCCTGTTTTATCCCGAAAGCTCCCCCGATACAGAAACAAACAAGCCCAAGGAGTGCAGAAAATGCAAGTTTGGCTCTTTCATCCTTCAGCAACAAAATCATCACCCCATAGCATGAGTATGGGGTGACTGAATTATTTATTCCCGCTGCCGTCCCTCGGACGGATCCGGATCAGAGCAAGATAAGTAAGTATTCCGATCGCAAAGGACTGCACTCCGGACTGTATCAGTCCGTCACAAAGCTGCGTTCTTTCTATGGGTGCAATATTTCCTCCGAGTCTGATCAGAAAGATCACCGCGACTAACTGAAGAATTGAGAATATCGCCGAAAAAATCAAAAATTTTTCCGGAAATGTTTCCCTGCTTATTATTGCGGTCAGTTTTTGTTTCATGCTGATGCTCCTTATCGTAATATTTACTGATTTTCAGAAACCGTCCTTAAGGATACGGGAAATAGGATCACGCTTCCTTCAAGAGCATTTTATCACAGTTAATAAGGGATTTCAACCATCGGAATTTTCCACTCACGGCAAGCATATCCATTTTTATAAAGGAGTGGTACTTTTGGCTGTATTCAACTTTTTCGCAGAGACATTACCGACGCTGATGCTCATTGCCGCCGGAGTCATTTTTACTGTCCGTCTGAAGTTCTTTCAATTCCGACCGGTCAGGTTGACGTTTGCGGCAATAAAATCCTCCGTCAAAGAAGGAAACCGTAATATTTTTTCTTACTTTTCCACCTCTCTGGCGGGGGCTGTCGGAACCGGGAACATTATAGGTGTGGCGACGGCGATCACAATAGGAGGTCCCGGAGCAATATTCTGGATGTGGTGTGCCGGTCTGCTGGGAATGGCTACAAAATATGCCGAGGTCTTTCTTGCGGGAAAAAACAGTTTATTTTGCAAAAACGGAAACTTCAGTCCCATGTCTTATATCCGGAAAGCTTTCGGAAACGGGTTATTCCCTGAAATTTTTGCTTTTTTCGGTCTTGCGTCGGCATTTACCATGGGAAATATGCTGCAAAGCAATACCGCAAGTCTTTGTCTTTCCGATACTTTACCCCGGTTGCATCCGGGGATTTTCGGAGCGGTCATCGGGATCGTGGTTTTATGTGTAACCGTGGGAGGATTGAAAAGAATAACTTCTGTTTTTGAAAAGAGCATTCCGTTTATGACAGTGATATTCATTCTCCTTGGACTGTTTTGCTGTATAAAAAATGCCCGGGTGATCCCCGGGGTATTCCGTATCATATTCCGCTCGGCATTCAACCCCGGCGCCGCAGCGGGAGGTATAGCCGGTGTAACTTTCATGACCTGTCTGCGGACAGGTGCAGTAAAAGGGCTGATGTCAAATGAAGCAGGTATGGGCAGTGCCGGTTTTGCTTATGCCAATGCGAACGGGGCAAGCCCGGGACTTCAGGGACTGTGGGGAGCTCTGGATGTATTCACCGACACTATCGTTCTGTCCACGGTAACGGCCCTGATAATAATGACCTGTCCCCTGTTTCCCGCGGCGGTGCCTTCGGTTCTTGATGCGTCAACATACAGTTTTGGCCCGGCCGCCGCTGTAGCCGTAACCGTGTGTGTTTTCTTTTTTGCAGTGGCATCGGTAATAACATGGTCCTATTACGGAGAATCATGTTTTTCTTTCCTGACAAACGGCGAGTTCATTCTGGTATACCGGATAGTTTTTGCCGCATTTGCGGTACTGGGATCGATATCGTCACCGATGTCGGTCTGGAACATTGCGGAAGCGGCAAATGCAGGAATGCTGTATACAAACCTTCCGGCACTGTTTGCGCTGAGAAAAGACGTGCACTTATATCGGGAAGACCGCTGACCGCGGTTGAAATTCAGCCATCTTTTGTACCTTTTCCGTTGATTTTCTTCGGTTTTCTTTCACAGGCAACGGGAAATCCGTTTTTGAAATCAAGATGAAAGGCCCTGCAACTGATACAGTCTCCCTTTCGAGGGCAGAAGCTTCGTGAGCAGGGGCAATCGGACTCAGGCTTCCGAACAGTTTTTATCGTTTTCATTCTCTACCTCCGCAGGACAACTTCAATACAGTATTTGTCCGGAGATGAGTATCTTATACAAAAAAAGCCCCGCAAAAGCGGGGTTAAATTCATGTCAAGCGCATCAGAGATGTCTGCCATACCCGGATGCTTTATTTACCGGGGATATTGACGTAGATCTTTTCGTCGTATTCTCCATACCCAAGGTCATCCTCGGCAACGGTACGGTAAAAATCCTCAGCATTTTCATCGGAAAGGATAGAACGGTACTCCTCGTTTCTGACCTTCTGGTCATTTATCCGGTCCACGATTCCTGAAATCTGCTTTTCAGTGTCTGCAATACTGGCACGCATGATAAAAAAGGTGGCAGAGCAGATAACAGCGACTACACAGAGAACACATTTAAGCAATAAACCGAACGTTTTTTTCAACTCTAACGTGCCCTCCAGTCGATTATTTTCTATATTATACCACGTTTTTCTATCTTTTGCAAGTTATTTCGACAAATTATTGCAACTTTTTTTCAACATTTTTACGCCTGCGTCTGAACAAAGTCCTGAAAACGCCGGATAACCACAGTAAAAGTAAAAACCCAAGAAGCGTACCGATAACAAGATACAAACGGACCTGCCCCGCAGAGACTATAAAGGAGAAAACGAGAAAAAGCAAAGCGCAAACAAGACAAAACAAAATGTCAGTTATCCAGCAGACGGCGATACCGTTACGGAAAAGTTTCCTTATCAGTGCGAAGACCGAATACAGAATGAACTGTACCGCACCAAGAGCCAGTGCCAGAGAAAATGTCAGAAGCTGATTCAAAGGGTCTATACGCATAGCTTCACCGGAAAAGTTTTTTAATGGTGCTTTCGTTTCTGCCCGCAGTGTTTGAGCAGCCGTTGTATTCCAGGGAGTTAATCTGCCCCTCAACCGTGAGATCACCGTCACCCTGTCCCACCTGCAACCGGCTGATTTTCAGCCCGCTGCCCTTAACGGTAAGTTTTCCCATAACGGTGTACAGCAGAACGCTTTTCTCATCAAAACAAACCACATCGTTTACCCCGGTCAGAGTAAGGATCTTCCTTGACTGCATGGTCAGAGTGTGATTCTCCGCCATTACTTCCTCATTGTTGTTCACAGACATAGTCAGCCCCCATACAGCACATTTGTTAACAATATATGCTGCACGGGGGCATGAATATTACAAAGACAAAATTTATTCAATTACACGGTACATGGAAGAAGCGTCCGACTTCGTTGCATATTCGGAGACTTCCAGGACCTCGAATCTGACTGTCTTTCCGCCGAGGGTCAGTCCGATAATATCCCCGGGCTTGACTTCATACGACGGCTTTACAGTTTTTCCGTTTACCGAAACCCTTGAACCGGAGCATGCTTCGTTGGCAACGGTACGTCTCTTTATTATCCTTGAAACTTTAAGATATTTATCCAGTCTCATAACTCACCTGACAGTTCTGACGATCAAAAAAAGATTAAAGGCAATAAAACATTCCGTCTTATTGCCTTTACGACCTTAAAAAAGTCTTATTTTACTTTCTCACGAAGGACCTTACCTGCTTTGAAAACAGGAACATTGGTAGCCGGAATGGTGATCTCCTTCTTGGTCTGGGGATTTCTACCTACTCTGGCAACTCTCTTGCGGACTTCGAAGCAGCCGAAGCCTACCAGCTGCACCTTTTCGCCCTTGGTAAGAGCGTCTGCGATATTGTCCAGAAAAGCGTCAACGATCTCAGTCGTCTGCTTCTTGGAAAGTCCGCAGTTAGCGGCAACATTGGCAATAAGTACATTCTTGTTCATTTTTTCTTTCCTCCAAAAAGATAAAATTATTTTCTGTACTGCATAATTTTACACTATTTTTTGTCATTTTTCAAGAGTTTTTTTGTTTTTTTGCAAAAAACGCTTTAAATTCGTTAATATTGACCAATTTGATAAGCAGTGAAACTGCGAAAAAGGCTACAATTGCACATATAATCGAAAGGAAGAGTACTATCTTTTCAGGGATAAAACTACCAAGACACAGCCTGACCCCGTAGGAAGCGGCATAACAGGAAGCCCCCGCAATAAGAGGTTTCAGAAATACGTTTTTAAAATCCGGGAGTATATGAAGGTTCTTGTAGATGAAATAAATATTCAGTCCGAGCATAACGGGATACGCAACATTGGTCGCTATCGGCGCTCCGTAAATATTTATACTTTCTATGCCGAGAAGGATATAGGTAAGGGCTGTTTTGATACAGGCCCCGACGGTTACGGTGACTATCGTCAGCTTCGCCTTCCCTATTCCCTGCAAAATGGAGGATGTCACGTTCGTAAGCCCGACGGCTATCAGAGCAAAAGAAACAATCTGAAGCAAGGGAGTGGCAACCGCAACGCCTTCACTGTCGCCGGAAAAGAAAAGCCGGAGAACTTGCCCTGCCACGGAATTCAGCCCGAAAGCGCAGGCAAAAGCAAGCATCGAAGAGTATTTCAAAGACCGGTCAACGGTATCTTTGATCACCTCCTGATCCTTCTTTGCGTATCCGGCGGAGATCGAAGGGATCAGGCTCACACCGATGGCAATAACGATAAATGACGGAAGATTGAATATGGTCAGAGCCATGCTGCTGTAGGAACCCCAGTAAAGATTGGCTGTATAATCCGGCAGATACGTTTTCAGCCTGTTGACCACAAACGCCGCATCCAGAAGTCCGAAAAGTTCGACGGTAACGGAAGTGATCATTATCGGAAGAGTGATGGAGAAGAAACTGCGTGCAAGCACTCTGGTCGGAGTTTGTTTGTCCCTGATAAACTGCCCCAGAGTCATACGGTAGCTCTTACTGCGGAATGTGTATCTGGCAAGCATAAACAGCATTGCCGCAAAAGTACTGAGGGTCACGCCGAAAACAGCCCCTCCCACGACCTGTTCCACGGGATATCCCGCATTTGTCATGTAAAGAGCAATACCGTAGCCCGCGCAAAGCTTGACAACAGCTTCCACGAGATTGGATATCGCTGTGGGGACCATGTTATTGTAACCCTGAAAAAATCCCTTTAAAACAGAAACCACAGAGATGCACACCACCGCCGGCATAATGGCGGCAACGGCATAATATGCCTCACTGCTGTTCATTTTCTGGGCAAGCGGCATGGCAAAAATGAAACCCAGGACCGCAAGAACTGTGCCGAAGGAAATGAAAGCCGCAGCGGCGATCCGGGTAATTTTGTTTACATCACGAAGTTTTCCGAGGGTAAGTGACCGGGAGATCATTGCCGCAACACCGGTGGGAAGCCCCGAGGTTGCCAGGGCGAGAAGGAATACATATATACTGTATGCGGAGGAAAAGTACCCCATTGCGGCAGAGCCGACAAGATTTGTCAGGGGAATTTTGAAGACGGCGCCCACGAGCTTGACCAGAAATCCAGAGACGGCAAGAACTATTGCGCCGTAGGTAAAATCACGTTTTTTTGACATTGAATCTCTCCAGTGGAAAAATCAGATTTCAGTTCAGAAGTCCGTGCCTTCCCCACTGTCCGGCTTATCTCCGGAGCAGCATCCGGCGCAAAGAGTCTCACCTTTTATCTGCGCAAGCTCAGCTTTCAGAAGTCTGATCCGGTTGAGGTTTTCGGCTATATCAGCCCTTATTCCAAGCATTTCTTCGGTCATGTCAAGTCTGCCGTATGAAATTGCTTTATAGGTAAGCTTTCCCAGTTCGGAATACTGCCGGTCAACCTGCACCGATATTTCTGAGATTCTGAGACTGATACGGGCCCGGTTACATATCTCCAGACCTTTCTGTTCCGCTTTATCCGCCCAGTATGCGCACCTGGCAAGCATCCCCTGTAAAGACTGATTCATTCTGATTACCTCCGCAAAGAGTTTCTTGGTACATTATATCACCGCAACAGAAAAAAAACAATACTCTCCGTAAATTTTTCATATATTTTACATAAAAAAAGGCCGCCCTGAAAAGGGCGGCAAATCCGGAATTACCCGGAAAAACAAAGAAGAAAAAGAAATTTGGGGGTTGCTTGAAGGGAGTAAATATGGCTATATTATACAGCATTGATCCGGTTTTGTAAAGGGGTTTCGGGAAAGAATCGTTCGTCAAATTCCGACTTTCGTCCGAAAATTATGTCGATTAATATAACTTTTTGTCGAAGATATTGAAAAATGACTGTTTTATGCTATAATATCATTAAAGAGGATAAAAGCCGTCCCCGTGCTGTCCGGAAACGGAAGCGGCGGCAGCATCGGTTCCTTATCCCGAATCGAGGTATACGTTTTCACGGAATACCGAAGAAACAAGAGAGAGGTATTTATGGATTTCCGTTCATCAGACATTCTCCTTCCCCGGCAAAACTTTGAAAAATGGAGTACTGTGGCATGCGATCAGTATACATCGGACGCTGAATACTGGACCGATGTTGAGAAAACTGTGGCAGATTCCCCGTCGGCTTTACGGATCATGCTTCCGGAGATATATCTGGAAGAAAAAAATGTTGACCGGCTCATAGAAAAGACATACGAAAAAATGAGAGAGTACCTCCGTGACGGGGTTTTCGAAACGGTTAAAGACGCATACATCTACGTCGAAAGGACCCTTTCCGATGGAAAGACACGCAAAGGTCTGATGGGGATATTTGACCTTGAAGCTTATGATTTCAATGCAGGATCCGGCTCTGTAATAAGAGCGACGGAGGGCACGGTCCTTTCAAGGATTCCTCCGAGGGTCAGGATACGGCAGAATGCCTGTCTTGAAATGCCACATATTATGATACTCATCGATGACAGAAGCAAATGCGTGATCGAGCCTCTTGAAGAACAGAAAAGCGGTTTTGAAAAATTATATGACTTCGATCTGATGAAAAACGGCGGTCATATAAAGGGTTACAAAGTGTCTGCCGCCGCAAAGAACAGTATTGAAACCGCAATAGCCTCCCTCTACGACGAAAAAGCATTTGCCGATAAATACGGAATTGAAGTTGGCAGTAAACCTCTGCTGGTATTTGCCGTGGGAGACGGAAACCACTCCCTTGCGACAGCAAAGACCTGCTGGGAGAATATCAAAAAGGATCTGACCGAAGAGGAAAAGCTGACGCACCCGGCAAGGTACGCCCTTGCAGAGCTTGTAAATCTTCACGATACGTCACTTGAATTCGAACCCATACACAGAGTACTTTTCGGTGTGGACGAAGAAAAGTTCGTAAAGGATCTTGAAACATTCTTTGCCGGCTACAAGCTGAGGGAAGACGAAGACAGCACCGGATTTTCCGTGCTTATAAACGGAAAAGAAAAGCATTATGTGATTGACGCGCCGAAAAGCAATCTTACAGTCGGAGACGTTCAGTGCTTCATAGACCATTATCTGAAAGATATACAACCGGACGCAAAAGTTGACTACATACACGGCGAGGAAGAAGTCAAAGCCCTTGCCGGAGTCCACGGGAACGTGGGAATACTCCTTCCCGCTATGGAGAAAAACGATCTGTTCAAAACCGTGATTCTTGACGGGGTACTGCCGAGAAAAACCTTTTCAATGGGACACGCAAACGATAAACGCTATTATCTTGAAGTCAGGAAAATAACCCCTGACGCTGAATAAAAAGTATAGGAGAAAGAATATGGCAAAGATAATTAACGGCAAGGAAATTTCCGCTCAGATCAGGGAGCAGATAAAAGAAGAAACTCTGAAAATGCAGGAAGAAAACGGTGTCACCCCCGGACTTGCGGTGATAATAGTCGGGGATGACCCCGCATCGAAGGTTTATGTGGCGAATAAGAAAAAGGCCTGCGCCGAAGTCGGTTTCTACTCCGAAGAATATGCCCTGCCGGAAGAGACGGACGAACACAGTCTGCTTGAGCTTATCGATAAGCTCAACAAAAGGCCCGACATAGACGGGATTCTGGTGCAGCTCCCGTTACCGAAACATATTGACGCAAAAAAAATAGTCGACAGCATCAGACCCGACAAGGATGTTGACGCATTTCATCCCGTAAATGTGGGCAGAATAATGATCGGCGACTATACCCTTGCCCCCTGCACACCCTCCGGAGTAATGGAACTTATCAGGAGTACAGGGGTAACGGTTGAAGGAAAAAACTGCGTCGTGGTCGGAAGAAGCGACATTGTCGGAAAACCCCAGGCGATGCTTCTTCTTCATGAAAACGGTACGGTAACAATCTGTCATTCAAAAACGAAAGATCTCGCCGGGATAACAAAGAAAGCAGATATTCTCGTGGTTGCGGTCGGCAGAGCCGGATTCATTACCGGAGACATGATCAAAAAGGGCGCAGTGGTCATCGATGTTGGTATGAACCGGAATGAAGAAGGAAAACTCGTGGGAGACGTCGATTTTGATTCGGCCGCGGAGGTTGCCGGTTATATCACACCCGTTCCCGGAGGAGTGGGACCGATGACAATAACCATGCTTCTTAGAAATACACTCCGGGCAGCAGAGAATCACTGATCCGGAATCCGGCTATTGACATCGGGATAAAAAAGTGCTAAAATCAGATTGACAAAATTATTATACGGAGGTAACTGTCATGGGCTCATTCGTAGTAAAGCAGACGGCAACGGGATTCAATTTCGCCCTTAAAGCCGGCAATGGTGAAACCATTCTCACATCCGAGGTTTATACCACGGAAGCGGCTTGCATGAACGGCATTGAAAGCGTAAAAAAGAACGCCCCTATCGCAAAAACCGAGGACCAGACCGTTGAAGATTTCGAAAAAGTAACAAATCCGAAATTCGAAATGTTTACGGACAAGAGAGGCGAGTACAGATTCAATCTCAAGGCAAGAAACGGTGAAATCATCGGTTCTTCCGAGGGATACAAAGCGAAAGCCGGATGCAGAAACGGTATCGAAAGCGTAGTCAAAAATGCTCCCGATGCAAAGATTGTAAAGGCCGAATAGCTTACAAATCCCTGAAACCCGCCGGAAAAATTCCGGCGGGTTTTTCTATTCCGGAGCGCGTAATGCTTAAAAGCTTTACATACACAATTTGACATTTTACTGTAAAATTTGGGGTTTTTCGGGATTTGCACAAAATCGGTCCGAAAAGTATTCAAAACTGTGGAAAACCCTGTGAAAAGAGTTAATAACCCCGTGTTTTAACCGTTTTTCATGCCAAATGCCTGTGGAAAACCGTATTTTTTATGCAGGAATTCAACAGTATCGACCGCATTATATTTGAAAATTGATGTAAAGCAGTTCGACATTACAAAACAGAATATGTCAAATACAAGCCGAAATCCGCTCCGAAAAATAATTATCAAAATGAGATAAATTGGAATAATATACTTGACTTTACCCGGAAACTGTGGTATTATGTATTAAATATGTTTACAGTATAAGGACTGCATTATGGACTTTGAATATCTTGCCGATCTGCTCTTTCCCGACGTAACCGAAACGCCTGAGGATATGGAGCTTAAATATCCGCCGAGAGATCTTCCCGAAGGCGCTAAAGTGACCCGTTTCGCCCCGAGCCCCACCGGATTTCTCCACTTCGGGGGGCTGTTCCCTACCCGTGTGGGAGAGAGACTTGCGCATCAGAGCGGTGGTATATTCTATCTGAGGATAGAAGATACCGACGCCAAGAGAGAAGTGGAAGGTGCAGAGGAAAGTCTGATAAAAACTCTCAGTCATTACGGTATAGACTTTGATGAAGGAGCAACCGCAAACGGCGCCGAAAAAGGTGCGTACGGTCCGTACAGACAAAGCCACAGAAAGAATATCTACCATGTTTTTGCCAAGGAACTGGTACGACAGGGCAAGGCTTATCCCTGCTTCTGCACTGAAGAAGAACTTATTCAGATCAGGCAACAACAGGAACAGCTCAAAGTCGATCCCGGTTATTACGGTAAGTGGGCAAAATACAGAGACGCAGATATTTCCGTCATTGAACCCCTGATAAAGGAAGGCAAACCCTTTGTCCTCCGGTTCAGATCCGAGGGAAATGTTGAAAACAAAATCAAATTCACGGATCTTGTCAAGGGAGAACTTGAGCTGACGGAAAACGACAAAGACCACGTTATTCTGAAAAGCGACGGTATTCCCAACTATCACTTTGCCCATGCGGTCGACGATCATCTCATGAGAACGACCCACGTTATCCGGGGCGAAGAGTGGCTTCCGTCTCTCCCCTTCCATATTCAGCTTTTCAAAGCCCTGGGCTTCAAACTTCCGAAATATCTGCACATAGCTCAACTTATGAAAATGGAAAACGGCTCAAAGAAAAAGCTTTCAAAGCGTGATGCGGGAGCGGATGTCAGATACTACGATGAGATCGGATATGACCCGGATTGCGTAATAGAGTATATAATGACTCTGCTGAACTCCAACTATGAGGAATGGAGAACCGCAAATAAAGACAAGCCATACACAGATTTCCCCTTCTCCATCAAAAAGATGAGCAATTCCGGATGTCTGTTCGATTTCGACAAGCTCAACGATGTTACAAGAAACACCGTAAGCCTCATGTCAGCGGAACAGGTCTACGGGAAACTGCTGCAGTGGGCCGAAACCTACGACAAAGATTTTGCCGGGCTTCTCGCCGCTGATCCGGATTATGCGAAATCCATCCTTTCCATTGGCAGAGGCGGCGCGAAACCCAGAAAAGATCTCTGCACCTGGAACACCGTCAAGGATTATATGGGATTTTTCTATGATGAGCTGTTTACGCCCTCTGATGCCTATCCGGAAAACCTTGACAGGTCTGATATCAAAGCGATAATCGAAGAATACACCGGTATATACGATGAATCGGACGACCAGACGGCATGGTTTGAAAAGCTCAAGAGTCTTGCCTCGCGTCACGGATTTGCGGCAGACACGAAAGAATATAAAAAAGAACCCGGAAAGTATAAGGGGCATGTGGGAGATATTGCCATGATACTCCGTATTGCCGTCACGGGCAAGCAGGTCTCCCCCGATACCTATCAGGTCATGAAGATCCTCGGCAGGGATAAAGTTCTCAGCAGACTGCATAATGCGAAGATATAAGAGGTAGAATACAATGGACGAGATCATTTCCAACAATTTCATTCACGAAATTATCGACAGCGACCTGGAATCCGGACGGGAGGATCATATTCACACACGTTTTCCGCCCGAACCGAACGGTTATCTGCATATAGGCAGCGCAAAAGCCATATGGATAAACTGGGGAACCGCGAAAAAATACAACGGACTTTTCAACCTGCGTTTTGATGACACAAACCCGGTCAAAGAAGATGATGAGTACGTTCAAGCTATTGAAGAGGACCTCCGCTGGCTCGGAGCAATTCCCAACGGAGGCATATACTACGGTTCGGATTACTTTGATGACTGCTATAAGTATGCAGTGCAGCTGATCAGGGACGGAAAAGCCTACGTTGACGATCTTTCGGCGGAAGAAATGAGAGAATACAGAGGATCGTTGACTGTTCCCGGCAGGAACAGCCCTTACCGCGACCGCAGCGTTGAGGAAAATCTTGAGCTCTTCGAGAGAATGAAAAACGGTGAGTTTGAAGACGGAACCCATACGCTCAGAGCAAAGATCGATATGTCATCTCCGAATATGAATCTCCGCGACCCTGCGATTTACAGGATAATACACACCTCGCATCACCGTCAGGGCAACAAATGGTGCATCTACCCTCTGTATGACTTTGCACACCCCATTCAGGACGCATTGGAAGGAATAACCCACTCTCTTTGCTCCATTGAATTTGAGAACCACAGACCTCTGTACAACTGGGTCGTGGATAATATAGGATTTGAACACAAGCCTCACCAGTACGAATTTGCCCGTCTGAACCTGACATACACCGTAATGAGCAAACGTTACCTGCGTGAACTTGTCGAAACCGGAAAAGTTGACGGCTGGGACGATCCCCGTATGCCTACCCTCTGTGCGCTTCGCCGCAGGGGCTATACACCGGAAGCGATTTTCAATTTCGTTCAGAAGGCGGGAGTCGCAAAAGCTTACAGCATTGTTGACATAAGCCTGCTTGAGCACTGCATCCGGGACGAACTCAACACAACGGCTCAGAGACGTGTCGCAGTGCTTCGCCCGATAAAGCTGACCGTAACGAACTATCCTGACGATAAGATTGAGTATTTTGATCTCCCCAACAACCCGCAGAACCCAGAACTCGGAACGAGGAAAGTCCCCTTCACAAAGCATCTGTACATTGAAAGCGAAGATTTCGCCATGGATCCTCCCGGCAAGTTTTTCAGACTCAAACCCGGCGGAGAAGTTCGGCTTATGGGTGCTTATATCGTCAGATATCAGGATGTTGTCAGGGATGAGAACGGCAATATAACTGAGATACTCTGTACCTGTGATCTTGAGACCGGTTGCGGAGTTCCCGCCGACGGCCGCAAGGTAAAAGGAACCATTCACTGGCTTTCCGCAGAGCATGCCCTCACCACGGAGATACACCTTTACAACAGACTTTTCACACTGGAGAATGTCTTTGATATTCCCGAAGACAAGACATATACGGATTACCTTAATCCGGATTCCATAGAGATCATAAAAGACGCGAAGATCGAACCCTCCTGCGCCGATTCCAAACCGGGGGAAAAGTTCCAGTTCGTCCGTAACGGTTATTTCTGCAAGGACACGAAATACGACAACTGCTACAACCTTACCGTATCTCTTAAAGACAGCAAATAACAGTTATATAAAAAGACACGGGGGCTTGCCCCCCGTGTCTCTGCCACAGAGTGGATTTCAAGATAATTTTTCCTTTTTACTATTGACAAAATGCCCGGATTGTGGTATACTGTTACGGAAGCAGAAAGCATAAAAATGCGGGCGTGGCGGAACTGGCAGACGCGCCAGACTTAGGATCTGGTGTCAACGACGTGGGGGTTCAAGTCCCTTCGCCCGCACCACATCAGACGCAGGTGTAGTTCAATGGCAGAACATCAGCTTCCCAAGCTGAATACGCGGGTTCGATTCCCGTCACCTGCTCCAGAAATGAGCCGTTACCGCGGCTCTTTAGTTTTATCTGTCTGTATGAGGTAACCGAATTGAGCAGAAAGAAGAGAAATGCGAGAAAACGCAGAACCAGACGCCTTGTTGCACTGGTTTTGATTTTTGTCCTTGCCGCGTTCGTTGCGGTAATGTTCAACAGCGATATCAGGTCTGAAGTTCTATCGTTTTTTAACGGACAACGCCCCACCGAACCCGCAACGGAACCTCCCACCGAGCCGGTTTACCATGACCTTGTCATAAGTGAGGCCATGCTTTCAAATGATACCGTAGCTGTGGATAACACATTCTGTGACTGGATTGAAATATACAACAGCGGAACGCAGACCGTTGATCTTTCGGAGTATTATATATCAAAAAGCGCTTCAAATCTCAGAAAATGTCCCCTCCCGGAAATAACCGTGGCACCCGGAGAATACAAGGTTCTCAAGTGCGACGGCACAGAGGTGACATTCAATCTTTCCAAAACGGGTGAAACGGTTTATATTGCGGACAAGTACGGGGTCGTTGTGGACAGTCTGACTGTACCGGCTATAGCCGACGATCACTCCTATGTTGCGGGGCTCGGAGAATGTGATAAGCCATCGCCCGGATATGAAAACACCGAGGAGGGATACCTCACCTACAGGCTTTCGACTTATTCCGGACTTTCCGTCAATGAAGTACTCTCAACAAACACGAAGTACTACCCTGTCAAAGGCAAGTATTATGATCTGATTGAGATCAGAAATAATTCCGCCGCGGACATCGATCTTGCGGATTATTACATTTCGGACAGCAAAAAGAACCTGAAAAAATACAAATTGCCGTCAAAGGTTCTCAAACCGGGTGAGCTCTATGTTGTTATCGCTTCCGGCAACGGCGGGGATCAGGCTAATTTTTCCATCAGCACCTACGGAGAATGCGTGTATATAACCGATCTGGACGGAAAGGTATGTGACGCATTCAGTGTTCCCTCTCTGCTCCCGGATGTAAGTTACGGCAGGGACAGTGAAGGAGCGGCGTATTTCCTTGAGCCTACGATCGGAAAAGAAAATCCCACCGGACTGAAAGAAGTCTCTTCCAACCCATCCACCACCGTTCCGGGAGGATTCTATGATTCCGGACTGACGGTCAAACTCACCGGCAATAACATTTTCTACACCCTCGACGGACGTGACCCGAGAACTTACGGAACGCTCTACGCCGGTGAAGACATTCCGGTACAGCAAACCGTTGCCATAAGGATGTACAGCGGAGAAACAGGCAAAGTTCCGAGTAAAACCGTTACCGTTAATTATTTTATTTCTCTGCCGGATTACACCCTGCCGGTGCTTAAGATAACCGCATATAACGAGGATATTTTCGGCGAGACCACAGGAATTTACACAAATTACAACCAGAAATGGGAGAAACCTGCGAACATCGCCCTCTACGTCAACGGAAATGAAGAATTCAGTGTCGACTGCGGACTCAGACTTCACGGAAGCGGTACGAGAAAGGACGCAAAAAAATCGTTCCAGGTTCGTTTCAGAGGCAAATACGGAACATCAAAACTCAAGTATCCGCTGTTTCCGGGCTACAGTATTACCGAATTTAATTCAATAGTAATACGCTCCGGGGTTGAGGACATGTCCTCTGCCCTGTTCCGGGACGAACTTCAGACGACCCTGGTTCGGACTTCCGATCTGATCAAGGAGGTCTACACCCAGAACTTCCGTCCGGTAAATCTCTACGTTAACGGTGAATATTTCGGCATTTATTTCATAAGGGAACGTTTCAGCGATGACTATGTCGCCTCCCATTTGAATGTTTCCGAAAACTCCGTGACGATACTTGAGTCCAAGGGAAGCAGCGGAATGCGCGGATACAAGGATATGAACTCCATTGTCGAATACTGCGCGACCCATGACATGAACGATCCCGAGACCATCAAATACGTTTCGGACCGGATATGCGTGGACAGCTTCATTGATTACTACATTGCCCGTGCCTATACCGGGGACAAGGATTTCCCGAATATAAGATTCTTCAAATCCACCGACAATGACGGAAAGTGGCGTCTGATGTTTTACGATCTCGACTGGGGATTCCGTTCCGTCAACACGAAAAATCCCCTGACATCGTATTTTGACAGTTACCATTATACCGATTCAAAAAACAGCGCAATAATATACAGGCTCGTGCAGAATGACGGGATCAGGGACAGATTCCTTAAGAGAATGGCTGAACTGCTCTCAACCACCTTCTCTCCGGAAAACGTGTCCAGAACCGTGGATCAGATCCATGATCAGCTCCAGCCCGACATGAAGTACGACCGGGAAAGATGGGGATACAGAATCGAAAGCTGGGAAAAAGCTGTTGCTTATCTCAAAACTTTCGGAGAAAACCGGACGGCGCAGATGATAGAAGATGCTCAGTCCGTATTCAAACTCACAGACGATGAAGTACAGTACTACTTCGGAAGTCTGCTGAACCCTCAGCAATAAAGATACACACAAGATCCACCCGTTTTTGTGCGGGTGGATCTGTATTTTTGTATAAAGCAATACCTTCAGGTACGGAATAAATCGTATTACAGTTCAGACTTCCGGGATAAAAAAACGAATCGATTTTTACATAAAAACCGACATCACGTTCAATAATTGTTCCCGGAATTACTTTTCCGATGAATATTCCCGCCGGTTATGCCAAAGAATATATCGGAAGAGAGGCGATAAAAATATGGACGAAGAAAGATCCGGAAATACCGAAGAGCAGGCAGTACAAACCGAGCAGATCGAAAAAATGGGTTCTGTCACCACGGACAATATTCATTGCCTGACAGTTATCGGGCAGATTGAAGGACATTATATCCTTGCCCCACAGAATAAAACGACAAAATATGAGCACGTTATTCCTGCCCTTGTCGCTATTGAGAGGAGCCGGGAAATCAAAGGGCTTCTGATAATCCTCAATACAGTCGGCGGAGACGTTGAGGCAGGACTTGCCATTGCGGAAATGATATCAAGCATGAAAAAGCCAACAGTCTCACTTGTTCTGGGCGGAGGACACTCAATCGGCGTCCCTCTTGCGGTGTCGGCTAAATACTCTTTCATTGCTCCGTCCGCGACCATGACGATACATCCGGTAAGGCTTAACGGACTTATTGTCGGGGTTCCCCAGACATTCTCCTACTTTGATAAAATGCAGGACAGAATAATCCGTTTTGTTACTCAGAATTCCAGAATGACGGAGGAAAAATTCCGCCAGCTCATGACATCTACAGGCGGGTTAATGAATGATGTGGGAACGATGATCGGCGGAGATGAGGCTGTTCAGGCGGGGCTTATCGACAGAGTCGGGGGACTGAACGACGCACTCGAAAAACTTGACAGTATGATTGCGGAGGCTGAAAATGGTGATACACAGCGTGCTGCTGCCGATAATGCCTGAAGACCGGGGGCAGGGTCAGCCCCGGGCAGAACGGGTCCAGCTGACAAACGGAGTTCCCAGTATTTACAAAACTGTGCCGGACAAAGGTCTTTATTTTCTGGGACAGGACAAGCTTCTGTTTTCTACCCGACCTTCCGACTGGCTCAAAGAAAGCTATAATCTTCTTAAGAAGGACGATATATGATAAGTGACAGGTGTGCCGGACGGTGCACCTGTCATTTGCCTAAAGCAAGCAAAGGTCTTGAAAACCGTCCGGATATGTGATATACTTATATTATCTGAAACTCTGAGGTGAAATTATGCCTGAAACAAAAAAAGACAAAGAGCGAGTGGTACTGATCGCAGTTGATCCTGATTCCGGGACAGAGGCGGAAGCCTCCCTGGATGAACTTGAAAGGCTTGCGGATACTGCGGGTGCCGAAACCGTAGGTAAAATGATCCAGAAAAGATCTGTTCCCCACCCTTCTACATACATCGGTAAGGGAAAACTGGAAGAACTGAAGGAATTCTGCGGCGCAAACGATGTTGATACCGTCATTGCGGATGATGAACTTACGGGCTCTCAGACAAAAGAACTTGAGTCCGTACTTGACGTCAAGGTTATCGATCGGACAACTCTCATACTTGACATATTTGCAATGAGAGCCCGTTCCGCGGAGGGCAGACTGCAGATAGAATTGGCCCAGCTGAATTACCGTCTGCCCCGGCTTTCCGGAATGGGTAAAGCCCTTTCCCGTCTCGGCGGCGGTATAGGAACGAGAGGCCCCGGCGAGAGTAAACTTGAGACAGACAGACGGCACATCCGCAGACGTATTTTTGCCATTGAGGAGCAGTTGCGGCAGGTTTCCGACAGAAGAAAGGTCACGCGGCGGCTCAGAGGAAAAAACAGTGTTCCGACCTGCGCGCTTGTGGGGTACACAAATGCCGGGAAAAGCAGTCTGATGAACGCTCTGTGCGGCAGTGACGTCTATGCTGAGGACCAGCTTTTTGCAACTCTGGACACAACTGTACGGAAGGTGAATTTCTCGGACATTGACGAAACCTGCCGTGACGTATTGCTCATCGATACCGTAGGTTTTATCAGGAAACTGCCGCATGCACTTGTCGACGCATTTAAATCGACACTTGAAGAATCAGTCAATGCCGACCTACTGCTTCATGTAGTTGATATTTCCGACCCTGAGGCTGAAAAGCATATCATGGTGGTGGAGCAGATACTGTCGGAACTGGGAGCAGCGGATAAGCCGGTATTTCTTGTCTGCAATAAATTTGACGCATACAACCCTCCTGAAGACGAACCCGGATTCATTCCGGTACAGCAGAGACAGAAAAAGCCGTATGTATTCAATGTTTCGGCAAAAACCGGATACGGTCTGACCGAGTTGAAAAAAGCTATTGCATTGAGATTTTCACGTCAGAAAGTATACTCACTTCTCATTCCGTACACAGAAGGGGCTTTGCTTGATGAGATCCACCGAAATTCCAGTGTTCTTTACGTCGAACACACCCCGGAAGGCACACTCATTACACTCAAGGCAGATTTCGATCCCGAATTCAGATCAAAAATAGAACAATACTCCACAAAGATTGAACCGTAGGTTGATTTATCTGACAAAACATCTAACTTTGTTACTTTTTAAGGCTGACATGTTGACATTTCGGGTAGAAAACTATATAATAATATGGAACAAAAGTTCAATCTGAAAAAATCAACTTCTCGAAAGGAATTGTCATGAGCAGAGTTTATAATTTTTCTGCGGGTCCATCGATGTTGCCCGAAGAAGTGCTTAAAAAGGCACAGGAACAGATGTTGGAGTATGAGGACAGCGGCATGTCCGTTATGGAGATGAGCCACCGATCCAAAACATATGAAGCCATAATCAACGGTGCCGAATCCCTTTTACGGGAAGTTATGAATATCCCTTCCAACTACAAAGTTCTTTTCCTTCAGGGTGGCGCATCTTCTCAGTTTTCGATGATCCCCCTCAATCTTATGAAGAAAAAGAAAATAGACCTGGTACTTACAGGTCAGTGGGCACAGAAAGCCTTTGACGAGGCGTCCCGCTACGGACAGGTAAATGTCGTTGCCTCCTCCAAAGACAAAATATACAACTACATACCGAAGCTTGACCCCGCAAAATTTGACAAAGATGCGGATTATTTCTATATCTGCCAGAACAACACCATTTACGGAACCCGTTTTGCAACCCTGCCCGATACCGGAAATGTTCCGCTGGTTGCTGACCTGTCATCCTGCATCCTCAGCGAGCCTGTTGATGTATCAAAGTACGGACTGATCTTTGCCGGGGCGCAGAAAAACATGGGTCCTGCCGGTCTGACGGTGGTAATAATAAGAGAAGACCTCATTACAACTCCCATGGACATAACCCCTCAGATGTTCAAATACAAGATCCACGCGGATAACGGCTCAATGTATAATACTCCCCCCACCTATGCCATCTATATCTGCAAGCTTGTTCTTGAATGGATAAAGAATCTCGGCGGACTTGAAAAAATGGCAGAGATCAATTACAAAAAAGCTGCAATCATATATGATTTCCTTGACAGTTCCAAAATGTTCTCCGCCACTGTTCAGGGAGAAGACCGCTCCATAATGAATATACCCTTCGTTACGGGCAATGAGGAGCTTGATGCAAAATTCGTCAAACAGGCTGCCGCCGCAGGCTTTGTAAACCTCAAGGGTCACAGAAGTGTCGGCGGAATGAGAGCCAGCATCTACAACGCGATGCCTGTCGAGGGTTGCGAAGCCCTGGTTAAATTCATGGCTGAATTTGAAAAGGAGAACGCATAATGTATTCAATCAAAACTCTGAACAAGATCTCCCCTGTCGGACTGGAAAAACTTGATCTTAACAGATATAACTGCTCCGACAGCGAATCTGATCCTGACGGTATAATAGTCCGTTCCGCGTCGCTTCACGAATATGAATTCAACCGCAACCTCAAGGGAATTGCCCGTGCGGGTGCCGGTGTCAACAATATCCCGATAGATAAATGCACCGCCGCAGGCATAGCCGTGTTCAACACCCCCGGCGGAAACGCGAACGCCGTCAAGGAGCTTACCGTGGCTTCCTTTTTCCTTGCGTCCAGAAAAATCGTTGATGCAATAAACTGGGCTCAGACACTCAAGGGCAAAGGTGCTGAGATCCCTGCTCTCGTTGAAAAGGGAAAGAGCAACTTTACCGGCCCGGAACTTGCGGGTAAAAAGCTCGGCGTAATCGGTCTCGGAGCTATCGGAAGCCTTATCGTCAATGCCGCACTGGGTCTGAATATGGAAGTATACGGCTATGATAACTATCTGTCCGTGGAAAGTGCGCTGAGAATGAGCCGCGGACTGAAGCGGGTCGACAGTGTCAGGGCAATTTACGAAAATTGCGATTACATAACGGTCCATGTTCCCCTCACTCCCGACACTAAGGGAATGATAAACAAGGATGTTATAGCGCAGATGAAAGACGGAGTCCGCCTGTTCAATTTTTCCAGAGGTGATATTATCAATAAAGAGGATGTTGCGCAGGCTCTGGAATCCGGAAAGATCGCCAAATACGTAACGGACTTCCCGGATGAAGAAGTCCTCGCGATGAAAAACGTGATCGCTATCCCCCACCTTGCGGCATCTACACCTGAATCTGAGGATAACTGTGCGGTCATGGCGGTAAATGAGCTTACCGACTACCTGGAAAACGGAAACACCGTAAACAGTGTGAATTTTCCCAACGTATCCTCCGAAAGAAGCACAGGAAGCCGTATATGCGTGTTGCACCGGAATATCCCGAACATGCTCACCCAGATAACGTCTGTTGTCAGTGCGGAGAATTACAACATTGAATTTATGCACAGCAAAAGCCGCGGTGATGTATCCTACGCCATATTTGATATGACAAAAACCATCACCGATCCGATGATCGCGGAAAAGATATCTAAAGTTGACGGCGTTATGAACGTCCGGGTCATTGACTGATTTTTTCATTTAATTGAATAGATTTCCTCCCGCAGGAAATAATGTCGGTATAAACGACTTTTCCTGCGGGAGGTTTTTATATGTCCGGTTCATACAGAAAAAAGAAAGGTTTCATCTCCGCTCTTGCCGGGGATAAAGGATTTTATTCGGTACTGACCGTAAGCATACTCATGGTATGTCTTGCGGCTTATCTTGCGCTGAGTTACGGCGGAACACCGCAGCATCAGCAGATTGAAAAACCGTCGGAAAGCACAAAGACAATAAATTCAGATGATATCAGGCCCAATCCGTTCCAGGAGGTCACCCCGACCGAAGATTCCAAGGTCAGTAAACCGATGGAAGGAATAACGGAGGCTCCGACTCAACCGGCAACTGAGCCTGCGACAACGGAGCAGACAAAAGTCACATTCATTATTCCTGTTGATATGACTCTTGTCGGGTCAGTCAACGTTTTTGCCGGAACGTCCCCCGTGTTTTCCGAGACACTTAATGATTGGAGACTTCATCAGGGAATGGACTTTCTGACCAGCGGAACCCGGCCCGTATATGCCTCGGCAAACGGCGTAGTCGAAGATGTTTACGAGGATGCCATGATGGGTTGTTCCCTGCTGATACTTCACCCTGACGGCAGCCGCAGCCTGTATCAGTCAATGTCCACCGTCAGCGTGAATAAAAATGAAGCTGTTACAGCCGGAAAAATAGTGGGATATACCGGCAAAACCGCGGATGCGGAAGAGACGATGGGCGAGCATCTGCACTTTGCGGTGATCCGTGACGGAGCATTCATTGACCCCAATGATCTTTTCATGATACACTGACGTCCCAGTTTTTATTATAGCAGAAGAGGTATACCGGACTCCGGTATACCTCTTCTGCTTAATACTGGATTTATATCAATCTTTTACAATTTCCTTGAGCGTTCCGGCAAGACCGGCAACAGACTGTATCTGTGACGGAATAATGATCTTTGTCGCCTTTCCGTCTGCGGCTTTTCCGAAAGCTTCCATGGCCTTGAGCCGGAGCACCGCATCTGAGGGAGCGGCCTCATTGAGTTTTTTCAGACCCAGTGCATTTGCCTCCTGGACCTTAAGAATAGCCTCAGCCTCACCTTCGGCCTCCCTGATCCGGACTTCTTTTTCGGCTTCCGCACGAAGTATTGCCGCCTGCTTTTCCGCTTCTGCGGTGAGGATCATTGATTCCTTCTGTCCTTCCGCGACAAGAATCGCACTCTTTTTATCACCCTCGGCACGAAGGATGGATTCACGGCGTTCACGTTCGGCCTTCATCTGCTTTTCCATGGCATCGCGTATTTCTTTGGGAGGAATTATATTCTTAAGCTCCACGCGCATAACCTTGATGCCCCAGGGATCGGTTGCTATGTCAAGGATTGAACGCATTTTGGTATTGATAATATCCCTTGAAGTAAGAGTGGCGTCGAGTTCAAGATCACCGATAATATTTCTCAGGGTCGTTGCGGTAAGATTTTCTATTGCCGACATGGGGTTTTCAACACCGTAAGCGTAAAGCTTCGGATCAGTGATTTCAAAATATACTACGGTATCTATCTGCATGGTAACATTATCTTTTGTGATAACCGGCTGAGGATCGAAATCCACGACCTGTTCCTTCAGAGACATGACTTTTGCGACCTTGTCAATCAGAGGTATTTTCACATGAAGACCCGTTTTCCAGGTCGCAAGGTATGATCCGAGCCTTTCAACGACGATCGCCTGCGTCTGGGACACGATTCTGATATTTGAAATTATCAGGAGCAGGACAATGATGATCACCGCCGCCACAGCGACGAATCCTCCGGCAATTGATGCGACAGTAAGTAACATGATTAACCCTCCGTTCAGTTTTTATCCGACACCGTTTCTTTTACGGTATCGCTTGAATGACAAATAACTTTGACCCCTTCGATCCGGTCTACAACAACCTGTTGTCCCTGATCAATAACTTCCCCGTCCGCCGACCGTGCCATCCATCTGTTTCCGGATATGAGCACCGACCCGGTTTCGGCCGTATTATCGATTTTTTCTTCAACTACGGCAGTCTGCCCCACCACGGTATCCGCATTGGTAGCAACTATGGACGGTTTGAGTTTTTTACGCACAAGAGGCCTCGTGAGTACAAGAGACGCAACGGACACCGTCAGAAATACGATCAGGCACGCCCATTCGGGAAGTCCGAAAAGAGAAACTATCAGCGCCGCAAGCGCACCCGCAGCAAACCAGATCGTAACCAGACTTGCGGTCACGGCTTCAATAACAACAAAAACAATAAGCAAAGCAAGCCAGACATAGGTCACATCAAAATTTCCGAATATTTCGGGCAAATCCAGCACCTCCATTCCACAGAGGTTCACTCTGTAGCAATATTATAGCATACTTTTATACGATTTGCAAGTACCCGGAAAACTTTTTCAGCGTCCGGGTCATATAATGTAAAAGAACTGAAACAGAAAGAACGGATAATCCGATGACATATAAATGTATACTTGTAAAATCGTCAACCTATGCACAGAAAGCGGCTGGAATACTCTCCAGAAAAGGGATAAACGCCTACGTCACCCGGCAGACTTTCAACAGTAAATACGGCTGCGCCCGTTGCATTAAAGTTTCGGATAAAGATGTGCAGAAAGCAAAAGAGATCATGCGCAATGAGGGCATCCCCCTTACCGGAGATGTGTACGACTATGAATAATACCGTATACCTTGACAACGCCGCATCAAGCTTCCCCAAGCCCCCGTGCGTATTCAGGGCAGTTCTGTCCGCGATATCCGAAAATGCGGCAAATCCGGGAAGAAGCGGACATTTCATGTCAGAACAGGCTGCAATACGGGTTTTCAATGCACGTCACACTGTTGCGGAGTACTTCGGACTGAGCGGCGGAGAAGAAAACGTTATTTTCACTCTCAACGCGACCCATGCGATAAACACCGTCATTAACGGAGTTCTCCAGAACGGAGGACATGCGCTTATCTCAGATATGGAACACAATTCGGTCCTGAGACCCCTGGAAGCACTCAGTCGCAGGGGGAATGTGCGCTATGACGCGGTCAGAACCGTAACCGGAGGTGCGGCGGATTTCATACCCGCTTTCAGACGTGATACAAAACTTGTTTTCGTTACCCACGCCTCAAATGTTACGGGACAAATGCTGGATATTGCGGATATCGGAAAGGCCTGCAGGCAAAGAGGGATCCTGTTTGCCGTTGACGCATCCCAGACTGCCGGACATCTGAGATATGATCTTTCAAAGTTACCGGTGGATTTTGTTTGTACTGCGGGACACAAAGGACTTTTCGGTCCTCAGGGAACGGGATTGTTGCTCCTGAACACAAAATATCCTCTTCCTCCGCTGCTTTACGGCGGAACAGGTACCATGTCAATGAGCGCTTCCCAGCCGCAGATACGTCCTGAAGCTTACGAAAGCGGAACTGTGAATACCCCCGGGATTCTCGGTCTCGCCGCAGGTATTGATTTTCTGAGAAAAAATGCCGATGCGCTGGCGTCAAACGAGCGTAACGCCTACGAATACGCACTGACCCGATTGAAAAAAACCGACGGAATAACCGTACTGACTCCCGAAAACAGCATCTCTTCCCTTCTGGCTTTCAATGTACGTGATCTTCATTCGGAAAAAGTGACCGAAATACTCAGCCAGAACGGGATATGCGTACGTGGCGGCTATCACTGTTCCATGCTGATGCACAGAAAACTGGGAACAGAAGCTACTGGTGTTGTAAGAGCCTCCTTCGGAGGTTTCAATACCGTAACGGATGCGGAAAAACTAATTTTTTGCTTAAAAAAATGTTAAATAATAAAAATATACTTGATTTTCCACGGAATAACTGTTATAATGTAACTGAAAATACTTAACAGCAGGTTTTGTGGAATATCACGGTGTGCCCGTTCGCCGGAAGAAACGGGATCTTACAGATAACGGGAGTATCAATGGTTGACTTTTTCAAGAATATGTGGAGCTTTATAGCCACAACCATAACCCACATCAGCATTTTTGACATAGTCGATATACTTCTGGTGTCGGTTCTTGTTTATACGGTCATTAAATTTGCCCGGGACACCCGCGCCGCACAGCTTTTCAAGGGAATTATACTGCTGATAATTCTCCTGCAGGTCGCCGAACTACTCAACCTTTCCGCAACCCGTTATATTCTGAATTCATGTCTTGAATTCGGTGTTCTTGCGGTCATAATCCTTTTCCAGCCCGAGCTCCGCAATGTTCTGGAGAAAATGGGACGGAAAAGTTTCGGAAAGATCATAATCGGACAGGACGAAGAGGGAAAGAGCGAAGAAAGTACAAAGGAAATGATCTCCAACCTGACCAAAGCGGTCAGTAATTTCTCCGCGACAAAGACCGGTGCCCTTATAGTAATCGAACGTATAACAAAACTCGGGAATATAATATCCACCGGAAAAGTGCTTGATGCATCCACGACCCCCGAACTTGTAATGAATATTTTCTTCAACAAGGCGCCTCTGCATGACGGCGCAATGATAATCCGGAACAACAGGATCATTGCCGCCGGATGTATCCTTCCCCTGTCGGACAACCTTAATGACCCCGAACTGGGAACACGCCACAGGGCAGGACTGGGAATGAGTGAAAACTCCGACGCCATAGTTATCATTGTTTCGGAAGAAACGGGCATAATCTCAACGGCAATAGACGGCAAATTGACAAGAAGACTTACACCGGATGCCCTTGCGAACACGCTTACAAAGCTGCTTATGGCAAAGAAGGATGAGAAAAAGGAATTTCTCCCCTCACTCTGGAAAGGACGTAAAAAAGAGAAATGAGCAAGATAACTGATTTTTTCAAGTCCCTGATTGCCAGAGACGGAATCGTCCGGATTATTTCTCTCGTTCTCGCTATAGGACTGTGGCTTTATATCGTCAACATAGCTGATCCCAGCACCACAAGGGAATATACCGATATTCCCGTGCAGTTCAATTATGAAGGCTCAACGGCGGATACCAATGAACTCATGCCTTTACTTGCTAGTACCGTTTTTACCGTGAACGTCAAGGTTTCCGGTCCGAGGACCAGTTTTATTAATTTTTCAAAATACAAGATAACAGCAAAACTCAACATGAATTCGGTCGGTGCAGAGGGTACCTACAATATCCCGATATACGTATCGACCGCCGATGAGGCTCTCTCCTGCGAAATCGTCGGTGACAATTACGTTTCAATAGAGTTCAAAAAGAGGGCAAAAGCGGTCATCAACCTACAGTACGAGAAGATCGGAAATTATGTTTCCGGTTATGTGGAGACAAATGTCAACATTGAGCCCTCCACCGTTACGGTCTCGGGCCCGAGAGACGTGGTTGAGCGCATCAGTACCGCTTCCGCAAAGGTTTCCGTAATAGGCTACAAGGAAAACTTTACAAAACTTGTTGATATTTCCCTTTTTGATGCAAACGGGGCGGCAGTAGACCGCACCTTCCTTACCCTTGATGTCACCCAGGCGTATATTGACGTAGATCTCGAATATCAGAAGGAAGTTCCTTTCCGGCTGAGCCTTGTAAACCGCTACGGAGGCGATGAATCCTCGTATGCCGTGGTTAATTTTTCCACTCCGACGATCGTCCTGAGAGGACCTGAAGATATTCTCTCGGGAATTGAATCAATAGATGTCGGACCGGTATATCTTGATACCATTAAAGCCTCGCATATGACCTTTACCCTGCCCGTGACTTTGCCGGGCCAGATAACATCTGTAGACGAGATAACTCAGGTTACCGCCGACGTTTCCCTCGGCACCCCGAAGACAAAGACTTTCACACTCGATAAAAATATCCTGCAAAAAACGGAGTTTCTCAACCTTGATCCGGCATATACAGCCGCGGTCACAACCAGAAGTCTTAAAGTTGCCCTCCGTGCTCAGTCGGACGTTATCGATGACATAAGTGCCGATGATTTCATCCTTTATGTCGATCTCAACGCGAAAGATCCGGAGACCGGAAAATACCCGCTTTCCATAACTCTTCCCGGATATATTCCCGGCGGTTTTATGGCTCAGTACTACGTTGATGTTGATCTTGAACCGATAAATCACTGATGAAAATAATTCATAATATCCGATTACCGATATCCTCCTGCAATGAAGACGCTGTCACCGCAGCCCTCAGGCAGGCAAAACTCCCGAAGGATTCGGATGCCTTCGTATACAGGCGGTCCATTGATGCCAGACGGAACGAAATCACCTATGTCTATTCCGTCGCTGTCCGGGATGTCCGTAACAGAGCCGACCTTCAGGAACTCGATGAATTTACCCCTGTTTTCAGCAAGAAAAAAGACAAAAATGTTTATATTATCGGCTTCGGTCCCGCCGGAATGTTCTGTGCCTACGCACTGACTTTGGCGGGACTGTGTCCCGTTGTTGTGGAAAGAGGAAAGCCGGTGGAACAGCGGGCGGAAGATATTGACAGTTTCTTTTCAGGGAAATCCCTTGACCCCGATTCTAACGTGCGCTTCGGCGAAGGTGGAGCGGGGACATTTTCCGACGGCAAGCTGACGACCCGGATTAATGATCCGAGATGCCGATTCATTCTGGAAACCTTTGTCAGATTCGGCGCACCGGAAGAAATACTTTACCTTGCAAAACCCCATATAGGTACGGACATTCTGCGGAAAATAATGGTCAATCTGCGTAACGAAATTCTTTCCCGGGGCGGAAGAATACTCTACAGTTCGAAATTTGAGGATTTGGATGTTTCCTCCGGAAAAATCAGAAGTATCACTGTGAACGGGGAGCGTTTAGATGCCGAAAACGTCGTTCTCGCCATCGGCAACGGAGCGGATGACACATACTCCATGTTGCTCGGAAAGCCTGTGATGATCTCAGCGAAACCATTTTCCGTAGGTTTCCGAATGGAACATCTCCAGTCGGACATTGATCGCGCCATATACGGCAAATATGCCGGGGATCACAGGCTTGGAGCCGCCGACTATTCATTCTACAGACACCTTGACAAAGCCCGGACTCATACAGTATACACCTTCTGTATGTGTCCCGGAGGTCAGGTCATCAATTCATCGTCCGAACCAGGAAGACTTGTCACAAACGGCATGAGTTATCATGCCCGGGACGGTAAAAATGCTAATTCAGCGCTTTTGGCAACGGTAAGTTTCGACACCCCGCAGCAGGGTCTTGATTTCAGAAAAGAAATAGAGAAAAAAGCCTTTGATGTCGCCGGTGGTTTCGCTCCTGTAACATTGGCAAAAGATTTTCTTTCGGCTCATAGCTCTTCGGGATTCGGCAGGATCACTCCGACCTTTCTTCCCGGAACACAGTTCGGCGATTTTGACAAAATATTCCCGGCTGAAATATCAGGGATGCTTCGCTCCGGGCTTGCCGCATTCGGGAAAAGCATCTGCGAAAGTCCCGATGCCGTGCTTACGGCTCCGGAAACAGGATCCTCTTCCCCTCTGCGCATACTCCGGAACGAAGAGGGGCAGGCTCTGGGAATAAAAGGATTTTACCCCTGCGGCGAAGGTGCAGGCTATGCAGGTGGAATTATGAGTTCTGCGGTGGACGGGCTCCGGATCGCGGAAAGTATTCTGAAAGACTGAGGTTTACAATGACAGTTTCCGGCCGTGTCGTTAGAATAAAAGACGGAACAGCACTTGTAAAGGTCCAAAGACCGCAAGGCTGTGAACATTGTGAAAATGTTTCCTTTTGCAAAGAGAAGCAGACAGAAATAATGGCAAAGGATACTTTGGGGGTAAAAGTCGGAGATACGGTCAGTGTCACCATTCCGAAATCCCCTCTGACCTGGCTGAGTTTACTTTATACATTCCTGGTTCCCGTAGCAATCATTTTTGCGGCTTACGGTCTTTTTTTGCTCTCACCGTATACCCTGATTCTCACCGCATGCCTTATCACAGGCTACTATCTCGGACTCAGAAAGCTGGAAAAGAAAGTTTCGGGAGCCGAAATCACTTCTTTTATAACAGAAAGCGAAAACAGTTGTCGCTGTTGCGGCACGGAGGTCAGGAATGAAGAAAAACAGTCTTAAGAGAAGACAGCGAATATATTCCCTGCTGTTCCGCGTATGTGTTGCCGTTTTTGCTGTTTCGGCGATCTTTGCTATTGTCGCGACCGTCACACATGCCCTCAGAGACAGAACGTCTTCTTTACCTGCAAATCCGCCCACCGAACCGGCGACTGAACCGATGACCGAGCCTGAGACGGAAACTGAAACTTTACCTGAACCCAAGAGTGAACTGGATCAGTTTATAGATCTGACGGTAGCTTATGCCATGTGCCAGCCTGAATATCCCGTCAATGAAAACGGAGAGACAAAGTACGGAGCGTTATTCGGACACCCTAAGGCGCAGTGGTGTACGGAATTTGTGATGTGGTGTCTGCTTCAGGCGGAAAAGGACATGGATACAGACTATATCGGGACAGTCTTCCCTTACCGAGACTGGTCCGGCGGCTGTGTTGAAAAATACAAGGAATGGGGCAGGCTCCGTTATGCTGAATCCGGATATGTTCCGAAAAAAGGCGATCTTGTTTTCTTTAAGGTCCTGTCGGATTCCGCAACGGATCACACCGGTCTCGTGATCGGCACAACAGAGGAAAACGGTCAGATATACGTTCTGACTATAGAAGGCAACATCCCTACGGACGAAATAAAGTGCATCAGGCAAAGAAAGCTGCCGCTCAATGACAGAACACTGTACGCATACGGGACATTTGCGGATTAGTTTTGGTACATTTTTGTTATTGTCAAATCCCGAAAATTTTTATATAATGGTATTAAGAATGCTTTCGGGAGGCGCAATATGCTCATTGAACAGATAAACGAAGATAAAATAAAAGCAGTGGTTGACGAGGAGGAACAAAAGGAATACGGAATAACCTATGAATCCATGAACTACAGCGACTCCAATACCCGAAGGCTTTGCGAGGACATAATGCAGCGTGCCCGGTCCGAGGTGGGCTTTACGGTCGGAGACTCAAAACTGCTTGTCGAGGCCCGACTCTGTTCCAACGGTTCTGTTGCCCTTTATCTGTCAAAGATTCTCCGTAATGAAGCCGAAGAAAAGGATGAACTCTTCGGTCAGGTAATAAGATTTGACAATGTAAATGCTTTGATTGACGGAATTACAACTTTTATACCCTACGACGATAAGCTCTGCCACAGCAATCTTTACAGTTATGCCGGCAACTACTATCTGTATTTTGAAATACTCTGCAAGCATTCTCAGGCTAAACGTCTTCTCCGGGATCTGCTGGAGTTTTCCGTAAGAACCCGCTACAGTGCGGCTTTTCTTGACGAACACGCTCAGATAATAACCGAACATACTGCGGTGCAGGAAATGTGCCGCGGAAGAAAGTACTCACAGCTTAATATTCGCCGTTAGATACCGGCTTTCGGAAACGTTGCGCGGATCGGTAATTTTTACCGGTCCGCATATTTTTATACGCAAAAGGTTAAAATCACTGCCGTGTTTTTGTTTCCAAAACGGAATAATATTCATTTTTCTGCAAACAATACATGTACAACCAATGATAATAAAGGGGTTTTTAAATATGAAAGCAACAGGCATAGTCAGAAGGATAGACGATCTCGGCCGCGTCGTAATTCCGAAGGAAATACGGCGGACAATGCGGATCCGGGAGGGCGATCCTCTGGAAATCTATACGGAAAAAGACGGAGAAGTTATTTTTAAAAAGTATTCCCCGATCGGAGAACTTGCAAATTTTGTCCACGCATACTGCGAAACGCTGAACCGTTCAACGGGGATAACCGTTGCCATCGCCGATAAAGATTCGATTATCGCGGCTTCCGGTTCCCACAAAAAAGAACTGGTCGAAAAGAAAATTTCAACCGAGACGGAAAAGCTGCTTGAACAGCGTCAGACCTATATTTACAGGGTTGGCGAACGTCGTATACCTGTCAGCGATTTTACCGAAAAACTTCATGTCGGAGTGTGTTCACCCATAGTTGTTGACGGTGACATCATCGGTGCGATAATACTGCTGGTTGACGATATGGGAGCATCTGCATCGGAAATGGATGTCAAACTCGTTTCCGCATCCGCCCAGCTCCTTGCAAGGCAGCTCGAAAGCTGAAAATTACCCGATGCTGTACGCATCGGGTAATTTTTACCGAAATTTCAGCGTTACATGTTGACTTTAGCGGAAAAATGTGGTATCATCAGAACCAAAGTAAAGTGAAACAGAGGTTTACGCAATGTCTGAAGGTTGTACACATAATTGCAGTACCTGCTCATCCGCCTGTAAAAGCGGAGAAACGGTCAGTCAGTACGCAGCTCTTCATCAGATGAGCAGTATTAAAAAAGTTATTGGAGTCGTCAGCGGAAAAGGAGGTGTCGGCAAGAGCCTGGTCACTTCCCTTTTAGCCGTCAACGCCGCGAGAAAAGGGCTCAGAGTCGGAATCCTTGACGCGGATATAACCGGGCCGTCAATACCGAATGTTTTCGGTGTCAACGATATGGCTACGGGCGACGACAACGGCATCTATCCCTGTGAAACAAAGTCCGGGATAAAAATAATGTCCCTGAATCTGTTGCTTGAGGATAAAACCATGCCAGTGGCATGGAGAGGTCCTATCATTGCCGGTACGGTAAAGCAGTTCTGGACGGACGTTATCTGGGGCGAACTTGATGTTCTGTATATAGATATGCCTCCGGGAACCGGAGACGTGGCTCTGACAGTATTTCAATCTATCCCTGTGGACGGCATAGTAATGGTCACTTCTCCCCAGGATCTTGTGGGAATGATTGTAGAAAAAGCCATACATCTGGCTGAAAAGATGGAAATAGAAGTGCTGGGGCTTGTTGAAAATTACAGCTATTTCAAATGTCCCGACTGCGGCAAAACCTATGAAATATTCGGTAAAAGCAAAGTTGATGAAATTGCTGCCAGATTCGGCTTCAAATTCCGTTCAAAACTTCCTGTGGACCCTAAACTTGCAGAACTCTGCGACAAGGGTCTGATTGAACTGTACGAAGGCGACTATTTGAAAGAAGCCGAAAAATATTGCGAATAAAACCAGAGACCCATCCGGAACGGATGGGTCTCGATCTTTCTTATACAGGTCAGTGAGAAGTCATGTCTTCTCCCGAAACGATTTCAAGATCCCGCAGAAGTGTCTTCCTTCCGCGCCATATAAATGCTCTGCCCCTGAATTTCTCCCGGAACTGTCTTTCCGTCAATCCCTGCAACTGTTCAGGCTCAAGTCTGTAAATAAGATTATCCCTGTTTGCCCCCGCAAACTCCGAAAACAAACCTGCAAGAGGTCTGTTATGCGGACATACATTCTGGCAAACATCACACCCCCACGCGATTCCGGATTTTCTGATTGCGACCTTTTCTGCATCAGTAAGCTCACCCTTACGCTGGGTCACCGCGGACAAACACAGGTTAAAGTCAAGTTTTCCGTCAGCTATGGCTCCCACGGGGCAACTTCGTTCACAAAGTCCGCAGTTTTCGCAACAAGAATCCGGATAACTGTCGCATCCGATACGGATATCCGAACATACAGATCCCAGGAAAACGAATGACCCGTGTTTTTTTGTTATAAGCAGACTGTTGCGTCCCTTTACCCCCAGGCCTGCCCTCAGGGCGGCTTTTTTTTCATCTACGGGGCTTTTATCCACATAAACGTCAAACACGTTATCCGGGAAAGTCTCACGCAGTTTCTCCGCCGCAACCTCCAGTTTTTCCGAAAACGCGTCATGATAATCCGGCAAAGAGGCGTATTTGCAGATATTGGCATTTTCCGGCTGGGGAAAGTAATACGGCAGGTATGTTACAAGTACCGTAAAATACTCTTTTTCAGGCTCACTGAACCTGACTTCGGCAAAATCTGCAAAGCCGACCTCAAGTCCGCAATCGGAAAAAATACGGCTTATTATTTTTTTCATTTCAGGCCCAGAGCCTCCTTTGCAAGAGAATCAGCCATTTCATTGTAGGTCACGCCGGTATGAGCGGCAACCTTGTGGAATATGATGTCTATTTTGCCCCGGAATCTCTCCATATATTTCATATACTCTGTGGCACAATAGCTTTCTGCTTTCCATTTCTTTTCATACCACATGCATATTCCGGCATAATCATGGTAAATATGCACCTGTTCAAATCCGTTTTTGACCGCCCATGTCACTGCATACATTGTTGCAAGAAGTTCCCCCGCAACATTTCTTGCAGTGCGGGCATTTTCTTCTTCCCCTGTACCATTCTTTGTGACGATTCCGCCGTCAGGACGTATAAGGACACAACCAAAGGCGTACCTGCAGGTTTTGACGTCATAGCTCCCGTCAACGTACGCAATCAGCGCCTTTTCTCCGAAATCCGGAAGTTTATCCGGAACCTGCTCCGATCCGAGATAAGCCTCGGCTTCTTTCTTTGTTGTAAAGCTTTTATATTCCGCACCGGGAAAACCGTCAACGGAGCCCCGGCATTTCTCCCAATCGGTAAATATACCGGTATCCCTTCCGTTCTTCACGGCATAATACTTCTTTGCCATGTATCCTCCGAATTTTATTGTCAATACCAATTTGCCGTCAAAAGCTTGAGCGGTGCGAAGCACCGGGGGCAAAGCCCCAAAGTCTTGCGCTGCAAGACTTCTCAAGCGTATTATAACACACCCCCTCCCCGATTTCAACCCCATGACAACAAAATGTCAAAACATAAAGATTATTTGATCACCCTGCCCCACAAAACTCTTGACGTATCAATTTTTCTGTGTTATAATAAGAAAAAACAAATGGAGAAAAAGTATTATGAAATGCCAGAACTGTGGATCCGAAAACAGTGAAAACGCAAAATATTGCGAAATGTGCGGAAGTAAGCTTGAACAGCCATCGGTCGTTGATCAGGAAAAGACATCTGAAACGGTACAGACCGCAGTGAACCCTCAAAGCACCGAAAGTGAAGCAACATCCGCTGTGGTTCAACCGCGTCAGGTTTACGACACACCCGGATACAATGTCACCGAGCAGAACTCCGGTAAAAATGCAGACGGTTTTGCCGTTGCGTCACTTATACTTTCCCTTTTCGGACTTCCCTGCTCTGTTACCTGTATAAACATCTTCGCTATACTCGGTCTGATTTTCGGAATACTCGGTGTTAAATCCACGAAGAATAAAGGAGTGGCAATCGCCGGTATAATAATCTCCTCCGTCGGGCTTCTTCTGACAGTAGTCGCCGTGTTCTGCTATTTTGTGGCAATGATCACCAACGGATTGAATCCGGAATTCTGAAGTACGTGATTGTATGCAGTATAAGACAAAACAACGTGATGCCATACTTGACCTGTTGAGGAAAAATAACGACAGGCATATGACAGCCGATGATATTTATACAAGCCTCATGGGCTCAGGGGTAAAGGTCGGGAAGACCACCGTTTATCGGTATATCGAAGCACTGGTGAACGAAGGAGCGGTACGAAGATACGATAATGGAGGAACCGGAGGAGCCTGCTTTCAGATAGTGGAAAACGGAAGCTGTCAGACACATTATCATCTGAGATGCACCGGGTGCGGAAAACTGTTCCATTTACAGTGCGGTCTGGTCAGAGAGCTTCAGCAACACGTTCTGAAGGATCACGGTTTTGCCATAGACGGAAGCAGGACCGTCTTTTACGGACTGTGTCGCGAATGCATAGAGAAAAAGAATTCGGAGAATTAGAAATGCTTGAAAATATAACTAACCCCAATGAGCGTAAAATTGCCGCCGACCAACTGAAACAGGAGTATACGGATCTTCTGCTCTCCACAGGCAGAGAAGGTGTTGAGAAACTTCTGGAGTACCTGAATGCCCGTACGGACTTTTTCACCGCACCCGCCGCTGCCAAATTCCATAACAATTTTGAGGGCGGTCTTCTGGAACACAGCCTTAATGTTTACAGGAATTTCAAAGACCTTCTTGCTATGAAGAATATTGAAATGGAGCAGGACAGCATTATTATCACCGCACTGCTGCATGACCTGTGCAAATGTAACTATTACATAAAGGAAGAACGTAACCGTAAAGTCAACGGAAAATGGGAAAGCTATGAAACCTGGGGATACGTAAAGGCACCGACTGTGCTTCTCCCCCATTCTCAGAGATCCATCCGCATAATCCGGAATTTCATTCCGCTTAAATTTGTCGAAGAGCTGACCATATTCTACCATATGGGACCTTTTGGCGGAGAAGATTACGAATACCGTAATCTTTTGCAGGCAGCAAACTCCAAATATCCGCAGACTCTTCTGTTTTATATTGCCGACCTCATATCGTCATATATGGATGAGCATATCGTCGAATAAATGACACAACCCGCTTTGCAAATATTTTACAAATTATATTACAAAAAGGGCTTGACAAAAAAACCTTTTTCGTGTATAATGTAATAGCTGTTCGCGAGTGATGCGGAAAGCTCATAAGGCGGAATAGCTCAGTTGGCTAGAGCATACGGTTCATACCCGTACGGTCGCCGGTTCAAATCCAGCTTCCGCTACCAACGGCCCGTTGGTCAAGAGGTTAAGACACGGCCCTTTCACGGCTGTAACAGCAGTTCGATTCTGCTACGGGTCACCACGAAAAAATCTCATTTGTCTATCCGACGAATGAGATTTTTTTTATTTTCCAACAATTACGGAGGATACAGGATGAAAACCGCAGGAATAGTCGCAGAATTCAACCCATTTCATCAGGGGCACCGATATCTTATCCAACAGGCCCGCAGTCACGGAGCGGATAATATCATCTGCGTAATGAGCGGAAATTTCGTCCAGAGGTGTGAACCCGCCTTTTTTGAAAAACATATACGCGCAAAATCCGCCGTGGATAACGGCGCCGATCTGGTAATAGAACTCCCCTTCCGGTTTTCCGTGGCGTCCGCGGAAAAATTTGCACGGGGTGCCGTTTACCTTTTATCGGAATGCGGCATTGACACCCTTGCCTTCGGCAGCGAGTGCGGTGACAGAGAAAGGCTGAAAAACATCGCATATACTTTGCTGGATGCGGACAATTCGGAAGAATTCAGAAACGAACTGAAAAAAGGGATATCTTTTGCTTCGGCAAGGAATAACATACTTCGCAGACACGGCATCGACCTTTCGTTACCCAATGATATTCTCGCAGTTGAATACATCAAAGCCCTCACGGTACTCGGTTATGATGCGGACATCTTTACGGTCAGACGCACCGATGACTACCTGTCATCCGCCTCTGAAATCAGAAGTAATCTGCTTGGGGGTGAATACGGCATCCTTACGGAAGATCTGAAAAAAGAAATATATTCTTCGCGGGCACCGGCACAGATGGATAATATTGAAAAAATCCTCATAGCATTTCTGAGAAATGCAACGGAAAAAGACATGGAAAATGTTTATGCGGTCAATACAGAGGAAGGCATGCATAAACGGCTTCTTGCGGCAGGCAAGGAAACATGTCTGGAAGATGTTTTCAATGCGGTCAAGACGAAACGTTTTGCCTTTTCCGCGGTTAAGAGAGCCTTGATTTCCGCCTATTTCAGGTTGCCGGATGATGACACCCTTCCCCCTTACATACGAATCCTTGCAATGAACGACAAGGGCAGAGCTATTGTCCGGAATATGCGTAAAAAAACGGATCTTCCCATTGTCTCGAATCTTTCAAAATTACGGCAGGAGCCCGAATGTTCAGTCTTTGCGGATGAGGAGAGACGGGCAACGGATCTGTTCAATCTTGCCCTGCCTGTCCCGGGACGGGGAATGACGGAATTCACGGACAAAACCTCTTTCTGAAATAATATTGAAAAACGGGTTTTTGACCGCACAAATATTGACATCAATACAAAAATATGCTATAATTCATATAAATATAATATACTGTTGAGGTGTGCCATGAACTGCAAAGAAATTACTTACAAAAACTACGGCAGATGCCTGGAAATGACTAACGGAACGGTCGAACTCGTCGTTACCCTTGACCTCGGTCCGAGAATCATCAGGTACGGTTTCTGCGGCAAAGATAACATGCTGTACGAAGATATTGCAAGAGAATCCAGATACGAAAAAGAAGACCTTAAGGAAATGTTCGGAGAGAAAGCCGTTTGGTATAACTACGGCGGACACAGACTCTGGATCGCTCCCGAAACAACCGAAACTTATTTCCCGGACAATAATCCGGTAGATTATGAAATATCCGAGGAGGATAATACGGTTTATTTTTCCTGCGACATTCAGGAACAGACCGGACTTCAGTTTACCACTGTCGTTACCCTTCAGCCTGAAGGTTCCGATGTGAAAATAACTCATTTTATCACTAACTGCAGTGGCGAATCCCTCAAATTCGCACCTTGGGCAATCACTGTTCTTGACCGGGGCGGCGTGGAAATAATCCCCTGGAACGACACCGACACTGTTCTTCTGCCCAACAGAACCGTCCGTGCCTGGCCTTACACAAACTTTGCCGATCACAGACTGAATATGGGCAAAAAATTCATGACACTCTCCTCTGATACCACAGATCAGGCTATAAAGCTGGGTGTTGACCTGGAAAAAGGTACTGTCGCATATGTAAACAAGGGTATGATGTTTGTAAAGTCCTTCCGTCATTATCCCGATACCGAATACCCCGATAACGGATGCTCTCTTGAGACCTACACCTGCAAAATATTCCTTGAATGCGAAACTCTCGGTGAATATGGCAGCAAGCCGGACGGAAGCACGGTTTCTCACACCGAATACTGGTCTCTTTATGACAATGTCACACTCAAAGACCCCAGAGACGAAGCCGAGCTTGAAAAGCTTTTTGACGAACACGACCTTATCTGATAATGAAGGAGACGGTCGGCTGAAGTCGGCCCTGGATTGAAATGAGCGATCAAATCAAATATCAGCGTATACTTGTTAAACTCAGTGGCGAAGCTCTTGCCGGAAGTAACGGACACGGCATAGATTTTGCAAATGCGGAAACCATTTGCCGTAATATAAAGACCTGCCTGGAACTTGGTGTTGAAACGGCTATAGTCATCGGTGCCGGAAATTTCTGGCGCGGACGCAACGGCAATAATATGGACCATACAAGGGCGGATCATATGGGCATGCTTGCAACGATGATGAACTGCATTGCTCTTCAGGACGTGTTTGAATCCATAGGAGTGGAAGCGCACGTTCTGTCCGCAGTGACTATGGACAGATTCGCTGAAACATTCAACAGAGACGTTGCCATGAAGTATCTCAGATCCGGCAAAGTTGTAATCTTCGGTTGCGGAACCGGAAACCCCTTCTTTACAACCGACACTGCAGCCGTTCTGAGGGCTATTGAAATTGATGCGGACGTTGCCCTTCTTGCAAAGAATGTCGACGGTGTGTACACCGCTGACCCCAAAAAAGATCCCGACGCAAAGAAATTCGAAAGTCTCAGTTACATGGAAGTGCTTGACCGTCAGCTTACGGTTATTGATACCGCAGCAGCAGCCCTCTGCAAGGACAACAACATGAATGCTTTGCTTTTTGACCTCGGAGACGGCGGAAATATCGTCAGAGCGGTCAGGGGCGAAGCGATCGGAACCATAATAACAAAATAATCCAACCAGAAGGAGATACCGACAATGAAACCTCAGTACAGAGAAATTGAAGAAAAAATGGACAAAACCATCGCCGCTCTCCAGAATGAATTCTCTTCTATCAGAGCGAACCGTGCAAATCCCGCAGTCCTCGACAAGCTTTCGGTGGATTATTACGGCGCAATGACGAAAATCAACCAGCTTGCAAGTGTTTCCGTTCAGGGAGCAAATATCCTTGTTATTCAACCCTATGACGGTTCAGTACTGAAAGCTATTGAGAAGGAGATTCTCACCTCCGACATCGGAATTCATCCCCAGAATGACGGAAAGGTTATCCGGCTGACTTTTCCCCCTCTGACGGAGGAAAGAAGAAAAGAGATATGCAAAGGTATATCCAAGACAAGCGAAGAAGCAAAAGTAGCTATCCGCTCCATCCGCAGAGACGGTATTGAAAAATTCAAAACCATGAAGAAAAACAATGAGATCACCGAAGATGACCTGAAGATCGCGGAAAAAGATATTCAGGAAGCAACCGACAAGTATTGCAAGAATATCGATGAGATCTCCAAGAAAAAAGAAGCGGAGATCATGGTTGTCTGATGTCAGGACAGAATTCTGAAAAACTTAATACAACTACCAAACCCGTCCATATTGCTTTTATTATGGACGGGAACGGTCGTTGGGCGAAAAAAAGAGGGCTGCCCCGGACATTCGGTCACGATGCGGGAACCAAAACCCTTGAAAAAATAATAAATTGCTGTTTTGACCGTGGAATTGAGTACATAACGTTTTACGCTTTTTCAACGGAAAACTGGTCCAGGCCAAAAAATGAAGTGGATCACCTGATGAAGCTTTTTGAGTCCTATCTGGACTATCTTATAAAAAAAACAGAGGGTTCCACCAGCGGCATTTACGCTTTGACCCGCCTGAGATTTATAGGAGACCTGACCGTTCTCAGCAACAGAGTTCAGGAAAAGATCGGTTTGCTTGAAAAAAGGAGCATGGTCGGTCCGCGCAGTATGACTTTGAGTATTGCCGTTAATTATGGCGGAAGAGATGACATTGTTCACGCTGTCAACCGTCTCATCGAAAGCGGTAACAGGACGAAAATAACCGCGGAGGATATTTCCGCGAACCTTTTCACCAGAGAGCTTCCCGACCCTGATCTGATAATCAGAACAGGAGGAGAAATGCGCCTTTCAAACTTTCTTTTGTGGCAGGCGGCATATACTGAGTTTTATTCGACCCACGTTCTGTGGCCGGACTTTTCCGGAGAGGACCTTGATAAGGCCATTTCGGATTTTTCCTCCAGAGAACGCCGTTTCGGCAATATAAAATAACTTCGGAGTGTGTATGAAAAACAGACTGATTTCAGCGGCAGTTATAATTGCGGTCTTTCTTGTTGCGGTTTTTACTTCCTCGATTCCCTTTGTTCTCAGCGGAGTAGTCGCGCTTGTCTCTGCCGCGGCTCTTTATGAAGTACTGTCGGTAACAAAATACGCAGAGGGACGCGTTTTCAGAAATATCGGAACACTCTTTGCGGTTACCGTTCCTTTCCTTACGGAGCTGACTGCAACCCGGATCCTCGAAAAATATAACGTCAATTTTTCTGTAGTCGCACTGGCGGCAGTCTTCATCTATACACTCATTCTCTTCTGTACAATCCTTATAAGCAACGGGAAATACAGTTTTGAGCACCTTGGTACTGTATTCCTGATGTCCGTAATCATTCCCTTTTTCTTTTCCACAATAGTTTCCGTGAACCACAAAGAATACGGAATACTGTATGTAATACTCATGTTTCTCTGCTCCTGGGGCGCTGACACCGGAGGTTATATTTTCGGTTGTCTGTTCGGAAGAAAAAAATTCGCCCCGCATATCAGTCCGAAAAAGACATTCGCCGGAGTTATCGGAGCCCTGGCTACAGCGGTCTCCGTTTGCATACTGATAGGATACTGCGCCGGAAAGGTTGGAACCGTACCCGTTGACTACGTCAGTCTTGCAATTTGCGGTGTGGTGGGCGGAATGTGTGCAATTACCGGTGATCTTATTGCATCGATGATTAAAAGGAGTTTCGGAGTCAAGGATTTCGGTAATCTGATTCCCGGTCACGGAGGAATAATGGACAGATTTGATTCTGTGCTTTTCGCCTCCCCCGCCATTTATCTGATAATTACCGTTATGCCGGCTTTCGGTTCAAACTGACAAGATATGAAAAAACTGATTATTCTGGGCTCAACCGGTTCTATAGGGACTCAGACACTGGACTGTGTCAGGGCTCATCCGGATCTTTTCCGGGTCTCGGCTCTGTCCGCGGGAAAAAACATCGACCTTCTGGAAAAACAGATCCGTGAATTCTCCCCCTCTTTTGTCGCAGTGGCGGATACTTCCTGTGCCATAAGATTATCCGAAAGAATAGCGGACACATCCACTGTTGTCCTTTCCGGAGAAAATGGGATTCTCCGGCTCATGGATGAAACAGAATCGGACATGGTTGTCAACGGAATAGTAGGCATGGCGGGAATGATGCCGACTTATCACGCCGTGAGCAAGGGAATTACCGTCGCTCTGGCAAACAAGGAAAGTATGGTTGTTGCCGGGAATATCATTATGGAACTTTCCCGGCGCAATAACGTCAGAATACTGCCGGTTGACAGCGAGCATTCAGCCATTTTTCAGTGTCTGAACGGTATTTGTCCTACAGAAGACGATATCTCCGGAAATGACAGCCGGAAAAAGCTGAAGAAAATCATCCTTACAGCCTCCGGCGGCGCGTTTTTCGGAAAAAGCGATGACGAACTCCGGAATATGAAGGCTGCCGACGCACTCAGACATCCCAACTGGTCCATGGGGGCAAAGATAACCATAGACTGTGCCACGATGTTCAACAAAGGATTTGAAATTCTGGAGGCTGCGCATATTTTTGACCTGCCGCCGGATAGAATAGAAGTGTTGATACACCGGGAAAGCGTGATTCATTCCATGATCTGCTTTTGTGACAATTCTGTTCTTGCCCAGCTTGGTGTTCCGGATATGAGGGTACCGATTCAGTACGCCCTGACATACCCGTCAAGGCTTGAGAGTCCCGCAAAAGAACTTGATCTTGTGCAAACAGCAAAATTGACATTTTTCCGGCCTGATGCCAGGTCTCAGAGAGTAATGGACCTTTGCCGCAACGCTTTCAATTGCAGAGGGACTGCGACCGCCGTGCTCAATGCGGCGAATGAATGTGCGGTTGAGGAGTTTCTTAAAGGCAATATCCCGTTTACGGAGATCGCCGACCGGGTTGAATCTGCCCTGATTGCCCATAATAACATATCAGATCCAACCATTGAACAGATAATTCAGGCGGACATCGATACCCGTCATACTGTTTTCAGATAAAGGAGAGTAGGAAATGCAAGCGGTTGTCAATGTATTACTGCAAATACTTTATACCGTTCTCGTGTTCGGTTTTCTCATTTTTGTTCACGAATTCGGTCATTTTTTCACTGCAAAACTGTTTAAGGTAAAAGTCAATGAGTTCGCCCTCGGCATGGGACCGGCAATTTTTAAAAAGCAGAAAGGCGATACGACTTACGCCGTCAGGGCCTTCCCCATCGGCGGTTTTGTTCAGATGGAGGGCGAGGACGAAGCAAGTGACGATCCGAATGCTTTCGGAAATAAGCCTGCCTGGCAAAGATTCATAATTGTTGCCGCAGGCGCACTGATGAACATTGTATTCGGTCTGATATTTACCGCTGTAATTGTTTGCAACGCTCAGCTTAAATCCTGCACCGTGAGCCAGTTTTATGACGGAGCAAAATCCTCTGAATACGGCTTGCAGGTCGGTGATACCATACTAACCATCGATGGCAAAAAAATCGGAACGTACATGGATATTCAGACGGCATTTTCCATGACTTACAATAAAGACAGCATTGATATTGAAGTCAGACGGGACGGTCAGAAAGTTCTTCTTGAAAACGTGGAATTTATTAAGACTCAGGTCCAGGATCTCACGATACTGACCCGGGACTTCGACCTTGCCGATGAAAGCCGGACCTTCGGCAACCTGTTCAGACATACCGTCAGAACAACATTTTCATTTATAACAATGACCTATGATACACTCGGAGACCTCATAACCGGCAAGGTTTCGGTTAAATATGTTTCCGGACCTATAGGAGCATCCACGACTATTGTTGAAGCGGCAAACAGCGGTATTTTAACACTTCTTATGCTTATGGCAATGCTCTCCGCAAACCTTGCCGTAGTGAATATTCTTCCCCTCCCCGCTCTCGACGGCGGAAGGCTTCTGTTCATTCTGATTGAAATGATATTCCGCAAACCCGTACCGAAAAAGGCAGAAGCGATAGTACATTTTGTAGGAATAATCATTCTTTTCGCACTGATGATTGTCATCGCCTTCAAAGATATTCTGATGCTGATTTTATGATGAGAAACTATAAAGAGATCAGAATCGGAAACGTCCGCATCGGCGCAGATAATCCGATTGCTGTGCAGTCAATGTGCAACGTCCCGTTCAGTCGGTTTGATGAGTTGAAAACACAGGCATTGCAACTTCAGAATGCCGGTTGCGATATTTTGCGGGTTTCGGTTCCGGATGAGGATTCAGCCCGTCTGTTCAGAGAACTGAAACGTACTCTGTCAATTCCCCTTGTTGCGGACATACATTTCAGTTACAAACTGGCTCTGGCGTCAATTGATGCCGGCGCGGATAAAATCCGGATAAACCCGGGAAATCTTGAACGGGATAAGATCAGGGTCGTTGCCGATGCCGCAAGAAAAGCGGGAATTCCGATTAGGGTCGGTATTAACAGCGGCTCGCTGGAAAAACGTCTGCTGGCGAAATACGGCTCTCCTACCGCAGCGGCTTTGGCGGAAAGTGCCCTTGACAACGTAAAATTGCTTGAAGACTGTGACTTTTCGGATATTGCCGTATCAATCAAGAGTTCCGATGTGAGACTCACTGTCGAGGCATATAAGGCATTCGACGAACTGAACGTGAACAGATATCCGCTACATATCGGTGTGACCGAAGCTGGAACTCTCCGTACGGGACTGATAAAAGGGTCTGCCGGAATAGGTGCACTTCTGCTTCAGGGAATAGGAAGCACTATACGGTACTCACTGACAGCCGATCCGATAGAGGAGATTCACGCAGCGAAAACTCTGCTCCGGGCTCTTGGTCTGAATGATACCGGGATTGAAGTAATTTCCTGCCCGACCTGCGGAAGGACCACTGTAGATTCCGTCAGGCTTGCAAACCGCATAGAGACGGAGTTTTCCCATATCAAAAAGCATCTGAAAATTGCAGTCATGGGTTGCGTGGTAAACGGTATCGGCGAAGCCCGTGAGGCGGATTTCGGAGTTACCGGAGCCAACGGACTTTATGTTCTGTTTCAGAAAGCCGGTGACGGCACGGTGAAGATACTCCGGGACAAGATCCGTGAAGATGAGATCTTTTCCGTAATAGAAAAACAGATACAATCAATGCTTTGATCATAAACAACAGAGAGGTTTAAAATGAGCAATTCCGACCGGATACAGTCCCCCCTGGCTGAAAAAGGGATGCGTCGTTTTTTCAAGAATAATTTTTATTGTATTCTCTCCTTTGCCGTGCCCTTCGTTATTATGTTTACGGTATATGCGGCGGCAGGAGTCCATCCTTTCGGTTCAAATCAAATACTGGTGACTGATTTCTGGCACCAGTATTATCCGTTTTTGTCTGAAATGCAGTCAAAACTTCAGCAGGGCGGTTCCCTTCTCTACTCATGGAATACCGGTCTCGGTTCCAACTTTCTTGCGATAATTGCTTATTACTGTACAAGCCCGCTTAACTTCCTCACGATTCTTGTTCCTAAGGAATGGCTGAGGGAAGCCGTAACGCTTTTTGTTATAACAAAGATCAGCTGCGCCGGGCTTTTCATGTCTGTTTTCCTGAAAAAATCCTATAAAAAGAACGGACCTGAATTGCTTCTGTTCTCCCTCGGTTATGCCCTTTGCAGTTTTATGGTGGGCTATTCCTGGAATATAATGTGGCTTGATTCGGTGGCTCTGCTGCCCCTTGTGGTTCTCGGAATCCGTTCACTGTTTTTTGAAAAGAAGTACAAGCTCTATATAATAGCCCTGGCTCTTGCGGTAATTTCGAATTACTATATGGGCTTCATGATATGTGTTTTCACTGCCCTGTACTTTTTTATGCTCAATGCCGCAAATACGGTCCGGGCAAAGGATTTCTTCACCGGACTCGTCCGTATCGGCTGGGCATCTCTTATTGCGGTGGCAATGACCGCTGTTGTCCTTTTGCCCGCATATCTTGCCCTGCAACTGGCTTACCAGTCTCCGAGCAAACCGTCCCTTTTCCAGTTATATGAGAGTTTTACCGACATTCTCGCAAAATTTACACCGTTTGAAGCTCCGACAGCCAAAGAAGGACTTCCGAATATCTACTCCGGAGCATTGGCTCTCCTTTCCGGTTCGGTATTTCTTGTATCGGACAGATATAAAACAAGGGAAAAAATATCCTACGTATCCCTTCTTGTTTTCCTGCTGATTTGTTGCAATTTCAAATATCTCAACTTCCTCTGGCACGGGGCTCATATCCCGAATATGCTGCCTTACAGATTCTCGTTCCTCATATCATTCCTTCTCGTGGAAATTGCGTTCAAAGCTTTCTGCACCATGCTTGACGAAGGTGTGAAACGGATCCACCTTCTCGCCATTGCCGTAACGGCAGTACTTTACCAGACGCTTGCCTTTGTCTATAACGCAAGAGGCGCGGCAATCGGATGTCTTGTAATGTTCCTTTTGTATGTGGTGGTATTCTGCCTCTGGAACATGGAAACGGAAGCAAAAGTTCGTATTCCCCGTTCGTGCATGTCGGTTGCGCTTACGATTTTTGTGGTGGCGGAAGCGGCGGCATCCACAGGGCTCGGCATCGCCGAGGTCAGGGTATCGGATTATACGACATACCCGGCGTACTACTCAACAGTCAAGCCTCTGATCGACCTGGTTCACGAGGATCAGAGTTTCCAGAGGACGGAAACGACCAAAACATATACTCTCAATGATCCCGTTCTGTACTCTTACCGGGGAGTATCTCAGTTTTCCTCCACGGCAGTGGTGAATGTCACAACTTTCCTGAAAAATCTCGGACTTTCCGCCGCAGAGAACGCAAACAGATACTATTACTCCAGCACTTCGGAATTCGTCAACTCGGCTTTCGGAATAAAATACCTTATTGCCAAAGACGGTTTCTTTGCGGATTCCCTGCACTTCAAACGTGTGGCTTCCGAAGAGTATTCCTCCCTGTACGAAAACATATATACCCTTCCCATAGGATATATGACGGATCGTAATATAAGAGATTATACAGGTAAGGCCGACACCTGCTTTGCGGTTCAGAACGATCTGTTTACCCGCATGACAGGAATTGACAGAGATCTTTTCCTGATGCTTACCCCCACAGAGGAAAGTTCAGTGGGAATAAGCCTGTACCGGTACTCGGAAGGTAAGTTTTCATACCTGGATAACGGGTCAGGGGCAGGAGTCTTCAGTACAACGGTGACATATACCATGCCTGCGGACGGAGTCCTTTATGTCTATACCTCTGCCGGAAACGATTCCACTTCCGTAATGATAACCGGGGACGTGGATCAGGCATCAAAATCCTTCTCCCTCGACACTATGCGCCCGGCAATGTTTGCGGCGGGAACATTCAAAGCCGGCGAAAAAGTCACCCTGACAAACTATTTCGATGAAGGAGCTTCCGGGACTCTTACGCAGTATGTTGCCGTTATGGACGAACCGGTGTTCCGCGCGGGATACGACAGTCTCCGTGACGAGGGGCTCGAGGTAACCGACTATTCCGATACATCTCTGAAAGGAACCGTTTCGGTCAGAAAACCGGGAACAATGTTCCTTACCGTACCCTATGAAAAGGGCTGGTCGCTGTATGTCAACGGAGAAAAGACTGAGATTGACCCGATTCTCGGAACCTTTATCGCAGTTGATCTTGATACCGGGGACTATGAGATAGAACTGAAATACTCCCCTGACGGGTTCCGTACCGGTGCTGTTATATCCGTGTCGGCGATACTGATCTTTGCCGCGATCTGTGTGACGGATACGGTAATAAAAAGGAAGAAAAAAGACGGGAACTCTCCCGCCGGAAACGAAGGAAAGGAATAATCCCGATGGACGTTATTTCCGTTATTGTTCCCTGCTTTAATGAGGAAGAAAGTCTCCCGCTCTTTTATGACGAAATCACCCGTGTCGCTTCCGAAATGCCGGAGGTCCGGTTCGAGGTCATAGTTGTTGACGACGGTTCAAAGGATAAAACCGTTGAAGTCGCCCGGCAACTATGCAAAAAAGACGACCGCTTCCGCTATATCTCATTCTCCCGGAATTTCGGCAAGGAGTCTGCGATGTATGCGGGACTGCAAGCCTGCACCGGAGATTATGCCGTAGTCATCGATGCGGATCTGCAGCATCCGCCGAAGTATATCAAACAAATGTATTCGGAGATCCTCAGCGAAGGCTGGGATTGCGTTGCCATGCGCAGGGTAAGCCGTGAGGGTGAGCCGAAGCTCCGCTCTTTCTTCTCCCGTATGTTTTATAAACTCATGGCAAAGATCTCCGGCACGGAGGTCGTGGACGGTGCGTGCGACTACCGGCTCATGTGCCGACGGATGGTTGACGCGGTATTGTCCGTAGCGGAAAGAAACCGCTTTTCCAAGGGCATTTTCTCCTGGGTCGGATTCAGGACAAAATGGCTGGAGTTTGAAAACGTTGAACGGGTTGCGGGAACGACAAAATGGTCCTTCCGGAAACTTCTGATGTACTCCTTTGACGGAATAACGGCGTTTTCCACTACCCCGCTTTATATATCCTCCTTTGTGGGATTTATTTTCTGCGCCGTTGCCTTTATCTGGATGCTGGTGTATATAATCAAGACCCTGATATGGGGTGACCCGGTTCCGGGGTTCCCGACGCTGGCATGTCTGATACTGTTTATAGGCGGAATTCAGCTGCTCGTCATCGGCGTTCTGGGACAGTATCTCGCAAAAACCTATATTGAAACCAAGCACAGACCCATATATATCGTTCGGGAAACGGAAGAAGATCTGAAAAAATGAAGCTGATTGAAAAAATCAAAACTCTCTTTGACGCGAAGCTCCTTAAATTTATTATCGTAGGCGTAATAAATACCCTTGTGGGTACAGCCATTATGTTCGGGCTTTATAATCTGATTCTTCCGGCTCTGGGCTGGTTCCCGGCGGAAAAATCCTACGATATTGCGGTTTTCGGTCACAGTTTCACTATAACCGACCTGAATTTCTGGATTGCCTCGGCGGCAAACTATATCCTGACAAGTATCCTCAGCTTCATTCTCAACAAGCATTTCACCTTCAAAAATAAGGAACGCTCCTTTGCGGTAGTGGTCAGATTCGTACTGAATATCGCCGTATGCTATATCCTCGCCTACGGGATTGCCAAACCTCTTACGGTTGCGTTGCTCTCCGGATGCTCCCAGAAGGTTCAGTCCAATATAGCAATGCTCGTCGGTATGTGCTTCTTCACCGGATTCAATTACCTCGGTCAGAGGCTCTTTGCTTTCAGGGATAAAACCGAATCCTGAAATCCGAAAATAAAGATACATAAACCCCGAAGACAAGCCGGTCTCCGGGGCTTTCTCTTTCTTCTCAGACCTCACGTCCGAAAATAATTCCAAAAAAATAACGATAAGATACAGTGTGTATGGATTAACGCTTGTGTTAAAATGTGCATTAACCGTTTATACTATGTACAGTAAAAACAAAGTCGAAAATGGGTGATGTAATGATAGACAAGCGTATCGGCAAACGTATAAAAAAATGCCGGGAAAAACTCGGGCTGACACAGGAGGATTTCGCCGAAAAGACCGGACTGTCCGTCAATTACATTTCCACGGTGGAGCGTGGCGGCTCATTTCCCCGCTGCGAAAGACTTATAACAATAATAAACGGTTTGGAAACATCTGCCGATGCCATATTCTGCGATGTAATCAACGCTTCTACAGGATATAAAGAAAACGAAATCAGCAAAAGGCTGGCAGATATGCCTCCGGAAGAACAAAAAAGAATACTCGAGATGCTTGACAAGTTAACAGATTAAGTCTACAGATAAATATAAAGATATACACATAATTTTAAGGAGAACAAAATACATGAAGAACTGCTGTTTTACCGGTCATAGACCCAAATCCCTCCCCTTCGGATATAATGAAAGCGAACCTGAATGCCGGAGAATGAAAGACCGGCTGAGAGAAACCGTGGAAAAACTTATTACTGAGGAAGGTGTGACCCATTTCATAAGCGGAATGGCTATGGGGGTGGATATGTATGCGGCGGAGGAAGTCCTTGCGCTGAAAGAAAAATATCCGCATATTACTCTGGAATGTGCTCTCCCCTGTGAAACACAGGCCGAAAAGTGGTCCGAGGATATGAGAGTCCGATATTTCGGAATAATCGAAAAATCCGACAAAGAAACACTCTTGCAGAACCGATACACGAACGATTGCATGATGAAACGGAACAGGTATATGGTGGACAATTGTGACGTACTGGTTGCCGTCTGGAACGGAAAGAAAAGCGGCACCGCCAACACTGTTAATTACGCTCTTGCAACGGGTAAGAGAGTGATCGTTATTGATCCGTAGAACTTGACTTAGTTGCAATTCAGATTCATTTTGGGGTTTTGGCCGCACCCGCAGTGGGGTTTATCACTGAGGAAAATACCCGGTCCTCGGACCGGGTATTTTCTTTTATTGAGTAGGATAAGAACCTTTGTTAAACTCCGGGGAAAATGACCATTCCGAGGGTTCCGGCGACGATCAGGGCAAGTCCCACAAGAGCTTTCGGAGTGATCTTTTCGTGAAACACGAAACGGGAAAAGGCTACGGTCACGAGAATACTGAGCTTGTCCACGGGTACGACCACGCTTGCGAGCCCGTCACGGAGAGCCTTATAATAGCACGGCCAGGAAGCGCCGGTGGCAAGCCCCGAAAGGCAGATAAAACCTATCTCTTTTTTCGGTATTCCTTTTAATTTTCCGCCCTTTCCGGTAACGAAGACCATAAGCCAGGACATGACAAGAACCACGGCAGTCCTTATTGCCGTACCGAGGTTGGATTCCACCCCCTCAATTCCTATCTTACCGAGAATCGAAGTCAGAGCGGCGAAAACTGCGGATAACAGAGCAAATATAAGCCATGATCCGCCCGCGCCCCCGGAACCGGCGGAGGCACCGTCCTTTTTGGTCATAAGATATGTACCGACTGCAATGAGAACAATACAGCCTCCTTTTATCCAGGTGATGGGTTCGTGGAAAAATATCACCGCGAGGAGTATAGTGAGGACTGTGCTTGACTTATCCACCACCGCAACCTTGTTCACATCGCCGATCTGCAGAGCCTTGAAGTAACACAGCCAGGATGCACCGGTTGCAAGTCCCGAAAGGACGATGAAAAGCCAGGTCCGGGCAGAGATAGACTTTATTCCGTCAAAAGAGCCGACAATTAAGACCATTCCGAGGGCGGTCAGGAGAACGACAATGGTTCTTATTGCTGTAGCCACGGTGGAGTCCGTTTTTCTTATGCCGCATTTAGCGAGAATAGCTGTAAGCCCGGCGAACTATGACGACAAAAACGCAAAAACGATCCACATAAACAACCCTTCTTTTAATAAAAACTACTTAAAATTAAAATTTTTCAGTCAACCTTTATTTTTCCGGCAAGTATCTGCTTGTAATCCTCAAGATTGGCTTTGAGAAGTTTAGGGGTATCCAGACCGTAGGGACATTTTGAAGCACACTGATAGCATCCGATGCAATTCTCGATCTTCATCATTTTTTCCTGCCCCTGAACCGACAGCCAGTTGCGGGAAGGACTGCGGCGGATAAGCTGGGACATCCGGGCGCAGTTATTTATCTCAATTCCCACGGGACATGGCATACAATAGCCACAGCCGCGGCAGAAGTTACCGACAAGCTGTTCTCTGTCCTTACGGATGAATTCCCGTATCTCATCGGTCATGACCTGACCGGCGCTCATATAGGAAATGAATTCGTCAAGCTCGCTTTCCCTCTGAACTCCCCATATAGGAAGAACATTGTCAAACTGCTCAATATACCCGTAAGCCGCGGCGGAATTTGTCAGCAATCCCCCGGAAAGGGCTTTCATGGCAATAAACCCAATGTTGTACTCTTTGCACAGACGGACTATTCCAATATCCTTTTCGGTCGCCAGATAGCAGAACGGAAATTGCAATGTTTCATAAAGTCCGGACCGGACAGCCTCCTCCGCCACATTCAGACGGTGATTTGTTATCCCGATATGACGGATCTTTCCCTCATCCTTCGCCTGAAGCATTGCTTCATAAAGCCCTGTGCCGTCGCCGGGTCTGGGACAGAAAGCGGGATTATGGAACTGATAAACGTCAATGTAGTCCGTTTTCAGGTTTTCAAGGCTTGCGTTCAGATCTTTCCAGAAGCCCTCCACGGTGGTGGACATTGTTTTTGTGGCTATCCGGATATTTTTACGCACGTCGGACAGGGCAAGTCCGATTTTTTCCTCACTGTCGGAATATGCACGGGCAGTATCAAAATATGTAAATCCGGCATTATACGCCTTACGCAGAAGCATCGCCGCATATTCTTCGCTGACACGCTGTATGGGAAGCGCTCCGAAGGCATTTTGCGGGCTTGTAATACCGGTGGAACCGAGTGTGACTGTTCTCATGATTTATTCCTTTCTGTTATCTTATCAAATTCTGAGCGTCCGCAGGTATTTCTTTTCCCCGTCGCTTATCCGGTAACTTTCTATCGCCTTCCGGATAGTTTTATTATGTACCCAGGCGGAAAGTCTCCCCTCCTGAAGCACTTTGACGGCGGAATCGTACTGTTTTGCCAGAGCTGTGGCGAAAAACCAGGCCTGCATCATCATGACATAATACTCTTCGCTCCTGATCCCGTAGACTTTTTTGAGTATATCCTCTGTGAAATTCCGGTTAAGGAAATACCTCATAAGTGTACCTATACCGTAGCGAACTGTATAAACATGGTCCGAGGATATCCATTTTTCCGCGTAAGGAAGCAGTTTTTTCGTATTCCCGGCAAAGACCTTTGGGTTCATGCAGTCACAGGTCGCCCAGTTATCCACATACGGAAGAAAATCCTCCACCTTGGACACAGCCTTTTCAAAATCTTTTTCCTTTTCAATAAGAAAAGCATGGAGATTGTTTTCCTCATAATATTTATGGGGCAGTTGCAATATAAAAGCGTCCGCAACCGGAGTGCCGTCAAGCTGTTTTGCAAGCAGCCGGAGCTGAGGTGTCCTCACTCCTATCACCGTTTCTGGAGACACAGCAGGCATCAGCGACTGCTGAAATCTCTGATATTCCCTGTCCTGAAGCCGGAAAAGCAGTTCTTCTGTCTGTTTCATCTTTGTGTTGACCTCAAAAAATATACCTGCGAATGAGTTCTATTTCCGACTGTATTATAGCACATTTGCCGGAATTTGTAAATAGTGATTTAAACGGTTCCGGCTATGCAGAAGATAGCCGGTTTCCCCTCATTAACAAAACATCACTCAAAAGAAAAAAGAAGCAGCCATACAACTGCTTCTTTCTCTTCGTCTGGTACGAGTGTTCATAACAGACTTACAAAAAGACGGTCGGACATATTCCTTTCGTGCTGGTTTTGCCGGTGATACAAGTGAAAAACGAAATTTGAAAGGAAACAGATCATGAAAATTACTTACACGGAAAACAAAAACGGCATTTATTATCCCAATCTGACTTTGCCGACAGGCACAACCTATTCCATCGGCAAATATGGACAGTTATATCTTGACTATCTCAAAAAGCATCGGCGGGGTACATACACAACGCTCCTGACAGAAAACCGTCTGAATGAATATTTGCACCGAGTTGATTTTGCGGCAAGGGAGGCGGTTTTGAAGATCACAGAGGAACTCGCTACCGCACGAGGGATTGACGAGCACCTGAAAACCGCTGATCCCATCCGATGGGTGCAGGAAATGAATGTTGCCAAGCATGATGCGGAGGAAATCGTTATGGGAAATTACTTTGCATGAGTAAATGATGCAGCATCAAAAATGAACTGCCGGTACATTTGGGGCGGCAGAGATGTGAATTGCAAAAAGATGCTGAACAAGCAGAATACCCATGAATTTTCAAGCAAAACGCTCCCCACTCCTTCTTGGAACGGGGAGCGTTCATTTTCGTGCTAGAACGAAATTTCATCAAAGGAGTCGTTTTCAATTGTTTCAACTGATCCAACAAATTGCTTTAAGAATTCGATTGCCAGTTTTCTATCGAGCAAGTCATGAACCTTTTGGTTTTCGTAACTGCGCAAACAATTATAGCAAGATGGTTCACAGTTGCATTCACTCATTGATTTCAATGCTGACATAAAGATGCTATGAAGCATTTTTCCGTCCTTTGTTACCAATCGTCTTGAGTGACCTGCACCACCGGGAACAGAATCATAAATTACGATGGAAAGATCTAAAATGCCGTTGATAAGCTTCGCAGACAGACATGCCTTGATATCTCGTCTTTCGATATTCAAATCTTTAGCCATCGCATTCAAGATTGCATACATTACTGACACCATTGTATTGTAATCGGAGGTGTTGCATCTGAAAGATATTTTAGCGACATCGGTTTTGAATTCGTGGTGAAGCGAACGTCTTACAAGCTCGTGGCAGTTGCAATTATACTGACCGTATAAGCTTTCGTGAGATTTGACAGTTGTTATTGACAGCGCTCCATCACGCATTTGCTTTTCAATTTCTTTTTCACCTATACCTTCATCCTCAGCAACAGCGTAACCGCAGAGAGGACAAACATAGAAGTTATTATAGGATTTTACCATCAAAGAATCATTAGTTGTTGACTCGACCTGTATCTCGATGGAGTTGAACAGATATCTGTGCTTATCAATAGTTCTTGCAGCAATGTTTCCGATGTAATAATCCTCGGAGCGATAATTCTTCTCTTGGCGAGTCATGGGAACATCTCGATCCTGTCGCTCGGCAACAAAGCCGGAGCGCGGCTCGATGCTCTCGTAGAAGTCCATCTTGAATAGCTTTCTACCGCAGGCCGAGCAAGGTATACCTTCGCTTGTTATGGGTGTAATGCTATAATTAACAGTATTACAATCCTTGTTGCGACAAGTTCCTATATAGCCTGTATACCAATCTTGCTTATCCTTGCCGGTTGCAGACTTTTTAATATAACGGCTTGTATAAAGTCTACCATCTGCGACAACCTCAGAAGAAGGCGCATATTCAGCTATTGCAATTTGCAAATCTCTGCTCAATCTTAACTTAGAAACATTATTTGCGGTTGTATTTTGCTGCAGTTCTACCGTATTAACCGGGAAACCGTATCTCGGCAGTATATTGCCGCGCGCCAAGAAGTCAATCAACTTGTTTTTCTTGTAGTGCTGAAGCTTTCTCTCACACATAGCCGCTTTTGTTAAATCGTTTTCTCTCTTGAATTGTTTGATCAGCTTTTCGAAGTTTTGAATGTTGTTTTCATACTCCTGAATCAACTGTGTAAAAACACCTTCAGCGCCGCTAAATTCTTCAATCCAAGAAAAATCGTCAATTCCAAGGCGCTTATGCAAATTATCGAGATCGGGGATGGATACCTTCAGCATATCCAAAAGTCTTTGCGGATGACGATTGATCCATTCGATAAAGCCCTCATATCCCTTTTGGTTTATGAACTTATCAGCATCGTTATGATTATATTGATCCTCGTGGTCCGCAAAATATATACTCAACGCAACCGCATAGATATGTCTACGAACAATCTTCTCATTATCCAACTTAAAGAGCGGAGGAAGTATTGTTCCGCCAATCATCCGCTTGGGATCCTTGAAGAATGCCAAGTCGTGAGAGCTCAGCTTTGCAAATGTAAGCACGAATGCCGCCGCATCGAGGCTTCGGCCTGCACGTCCGGCACGCTGTGCGTAGTTGGATGGCAAAGGAGGAACATCTCGCAAAAATACGGTTTCAAGGTCACCAACATCGACACCCATTTCAAATGTGGTTGAGCAAGAAAGCGCATTAATTTCTTTCTTGATGAACTGCTCCTGATATTCTGCACTCTCTTTTTTGCTCAGCTGTGCGGTGTGCTCTTTGATAAGCAGCGGTGACATTCTATCGCTCATATACAGCTTTGCAAAATGATTATCTCTCGTAATATCATCGGGCAAAACTTCAACGATCTTTCCTCCGCATCTAACAGAAGGGCAATGACCTAAATTAAACTGCGTTATTTTACCGCATTTTTTACAACGGTACCAATGTGCATCTGGAGAGCCGTTTACCTTAACAGTAAAATGTTTTGCACGAAGTACATAAGTGCCATCTTTATTCAGGTCATCCATGCAATACGGATTGCCGCATTCGGGATCAGAAAGATAATCAAAATACTGCGTTAAAAATTCTATCGCACGATCCTCAGTTATACCAAGAATTGAGCAAACATAATACAGACGATTTGATTTGTAATATCCGTTTCCGCTGCCCTTGCTTTTGGGCATCCAATTTGACACCGTAGTTCTCTTTCTTTCGGGGGATTGCATAAAAGCAACGAATCTCTGTGACGGAGTGAAGAATATGTATTCTCTGTCGTTATCGTCGATATCACTATCGGAGTCTGTATATATTGCTCCTATTTTAACGATTTCGAAGATTAACAAATCGAGCAATGCTTTTACCGAAATAGGATCTGTACTATATTCGTCAGCAATTGCCTGAACAATTTCCGGTGTGTTTCCTTTATACTCGAATTGAATTTGTCCTAATGCAGTAAGAGATGTAGTAGAACCATATCGCGCTAATTCATTAAGAAGTGCAACCCATGCATTCTTACGGCTATCCAATGTAAGATTGCTTTCATCCGAATTGCTCTTTGCAAAGCTCTTCTTTGATGTAAAATAATTTGTGAGCATCGTCACAAAATCGGATATCGTATATTCGTGGGCAATAATCTCGTCTTTTCTCTCTGCTATGATGCGACAAATGCCACGCCTACGCAAAAACTCATTATAGCTCTTTCCCAGATAGCACGCGAATTTAGCCGCTTCTTGTCTGCTGTCGGAGAAAGCTAAAAACTGTCTTCCTGTCTTTTGCGCAACTTTTTTATTGGATGAGACCGCTCTTGCAAAAATGTTTTTCGCCTTAGTCTGTTCTACATTCTCAACATATTCGATTTCGGGAAGCTCCTCATACAAGGAAGTTGCTAAGACAGCTGTTGCAGCATCGTTACCAAGATACAATCTCTTGTAATGACCGGTGTGACAGTTTCCGCATCTTGCACCTATTTTGAGGATTTTTGCTTTAATAACTTTAATATAATTTTCTTTGCCGCAATCGCAAGGCAGATTATGAATCTCATTTTCGGCAACGATTGCTCCACAGATTGGGCAGAGATAGAATACTTCTTTCTTTCCGTCGGTTTCGTCATCGATATCGTCATCTTCAATATTAATATTATCGTCGGAATCAAGATAATAATATTCGACTTTTTCCTCAAGCTTGCTTGCCTGAGCCAATTTACGACTCTCAATTTTTCCGACTATTGCAATTCGTCCACAATCATCGCAAACAGCTGCTTCGAAAACGGCAGATTCTTTGCCGCTTTCCCAATAGGTTCTTTGGCGGTTTAAGAACAATCTTTTATCACCGTTTAAAGTAATATAACAACCTTCAAGACTACGGATAAAAAAATGATATCTTGCATCAATCAATGATTTTTTGTTTTTTTGTGCGCGAGTGCAAAGCGAAATAAACGCAATTGCTACATCCATGCTCACAGACAGCTTTTCTCCAATTTCGGATAACTCACAAATGCCGCCAAGATGCAGACGTAATGAATGATACAAATCAGAGGATAATAAGAAATCATACAGCAGTTCTTTTTCATCAGTTGCTTTATCAACATTAAATCCGTAATCATTCAGAACCTGCCATACAAAATTTTCACTATCCGCTAATTTATTGTATAGCTCGTCCGGATATTTCTTAATTGTAGCGTTCGGGACATACGGTTCTCGTTCGGCTCTAATGATATACTTTTTGTCAAAGTTTACACCACACAGATTCTCCGCAAAGGTGATGATATCATCGTCCACACTGCTATCGCTACCTAAGGTAGCACTCGTTAAGATAAAGCGTGTATCCTTGGTGGCCGAAATTCTTGCTTTCAATCTACGCAGAAGGATTGATGTTTCTATACCTGTTGCACCGGTATATATGTGTGCTTCATCCAAAACAACGAATCTAAAATCCGCATTGGAGAAAAGCACATCATCCTTCGGACGCAACAGCAAATGCTCAAGCATTGCATAGTTAGTAAACAGAATGTTCGGAGGATTTTTCTTCATTTCGTCACGAGAAAGAATTTCGTTTGGCAATCTGTGGCGAAGCTCAGGCACTTTTTCTTTGGCGAACATCGCTTCATATACTGCGATAGCACTTTCTTCGTCATTTTCTGTGCCACCGTTATATGCGCCAAAGGTTATATCAGGATAGCACATCAAAATTTCCCTGATATTCTTCATTTGGTCGTTTGCAAGAGCGTTCATCGGATAAATGAATAATGCACGAACTCCCTTGCCGAGCGTTCCTTGTTCCTTTTCTCTCAACAGTTCGTTTAGTACAGGAATCAAGAAGCAGTTTGTTTTACCGCTACCTGTACCGGTGGAAACAACAGCATTATTTCCTCCGACGATAGCGCGAATGGCTTTTTCCTGATGAAGATACAAGTTACGAGCTATTGGAAGCTTGTGCTTATGTAGCTTATCATTGGGCTTGCCGGCTTCAAGTTCTCTGAATAATGGAGAAAGAGGACAATCGGCATCCTCAATCATTTCTTCTATGGATTTTCCACTCTTAAACACATCCTTAATTTCAAGCAATGGACCACGAGCAATATTAGCGTGCAGCTCTTTTACGAATTGTTCTTGTAAAGAAGGATTGGCAAATGCGTGCGTTGTCGCAATATAGTCTATAAATTCTTCTTTAATGTTTGATGATGCTTTGGCCGGATTGAACACTCTGTTTCGCCTCCTCTGTTTCAAAGAGGAAATAGTCAATTCCTCTTGTGTTTCTATTGAAATTACTGATTCTGTTTTTTGTGTCAAGTGTGAATTCGCCCAAGAAATCGTCCATATCGTCTGGATTAACGCCGGCAACAATGAAACAAGAATTTTCACTTCTGAGTTCGATTCGTACAGGATTGATATCGTCGTATGTTCCATCGCTATTTGGCATGGTGTTCAGATAGGTTTTCCAACCATCACGATTGATAATGTATGCGCTTCCTGTGTAATAGTGGCAACCGTCAACCTCACCTATATACCATAAATGATCGACATAAAACGGCTTGATTTCCTCATATGAGGCTTTTCCTGTCAACATTACCTTTTCGAAACGCAAGCTTTTGCCCTTGAAGCGTATCTTGTTGATATTACCAAGCACAACTTGCTGTTCGAATAAACGCTCTGTTTTTTCTGTCATAAAACCTTTGCGTGTCATCAAATCAACAGTAACATCATAAATGCCTATTTCGAGTTCAGATAGTGAAAAATAACGACTTTTATAGTTTTCATCAATAGTCTCACTGATATCAAAGCTATGCTTAACAGTATTATTTTCGTAGAAAGAGATTTTGAATTTGGGCGAGGAATCTCCAATAAAAGCTTTGCTCACATCCCAAAGCATCTCTTTTCCGCTTATTACAAACGGTGAGAATTGAAGTTTTTCCTTCAAGCAAACTGTTAAGATTGGAATAATACCGACATCTTCAATTTTTATGAAGACGATAACTTCTTTTTTACCATCTTGGCTCATAGACCAAACGGTTTCGCCAAGCTTAAAGGAATTGAATGATGCGCTTTCTGACATAACCGTGTTGTTATTCAAAAACACTTGGTAACCCATTTCGATCGGCAAATCAATAACAAGCTCTGCTGAATTTGAGTAATTCTTATACCACAAATTCTCTCCGTATTGCATTGAAAAATCATTCTCGCCAAATTTCCATTTTAACACGGGCGGAGAAAGAACAACATCTCCGTCATCAAACGGAATAACAATATCGCCTTGATGGATGTCAAACGATACGCTTTTATCGTATTTTTCCGTATGGAAGCGCACCGTGCCGAGATTTTCTTTGTCAAAATACAGTTTTTTATCGTAAGTGATGCTGATGCTGTTGAATTTTACAACATTGTAAGAAGCCTCGATTTTGTTATCCACATAGCTGAAAATATTGATTTTCTGCGGTTCACAAACATTAAGCAGTTCAGTAATAAAAAATGTTTTATATCCTTCGCTTTCTTTGCATGTGAACGCGCTCAATCTAAAGTCGGTAGATTCGTAGCGCACACCATACTTGGATATGTCAACATCACACTTTACAACAACTCGCAATTCGCCGTCAATAACGATAAATTCATCGCCGTCATGAATGAACTTTGCATTGTTCTTTCTGTCTGCAGAAATCCGTATGCTACGTTTTTGCTTTTCTACGACAAAGAATACTGTTCGTTTCGGATTTTGTAATAACTCGCCTTCTTGCGCCTGAAGAATATACAAATTGGGTTCACCCGAAACTTTCTTTATGCTTTCGGGATAGGCAGAGAACTCTTCTAATTTGGGTGCGTACAAGATGTAATTCCCGGGCAGACATTCTTCTTGTAAGATTTCTCTGTGATCTCTAAAAAGAATATACTCTCGAAATAAGCTTGTTTTTGATTTATAAATAACCTCCCCACAGTGCACGATCTCCAATGTGCAATCTATCGTACCACCTTCAAACACGAGATTATCCACATAAAGATATATCTCCTTTGTTGCCATAGTAAGACCTGAACCGAAGGTGCACATCTCTTTCTGATCCACAAGTTCACCGTTATGATAAAAATTCAAAAGTGGCAAATCATAAAAATTGTTTTTCAGACGAATACTCGGTATCGTTAAAATCGCTTGTTTTCCATTGTAACTGTATTTAGGTCGAATAGTGGAGTAGTCAGTAATTGCGCGTTCGTATGCTTTTCTTTTGGGCTTGGTAATACCAAAGCTCTTTTCTTTTTCTGTCCACCAATCACGAATAAGCGTGTTATAATATCGGTTATTATCAAGAATTTCTCCACTAAACACTCTATCTAACAAAGACATCGTGCTTTCGATATACTTTACCATTTCTTCGGGCGCTTCGATTGCCATTCGCTTAATTCCTGCGCGCAGAGAATATACGCCGCTTCCTAACTTGAGGTCATCTTCCAAGGATTTTTCATTGGAGAAAGTTTTCTTAAGCTCCTCGGCAACAAGTGCGAAAGTATCATCATTTTTTGTATATGTGAAATTCATATCCTCAGAATACAAATTCCAGCACAACTCTAAAAATGACTCTGTCGAATTTAGCGGAGCAAATGCGTGCGCCAAAATAGTGGCGTAATAGCGCTTCGTACAACCTGATAAATACATAATTTTTCCACATCTACCGAGCCTTTCAATTACACTCGTGAGATATGTATATATTTTCTGTGAGCCATTTGAGCCGATTAGCTTTTTATAGATGCAATCCCAAAAGGTATCTTCGTCTGATTTCCAAGTTTTTACGGCATTCACCATAGCAACAAAGATAAGTTCATCATATCCTTGCGCTATGGTATTTCCCCAACCACCGTCATAGTTGCGAAGCAAACAACCCGTGAAGTCATATACACGTGCTAATTCCTCATCGGAAAACACATAGTTACCGACAAAAGATTCTTTAATTGCATCGCTTATCTTTGGTAACAACTCTTTCACGAGATCCTCCTAATAATTGCATTTTATTATTCGGCTGCATTGCTGGTTTTTACCCAAGCATCAATCTCGGATATCTTAAACTTCCAAAGTATACCGGCCATTGACGCGGGCATTCAACGTTTTGCAATCCAAGTAATGATAGTATCTCGGCTAACGCCAAGATGTTCCATAATTTCTTTTAGAGAATACCATCTTTCTGCTTCGCTGTTCACATGAATATCCTTCGACATAAAGACATAAATATTACCTTTATTATACAATATTTTTGGTGCTCTGTCAATCTATTTATACTCATTCATCCGGACGGTGGAGCCCTGTTTTGTCGCTGGCTCAAAATTTTTTGCAAATATTTTCACTGAAAACCTTACATTCAGGGCTTGAAATGTCGGTATAGTGAAGGGCTGACATTTATGCTGACCATTCTTTTGCAGGAAAATCAAAAAATCTTTCCGAAAAACCTTCACCTTTTGCCGCTTTTTTGTCGGTATGGTGAGGACACCTTCTTGTATCAATAGGTAATCGCCACTTGTTTTTCGCCAAGTGCCCACCGGACACAAAGTAAAGCGGCGCTCCGCCGAAGTAAAAATGCCGCGCTTTTATGAGACATATGACGGTGTTTGCTTTCGGCTGAAATCCATTGTAAACCCATGCCAGCCCATCTCTCCACTGTTGTCTTTCCCTTTTAGCGAGCAATGAATTTGGAGCCCCAAATTCGGCTTTTAGGGGATGCCCCCTAAGACCCCGGTCTTTCGGTACATATTCGAAGAAAGGGGAAAAGAGTATGAGGGAAAGAAACCATATCGTTCGGGTGCACCTGAACGACCGGGAGATGGCACATCTGGAAAAGTGCCTCTCGAAAACGCACTGGGGAAAGGAGGCGTTTCTGCGTGCCGCCATCCGAGGCACCGGTATTGCTACCAAGCCGTCGGAGGATTGTCAGGAGGTCATTGACCGGCTCCGGGAGATCGGAAATCGTCTGAATGTTCTTCCGCTTCAGGTAGCAAAGCTGTCGACCGAAGAAAAGGAGGTACTCGGCAAAGCGACGCGTGAAATCTGGAGACTTTATGATTTGGTACGGGATGCGTTTTTGCCGCCGTATCGGTATCACATGCGAACCGTTATCAGGATGGGAGATGCGGAAGAATGAGTGAAAATCACAACCAGACCCCGCCTTCTGAAAAGAAGATTTATTCTATCGGTCTCCACCGCATCCGCCCTATGCAGAATCATCCGTTCAGTGTCCGCGACGATGAAGAAATGACCGCTTTGATGGAGAGCATCCGTCAATACGGGGTTCTTACGCCCATCACTGTCCGCGTCATCCGCAAGGAGAACAGCAACGAGACGGATTCTTTTGAAATCATCAGCGGTCACCGCCGCCATACGGGTATAGGAAGTCGCCGGAGAACAGGAAGAAATGGGTGATCG
>ERZ779889.174-NODE-174-length-87870-cov-5.046177_pt1 | contig 87870 bp, 74 predicted proteins | sample MGYA00511030_ERZ779889 | MGnify/ENA primary metagenome ERZ779889 (study PRJEB29588, sample SAMEA2160616) | human gut metagenome | biome: human gut; feature: human-associated habitat; material: faeces | place: Denmark | collected 2008/2010 ...
CGGGGGAAATCCGCACTTTTGTTACAGTTTTAGGGTTCCCCCGCTCCTCCTTAGGTTCATCCCCCTTGATTACGCTCAAACTTATACAGGTAACAATCGGCTCACCCGACAGGAGCAAAGTATCCTTACAACCATCTCACCGCACAAATCAAAACGTTTATGTGCACACCTTTTGGTATCATTTCAGACGAACATTAGTATTAATAACCGCTCATTATTATAACTAATCGCCGCTCTTGGATTGAGTATCCATAAACGAATCCCGGAACTCGCTCGGAGTTAACCCTTCGCTTTCCTTGAAGCGGCGGTTAAAGCTTCGTATGCTGGAAAATCCCGATTCAAAGGCTATTTCGGTTATGCTCTTGGATGTGTTCTGAAGCATCGCCTTGGCGACCGATATCCGCTTTTTATTGATGTAAGAATTCAGCGAGGTGTTAAAATTGCGGGAGAACACCGTCGAAACATACGAGGGGACAATGTTCAAGGCCTTGGATATCCGCTCAAGCGAAAGGTCCTGCGATATGTTGCTGTCAATATATAAAAGCATCTGACGGCAGATTTCAAAGTTTGAGGAGCGTGCGCCGATTCTTTCAAACTCGACACCGGTGTATGCCGGCATTATTCCTGATAACAGGACGGTAAGCATACCCTTGACGACCGTCTTTCCGAAGCTGTAGTTGCGGGCGAACTCTATAAGGAACTTAGCCTGAGCAGTTGCAAATTCCGGAGATTTTTCCCTGTCGAACCGGACGTAGGGGACATTTGCACTCTCAAAAAAGCCTTTGAAATCGGAAATAAAATCGGTGCTGAAAATAAACGAGCTTATCCTGCTTCCGGGAGTGCTCAGCCGTATGCGGTGGATAACGTGCGGGCTTATGAGCATTCCGTTGCCCTCCCTGACGATATGGTCCCTGCCGTTGATTATAACGCTCGCCTCGCCGCTTTCAGCTATCATAAACTCAACCTGGCTGTGCAGATGCATAGTTTGGACAATGCTGGGCGTGGAATATGCAAGTACACCATAGGTGATGACTGCTTCGCTGTAGTCTTCATATATAAAATCGGATTCATTCGGCATTATCATCAGCTCCTTTAATGAACTGATAACAGTATACCACTCCCGGCGATTAATTTCAAGTGATTTTAGCCGATTAATTTATAAAAATGGCTATTAGAGCGTGTTCACACAAAACGTGATTCACGTCTTTCGGGCAAATTTTGCCCCATTTTGCGTTAAAAATCCTTGAAATATGCAAGTATTCCTGGCGGATTTTTGCCTTGAATGGAACAAAATCTGTTCCAAAATCCGCAAATCAGTTTTATGTGAACACGCTTTAGATTTCCTTGCAGCAAAATATCACAAAAGTATTGCATTATGAAAAGCAATATGCTATAATAAAATAGTTAAATAATTAATGATTTTTAGGAGTGATGTTTATGCCGCCCGGAGGATGGGGATTCGGACCGAATTACGCTAAGGTGGAGCCGCCGAAGAATATAAAAGATGTTCCAAGGTATCTGCGTGAGCTGTTATCAGGCTTCTTTTCAAGGTTCGCTTATATCATAGCGCTTGTGTGGAAAACAGGCTGGTGGATACTTTTTTCCATGGCGATTATAGCTCTTTTGCAGGGCGTAACGCCGGTCATCAGCTCGGTCATATCGAGAAATATTTTAAACGCTTTGCAGATGTCCGCCGCAGGGCAGGTTAAGGAGTCCTTCTGGGGCTCTGAGGTGTTCTATCTTCTGATGCTGTTCTTCCTGATACAGGCGCTCACAAGGGTGATAGGCACCGTTAGCGGAGCCATAAACAGAATCGCGGGGGAAAAGGTAGTCCGTCAGGTAAAAACACAGATAATGGAAAAATCCCGCGAGATCGACTTGGCATCCTTCGACCAGCCCGCCTTCTACGAAAAGCTTGAGAACGCCAACCGCGAAGCCGGAAACAGACCGATTCAGATTCTTTCACAGCTGTTCTTCATAATAAGCACCGTTATTCAGCTGGTCAGCTATATTATAATCATGGTTTCCGCACCCGGGCTGTGGTGGTCGGTATTCCTGATAACTGCGGTTTCCATACCGTCAACCATCATAACATTCATCTACCGCAGAAAGAACTTCGATTACGTCCGCCGCCGCTCCAAGGACAGGCGACAGATGAACTACTATTCCGACCTGCTTGTGAACAAGGACCTCGTAAAAGAAGTCAGGCTGTTTGATTTGAGCGATACCCTTATCGGCCGCTTCCAGAAGGTCTTCACGGGCTACTATAAGGGTCTTGTAAAGCTCATACGCAACGAGAGCGTATGGCATACGGTAATCGCGCTTGTGACTTCGATTTCTCACCTTGCGCTCTACCTGATAATAGCCGTCAAGGTGTTTGTAGGGGATATCCTTTTGGGCGACTATGCCCTTTACACCGGTGCTATAATCAGCATTTCGGGCTGTATAAGCTCGCTGATATCCAACTCTGCTACCATCTATGAGGGCACGCTGTTCATAGATAACCTGATAGCCTTTATGAACGAAAAGCCGACGGTAATTCCGAGATTAGCCGAGCCTAAGCAGGTAAGCCACGGCAAGCCGCATACCATCGAATTTTCGCACGTGTCCTTCAGATATCCCGGAACGGATAGGGACGTTCTGCATGACATCAACCTTAAGCTTACCCCGGGCGAAACTATGGTTCTGGTGGGGCTGAACGGCGCGGGAAAGACAACTCTTTTAAAGCTTCTTACAAGGCTATACGACCCCACTGAGGGCGAAATATATCTCGATGGCATCGATTTGCGGGATTATGACGTCAAGGACTTGTACTCAATGTTCGGAATCATCTTCCAGGACTTCGGCAAGTACGCCGTTACCGCGGGTGAGAATATCCACTTCGGCGGAATCCATAGGGAATATATAAATGAGGAGATTGAAGCCGCCGCGCGCGAAAGCAATGCTTCGGGATATATAGAGCAGCTTCCGCTTGGCTACGATACCCCGCTGATGAGGATATTTGAGCCGGACGGCTTGGAGCTTTCAATAGGTCAGTGGCAGAAGCTGGCGATATCCAGGGCGTTCTATTCGCAGTCGGATGTGCTGATTTTAGACGAGCCCACAGCTTCGCTCGACCCGATTGCCGAGCAGGAGATATTCAACCAGTTCGACCGGCTCAGGACAGATAAGACCACGATATTCGTATCGCATAGACTGTCAAGCGCAACGGTTGCCAGCCTGATAGTGGTCTTGGAAAACGGCAGGGTAGCCGAAACGGGTACGCATACCGAGCTGATGGCGAAGCGCGGCAAATACTATGAGCTATTCTCCACTCAGGCAAAGCGGTATATTCAGGATACTACTAATTTCAGTCTAAAGCGATAACAAAAAATCGGGCACAAAATCGCTGTACTATGGATTTTGCACCCGATTTTTTGAACGCTTTTGAGACTGAAATAAGTAGGGAAGCAGTGATGGCGAAAGCCAACAATCCCGAAACTGCAGAAACTCACGCATAAGCAAAACAAAACGGTACTGACCGTCTGGGTCGGTACCGTTATAATTTATATTACACGAAGTGCAGTGAGAGAAAAGATAGTGTAAAGCGGAGATAGGCTATCATAAATTGTGCTGAGCGGAGTGAGGTTATTCATACATTGTGCTGAGCGGAGATAGGTTATCAAACATTGTGCTGAGCGGAGATGGGTTATCAAACATCGTGTAATGTTATTTAAACATATCACTCAATCCCAAAATACCGAGCAGCGTTGTTATAGGATATTCCGCTGACAATCTCGCCGAGTGCCTTCTCATCAAACGGATACTCGCCATCCTCGACCCATTTGCCGATGATGCTGCAAAGAATCCTGCGGAAATACTCATGACGTGTGTAAGAAAGGAAGCTCCTTGAATCGGTGAGCATACCTATAAAGTTGCCCAAAATCGAAAGGCTTGCCAGCGAGCGGAGCTGAGCCTCCATTCCGATCTGCGAATCGGAGAACCACCACGCCGAGCCGTGCTGAATCTTGCCCGGAACCTCTGTGCCCTGGAAGCTTCCTATAATAGTGTCCAGCGCCTCATTGTCGTTGGGGTTCAGGGAGTAAAGAATGGTCTTGGGCAGCAAGCCGTCCTTTTCAAGGGCGTTCAGGAAGCCTGATACCTGCAATGCGCAGTCGCGGGTGGCAATGCAGTCATATCCAGTGTCGGGACCGAGTGCCTTGAAGGTGCGCTCGTTGGTGTTGCGCTGTGCGCCGTAGTGAATCTGCATGACTATTCCGCGCTTTGCATACTCTTTGCCGAGATGCACAAGAATAGCGGTCTTGTACTTGTCGCCATCCTCCGGCGTAACATCCTCGCCGCTCATGGCTTTTTTGAAGATGGTATTGACCTCATCTTCGGAAGCGGGGGAGTAAACCATGTAGTCAAGCCCATGGTCGGTCGCCAGACAGCCGTTTTCACAGAAGAATTCAAGACGCTTGGTGAGTGCCGTCTTGACGTCGTCTGCCGACTCAATAGGCATATCTGCCGCCTTTGAAAGAGCATTTATGTAGTCCACAAATCCCGCCTTGTCGATGTTTACAGCCTTGTCGGGGCGGAAGGATGGGCATACCTTGGTCTTGAAGGACTTGTCAGCCGCGAGCTTGATGTGCCATTCCAGCGAATCAATAGGGTCGTCGGTGGTGCCTATCATTTTGACGTTGGAAGCGTTTATAATACCCCTTGCGCTCATGCCGGGTTCTTTTAACTTTTTGTTGCAGAGCTCATAGACCTCCTCGGCGGTGTCGGCGTTTAAGATGCCGTCGTAGCCAAAGTATCTTTTAAGCTCCAGATGCGTCCAGTGATACATGGGGTTGCCTATCGACTTGGAAAGAGCCTCAGCAAATCTTAAGAATTTGGTCTTGGGGTCGGCATTGCCGGTTATCTCCTCCTCGGGCACGCCGTTTGAGCGGATAAGCCTCCACTTATAGTGGTCGCCGCCAAGCCAGATTTCGGTTATGCTGTCAAAGCGCTTGTCCTCATAAATCTCACGCGGGCTGATGTGGCAGTGATAGTCCACAATCGGCATATCCTTTGCATATTTATCGTAAAGAAGCTTTGCGGTGTCGTTTTTCAACATGAAGTTGTCGTTAATAAATGACATGATCGTCTTTCCTCCTATTGACATTATCGTTATGCTATTGTATTATTAAAGGTGTGTGTACCTGAACATATAGGATGATGCCGGGCAGAATGCGCAGTAATCATCCATAATGCTATTATAACATATATCCAAGAAGTTGCAAGGTGCTTAAGGATAATATTTTGCAAAAATATCCGAAAATCTTTCTGAAAGGAAAAAGCGAGATGGATAAATGCAGGGAAAAGCTGAATGAATACTTTTTGAGCGGGGACAGTGGCTTTATAAACAAACGCCAGCTTCTGAGCGGCATTCTTTCCTTTTCGGATACTGTCGATGACCCGGAAGCTCTCGCCGACAGCCTGCTTAAAAAATATCTGCGGGTGGAGAATATCCTGAATCTTGCCGCATCCGGTATGATAATGACTGAAGGTCTTGACAGAAACACAACGTTTCTTCTTAAACTGATACTCGAAGCTTCCACCAGGCAGATGGTTCAGGCGGGAATAGGAACGGTTCTGAACTCCCCGGCAGAGGTGTGCAGTTTTTTTGAGGATACCTATAAGGGAATAAGGGAGGAGGAATTAAGGCTTGTCTGCCTTGATTCTGATCTCAGAATACTTGATTACGCAATAATCGCAAGGGGAGATCAGTATGCTGTCACGTTCAATAAGGACGAGCTTCTGAGAAAGGCGAAGAATTCCGGCTGCAAGCTCTGCATAATAGCTCATAACCATCCGGGAGCTCCGAGCACGCCATCCGACGCTGACTTTGCGGTAACAAGGAAGCTCCGTGAATATCTTGATAAGCTTGGAATAATACTTGCCGAGCATATCATCATCGGAGAGGATGGAGCAAAAAGTATGTTTGCCGAAAATATGATATACAATTTTTTGGATAAGGCAAAAAAATTTTAAAAAACAGTTGATTTATTTTCGGCGTTGTGCTATAATTATCTATATATTAAACGCTGTGACGAAGAGAGTAAGCGGAGCGTTTAGACAAGTCTAAACGCAAGCGTTAAGACAAGCCTAAACGCGAGCGTTAAGACAAGCCTAAACGCGAGCGTTAAGACAATCATAAACGCAAACGTTAAGACAATCATAAACGTTAGCGTTAAGATAAGTCTTAATGCAGTCTGCCGGTTTTTTCCTGGTGGACATATCAGGTGGATTTAAGAGAGAAAAGCATTTTGCTGTAAGCTTTTCATTCTGCCAACGCCGAAGTTCACTTCCGAGCGGTCTCGCTGAAGCCGTACTTATGCGGTTGTAGGCGGGGACGGCAACCTCACGTTAAGAGGTTAAGAAGTGAAAATAACTTCGTTATCAGCTTCCGAAAAAATGGGTGGTTTGCAAGGTAAGTCTTGTCCCGTTTGGGGCAGGGCTGTTTTTATTGGTGGATTATGACTGATTATGATGTTTTGATTATAGGCGCGGGTCCTGCGGGTGCAACGCTTGCCCGGCTTGCCCCGTTTGGGTTAAGAGTAGCCGTTATAGACAAATCCGGTCTTCCCGGTGAGCGCCCAAAGCCCTGCGGCGGTCTTCTGTCGCCGGATGCGCAGAAATTCTTAGCTCGCTCGGAGCTTACTCTGCCCAAGGAGATTTTGGTGACTCCGCAGATTTTTGCGGTAAAAACCATCGATTTTTCTTTGGGCAAAATCAGGCTGTATCAGCGCTCCTACCTTAATATGGACAGGGCAAAGTTCGATGATTGGCTTCGCTCACTCATCCCCGAGGATGTTGAAGTTATCAAAGCAAGGTGCACCGGTGTAAAGCGCACATATGACGGTTTTGAGGCTTCCTACCTTGAAAATGGCGTGTCAAAAACAATAACGGCGCAGTATCTGGTCGGGGCGGACGGCGCAAACTCTATTGTCAGAAAGGCATTCTTCCCCGATGTCAAGATAAGAAAGTACGTGGCTATTCAGCGTTGGTTTTCGGGCAAGGAAATCGCACCGTTTTACTCCTGCGTTTTCGACAGAGCGACCTCCGACTGCTGTTCGTGGTCTATCTCGAAGGACGATTACATGATTTACGGCGGGGCGTTTGCGCCGAAAAACTGCCGCGAAAGCTTTAACCGCCAGCTGTATACTGCCGAACTGCACGACTTCAGGTTCGGCAAGGAGCTTATGGACGAAGCCTGCATGGTCTGCCGCCCAAAAAGTCCGGGTCAGATAATTTCTGGCGGGGATGGCGTGCTTCTTCTGGGCGAAGCGGGCGGGTTTATCAGCCCAAGCTCGCTCGAAGGCATAAGCTGGGCGATGCGCTGCGGTGAGTATGCCGCGAAGGCGCTTGATGCGCGTGACCCCTGCGCTGAATATCGCGCAAAGACCCAAAAGCTGCGATTTAAGCTGTTTTTAAAGATGCTGAAATGCCCGTTTATGTACAACCCACTTCTTAGGAAGATGGTTTTGCTGAGCGGCGTAAAAGCTTTAAAGAATACAATTTACAGAAAATAGAAAGGATATGATTAAATGAAGCAGCAACTTCAGAATATCGAGCTTGCGGCAAAGCAGGAGCTCGAAAAAATTCAGGACAGCGCCGAGCTTGAAAGCCTAAGAGTAAAGTTCCTGGGCAAAAAAGGCGAGCTTACTGCGATTTTAAAGCAGATGTCGACCCTTTCGGCAGAGGAGCGCCCGGTAATCGGACAGCTCGCAAACAAGATTAGAGCGGATATCGAGGAAGCTATAACCGCGCGCTCGGCAGAGCTTAAGGCGGCATTGGCGGCTCGCAGGCTTAAGGAGGAAAAGTTAGATGTCCCCCTGCCCGGCAAGCCGTTCAAGGTCGGCAAGCTCCACCCCTATAACGCTGTATTAAACGAAATCGAAGAGATCTTTCTGGGCATGGGATTCGATATTGCAGAAGGTCCCGAGGTCGAATATGACTACTACAACTTTGAAGCCCTCAACCTCCCGCCGGATCACCCTGCAAGGGACACGCAGGACACCTTCTATATCTCGGATAACGTGCTTCTGAGGACCCAGACATCCTCTATTCAGGTGCACGTAATGGAAAATCAGAAGCCGCCGATAAGGATTATCGCCCCCGGCAGAGTTTACCGCTCCGACGCTGTGGACGCCACTCACTCTCCCATATTCCACCAGATGGAAGCGCTTGTTGTCGACAAGGGCATAACCATGGCTGACCTTGTGGGAACGCTTGATATGCTCATGAAGCAGCTTTACGGTGAGGATTGCAAGATAAGGCTTCGCCCGCACCACTTCCCGTTCACCGAGCCTTCGGCGGAGGTCGACATAACCTGCTTCAACTGCGGCGGCAAGGGCTGCTCTATGTGCAAGAACGAGGGCTATGTTGAGCTTCTGGGCGCAGGAATGGTTCACCCCAAGGTTTTGCGGCAGTGCGGAATTGACCCCGAGGTTTATTCAGGATTTGCCTTCGGATTGGGTCTTGAAAGAATCGTCATGGCGAAATACGGCATCAACGATTTAAGACTTCTTTACGAAAACGACCTGCGCTTCTTGAATCAGTTCTAAGGAAAGGAAGGTAGACTGAAAATGGATTTATCAATGAAATGGCTTAACGACTATGTTGAAATAGACGAGCCTATAAAGCAGTTCTGCTATGATATGACTATGACCGGCTCAAAGGTCGAGGGATATGAAGCCGAGGGCGCAAAGGTAACTAATACCGTTGTCGGAAAAATCCTGGCAAAGGGCAAGCACGAAAACGCCGACGCTCTGTTCGTCTGCTCGGTGGATATCGGTAAGGACGAGCCGGTGCAGATTGTTACCAACGCTAAAAACGTCAAGGAGGGCGACCTTGTGCCCGTCGCTTTAGACGGCGCCAGCCTGCCCGAGGGTAAGATAAAAAAAGGCAAGATAAGAGGGGTTGAAAGCTACGGAATGTTCTGCGGGCTGGACACCTTGGGTCTTACTCTTCACGATTTCCCCTATGCCGACCCGGAGGGCGTGTTCGTAATAGAGGAGGACTGCAAGCCCGGCGACGATATCCATACCGCTTTGGGATATGACGATACCTCGGTCGAGTTTGAAATAACCTCCAACCGCGCTGACTGCTTAAGTGTTTTGGGACTTGCCAGGGAAGCTGCCGCGACCTTCAACAAGCCGATGAAATACAAATATCCCGAATATAAGGGAATAAATGAGGATATAAATAAATATCTTAGTATTGAAATCAGCAATACCGAGCTTTGCCCGCGGTATATCGGCGGCATTGTAAAGAATGTTAAGATTGCTCCGTCCCCAAGATGGATGCGTGAAAGACTTCGCGCAAGCGGCGTAAGACCCATCAACAACCTTGTAGATATAACGAACTGGGTAATGCTGGAATACGGTCAGCCCATGCACGCCTTTGATATAAGATATCTGTCCGGCGGACACATCAACGTGCGTAACGCCCGCGACGGAGAGACAATTACCACCCTTGACGGCGTAGAACGCAAGCTCTCCGGCGAGATGCTTGTAATTGCCGATGCTGAAAAGCCGGTTGCTGTTGCTGGTGTAATGGGCGGCGAATACTCGGGAATCATGGACGATACCACCACCGTCGTGTTTGAATCCGCCTGCTTCAACGGCGCATCCGTGCGCAGAACCGCCAAGAAGCTGGGCATGAGGACTGACGCTTCCGCCCGCTTTGAAAAGGGTCTGGACGCTCATGGCTGTATGCCGGCGATCCTCAGAGCTTTCGAGCTCTGCGAGATGTTAGGCTGCGGAGAGCCGCTTGACAGTGTCATCGACAAAAATTACAACACCAAGCCGCAGGTAACAGTTCCATTCGACCTTGACTGGACGAATAAGTTCTTGGGAACAGATATCCCAGCAGAGAAGATGGCAGAATATCTTGAAAAGGTGGGCTTCGAGGTGAAGGACGGCACGGTATATTCGCCGTCGTTCAGAATAGATATCGAATCCAAGGCGGATATAGCCGAGGAGATAGCAAGGTTCTACGGCTACAACAACATCCCCGGCACTATTATCACCGGAATAGCAAACGCCAAGCTCACCGACAAGCAGAAGCTTGAAAGAAGTGTGGAGCAGGCGTGCATAGCAATGGGTCTGAATCAGATAAACACCTTCTCGTTCATCTCGCCCAAGTATTACGATAAGATTTGCCTGCCGGCTGACAGCAAGCTTCGCGACGGCGTTGTTATAACCAACCCTCTGGGCGAGGATACATCGGTCATGAGGACGACCATTCTGCCTTCGATGTGCGAGGTCGTTGCCAGAAACTACAATCTTAGGAACCCCGAAGCCGCTCTGTTCGAGATAGGAACCGAGTATATCCCCACCGAGCCGGGCAAGCTCCCCAACGAGCCTGTAAGACTTTGCATAGGTATGTACGGCGCTGACGCTGACTTCTACAGCATCAAGGGCACGATTGAGGGCCTGTTCGAGGCTATAGGAATCAAGGATTACGATGTCGAGGCGGCGGCGGATGGCTGCGGCTTCGGCGAGGCTGCAAGCTTCCACCCCGGAAGAGTGGCCGTTGCCAAGATAGGCGACAAGCCGATAGCCATCTTCGGCGAGCTTCACCCGCAGGTTCTTGAAAACTACGGCATATCCGCCCGCGCATACGCTGCCAAGGTGCTTATCACCGAGCTTCTGGATATCAACATCCCCGAAAAGGTTTACAAGCCGCTGCCCAAGTACCCCGCCACTACAAGAGATATCGCGCTTGTCTGCGACGATGAGATACCGGTAGCATCGCTTGAAAAGCTCATCAAGAATGCCGTCGGCGCAACTCTTGAAAAGATAAAGCTGTTCGACGTTTACAAGGGCGCACAGATAAGTGAGGGTAAGAAGTCTGTTGCGTTCTCGATAGTAATGCGCTCGCACGACGGAACCCTTACCGACGAGCAGGCAGATGCCGCCATGAAGAGGGTAGCAAAGGCTCTGAAAACCGTCGATGCGGAAGTAAGATAAGCGGACAAAAGGGCTATCCAAGGATAATCCCGGAAAAATCCCGAAAAAATTCTCGAAAAAATGTTCTTTTGCTATTGCTATTTTTGTCGGATGGGGTTATAATAGTAAGTGTATTTTGATTAATGAAAAAAGGAGAGGAACCAATATGCATGATCAGACAATGACCTTTTCTGTTAAGCAGGATAGGAAAGAAGAGATTAAAAAGACGTTAAATATTGTGTATGCGGCTCTTCTTGAAAAAGGCTACAATCCCATCAACCAGATAGTGGGCTACATTCTTTCCGAGGATCCGACATATATCACCACCTATAACAACGCCAGAAGCCTGATCCGGCACGTGGACAGGGATGAGCTGCTGCAGGAAATGGTTAAGACTTATCTTAATCAGCAGTGATGGTGCTGTGTTTGGCGTGAGATGTTAAAAATAACCTCCGTATGCTCTTTTGGGCGTGCGGAGGTTTTCATTTTGGACTGGATGGTTTGGATATATATTCGGGTGTGGTTGTGAGCTATTACCGAGTGCAGGGATGGACGCGCTTTGCACGCCCATAGGAGGCCCCCCGGCGAGGGTCCTCCTACGAAAAAACAGTCCACCGGACTGTTTTTAATCTACCTCTCCTGCGCTTCGCTTCGCTGGGGATTTCGCTCCCTGCGGGGAGCGACTTGGGGCGCCGCCCCGAGACCCTGCCAGCCTTTCGAGAAAGGCCGGCTCTAAAGCTTTCAAGTCTTTGCTATTGAAACTTTGTTAACAAAATTAATCTTATTGTAACCTCTTTGTAATTGCAAAATTTATAAAAATCGGTTATACTGTAGTCGAAATGATTTTTCGACACGGAAAACATTATTTCGACATACAATAACTACCGTTTATATTTTCATCTTCCCTGCACATATTATTCTTGCACAGCAATGCGGCTATATGCAAAAGCTTATGGTGGGCAAATGTGCAGGCGTGAAAAAATAAACGGTATTCCGATTCACGTTTTTATCTATCCGCTTTTTATGCGGCAGCAGAGAGGAATACTATCATGATGAATAAGAAAGCTTTAACCATCGCAATAGCGGCTCTGGCGGCCGTTTGCCTGATGGGATGCTCTAATATCGAAAACGGCGTTTATAACGACGGCAAGCCCGCCCAAACGTCGCAATTAGCACCGCAGAGTGAAGCGGTCACCACAACCGAACCAATCACACAGCCAACCGAACCCGTCACCACGGTCGCAGAAGCGACAACTCCCGAAGAGAGCGAGACTTCGGCTTCGTTGGCTAACAACGTGGTCATAGAACCGCTGGATTATGTTTCGGAATGGGATTACAATTCGCTCTCAACAGAAACTAACGGCTACGGTCAGGGAACTCATTATGATGAGCTGAACCGCCCGCGCGGTGCCTTAAGGTTCAACGAGGGATATTCAAAATTCAGAGCCAAAGCCATAAACGATACCGAGGAAAAGGTGATAATGCTCACCTTCGACCAAGGCTACGAAAATGGCTTTACCGGCAAGATTCTTGATACCTTAAAGGAAAAAGGCGTTAAAGCCACCTTCTTTGTAGTTCAGGATTACGCCGAGCGCCAGCCTGAGCTGGTTCAAAGGATGATTGATGAAGGTCACACCGTCGGAAGTCATTCCTGGCACCACTATTCCATGCCGGAGCTTTCTGTAGAGGAAGCTACCGAGGAAATAATGGAGCTTCATGACTATATGCTGGAAAATTTTGGCATATGCATGAACAAATTCCGTCCCCCAAAGGGTGAATATTCGGAATTAAGCCTTGCCGTAACCGGCGATTTAGGCTATGAAACGGTTCTGTGGAGCTTTGCCTACGCCGATTGGGACCCTGATAAACAGCCGGAACCAACGGCATCACTTCAAAAGCTGATTGAAAGAGCGCATCCCGGCGCGATATATCTTCTGCACTCGGTTTCCGAGACTAATGCGGAGATTTTAGGCGATTTTATCGATGAAATGATTGCGCAGGGATATAGTTTTGCGGCGTGATGAATTAGATATCTTCGAGAATATAATTATAAGACCGTCTGCTTTTTGAGTGGACGGTCTTTTTGCGGGACGCCGCAAAAGTGATGCAAGCGTTTCACTATGGTGAAATGCGGCGAAGCCGCAACTTAAAATCCATCGGCAAAGCCGATACCTCATCGCGCCATTAGGCGTGCATCACAGGCGTTTCACCGCAGTGAAACGCCGACATCACTACGAGCGCAGCGAGTGCATCACTAGCGCAGCGAATCACTTGCGGCGTCAGCCGCACCTCCCAGCCTTTCTTCAATCCGAAACGCCTTCTTCTCGGCATAACCAAGCCTGCGTGAAGTCATCACGACTGAATAAACCGCACCAAGCATAGCCGCAACCCCCACAAGCGGCGGCTTGAATATCACGCCAAGAATCAGCACAGCCATAAGAACGATAAAGACTGCAATCTTCTCGGCTAGGTGCTCCTTATCCCACTTCTTGGTAAAGAAATCCAACCTTTCCCGATACGAAAACGGGCTTTCGGCGATGTCCGATATCGCGGACTTGATGTTTTCCTCCGCCTTTTCGCGATATATGCTGTCGTCCAGCCGCTGACCGGCTATAATTTCGTTGATGGTTATGCCATATTTGCGGCTCAAAAGCTCCAGCATCTCGACCGGCGGAAGGTAGTTTCCGCACTCCCACCGGGATACGGTTTTGTTGGTAGTTCCAAGCTCCTCAGCGAGCTGCTCTTGGGTAAGACCCGCCTCCTGCCGGAGCGAAGCCAGAAATTTTCCTATTTTTATAGTATCCATACAAAGACCTCCTGTGATTTTCATGCCATTATTATACCGCCAAGGCATAAAAATGTCTTCCCCATAAACAGCGAATAGCCCCGTCAAGCCCAAAAAGAGCACGGCGGAGCCGTTCTTCTTAAAATTCGTCGCCGTAAGGCGATACCGCATCGCGCCCTCAGGCGCGCATCACAGCGAGCAAAGCGAGCGACATCACTTATCACTTGCGGCGTAAGCGCGTTTCATTAAGGTAAAACGCTCGTTTCACTGAGGTGAAGCGCTCGTTTCACTGAGGTGAAACGCTTGCATCACGTTGGCGTCATCCGACAATTTCATAGTGCTGTGATGCATTCTCTTTGGTGGCGTACTCAGATACCGATAAAACCTTCGCCTTAAGCGGGGTCTGACCCAGCTTTATCTCTAAGATGTCCCCGACCTTGACGTCGTAGGAGGCGCGGGCGGGCTTGCCGTTTACGAAGATTCTGCCGGCGTCGCAGGCCTCATTCGCAACGGTGCGGCGCTTTATAAGGCGGGTCACCTTTAAATACTTATCCAATCTCATAAATAAGACTATTCCTTTCCATTATTTTCATGATGAACGATTGCGTAATACTAATTTCCCATAAAAGTGTAGAAGGGCTGCTTGGGCAGCCCAAGTAAAATTGCCACAAAACCGCTATACGATGGGTTTGCAGCGATTTGATGACTATGCATGGTCACAACCATGCATAGTCTGGACACATTTTTAACGGGAAATAAGTATAAAGCATATTGCGCATAATAAAAAACCGACCGGGTGTCGAATCCGGTCGGGAAGCGGGATATTACTTGTCAACGCTGTCCTTAAGAGCCTTGCCAGCCTTGAAGGTGGGAACCTTTCTTGCTGCAATATTGATCTTCTTGCCGGTTCTGGGGTTAACGCCTTCCTTGGCAGCGCGCTCCTTAACCTCGAAAGTTCCGAATCCGATAAGGCTTACCTTGTCGCCAGCCTGCAAAGCTTCGGTAACTGATTCGATAACTGCGGTAAGAGCCTTTTCTGCGTCCTTCTTGGTGCTGCCGCACTTGTCAGCTATCTTGCTTACTAATTCAACTTTTGTCATTTTAATTTTCCTCCGTAATATAATAAAATTGCGTTTTTTGCATCGACTGCAAGCCTCTATTTGCAAGCCGATAATACGCTCTTATTTTATACTTTTTTCATTAAAAATGCAAGTATATCAGTCGAAAATTTGCGTAGAAAGTTCATTTTTGGTGGATATGTCCAACAGAACGAGTGCAAGTATGTAGATAATCACAGCAAATATTACAGAAATACATAGCGAAATCATCAAGGAAAGCCTTTTTGAAAGGAAATCATAGGCGTATTTCGCCCCTCCGACGCTCAAAACCGAGCACATCGCAGGGATTATGACCGAAAAACCGAGCCTTGGTTTTGTGCCGGTTATCCTGTAAAGTGCAACTACTGACCACGCACACATAATAAAATAGCTGATAACGGTGGACATAGCCGCACCTGAAAGTCCCGATTGATTCAGCGGTATGAGGATGGTGTTGAGCGCAAGCTTGACGACCGCTCCGGCAAGGGTTATCTTGACCGGCAAATCTGCCCTGCCTATCGCCTGAAGCATGGTATAGCAGCTTACGGACACCGCCAAAAACGCCGTGCTGATGGCAAGTATGCTTAAAGGCTCGCAGGAAACGTCTATCTCAGCGTATCTTGAAGAGAACAGAAGCCCAAGTATCTGCCGCGAAAACGCCGCTATTCCGAGCCCGGCGGGGAGGGATATGTAAATAGAAAGGCAGACGGCGCGGCGAATCTCGCGTCCTACCTCGCAGACGTCCTTTTTAGCGTAGCACTCTGAAATCTTGGGGAATGCGCTTTTGGAGAACACCGCACATAAGGATGGCGCAAGGGTGAACACCGCCATAGAAAGCCCGGTGAACGAGCCGTAAAGGAAGTTCGGAAGCTCTTTAAGTGTCACTCCGCTTGATATCACGGCGGCATAGCGCTCGGCGTAAAGCTCGGGGTGATGGCGCAGAGACAGCTTTATCATGAGTATTATAGTAGAAAGGTCGATGGTACTGATAAGGCTTGACACCAGCGAAGCAAGGGCGATGGGCGCTATCATCCTCAAAAGCTCCTTCAGGATGCCGCTGTCGAACATACCGTCATGTCTGGTTGCCCTTTCCTCATTATGAAGCCTGCTGTAGATGATCAGATAGAGCATGGCGGCGAGATCTGCCAAAGCTGTTCCTAAAACAGCCGCCGCCGCAACATAGGGCAGGGAGGCTGCTGCCGCTTCGTATTCGTTTAAGCATATCTTTCCGAAAACCGGCTCTGCATTCATATACAGGGCGTTTGCATAGCTCTGTACGGCATAGGCAAGTCCAAGCCCGGATGCAAGCTTGACAAGTGCGTCCGCCATCTGGGAAACGGCTGTGGGGGTCATGTTTTTAAGGCCCTCATAGTAGCCGCGATAGATGGCTGTGACCGTCCCGAAGAATATGCAGGGGGATATTGCCATAACCGAAAGCTTAGCTTCGGGGTTGCCGATGATTCGTGTGGAGATGAAATCCGCGAAGACAAGCGGGATTAGCGATACCGCAAGGCTTGCCGCGCTGAAAAATATCAGCGCCGAGCGCTTGGTTTTAGCTATCCTCGAATTTTTGCAGAATGCGGCGCTCTCCGAAACGCTCTGCGCGATTGCGGGCGGAAGGCTTCCTGCACAGAGGGCGTAAAGTGGCATGAACACTGCATAGGCGCTGGAATAGTAGCCCATGCCGGTGCCGCCCAGCATATTTGCAAGCGGGATTTTCAGGATAAGCCCCGCCACGCGGGAGACTATCACCGAGAGCATCAAAAGAAAGGAACCGTATAGAACGCTTTGCTTTTTCATGTTACCAAGTCCTTTTTATACTTTGTTAGTATATGTTTATTGGGACAAGGAGGGATTTATGCAGGTGAAGGCAGGCTTGAAGTTTGGAAGTTGGAGTTATATTTGCTTTTGCGTGATGGTTCTCTCAGCCGGATTTTGAAGGATTGGAACTTTCGGAGCGCCAATCGCGATTTTCGGGGAACGTTACGAGGGACAAAATCCGTGGAATGTACGTTATCAGGGCGAAAATGTTCGTTATTTTCAGTAGTACATAACGTACATTTTGGCGGTGCTAACGTACATTTCACCTGAAATATGTTCGTTGTGTACGAAATGTACAAAGTTATATCCCGGCGGCTTCGTACACACAACTCTTCATGCGTGCAAACCACCGCATTTCCGCACTTGCATTTTCCAAAAAATCGTGCTATAATAACTATATATTGCGCAAAATCAGCGAAAGGAAATGGCTATATGGCTGCAAAATCATCTTCCAAAAAAGAATACGGCAACGAAGCGATACGCTCCCTAAAGGGTGCGGACAGGGTTAGAAAGCGCCCTGCGGTAATCTTCGGCTCGGATGGGCTGGAGGGCTGCAAGCACTCGGTGTTTGAAATAATCTCCAACTCAATCGACGAAGCGCGCGAGGGCTACGGCTCCAAAATCAGCGTTACAAGATATAACGATAATTCCATAGAGGTCGAGGACATGGGCAGAGGATGCCCGGTGGACTTCAACAATGCAGAAAACCGCTACAACTGGGAGCTTGTCTATTGCGAGCTCTACGCCGGCGGCAAGTACGATAACGTCTCCGGCGACAACTATGAATACTCCTTGGGATTAAACGGCTTAGGTGCCTGTGCAACCCAGTATTCCTCCGAATATATGGACGTTGAGGTGAATCGTGACGGGTATCTCTACAAGCTTCACTTTGAAAAAGGTGAGAACATCGGCGGTCTTTCAAAAGAGCCATCCAAGCGCCGCCAGACCGGCACAAAAACCCGCTGGAAGCCGGATTTAGAGGTCTTTACCGATATAGTTATAGATAAAGAGTACTTCTGCGACGTTCTCAAGAAGCAGTCGATAGTCAACCCCGGAATCACCTTCATTCTGAAGTATCAGAATGAGGATGGCGGGTTTGAAAGCTTTGAGTATCTCTACAAAAACGGAATTTTAGATTACGTTCAGGAGATAGCGGGGGATTCCTCCCTGACCCAGCCGCGCTTATGGACAGCCGAGCGCAAGGGCAAGGATAGGGAGGACATGAACGAATACAAGGTAAAGTACAACTTCGCGTTCTGCTTCTCCAAGACTGTAAAGCTCGCTGAGTATTTCCACAACTCCAGCTTCCTTGAATACGGCGGCTCGACCGAAAAGGCGGTGCGCCAGGCGTTCACATCCTATATTGACAGCTATATGAAGCAAAACAACAAGTATCTTAAGAACGAAGCCAAGCTCCAGTTTGTGGATGTTGAGGATTGCCTTGTAATGGTTTCAAGTTCGTTTTCTACCCAGACATCCTATGAAAACCAGACCAAAAAGGCAATCAATAACAAGTTCATCTACGATGCCGCGGTCGATTTTTTAAAGCATCAGTTGGAGGTTTACTTCATCGAGAACCCCGAGGATGCTAATAAAATCTGCGACCAGGTGCTTATCAACAAACGCTCGCGCGAGTCTGCCGAGAAGACCCGCGTCAACACCAAGAAGCTGTACGCCGAAAAGCTTGATATGGCCAACATGGTGAAAAAGTTCGTGGACTGCCGCACCAAGGATGTATCGCTTCGTGAGCTGTATATTGTGGAGGGCGATTCCGCGTTAGGCTCGGTAAAGCTTGCCCGCAACGCCGAGTTTCAGGCGGTTATCCCGGTAAGAGGAAAGATTTTGAACTGCCTTAAGGCAAGCTACAACAAGATTTTCGAGAGCGAGATCATCACCGACCTTATGAAGGTCTTGGGATGCGGCGTGGAGGTCAAGAGCGCTAAGAACAAGGAGCTTTCCTCCTTCAATCTAAACGCCCTGCGCTGGAACAAGGTGGTAATATGCACCGATGCCGATTACGACGGCTTCCAGATACGCACCCTCATCCTGACTATGCTCTACACCCTAGCGCCCACGCTTATCGAGAAGGGATATGTCTATATAGCAGAATCCCCGCTTTACGAGATAAATACCAAGGACAGAACCTATTTTGCCTACGACGAGAACGAGCGCATTGAGATAATGAAGATGGTTGGAAATTCCAAGTTCACCATCCAGCGCTCAAAGGGACTGGGTGAAAACGAACCTGACATGATGAGCCTTACCACCATGAATCCCGAAACCCGCCGCCTGATACAGGTAACTCCTGACGAGGCGGAGCATACAAAGTTCATGTTCGATATGCTTTTGGGGGACAACCTATCAGCCCGTAAGGAATTTATCAACAACAACGGTCATGATTACCTTGAAATGGCTGACATCAGCTGATTTATCATAAATAAAGGAGCAAACCAATGCCAAAGAAAAAGAAAACCGATGAAAAGCCGCGCAAGCTTTCCGAGAGGCAGTCGCAGGCCTATATAAACGGAGCGGGAACGGTAGTCGGCGAGCCTATAACAGTAACTCTTGAAAAAAACTATATGCCCTACGCTATGAGCGTAATTGTATCGCGAGCGTTCCCGGAGATTGACGGTTTCAAGCCCTCCCACCGCAAGCTGCTTTACACCATGTACAAAATGGGGCTGCTTACCGGTCCTAAAACCAAGTCTGCAAATATCGTGGGTCAGACAATGAAGCTGAACCCCCACGGCGACCAGGCGATTTATGAAACTATGGTGCGTCTCGCACGCGGCAACGAGGCTCTTCTGCACCCGTATATCGATTCAAAGGGAAACTTCGGAAAGGCGTATTCGAGCGATATGGCATATGCAGCCTCACGTTATACCGAAGCCAAGCTTGACCCTATCTGCAACGAACTTTTCGGGGATATCGACAAGGATACCGTCAATTTCGTCCCCAACTACGATAACACCATGATGGAGCCGGAGCTTCTGCCGGTTACATTCCCGTCGATACTTGTAAATTCCAACGTCGGAATAGGCGTTTCAATGGCTTCGGCGGTCTGCCCGTTCAATTTGAGAGAGCTCTGCGAGGCGACAATATCCATTATCCGTGACCCAGAATTCGACGCATTGGAGACTATGAAGGGTCCTGACTTCCCTGGCGGCGGATATATGATTCATGATGCCGACAAGCTCCGTCAGATTTTTGATACCGGCAGGGGAGCTGTCAAAATCAGGGCGAAATACTCCTACGACAAGGAAGCCAACTGCATAGAGGTAACTGAAATCCCGCCGACGACCACAGTCGAAGCCATCATCGAAAAGATAATAGAGCTTGCCAAGGGCGGAATGAAAGAAGTCGCATACATCCGCGATGAAACCGACTTAAGCGGTCTAAAAATCGCGATAGACCTAAAGCGCGGAGTCGACCCGGATGCTTTAATGAGAAAGCTGTATCAGCTCACCCCATTGCAGGACAGCTTCTCGGCGAATTTCAACATCCTTGTCCACGGCTACCCCAAGGTTTTAGGTGTTAACGCCATCATCCGCGAGTGGATAGATTTCAGAATGGACTGTGTCCGCCGCAGAACACGCTTTGACCTTAAAAAGAAGGAAGAGCGCCTGCACTTGTTGGAGGGTCTTGAAAAGATACTTTTGGATATCGACAAGGCGATAAAGATAGTGCGGGAGACTGACGAGGAGTCCGAGGTTGTGCCCAACCTTATGATAGGCTTCTCAATTGACGAGATTCAGGCGGAATACGTCGCTGAGATCAAGCTGAGGCACTTAAACCGTGAGTTTATCCTGAACAGAATATCGGATATAGAGCAGCTGCAAAAGGATATCGCCGAAATGCGGGATATCCTTGGCAGTGACCGCAAAATCAAGCTTATAATTATAGACGAGCTCAAAAAGGTTGCGGAAAAGTACGGTCAGCCCAGAAAAACTGAGGTTATATATCTTGACGATGAGCCGGAGGAGAAGATAGTTAAAGAAGTGCCGGATTACCCCTGCAAGCTGTTTTTGACCAAGGGCGGGTACTTCAAGAAAATCACCATGCAGTCGCTGCGAATGTCCGGCGAGCAGAAGGTCAAGGAAAACGACGTTATATCGACCGAGCTTGAATCCAACAACCGCGCCGACCTTTTGTTCTTTACCGATAGGGCAAATGTCTATAAAGCCAAGGCTTCATCCTTTGCGGATTCCAAGGCAAGCCTGCTGGGCGATTATATACCGGTAACTCTGAAGTTTGAAGAAGGCGAAAACGTCGTTGCGATGGTGGCAACGCTTGATTATTCCGGATGTATTATGTTTATCTATAAAAACGGCAAGGCGGCGAAGGTTCCGCTGAGCTCTTACGAGACCAAGACCAACCGCAAAATGCTGAATAAGGCATACTCGGTCAAGTCTGAGCTTGTTGAGATCCTGGATATCAAGGAGGGCGCGAACATTATGCTCCGTTCGACCAACGGCAGGGCGATAATCTTCAATACCGGCATGATACTGCCCAAGTCGACGAGGGATACGCAGGGCGTCCAGGCGATGACTTTGAAGGCGAAATCCGAGGTGGAATCGGCGCATATAATATCAGATGAAAAGGCGGAGGAGCTTTCAAAGTATAGAACGAAAACGCTTCCCGCGGCAGGACCGTTTGCCAAGGATTTGGAGAATCCTGATCAGTTTACACTGCTGTAAATTCATAATAATAAATCCGGCGTGAGACTCAAATGATGGGTCTTGCGCCGGATTCTATATTGCCTATGAATATTTATTTAATAACGATCTTGGCCAAAGTGCCATACTCAAATTTCATAGTAGCGGTTATCGTATTTCCCTTATAGGTAAGTGTACAATTGGGGTCTAATGGGTCTTTGATTCCGAGTGCCTTGACTGCCGATTCCAGACTGTCTCCTACGCTTACTCCGTTGAAGCTCAAATCCAATGGACAGCCAATGCTTGTTATCTCTATCTCGGTAAGTCCGCCCTTGAAGGCTTCGGTCGAGCTGAACGTCAGCTTTCCTCCTACAAACATCGCCGTTGAATAGTAATCGGTGGTGTTTGTGCTGCTTGCGGAGTTTCGGAACGCAGATTCGATGTATTCACAGCTTGCTTCGTCGTTTAGTTTGACCTGCTCTCCGGCAAAGGTGATTATCATCTTTTCATCTGTGGTTTTTACACGCGCGTTCTTTATCGGCTCTCTTTCGGGGACATCCTGATTATCCTCCTGCTGAGTTTCGTCCTGGGTCTGCTGGTTATCCTCAGGCTCAGGCTCCGGCTCATGCCAAGGTTCAGCCTCACCGACGCTTGCTTTGCCCAGCCAGTTAAGGTCGACAAAATCATATTTCTCACCGACTATCTTGCGGCGGATATATCTTGAAAGCTCCTTGGTGACGGTCTTGTGGACGTACTCAACAGGGTTGTTTTCGGTTGTGGTGACAAAGCTGCGCTCTTCTTCCAGAATGCCCATATCGGTATAGCCGGGATTTATTCTGTCGTAATACCGGTGATACGCAATGTCCTGACCGCTCATATTATAAACGTCATACAAAAGCTCGTCAACAACTGTCACGCTTCCGTTTTCGTTTATATAAAGGCTTGTCAGTATGATATCGCCTTCCTTGTATATCGGCATACCATCTATCTGGTTGTCCTTGGTTCCCTTTATCCAGATACGCGCGTCAACATCGCACGAGGTCTGGTTGAGGTAGTCATATTCAATATTTACGTTATAGGGAGTATATGAAGCGCTTCCGTAGGGAGCAGGGGAGCTTGCAGAGTCTGCCGTTCCCATTATCCTCATTCTTACAAGGCTTGCACCGCCGGATTCGGCTTCCTGCTTGAGCTGGCCTGAAAGAAGGTCGTAGAAGTTGTAGGCGGTAGTATAGCCGGTTGCTTTCCTTGGCGCTGTCGACTCTACAGGATCTGGATCAGCCGGATCCTCATCGTCTGCGGCGCTATCTGCGTAGCTATCCTGGGGGAAAGCCTCCTCAAGCTCGCTGCTGTCGTCGTACAGGTTTGCGGTTTTTACATACGCCGAGGAGCTGAGCATAAGAACATAATCCTCGGTGTTGTAGTCGCCGTCATAGTCGGGGAAATTCATGCTTATGGAGTAGGTTGTCGCATCGTCTTCTGATATTTCAGAGTCGGATTCCTCCACCGGGTCATCAACGGCAAGGTCATCTCCCGAATTATCATAGCCCTGTACCGGATCGTCATGCATCGAATCGATGCCGTTTGAGGCAACTACCGGCTCATCAAGCTCATCTTCATCATATGACACATCAACGTCAACATCGTCAGCAGCGTTCAACGCGACATTGTAACTGTCCTCCAAAGCATCCTCGTCCTGAGGTGCGAATTCATTCATGCTGCTGTCATTTGAGGTCTTTAATCTTGATGTCATCAGCGATACAACGCCTATTGAGGACACTGCCGCTATAAGGCACGCGGCTATTGAGATGTATTTATAGAGCTTCATTTTGGACAAGACCTCTTTGCTTGAAGCTCCGCTCTCGGTCATTTCTATTCGGGGCTTTTCATCCTCCCCGACAGCCTTTGCAGCCTCAGCTATGCAGGCCTTTTTGAGATTCTCCTTGAACTCGGCGCTCAGACAAAGAGAACCGACTTCGTCCTTATATTCAGTTAGAAAATTCATCGCCGAACTCTCCTTCCAGCATACTGCCAAGTTTTTTTCTTGCCCTCATCAGAAGCGACGATACTGTATTCTGATTTGAGCCCATAATCTGCGCTATTTCCTTTATCGGGTAGCCCTCGAAGTAATACAGATAGACCGCCGTGCGGTACTTTTCGGGGAGGGCGTTTACAGCGCTCATAACGCTTCCGTCCGATTGGTACTCATCGTTTGCAGGTATATTCTCCGTAAGCTCGATATTCGGGTGGGAATAGGCTTTCTTATTGTAATTTTTGCACATATTAATAGTGACTCTTAAAATCCATGCCTTTTCATGCTCCTCCGACTCGAAATCGGGAAGCAGGCGGCATAGCTTTAGAAATACCTCCTGAGTGATATCCTCGGCGTAGTGGGTATCGCACAGGGCGTGATACGCTGTGCGGTATACCATGTCCGAGTATTTATCAACAACGGAAGATATGTAAACGTTGACGTCTTTGGTTTGCATTATCTTTCACGTTTGCTGATTATAGCAATAACCGTTTTGTAAATTTGCGAGCAATCGGTTATTCAGCAAGAACTCCTTTCTGTCAGTGATTCTTCATACCGGGCTGCAAGCCGTACAATCAGTCTGTATCCATATCCGGATTCAGGCGATTGATAATCAGTATTCATTCATGTTTCAATAACAATACAACCAAGCGGTTGAAAATATTGCAGTGTATAATTATATTTTATCAGGTTTTTTGAAAAAGTAAACACTATTCTTTGAGAAAAAATTAAATTGTAATAAATAATTAACCTTTTAGGCATTGACAAACGGTAAAAAATATGTGAAAATTATTTTGTATAGGAGTATATCCAAACGGTGAAAATTGTCTGTTTTTGTTGATTTATTTTTGGGGGAGACGGTCGCGCTCGCCTATAATATCGGTTTTCGCCGAAATGCTTGATATTAATACTTTCCGGAAAGGTTCAGATACAGATGGTTAAAAAGGTACTTGTGGACGGTCATTATGGCGCCGTCAGCCTTAATATAGGTGCTCTTCTTGATGGGAGAAATGATTTGGAGGTTATCTGCTTAGAGGATAAAACAGCCTTCACCCCTGAGCAGAGGGTCAATCTTTTAAACACGGCGGATATAGTAATACTCTGCCAGTCCGCGCAGACAGTCACTGAAACGCTTCCATTGATAAAAAACAGCGCGACAAAGGTGTTGGACACCTCAAACGCCTATCGCCTCGCCCCAAGCTGGGCTTACGGTCTGCCGGAGCTTTCACCGGAGCAGCACCGCAGAATCGCTGTTTCGAGATATACCGCACTTCCGGCAGCCATATCGACCGGGGCTTCGCTTATACTGAATCCGCTTGTCAAGGCGAAGATCGTGCCGCCGTACCATCCTTTAATAATACAGTCGGTGGTGGGATATTCAAGCGGCGGAACCAACATGATAAATATGTATGAAGACCCCAAACGCCCGCAGGGGCTGTCATCGGTAAGAATATACGGGCTCGACCAGAACATGATGGTTCAGAAGGAGATAATGCACGCCTGCGGAATTTCCTACCGTCCGGCAATAAATCCCATGATAGGTGATTACGGCAACGGCATAGTTGTATGCGTCCCGCTGCATTTGAGGACGCTTTCAAAGCGGCTTCACTCCAAGCAGATATGGGAATATATCTCCCGCGCGTATGAAAACGAGCCGCTGATAGATGTCATGAACTTTGACAGCTCGCCCGCCGATCTCAACGGCTTTTTGGATGCTAACGGCATGGCAGGCTCGCAGAAGGTACAGGTATACGTCTTCGGTGACAACGATATATGTATGCTCGCCGCCAGATACGACAATCTGGGCAAGGGCGGAGCGGGAGCGGCGGTTCAGTGCATGAACCTTATGCTCGGGCTGGAGGAATATAGGGGACTGCTGCATTAAAGGATTGGTTCAGATGGGACTGTTACATTAAGATTATATATCTCCCAACGGTGGGCGCTTTACCGTCTGCCGTTGGTGCTGTTTATATAAAATACTTTAAGGGGATGAACAAAGTGCGTATTCGTTTTGCAGAATAAACGCTGTCTTTGAATAATCGGTCATAAGATGGCGTTTTCAAGATTTTCCGATTGACTTTATACTAATTCTACGTTTTTACGTAGAATTAGTATTACGCATGGAGGAATGAACTTATGACTGAAAATATGATTGAAAAACCCAAGGTAATGCTCGTGTCGGTCGATACGGGCGAATATGATGCCGAGCGCTCTATATCCGAGCTTTCGGAGCTTTGCGACACTGCCGGAGCGGAGGTTGCGGCGATAGTCACTCAGAAGCGCCCATCCTACGACGGCGCAACCTGCATAGGCTCGGGCAGGCTTGCCGAAATGGCGGACACCTGCCGCGATATGGAAATCGACCAGGTGATATTCGACTGCGAACTCACCGCCACTCAGATAAGGAATATCGAGGATGTTGTGAACGTCCACACCATCGACCGTACAATGCTTATACTTGACATCTTCGCGCAGCGGGCTACCACCAAGGAAGGCAAGCTTCAGGTCGAACTGGCACAGAACCGCTACAGGCTGCCAAGGCTTGCGGGAATGGGCATAAACCTTAGCCGTCTGGGAGGAGGAATAGGCACCCGCGGCCCCGGTGAAACCAAGCTTGAAACTGACAAGCGGCACATCCGCTCGCGGATTGGATATCTCGAAGCGGAGCTTAAGGAGATAACCGCCCGGCGGGAGAATCAGCGCAGACGCCGCAAGAAGGACGGCGTTCTTACCGCCGCCATCGTGGGGTATACAAACGTTGGAAAATCGACGCTGCTGAACGCCCTCACAGACGCCGGTGTTCTCGCTGAAAACAAGCTTTTCGCAACGCTGGAGACAACATCCCGCGCGATTATCCTGCCGGATGGCAGAAGCGTTACGCTTATAGATACGGTCGGGCTGATATCGAGGCTGCCGCACCATCTTGTTGAAGCGTTTAAGTCCACGCTTGAAGAAGCCGCTAATGCAGATGTGATCCTGCACATAATGGACGCTTCGAGCGAGTATGCTGAGACCGAAAAGAAGGTGACTGAGGAGCTTTTAGCTGACCTTGGATGCGAGGGTATACCGGTTGTAACCGTTATGAACAAGTGCGATTTACTGCCGGAGGGGGTCAGCGCTCCCGAAAATACGGTCATGATAAGCGCAAAGAACAAGACCGGATTTGACGAGCTTTTACGTGCGATAGCGTCCGCTTTGCCTGAGACTGCCAAGCGGATGAAGCTTAAAATACCGTTTGCCCAAGCCGGGCTGATTGCTAAAATCAGGGAGGATGGAAACGTCTTTTCCGAGGAGTACGAGGCTGACGGTATCGCGGTGGAGGCTTTGGTGGATATCAAGCTTGTCAAGGCTTGCAAGGATTACGCGGAATAATATATCAGGGCGTGTTGACACTACCGCTCCATGCTCGTCTTGCGGCTGATTTTCCGTATTTCTTCGTTGCCGTTTCTTGCGGTACACTAGTACAGTCTGCGAAACGGCGCCTTGAAATACGAAAAATCATCTCGCAATCCGAGCATTTCGGATAGTGTCAACGCGCCCTAATGTGAGCGATTTTTGAGGTATGCGCACATTCCTATGGATTGTGTTTCATACCTCAATTTTCCACCTTTTGGGCGTGTTGGCGGGGGAATCCCGAAAAAAGAAAGGAAAATACTATGGAAAGGCTGAAAAACCGTCCGATTGTGTGCTGTGCGGTCATATTTTTGATTTGTGCCATTGCAAGGATAGCTGAATATTTCATTATCAGAACGGATGAAACGGTTATCTCCGAGAATTTTATTCACAAGCTGTTCGGAATCCTGCTTTTGCTTTGTATACTTAAAAGCTGTAAATGGAAATGGTCTGATATCGGCTTTGTCCGGAAGGGTATGTTCAAGGAAATAGGTGCGGGGCTGCTTTTGGGAAGCGTTTGTTTTGCAGTCGCCTACGCCGTCGAGTATATGGTTATGTACGTTGTAAACGGTGACGTTCATCTGGAATTTTACGCCAGCGGCTTTTCGCTGACGAATGATATGCAAAGGCAGAGCGGATTTGTATTTATCCTGTTGTGCATACTGTTTAACATAATAAATGTTTGGATGGAGGAAGGCATATTCCGCGGGCTGTTTGCCAAAATCCTTGATGGGATGTCTTTTCTGCGCAGTACCTTGTTCATAGCTCTGCTTTTTGGAGTGTGGCACTGGGTAATGCCGCTCCGGGATTATATCGAGGGGGATTCTACGCTTGCCAATCTTGCGGTTATGGGAATCGGTTATATTATCCTTGCCGGAATAATGAGCGTCAAGTGGTCGATTCTCTACAGGATTACCGGCTCGCTTTGGATGGGTCTGGGGGAACACCTGTTCAATAATGTTATCGTGACCAATCTGCTCCATGTTATTTCCAATGGCGAGGCGGACAGTATGCAGATCGTCAGGATTATGATTGGGCAGTTGGTTTCGTTTGGGGTTGTGCTTATCTATTATTTTAAGTGCAGGCGGGAATCACGCAATCTGAACGCAATAGCTGATACATAAAAAACATGGTGCGATATCGGGAAATGATATCGCACCGTATTATTTTTTCCTATTTCAGCAGCTTATCTGCCGCTTCGCTCATCCAATCGCCCTCATAAAGCTCGATACAGCCGTTATCGCAGAGCTTTGAAAGCTCCCTATCAAACGGAATCTTTGCAAGAACCTCTGTGCCAAGCTCCTTAGCGGTCTCAGCGGTATTGCCCTCGCCGAATATCTTTATCTCCTTGCCGCAGTCGGGGCACTTGACATAGCTCATATTCTCAACTATTCCCAGTATCGGAATATTCATAAGCTTAGCCATATTTGCCGCCTTGGCGACTATCATGGAAACAAGCTCCTGCGGGGAGGTGACTATTACGATTCCGTCCAGCCTGATTGACTGGTAGACGGTCAGCGGAACGTCGCCGGTTCCCGGAGGCATATCAACGAACATATAGTCGACGTCGTTCCAGACGACCTCGTTCCAGAACTGCTTTACTACACCTGCGATCACAGGACCGCGCCATACTACCGGCTGTGTCTCATCCTCCAAAAGCAGGTTGACCGACATAACCTCAATGCCCATCTTGGTTTTAACCGGGTAGATATACTCTCCGTCACCGTCGGCGCGCTCATGCAGACCGAACGCCTTGGGGATGGACGGGCCGGTGACGTCGGCATCCAGAATAGCGGTCTTAAAATCGCGGCGCTGAGCCTCTACAGCTAAAAGTGAGGTTACGAGCGACTTGCCGACTCCGCCCTTGCCGCTTACCACGCCTATTACCTTTTTAACATGGCTCAAGGCATTTGTTTCGATGTGTAGATCCTGCGGGGCTGTTCTTGAAGAACAGTTCTGCGAGCAGGTGGAGCAATCGTGTGTACATTCAGACATTTTTATGATTTTCCTTTCTTAAAAGAAATTATTGATGTGATTTATTCGGCGGTTCCGTCGTTATTTCCGCCGTTTTCGGTGTTGCCGGTATTATCGCCGGCAGGCTCGCCGGTGACGGTTGACGCTGCGGGTGTGGGCTTAGTACCTTCCTGAAGCGTGACAGTCACAATAAAGCCGTCCACATTGTTGCCGGATATTTCATAGGGGTAAGGCTGCCATTTGCTTGTATCGTCGGGATAAAGCGGGTCTTCCTTCAGCGGGAAGTAGATTGCGGTACTCTCGGCATGAACCATCGGAACATAGTATACAAGGTACTTAGCGCCGTTGGGCATCTCCTTTAAATACATACTGGTATCTATGGTGTAATTCTTGATGAAGTCGATATACTCCTCCATGCAGTAGCCATAATCCTTCATGATGGAAGCGTGGGGAACGCCGACATAGCGGAAGTGCCACGGCTCGTTATCTATAAAGGTAAGCTTTTCCTTTCCGGCGGGATATCTGTTTATGAAGCCGTACTTATCGCAGTTATTCATTATCCATGCATAGTCACCCTCACCGGTGAAATCGTCATAGCTCTTGCCGTCATAGGTGGTGAAGTCGACTACCAGACCGGTGTGATGCTCGCTGTAGCCGGGCATTGCAACCAATGTTGAGGAATCCGCGCCGTTCTTGGCGAGGTCTTCATTATAAAGCTGCTCCTGATACTCAATCGTTCTGTAGCCGCTTCTTGCCATAACGTTGCCGTTCTGGGTGGCGTTCTTGAAGTCCAAGAGCATGGAGTTAAGAGCGTCCATAGCCACAGGGAGAAGCTTGACATTTCTGTCGCTGACCCAGTAGGCCTTGTTCTTCTGGTCATGCACTATTACAAGCTTATTTTCATCGACTGAGCCTAAGAACTTTATGCGGTTGTTTACCAAAACAAGATTTCCGACGCCGAGGTCAGCTTGAGTTTTATTTACAAAGTCGAAAACATATGAGCGCTGATCGGTAGGGTCGGGGACGGTGCCGGCAGGGTTCGGCGAAACATTGCCCTGATTGTCCTGATCAGCGGGATTTGTGGGAAGAGTTACCCTGATAATACCGTCATCATCAGGCTTCATGCCCTGATCGCCTGATACTGCGCCCTTATCATCGCTGTCATTGTCCTTTCTTCCGTTTCTTACAGCGTTGCAGGAAGCTGTGATAAGCACAATGATCAACATAAGCACTGCCAAAAGCAGGGCGATGTTTTTGTACCTAAGCTTAACGCGCTTTCCGTTTGGTCTGTAATAGTTGCTGCTCATAATGATTCGCTCCTTTGGGATAGTTTTATTCTATACTATCATAGCACAACTTTAAGAAAAAATAAAGGGGTTTATCACTAAATATTGTATTTTATTAAGAAAAATTAAGAATTGCGACGAAAAAGGACGGTAAGTATAAAAATAACCGGAACAGCCGGCCGGGCATAATGCCCATAGACTGTTCCGGAAGCTATTCCCGGGTGATTTCGGGCTTAGCAGTAGTATGGCTTAGCTTATCTTACGTTGCCGGTCTTGTAGGCGTCGATCATCTTCTTGACCATCTGTCCGCCGACGGAGCCAGCCTCACGGGAGGTGAGGTCGCCGTTGTAGCCGTTCTTAAGATTAACTCCTACTTCGTTGGCAGCTTCGATCTTGAACTGCTCAAGAGTCTGTCTGCCCTGATCGCTGGTAATACCTTTCATTATAAAACACTCCTTTATAACATGATAATTCAAACGATACTGCTAATAATACTTTTTAATATCGTTTGCTCAAACATTGTTAAGCGCGCGGCTTTTTGTTTGCCGTGCCTTAAATGAGTTTGCACAAGTATTATCTGCAACGCTTTGCAATATATCAGTGGTAATTTTTGAAATGAAAATCATGCGCGTATTTGTTTTTCGGGATATCCTGACCGCATATGGCTGTGCCTGCGCATTCGCACACTTTAATAAATCATCGCATACATATATTCATATAACGGTGCGCGGCATATCCCCCAAAATGATGCTGGAAATGAACGTTGTAAAAAATGCTCAAAAGGCACATTTTATGAACTGAAATTCCGTAAAAATCGCGTAAAAAAATCTGCTTGTCACATATTGCTATTGACAAATTCAGAGTTATATATTATAATAACTGTAATTCAAGGGGGGGTAGATAAACTATGCCCTTTTGCAAACCAAAGCTTCGCTGAAATTCCGGGCATACGGAAGGAGGGGATTATGGCGGATGAATCATGAAAGCAAAAAGGAAAAGCCAGGTGCCGCGCACCATGTGGCGACGATTGTCGGAGCGGTTCTGTGCGTGATACTTCTGCCGATTCTTATAATAAATGTTACCCTGATAATCCGAAGTTTTATAAATAAGGATGAGGTTCCGAGCGTCGGCGGTATCTTCCCGCTGATAGTTCTTACCGACTCGATGTACCCTGATATCCAAAGCGGCGACTTGATATTCTGCCGCACCGAAGCCCCCGAAAACATTGAAATAGGGGACTATATAGCATTCTTCGACCCTGCCGGCAACGGAACAAGCATTGTTACCCACTCGGTTGTTGAAATCACTGAGCAGGACGGCGGAATCGCATGGATAACCCGCGGTATTGCCAACAATGCCGACGATACAGTGCCTGTCCCTGCGGATAAGCTTGTCGGGGTTTACAAGTCAAGGATACCCAAGCTTGGAAACGTTGTAATGTTCATGCAGACCACTGCGGGTCTTATAATCTGCGTGGTGTGCCCGATACTTCTGCTTGTATGCTGGGATATTATCCGCAGAAGAAGCTACGAGAAAAACAGGCAGGACGATACCGACGCGCTTATGCGCGAGCTTGAAGAGCTCAGAGCGCAGAAAGCGGCCGAGGGTAAAGACAAGGAAAAGGATAAAGACGAGGATACGGACAAAACGTCCGCGAATTAGGTTCACCTCCGCGGGGTTCGCGGATTTGAATATATAAAAATAACGATTCCGTCCGGCTTGGCGGCGTTCTGAAAGCCACGTTCCGGAACGGCTGCCGATTTTGTGACGGGTCTGTTAATGTACCGTTTGGTGCAATTATGAAAGGAGAAGGAATTATGAAGAAAAACAGAATGCTTAGATTGGCATCCGCACTGCTTATTCTCACTCTTCTTACCACCAGCGTTATCGGAGGAACATTTGCAAAGTATGTTTCCACCGGTTCGGTCAGCGATACTGCAAGAGTAGCCAAGTGGGGCGTTGAAATTAAGACAAGCGGAACGCTTTATAGTGATGCGTATGCGAAGAAAGATGATACTGCTGGATCAACAACAAGTAATTTACCAACTACTTGGAAAGAGGAAACAACATTTACTAGCATCAGCGTTGCAGCTGCCAATGATGCTAATAGAGATAATATAGTAGCCCCCGGTACTAAGAGCTATGAAAATGGTCTTACCTTTGGTATTTCAGGCACTCCTGAGGTTGCAGTTAAAGTTAAAGCAGATATTACCGCTGAGGATATTTTCCTTGGAGCCGGTAGTTACGGCGTGCTTGTTCCTGCAACTGAAGTAAAAGATGCATTAAGCTTACAGAAATTATTGGATGCACATTCATACACTCCTACTGGTGAGACAAATGTGAAGTATGATGTATTTCTTAAGGCAGCTGATACTTATACTCGCGTTACTGGCACTGATGATTTTAACGCGGCAAATAGTGGCAATTACTACATTCTCACTGATAAGGTAACTTTAGATGCTGATTATTTCCCTGTTGTATATAAACTTGAAGGACAAACAGCTGGTGCAGACACTGATAAGAAAGCAATTGATGTCGCTTTAAAATTAGCTAATGCAATCAAGAGCACTACTGCCGATACAACAAAACCTTATTCAGTTTCCTATACCGTTGAATCTGATACTTACGCTGCTAACACAAATTTGGCAACAGCTGGTCCAGCATTTGGCAATGAAATCTTAACTTGGGAGTGGGCGTTTGAAGCTGATACAACTGCTACTGAAGCTGTTAAGAAAGAAACCGACGCTAAAGATACCCTCCTCGGCGATTTGATGGCAAAGAAAGCCGACCCAACAGTTGTTGATTATGAGATAGTAGCTGTTGGCGCAGATGATGCTGTCACTGTACTTACCATTGGAACTGATGATGATTACACTGTAAAGAACGGTAGCACCGTCGTTGCCAACCTCTACACCCAGTTCAGCATCGAACTCACTGTAGAGCAAATCGACTAATCCAAATCCCACGGGACTGCAAAAACCTTTAAAACGTCAGCCCCTCCTTTCCCATCGTGGCGGGAGGAGGGGCTGTGCCTATTACTGAAATCTATCGCAAGGGGCTTATCTCCTGCAAAATATCCGAAAAGCATACCATAATACCGAAAGTTGGGAGGTCAGGGTTTATATGCGGAGCTTTAAGAACACAGCATCCCGCCGCAGAAGGCGCGTGTCGGTTGTTATTCCGGCGCTTTGTATTCTGCTTGCGGGCGGAGTTATTTTAAGCACTATTATGCTCGGTGAAAGCCTTGGCAGAGTTACTCCCAGGGAAACAAACATCATCTTCCTTGTCCCGCCAAGCAAGTCGGCACCGCCGGTTGGTCAGGCTAAAACCGTCTATATAAACTCAGCACCCGAAGCCGGCGAAGACCCCAACGAGGTTCTGGCGCAGAGGGAGACCCGCGTTTACGAAAACAGAATACCGTCTTACGCGGGCGGCACCAAGCTTAAAACCCAGTCCGAGGCGATGGAGGAGTATTACAGAAGCCGCAGCTTTAGCACAAGCTCGCCGAACGGCATCTATTACGGCAACCTTGAAGTCAAGGACAATGCCGGAAAGTGGGACAGTGAAACCAGCGTTGACCTTTTCAAAAGCTCATACGGCGGCACTGTCGAATCGGAGCAGGGCGATAAGCTTATCGCTCCTGGCACATCCAATTATTATGATTTTACTGTTGAAAATAACGGCAACATCCCGCTTGATTATACAGTATCCATCGGGGTGGATGCCTTCCCATATGAAAACGACGCTGCTTCGGCTCTTCCGCTGGAATGGCGGCTTGTCGATGAAAACGGCGCCGATGTAAGCGGCTGGAGGACTTATACCAACAGCACAGAGGTTCTTTCCAGCGGGACGCTGGATATATACAGTAAAGAAGGCTATACCATAGAATGGCGCTGGCAGTTCGAGCGCGGCGACGACGAATATGATACGTATATGGGCAATCTCTCTGCCGAAATCCCGGTCGGGGTTGACGCGACGATATACGTCACCGCCGAGCAGAACCCTTATTGGGAGCCTACCGCTCCGACCGAGCCCACCAAGCCTGACGAGCCTGTTGACCCGCCGGATGATGTTACGGCTCCGGATGTGATCGAATCCAACGACGATGAGCTTATCCCCGCCGGCTCCGAATCCAAGGGCGATGCCAAGTCTCATGCAAAGGAGCAAGCGCAGTCCAAGCCGCAGTCCGCAAGCCGCATAGAATCCGGCACGGCAGATGGTCACAGGACGGTGTATATAGTCATACTGGCGGTATCTCTGACAGGTCTTGTAATCATCTTCATAATAGCCGCAGCAAGAAGAAAGCATCATGAGGAGAAAACCAATGAACAAAGCTGACGGCAGACCCGCACAGCCTAAAAAGCGGCTTTCAAAGGCGCTCCGCCTTGTGCTTGCCGTAGTCGCGGGGCTGATACTGGGGCTTAACCTGTATCGCTGGAACGCCTCATCTCTTGCCGGAAACGCCCTGCCTATGCCGTTCGGAACGGGTGCGGCGGTGGTGCTTTCGGGCAGTATGTCCCCGACACTGGAGGTGGACGATCTTGTAATCGTCCGCGCAAGGACGGGCTATGACGTCGGCGATATCGTGGTTTATCAGTCCGGCAAGGACCTTATTGTGCATAGAATCATCGAAATAAACGGCTCGGAAATCATAACAAAGGGCGACGCTAACGAATCTGCCGACATCCCCATAAGCATCAGCGCGATAAAGGGCGAGGTAGCTTTAAGTATCCCTAAAGCCGGCGTGGTGGTTAACTTTCTTAAGCTTCCGGCGGTGGGAATAGTGCTGCTTATCGGCGCGTTTGTCCTGATGGAGCAGTCCTTCCGCTCGGAAAAGCGCGTGGACGATGAAAAGCTCGATGAAATCAAAGCAGAAATCCGAAAGCTCAAGCAGGAGCTTGAATTGGATGATAAGTAGCAAAAAATTCAAGCGGCGGGAAGCATGGTTTTCCTGCCGCTGTTTTGTATCGTCTCACAGAATCATTACAAAATTCACACAAAAAATATATTGACGAAATATGAATTATTGTTTATAATAATTAATATAATAATATCTGTGGATAAATTTATAGAATATTGTTACCAGACAGGAGGATTTCAGTATGTCCAAGAAATACTACGCCTGCGTGTATGGCGGAGCTTCTAACAAAATTGACGATGTATATATAGCTCAGATAGAGAAGCTTGGAAAAATCATAGTTGAAAACGGCTTTTCGCTTGTGTTCGGAGCAGGAGCTTCGGGCTGCATGGGCGCCGCGGCAAGGGGTGTTAGGGATTCTGATGGCTACGTCATGGGCGTATCCCCGCATTTTATAAGCAGTTTTGAGCCTATTTTCGACTGCGACAACACCGTCATGGTGGACACTATGGCAGAAAGAAAAACGCTGATGGAAAAGCACGCGGATATTTTCTTCATCGCCCCCGGCGGAATAGGGACTATGGATGAGTTTTTCCAGATTCTCACTCTGAAATACCTGAATCAGCTTTCTGCACCGATAGTGGTTCTGAACCTGAACGGCTTTTACGACAGCCTTATTGCTCTTGTTGAGAGCCTTATCGATAACAACGCCGCTATACCGGAGGTAAGAACATACTTTGATGTCGTTGATTCGGTTGATGATGAGCTGATAGTAAAGCGCTTTAACGAATGTAAGTGAATGTAATCAGCTGCTTTTGAAATAATCCCGCCGCAGAACTGCGTTACAGCGATTCAGCGGCGGGTGTTTTATATCATCTTAGCTGAGATTCGTACTTCTCCTTGACACTCTGCACGCAAAATGGTATAATCAAAACAAATAAAGTATAATTGGGGTGTGGAGCATTTGAAACTATCGTCTGATAAAACCGTAAACGCAAGCCGCAGAATACTTTCCTCTGGGCTTGTGTGGATAGTATCCATTCTTCTTTCTGCCGTCGCATCATTGATTTTTATCAGCGCAGTAACCTTATTCATCCCCGGCAGGATGGACTATATACGCGCGGCAATCTCATCTCACGGAATATCCGGCAGTGATGCTATAACCACCTACCTTGTTCTTCATATAGCGGCAAGGCTTGTTTTGCTTGCCGTTTCGGGTGTATTTTCTTTCGGGATGCTCTACACCCTGATATCCTCAAAGGCAAGACCGGAAGAGCCGGTTAAGGACGCCGGATTTTCTGCTATGATAGGGCTTGCCAACTGTGTGCATAAGCTTGTAAAGCCGTTTGGGGCAGCTGTTGGAGTGCTGTTTATCTATAAGTTGATTCGGTTCTGTGTGTTTTGCTATGAAATCAGATATTACAATGCTGTGATATTCGGCTTCTTCGCCACCGTTTTCGGCGAGCTTCTGCTGGGGCTTATCGCGGTGGGAGTACTTTACTGGATATATCGCTTCAGTGCGGCGATGGCGGATGATATCACCTCGATTCAGTATCTGCTGGTAACAAAAAAGTCCTCGGCTTACGGCATATCTACCTCGACCTTTTTCTCCCTTCTTGCCTGCACGATAGCATCGATGGCTTTGGCGTGTGCCATGAGCTATGACCTGTTCGCCTTTGCGGCATTCGCAGCGGCGTCATTAGCAAATCTCCTTGCCGCAATCTTTATCAGAAGCACCAAGAAGCACTTCGAGGAACTTGCGTATGAAGAGTACCTGAAAAACGGCAGGGCATCAGGTGGTTTGGAGGAGATTGCGTGATAAACGCAGAGATATCCCGAAAAGTACCGGAATAAGCTCAATACGCAAAGAAACGGGATATTAGTATTATTCACTCCCTTTCAGAAAATTAACTGCACGTGAAATCATAAGATATACATTTAGAACAAAATATAAAACAAATTCATTCTGTGAGATTGGAAAGCCTCTGGAAGCTTTTGGCTTTTCAGCGCTGATGATTTAATGATTAAAACCCGCTCTGTTTTTGAACAGGGCGGGTTTTTAAGGAAAACAAAAGGAAAAAACAAATTAATAATCAGCGCTTCTTAAAGATATTTACTCCTGCAAAAGCGATGAGCAAGGGAATAACACTTAAAACTATTCCGGTTTCAGGAGAAGTACTTTCAGTTGATTCATCGGAGGCTTCGGTTGTATCGGCTTCAGTCTGCTCTGTCGGTTCAGATGATTCCACTTCGGAAGCTTCGGACACAACTGCTATGACTTCAACGGCGTAAACCGTATTGCCCTCTCCGCCGATACTGAAGTTGAGAACATCGTCTAAAGACAGCGTTCCTGTGCCTGTTCCGCTTGGAGTGCCTGTATACTTAGCAATAAGTGAAGCGCAGTCAAATATTGCGCGCTTTTTGCCGTCGGCGGTGTCTTCTACGCTCTCGGCTGGACCGGATGTTGCGTGGGTATATTTGTCGCTGTCGTATGCCTGCAAAAGTAAGTCGATTTCAGCGTCACCGGTGTAGGTAATGGCTATTTTTGCGTTTTCCTTCTGAATGGCCTCGATAAACTGGTCGGCAATATCAGGAGCAGAATACTCGGTGATAACTGCAGGATACCATCCTGAAACCTCAAAGCCAGTCTTGAATGGAAGTCTGGGATCCGGGGTGGCGGGGGCATCGAGTGCAAACAGCTTCTCCTCAGCAAAGGCCGTAAGGCTGAGCGCGAGTACCGTTACCAATGCTGTAAGGGTTATGATGATTTTCTTTGTCATGTTAATGACCTCCTTATTTCAGTTTGCTTCCTTGGAAACAATTTCAGTTTGCCGCAAAGGTATGAGGATGTCAATAGTTTTTAATGATTTTGCTTATACCTTTTGACTATATTGGATATACACAAAAAGTATTTGGATTTTAAAAAATATCAGTATATAATTTTTATACAAACCTGAAAAATCTAAAATCGCCACAAGGAGGATTCATATGATTTTTAGAAAAACTGTCGCCGTTTTAACGGTGATATTTCTTATAGCCGGACTTGTCGGCTGCGGCAAACAGCGCAAGGACCCCATCCGCTTGACCCTTTCGACCGAGGATTCCGAAGCGATTCTTCGTGCTGCCGGAATCACCCTGCCGGATGTCGAGAATGCAAAGGGCGCAAACTCCACCATTAAATACTTCGGCTGGAAGGACCCCTACCAGAACTATTCCGAAGCCGAAATAATCAACACCGGATACTGGACGTTCGAGAACAAGTATAACGGGCATATCGAATGGGTGGAAACAGAATACTTTGAGCGGCATAACGACCTTGCAAATCTGCTTCTGGCAGGAACAGCTCCCGATTTCTGCTCCGGCGGCGTTTCAAATACCGCGGTCTACCCCATGAATTGCATCAAGGGTATGCTCCAGCCTGTTGACCCCTATGTAGATTTCTCCAATCCTTTGTGGGATGGTGTGCGGGGCTTCGCCGATTACTTCATGCTTAAGGGTCAGCATTACCAGATAGTCATGTTCACCAAGCCGATGGATCTCTGCGTCTACAACCGCAGGGTGATTGAGGAATGGGGCTTCGACGACCCTGCCGAGCTTTACTACAACGATGAGTGGGACTGGGACATCTTCTATGATATGTGCCTTGACTTTTCGGACGGCGACGACAACCGCTACGCCCTCGACGGCTACGGCTATCAGGGAGGAATCACCAACTCCACCGGACAAATGATTTTCAATATTAACGAAGACGGTAAATTTTATGCCGACCTTGATAATCCCGCCATCGAACGCGCACAGAGCCTGCTTTACGACCTTGTAAAGAACGACTGCTGCTATCATGAGGGAACCAATCGCTGGGCTTTAAGAAACAACGGTATCTATGGCTCAGGCATGAAGGAAGGCAAGTGCCTGTTCTACATACTCAGCGAAAACTACTTTACCGGTCCTGTCGAGGAGATAAGCGCGATCTGGGGTGATATCGCCAACGGAGAAATCATGTTCGCTCCGATGCCAAAAGACCCTCTCGGAGACGGACAGTATTACACCAGCTCAGACTTTGCCGACACCCAAGGCTCCATCTGTATAGTCAACGGTGCTGAAAATCCCGACGGTGCGGCGCTTTTGGCATCCTGCATACGCTTCAAGATTCTTGACCCCACCGTTATTCAGATAGATAAAAGGCAGCTCAAGGAAAAGTACCTTTGGAACGACCGATATGCTTGATATGTCCGACGAGTGTCAAAGAATTGCGCTGGCGAACCCTCTTATCGGCTTAAGCGGAAATCTTCCGGATAACCTGCAGTCCGCGCTTGACCAGGCCTGCTGGGATGTTGTACGCTCGTGGGAGCCTGCAACATGGGCAATGCAGAAGGAAAAGTATGGCGAGGTCATCGATTATTATATAGATGAGCTTAACAGCATGATGGAAGAATACAAGGTGAATTAGCGTCTGTGGCTTTCGGCCGGATATGCCTTCTCAGAACCGACCTTGTCCGTTAAACCACACTTTTGCACGCGCGGCTATTGAACACGAAACCAAGAAATGAAACTTGACGAATACTTATAAAATTGTTAAAATAATAAATGGTATATCATATGCAGCTTTTGCATGGGAGGCTTATTAAATGGAACTACGTGTACTCGAATATTTCCTTGCAGTCGCGCTGGAGGAATCTATCTCTCATGCAGCCGAAAAGCTTCATCTCACCCAACCCACCCTTTCGCGGCAGCTTAAAGACCTCGAATGGGAACTGGGCAAAACGCTTTTTGTGCGCGGCAGCAAAAAGATCACCCTCACTGAGGAGGGCAGGCATCTCTGCGCACGCGCGCAGGAGCTTCTTAACCTTGCCAAGCGCACCGAGGATGAGATCCGAAACAGCTCGGACAAGACCTGCACTATCTCCATCGGTACCGGCGATTACAGGTCGAATTCCATCCTCACCCAAATAATGTCGGAACTGCGCGCAAGCTACCCCGAGGTTAGGTATCGCCTATACAACAACAGCTCGGACAACATTGCCGACCTGCTGGACAACGGAATACTTGACTTCGGTCTGCTTCTGGAGCCTATAAGCCTTGAACAGTTTGAGTGCATCTGCATGAACTGCGTTGAGCGCTGGGGACTGCTCATGCGCAGTGACAGTCCTCTTGCACGGCGGAAGTTTATTCTGCGCTCCGACATAGCGGCGCTGACCATACTCACCTCCGCCCGGCTTTCGCTTCAGAATGAGTTTCAGAGCTGGCTTGGGCGATCAATTTACGATCTTAACATATACGGCACCTACAATCTTCTGAATACGGCGGTGGATATCATCCGCCGGGGAGACGCTTCCGCCATAGCGATTGATGGCGCGACATCTACCTACAGTGGGGATCTGGTGTTCCGTCCGTTCTACCCCGAGCTTACGACCGGCTCGGTGCTGGTCTGGAAAAAATACAACGTCAAAACGGTAATTGCAGAGGAATTCATCGCGGCGGCAAAGCGCATATGCGAAAACACCGACGGCGGCAACAGCTATAATAAGGAGGGCAAGGACATGAACCGAAAGGCAATGGCATTAATAACTGCGGAGGCTTTGGCAGTGGGAGCGACATCCTGCGCAAGTCCCAAGCAGGAAAGCAATCAAGAGCCGTTTATAGACAGCACAATTCACATCGACTACAACAGCCCCACGCAGGGCAACCCATATCTGCCGCTCTGGGAATATACCCCCGACGTTGAGCCGTATGTTTTTGAGGACCCGGACAATCCCGGAAAGTTCCGGCTTTACGTATACGGCTCGCACGATATGTACAAGAACGCCTACTGCGGCGACGACCTTGTTGTGTGGAGCGCACCGGTCGAAAACCTCTCCGACTGGCGTTATGATGGGGTGATATTTAAGTCTATTGTCGAGGGCACGGTGGACACCCTATATGCTCCTGATGTCGCCGTTGTCGAGGAGGACGGCAAGAAGACCTACTACCTCTACCCCAACAACCAGAGCTGGGGCAGAAACGGCATGATAGCCAAATCCGACCGCCCCGACGGACCTTTCGAGGTCACAAACTGGAAAAGCGGCAGTTCAACCGAGACTAACGGCGTTTTGGGCTTCGACCCGGCTGTTTTCGTGGATGACGACGGCGAGGTCTACGGCTATTGGGGCTTCTGCGAATCAAACTGGGCCAAGCTCGACCCCGAAAACATGGCGACCGTCAAAAAGGGCGAAAAGAAGCACCGCAACATTCCGAGCTACGACCAGATGATGGCGGAGAACTACAATCCCGCAGACTACAACATCGTGCAGGACGAAAACGTAAAAAAGTGGGGATTCTTTGAGGCATCCTCAATTCGCAAGGTCGGCAATAAATACGTCTTCATTTTCAGCCGCAATGGACTTTACAGCGAGCCCACCGGCAAAAACTACAATCAGCTTGCCTACGGATACAGCGACAGCCCCGCAGGCCCATGGAAGTGGGGCGGAATCATAGTGGACGCCCAGGGTGAGGCTATACCCCGCTCCGCGCTCGAATACTACCGCACCTTTAACGGCGGCAACACCCACGGAAGCATCTGCGAAATCAATGGGCAGTGGTATGTTTTCTATCACAGAAATCTGCATATGTACGCGCGCCAGGCGATGGTTGAAAAAATCAACGTCGAGTGGGACGAAAAGCCGGTCTCCGAGGGCGGAGAGGTAAGGATTTCCATGGCAGAGGTCACCTCGCAGGGATTCTATATCAACGGTCTTAACCCATATATGAGGACGTCGGCGGGCAGAGCCTGCTATATCACCTACACAAACGGCGGCGCGGCAATCCAACCTGCATACACGCAGGACACCGAAAGCCTGCTTGTCACTGCTATCAAGGGCGGCACGATAGTTGGCTTCAAGTACTTCAACTTCGACCTTAAAAAGTCGGGCAAAGCCACCCTTGAGTTGAATATTAAGCCTAAGAACTCAGGAAGCATTGACGTTTATATGCGCCCCGAAAGTGCTGCGAACACTCCCTGCAAATCGGACGAAAGCGGCATCATATCGGTCGGTGAAGGAAGCGTAAAGCTCTGCTCCTTCAAGGTTAAAGCGGGCGGAGACGGATATATAACCCTTTCCAAAAAGGTGGATATCTCCGACTACAGCGGCAAATGGGGAGTATTCTTCGTCTTTAAGAGCGAGGATGGCGAGGATATCTGCAATTTTGAAAGCTTTGTGTTTGTGGATTAATATTGTCATTTACGACGCCGAAAGGCATCCCTTTTTAGGCGCGGATGAATAAGCCCGGAAAAAACGTACAGTAGAAAAAGCAGCCTCCTATGGTAGAATAAAAGAAACTACCATAGGAGGTTTTGTCATAGCAATAGAATATCGACAAATATCAGGAATAATACTGATTTCTCTAAAAGTATATATGAGTTGCTAAGGCAACACTTATATGGAAAATTAGTATTATACACTTTTTAACGGTAAATAAGTTATAAATTTATGATATAAGCGCAACGCTTGAAAAATGAGGCGCTTAAAAAATTTTTCTCGTAATTCGTTGCACTTGTATTGACAAACTATTCCGTGAGACCGCCGAAATTGCTTTCGACTGCGAATTTAGGAATATTTCTAATTTCAACAGGACATTCAAGCGCATGACCGGCGTTATACCCAGGGAGTATGGAAGGTTTGGCGGGAAAAGGCATGGATGAGCGAAGAAACAGTTAAATTGTTTTTGATAGGATTGTTTGAGGTATTGTAAGCGTGAGGCTTTGTGTGGCAGCTATAACTATGTGCCCCACCGCACTTCCACTTCGATACCGTCCGCTCGGAAACTCCGATTTTCAGGGCTGTTTTCTTTTGAGAAAGGTCGCTCCTCAGGCAAAACGAACGTATTCTTTTGCCAATGTCAAATTGATTAAACAATGCTCTCCCTTATTCTGTTAGTGATTTGCACTGTAATCCATTATAGCATACTTTCCCGCGAATACATCCGCACTTGAGCCCCCAATAGCATACCCGCCGCATCATTTACGATACGGCGGGTATGCACTTGGAAAATATTATGAAAAGAAATTGAACAAGCTATATTAATTAGTACTTCCTCCAGTCGGGAAGCTCATCCAGGGTGATGACTAGGTCGGAATTGAACACCTTTTCAAACATCTCGTCCGATGTGTACATATCGGTGGTGCAGTATTCGCCGCCCCATGTGCAGAAGTAGAGCCAGTATACGTTGTCGCGCTCCATCATATCAGGATCTATCTGAACACCGTTTTCGGCAAGAGCTACCGGCTTTTTGCCGCCTGAGGCTTCACCCACGGTGATAAATTTGTTTATCTGGGATGAATATTCGTGCTTGTCGGCGTAGATGTCGGTCGAGGCGATGTCTACATACTCATCACCGGGATACCACTCTGCGCTGTCGCCGTTCCATACCCATATGATGTTGTTGAGCTTGTGATAGTTGGTCAGGCGGTCGTAAAGATGGCTGTACAGCTCCTTATACGGTTCAGCGCCGCTTGCTCCCCACCAGAACCATCCGCCAGAAGCCTCATGCAAAGGTCTGAAAAGAACCGGGATTTTCTTTTTCTGAAGCGTTTTGAGTGCCTCGGCAATGATGTCTATATCCTCATCCAGAAGCGCAAGACCTTCCTTGTCCTCACCGCTCATTATCTTTTCAAGATTTATGCTTGTGGCTTCGGCATAAAATCCTCTCCACCACGGCTGGTCTGCACTGTTTAGGATATACTTTTCGGGAGCGTACCAGTGCCAGTTCAGCACGACTATTCCGCCCTTTTTGTCGAACGTCGTCACCCTGTCGATATATGGGTCGAAGTTTTTGTACTCCTCGGAAAATGGGGTGGTGGTTTTTAAGAGGTCTATTTCTATCACTGCGGGAGTCTTGCCGGTCTTTCTCTCGATGGAATTGAACTCATCCGAAGCAATTCCCAATGTAGAATGCTGACCGCTTAAGGTATAGCTTCCGTATATGCTCATAAGATAGCGATACAGGCTTTTGGCGGCTTTGGTTGCGTTTGGGTTGCACAGCTCGTCGGAAAGGGCGTATATATCCTCACCCAAAAGCTCGGACTGCCTGATTTCAAGCTTATCAAAATCTATCCAGCCCCAGCCCTTTGTCAGGCTGATTTTGTGCTCACCCTCCGAAATCCATATCTTTTGTACAACACATTCCGAAAAGCCATCGCTCTCGGTTGAGACATCCGCAGCTTTTTCGCCGTCGATAAATATTTTGTTCTCCTTGTAGGAACCGTTTGAATTGATGTAAAACGCAAGGTCGTAATGACAGCCGTAGGGGATGGAGACTGTCAGCTCCACGCCGTCGCCGGCATCCTTAAAGCCGGTGACATATCCCTCGCCGCTGAAGCCATCCTGTGATTTTGCGACCGACGCATTGCCTAAAAGCGTTCCGCTCTCGGCTTCGACTGAGATGGTTTCGACATCGACCGGCTCGACTGTCTTTTTCTTTCTCGGCTCGGTTTGCGGTTTTTGCGCGCATCCGGCTAAAATTGCCGCCGCGAGCAGAATCGAAATAATTCTTTTCATATTTTAAGCTCCTTGCTCCCGAAAGGTTATCCGGGGTTCAACCGGGTTATATTGCCTTGCGGCAGTTATCCCTCAGAACAACTTGCCGCAAGGCGAATATAACCGACAAAGTAAATATAACCGGCAAAGCCGATATCACTCTGCACTTCGCTCTACAAACTTTTTACTTGGTGAACTCTGCCAGCGTTTTGTTCAGCTCTTCAAGATAGTAGTTGAACTTCTCCTGATTGCTTTCCTTTATCTGCGCCCATGATGAAACGTTACTGCTTCTTGCAAAGCTCTGGAATTTTGAAGATACATCGTCCAGCGTCTTGCCAACGCCGTCGTAATAGTCAATAATCGCAACGTCGCCGTAGGAAACAAGCTCCATGCAGGTATCGTACATTTCAAGCATCTCATCTGTCCAAAGGTAGGTTTCCTTGAGCTGCTTTCTGTCGATATCTATAACGGTGGGGTCTATCTGCTTGAATCTTTCGCAGGAGGCCAGAAGCGCCACGCCCTCAGGATTGTCGCAGCCTGCAACTATGCAGTAAGCTGTCTGGGTGGCTTCAAGATAATACCTGCCGTCGCCGTTTTCGTTTCTGGGAACCGGGACGAACATGATCTCGTTCTGGGTAACATCTCCCCATACGGCTGAAATCTCTTCAACCGGACCGGTGAATGCCCAGGAGCCTTCTATGTAGAACAGAAGCTTGCCTTCCTTCATTCCGCCGCCGTCAACCTCGTTGCGAAGCTTCCAGCCGCGCTGCCACAGGGGATATACGCAGTTGTTCTTGCAGAGATTATAAACAACTTCTGCCGCCTGCTGAGGTCTTGGGTCGTCGATACGGGATTCAAACAGACCGGTATCCGGGTTGTATGCTACAATGTTGGTGCCGCAGGAAGCCATTATCGCGCTGTCCCATGCCCAGCCGTCAAGGGCGAACCTATCCTCGTCGAAATCCGAGAACTCGATGCACATATCCATGAACCTGTTCCATGTCCATTCGTCGTTGGCATAAAGCTCTGCAGGGTCGTCGAAGCCCCATTCGTCCATAGTACGTCTGTTGTAGGCGCAAACTCTTGAGAATCGGGTGGTTGAAATCATGGTATAATGCTTGCCGCCGAGCGAGAAGTACTTGTCGGCATACTCCTTGATTCCCTGCCACAGCGGGTCGTTGTAGTCGATATATTCGTCAACCGACTGGAAAATACCTTTTATTGCGCGCTCCGGGAAGGTATCGGACGCTCCGGGATATCCGTCGGGAGCGTCACCAGCCAGAATCAGGTTGGCAAGGTTGTCATAGCGGGCGTTGTAGGTGGTCTCTATCCACTCGACCTCGCAGCCGTACTTTTCCTTGAAGGTGTAATAGCCGGTGTTGACGATTTCATCCTCGGAGTAGTTGTGGAAGTCATCATCCCAGGAAAACCACTTGACGGTTGTGCCGGACGCCGCACAGGTTTCGGCATCGGGAAGCTTGATTCCTGCCGCCGCCAGGATGGCTTCGGAATCCTCGGTCGAAAGAGTTATTTCGATGATTTGCCGTCCGCTCTTTCCGCAGGCTGTCACAGAAAACAGAATGACAGCGGTAAGTACCAGCACTAAAATCCTTTTTAAAATCGATTTATTCATATGCAGTCACCAATTCCTTTCGTATAGATGCTTTTGCTGATACAATTATACTAAAACATTATACTATCCTTTTCTACTGCATTTATTTTGAAAGCTGATACTATCACACTGATTTTGATTTCGGTCATCACAAAAAAGTGACTGAAAAATTGTGCAAAATGACAGTGTTGCAATTTGATAAGTCAAATGATATAATGCAAAGTAACAGGAAAAAGCCGAAAACGTTTCAGCAAGGAGCTTATATAAAAGTATATTGCGGTGATACTATTTTACAAAGAGGGGATGAGGATTTGAAGGAATACGAGCACTTGTTTGAAAATATTCACCACACGACTGCTCAGAAGCTTTGCAGGTACAAGCCAAGCAAGATTCCGGACTATGTTTTGCGCGTAGGACTTCACTGGCATAACGAGTTTGAAATAAATATCATGAGGGATGGCGTGGCCATCTGCCGCATCGGAACGGAAGTTTATGAGCTTCACAAGGGGGATATAGTTATAAAGATCCCGGGAATCCTCCATGAAACCCATATACAAGATGGCGGCTTTGCTTACTATGACACCATGATTTTTCATGCGGACTTCTTCGGAATGGGTAAGTACGAGCGAAGCTATATAGAGGTGCTTGGCAGACTGATAAATCAGAAGGACACCATTAAAAACCCGATAAGACCTACCGACAAGGGATATGATAAGATATCGTCATTATTAGACGATGCTGTCTCGGCGGCTAAGCTTGATTCTCCTGTTTCGGACATACTTCTGAAAAGCAGGCTGATCGGGCTGCTATACGAGCTTGTGGAGGGCGGATATATCGTAAAAAACGAGTATTCCGCCAAGCGGGACGCTGACATGGAGGTCTTGCAGCCGGTGCTTAAATACATCGCAGATAATTATACCGCGGATATAAAAATTTCGCATCTTGCAAGGCTTACCGCCAGGAGCGACACTGCCTTTATGGCTCTGTTCAAAAAGGTAATGGGTGTTACGGCTATGGAGTATATCACCCATCTGCGAATAAACGCCTCCTGCGAGATGCTAAGATATACCGACCAGAAGATAATAGACATCGCCCAGAACTGCGGATATTACAACCTTTCAAATTACAACAGGATATTCCGCAAAAAGATTGGAGTAACGCCGAAAGAGTTTCGCAGTCAGTTCAAGTCGGCTGAGAAGTCGGCAAATATTATGAAATAGCATCGGCTTGATGTTATAATTACATCATCACATAAAAAGCCGCCGCAAAATCGCGCTGTCATGGATTTTGCGGCGGTTTTCTATGTGATTTTTATTTTCGGATGTTATCTGCGGATATTATCCCTTTCCCCACTCGGGCAGCTCGTCGAGGGTGATTACCTTATCCGAGTTGTAAACGGCATGAAGATCCATCTTGTCGTGTTTTGAGATGAAATCGGTGTGCCATATCATGAACCAGCTCCAAAGACAGCCGTCATCCTCAAAGCGTTCGATTCGTGGGACATAGCCGCACTCGTGAAACGCTATAGGCTTGCCGGTATTCATTTTGTCGAGCTTTTCGTATGCCGACTTGTGCGTGGAATTGTCGTAGGTGTCCGAGCCGATGATGTCGCAGTACTCGTCGCCGGGATACCAGCCGTCCTTGACTTCGCCGGAGTAGCCCAGAACCCATATCAGGTTGTCAAGTCCGAATTCATTTGTATAGCGGTCGTGCATCATCCGCCAGAGCTTTATAAAGTTCTCACCGCCGCCTTTTCCCCACCAGAACCATCCGCCGTCGAATTCGTGGAAGGGGCGCCACAGGACGGGGACACCGGCATCCCTCAGCTCTGAAAGAGCATTTGCCGCTTTGTCCCAGTTCTCTATCATAGCGGCGTGTTCCGGGGTGGATTCGTCCAACAGCTTCTCAAAGTCGGGAATATCGTCCTTCGATTCCTGATATCCCTTGCCGTTTATGCCAGTGTGCCAGCATATGGTAACAAGTCCGCCCTTTTCCCACCATTCCTTTGCGCGCTCAACAACGCCGTCAAAATCGCCGTTCATAAAGTCCAGCCCGCGCATTGCGGGAAGCTTGCCGGTAGCTTGCTCGATTATATCCATCTCGTAATCCGGCGAGCCCATCCAGGTGGATTCCTGCTGACAGGACAGCATAACCTTGCCGAAGCTGTCGCAAAGATACTGATATACTTCTTCGGTGGCTTCGTTCGCCGAAATCTCAGCGGTTCGAGGTGCTCCGCAGGATGCAAGAATAATAGCGCATAAAATTAAGCTGATTAAAATTTTAATATTCCTCATATTCATGACCTTTCCCTTCACAGAATTTATTGATGAAGCATTGGCTTTCAGCCTTATTTCGTATATGATAATTATACATCAAGCCTGAAAATAGTCAACACTTTTTTGCAAAAATTCAATTTAATATTTTCACATCAATAGGGAATGCATGAACCTTGGCAGATTGAATCACTTATTATTCCTGATTGGTTTTGCGCCTCAGCGCGATTGCTCAAACCCAGTCCATTCGGCGCTGTCTTCAAGGACTGAGCCATCCGCGAGAGAAGCAGCAACCCTGATTTTGCTTGCCATGCCTTCGCTTATCCGCACATCCTCCCACGTGAACACGGTTCCGTTTCTGACGCCTTCACCCATGGGAACTCCGTCGACAAAAAGCTCCACGCTATCTGCATTTGAATATGCCTTGATGACAGGAACAGGGCTTTGACGCTCTGTGAATCGCTTTTCGGTAAGCCAAAGCATAGGCTTGCGGTTCCAAACCGATTTGTAGAAGTAGTAAGCGTCCTTAGGTACACGTTCGCGGGTGCACAGACCCTTGTCGTTCTGACCCTTGGTGTCGCCCTCCTGCCGTCCGTCGGACGCAAAGTCGAACATACACCAAATGTATTTGCCCCAGATGTAGGGACGCTCGCAGAATTGCCGCCAGATATCCTCGTGCGCAGCTGACTGATAGTTTTCTGGATGTCGTTTACCCCAGCTGTCGATATCCTCCGCCCAGATAATATTGTCCTTGTGCTGTGAAATTGCTCCGCCTGCACCATATTCTGTTATTGCAACAGCCCGCTTTTGATTTGCATGGTAGCCATCCAGCCACTTGCCAAAAGCATCGTCCGCGCCGTCTATGTACCATCCGAAATAGCGGTTGATGCCAATGACATCCGCAGGAAGCTCTAAAAACCTGCCCCAGAACTGAGCGTCCGCAAAGGATACAAGTCTTGACTTATCCTCAGACCTTGCAAGAACGTTAAGCTCGGTATACAAAGCAAATATCTCGTCCGACATCTGATAAAGCTCGTTGGATGTACCCCAGATTATTATTGAAGGGTGGTTGTAATTCTGACGGATAAGCTCGGTGAGCTGCTGCCTGATGTTGCCGGCAAAGCCGTCCGCTATGATAAGCGTATCATTGTCGGCAGATATTGTATTGACCAATCCCACTTCAGTCCAGACGCACAAGCCAAGGCGGTCGCACAAATCATACTCATATTGGTCATGCTGATAGTGCGCCAATCTGACTGCTGTACAGCCCATGTCCATCATCATGCCATAGTCACGCTCACGCTGAGAATCGGACATCGCCCAGCCGTTTTCATAGCTGTCCTGATGGTAGTTGACGCCGTGAAGGTCGTAGCTGCGTCCGTTCAGATAGAAGCCGCTGTCATAATCGATTGAATAGCTTCTTACGCCGAAATGCTGTGTAACCTCGTCGAGCAGGGTGCCGTCAGATGAGAGAATTGTGACCCTTGCGGTGTACAGATACGGGTCTTCAACGCCGTCCCACAGGTGAGGGGATGATAACTTGATTGATGTATTATAATCCATACTTTTGCCGGCCGATATTTTGGCTTTGTCCTCACTGGCGGCGACAGTCTTTCCGTCCATATTGCGGATTTCTATAAGCGTTCTGACCGATACATCTTCGGAGCATCGGCTTGCAAGCTTTACAAGCACACCGATATCAGCACTGCTGTTTGATATATTCTCAGGCGTGATATACACTCCGCAGCTTCCGCAGTCGAGCAGATCAATGTGAACGTCAGGCACGGCGATCAGCTTGACGTCGCGGTATATGCCGCCCATCTTGGTAAAGTCGCCCTGATTGGTTATAGGCGCGATGTAATCGGTCGGAGCATTATTGACCTTTACTGCTATGACATTCTCTGACTCCGGCTTCACAAGGTCTGTTATGTCAAAGCGGAAGGCGGCGAATCCGCCTTCGTGTCTGCCCGCAATGCGACCGTTTATGTAAACCTCAGTTACCGTGTTTGCACCCTCGAATTCAATATATATCCGCTTATTTCTGACGCTTTGAGGAATGGTGAAGGTCTTGCGGTATCCGCCGAGACCGCGGTAGTAATGCTCTCCGCCTTCGTCGATGCCCGACCAGCCGTCTGCGCCGTCGACGGCGTTCCAGGTGTGCGGAAGATCGATTGATTCCCATGCTGAATCGTCGAAGTCCGGAATGTCAAACGGCAGGTCTGACAGCCCGCCAGCCTGAGTGAGCTTTAAGAATCTCCATCCCTTGTCAAAATCGAGTATTATTCTGCCTGCTTGGTTCAATACTATTTCCTCCTTATAGCAATACTAATTCTACATAAAAGTGTAAAATGGCTGTTTGGGCAGCCCAAGTAAAATTGCCACAAAGTCGCTATACGATGGGTTTTTCAGCGATTTAATGACCACACTTGGTCAGACACATTTTTAACGTAGAATAAGCATAAAGATTCCTTTGGTATATTTAAAAAGTCAATATTTGCATACTAAAAACCACTGCTGGAGGGGTATGCGCTGCGTGTTTTTACCCTCTGCCATTGGTCTGACAATAAAATCATTATACCACAGATTATGCAATATGCACTATACACAATTATAGGATTTTTTTAATCTATCCGAGGATTTTATTCGCGAATATGTCTTGATTTTTACTGAACTCAGCTTCCGCTTCAATGCTGCATCTGCCTGTTAATAATATCATATTAAAAAGACTGCAATTTAACAGATTCATTTTTCCAAACATATTGATTTTTCGTGAAAAAAGTAGTATAATGTATATGAATATATATGTCTCTTTGATATTGTAAAATGTGATTGAGTTGTGCAGTGCAAATTACTGTACAAATTATCAATATAAGCATATACTGTCATATATCTGCCGCATATCGCGCGAGTGCGGAGTTTTATCTGATATACTTGGAAATCAGGAAGGAAAGGAACGGGAAACTTTATGAGGAAACATCTTCATAGAAATACGCCCAAATTGAATATCCCCATATGTATTGCCGCAGTACTGTTCTGTCTGACGTTGTTTTCTACATATTTTGTCAGCGGTCTGTATGCCCGTTATACCTCGAGCGGACGGAACGGGGGCAGCGCAAGGGTTGCGGTGTTCTCGGTAAAGGGCGAAGGCGTGCTTTCAAAGCCCATAGCTGCGGAGCTTGTCCCCGGGGAAATAGTATCCAAGAGTCTGATTATTAAAAATGACAGCGAGGTTGCTGTGGAATATAAAATCTCAGTCAAGCACGAAACGGATAACCTGCCGCTGCAATTCTATATATCAAAAGAAGAAGTTGGCAATTTTGATGAAACAATTTGGATGCCAAAAAAGTTCGAAATGACTGCCAATCAGCTTCCGAATAGCGGAAGAGACAATTATAATTTATATATTTATTGGCAAGATGACCCCGATATTGATCTCGATTTGATTGGTCGAGTGGACTACATAACGGTGACTGTCACCGCGACACAGGTTGACTAAGGAGGATTTGCTCAATGGGAAAACAATATGCTCCTCAGAATACGAACTGTAAGAACAGCAGAAAAAAGGTGAACATCATAGCCATAGAGCTTGTGGTGTGCTTTGTTCTGACTGTAATTCTTATCGGCACTGTAATAGGAAAATATCAGCATCAGTTCAACTCTTACGGCTCAGTAAGAGCGCTGAATTTTTATTTTACAAGCAATTTTCTGGATGGCAAAACCCACACCCTTGCCCCTGGAACCCAAGAATTTTCGTTCACCCTGGGCAATCATGATGATGAGCTGCGGTATTCTGAGATGGATATATACTATACAGTTACTGTAAAAGATAGCGAAGGCAAGGATGCAACGGTTAATGACGACAGCGGAAATCTGTCTAAAAGCGAAGTCGATGATAATACAATCACCATCAAAGGCTTATCTCCGGGAACATACATTATCGAAGCGGTTGGCAACGGAAGAACTTCCGAAGATTTAGTAGGCGGATATTTCAAAACCCTGACTGCAACTATTGTGATTCCAGAGCAGGGAGCAAATGTTTATTATAATATCGCTTACCCAGAAGGCGATTACACCCTGCTGACCATCTGGAATGAGGGAGATAAGGATGGCGAAGTCACTATCGAATACACAGGAATCCCGGATAATACTAATCCAAATATGACTGACTGGGAGAGCGGCAGTGATACTAATAAGATAACAAAAACTAACATTGTTATAGACGCCTACTCCTCTAAGGTCTTCCGATTCTTTGGCGATAATGTGACTGTTACCGTGACTGACAAAGACGGTAAAAATGTAGAAACTAAAATCCCGCAGTAAGAAAGGAGTGCGCATATCATATGAATATGAATAAAATAAAAAGAACCTGCGCCCTCCTGCTGGCGGTCGCGCTGATACTCGGCGTTGTGATACAGTCGGGTATCGGAGGGGTGCTTGCAAATAATATGGATGGAACCACCGAGCAGACCGGCACAGTCTCCGAGCAGAGTGAGCCTGTTTCCGAACCTGTCACCATGCCTGTAACCGAGCAGATTACCGAGCAGATTACCGAGGATGTCACCGAACCTGTCACCGAACCAATCACCGAGCCGGTTACAGAGCCTGCTGAAGAAGCCGTAACCGAGCCAGCTGCAGCTCCGGATGACGAAACCCAAACCGCTGAGCCGACTGCCGATTCTGACGTCACCGGTGAAGACGGCGGGGATATCCTTCCTGAACTTTCCATATATCAGCAGCTTATGTCCTGCCAAAGCCTTGCCGAGATGGAAGTCCTGCTTTTCTCCGAGGAGAATGCGGTGGCTGTCGCCATGCTCACACAAGAGGAACGCGGTCTGATTTCGTCGCGGATCGAGGAGCTTGCTATGCTCACCGGAGCTGACGATATCCTGAAGAATAAACTGCTGGCGAAGCTGAATGAAAATACAGTCATGATTTGTCCGGAATGCGGAGGGATTGATGGTCTTCATGCTGAGGGCTGTTCTGCTTATGTGCAGGTATGCATCTGCGGAAGCTTGGACGGCACACATACTGAGGATTGCCCAGCCTATCTGCCTGTCTGCACTTGCGGAAGTTTAGACGGCGTGCATACTGAGGACTGTCAGCTGTATGTGCCCATCTGTAACTGCGGAAGTGAAAACGGAGAGCATGACGAAACTTGCCCGCTGTATGTTCCGGATGCAACCATCTGCGACGAGTGCGGGGTTGATGGCGGTCATGATAAGACCTGCTCACAGTATGTCGAGGAATATGTCTGGGCGGGATTTACCGATTGGGAGCTTGCCATATGGCTGATGGATGAAGCCAATGCGGAGACTGTCAAGGCGATTCTTTCAGACGAAACCACCGAGGAATATGCTCTGCTCACCCTGCGCATAGATGCTATTATGAATGGCGAAGATACCGTGCTGGCAGAGCAGGTTATAGCTTACCTTACCGCACTTATGGGGATGGATGGGACGAATGAACTGGCGGATGAGCAGGACGAGTATATCTATTTCGATTTGGCGGCGGGAAGTGTAACTATAGGGAAGACAACTTATACCGGTTGGGTCTATGTAGGAGGTGTCTTAACTAAAGTTACCGGAACTCATGAAGCAAAAAACAAGTATTACATATACCAATCTACTGAAGAAAATAGAATGAGTACCGGATATGCAGATGAAACGGCTTATATCAATAAAACCGGTTGCAGAGTGCCGGTTTATCAGCGTGTTATGTATGAAGGCAAGCCGTGGACTGAATATATTACCAATAACACGGATGTAAAAGCTGTTAGCGAGGCTTGGGAAACTGCGGCGATAGCGGCTGGCAGAACGGCAGTGGGCAAGCAGGCTGGTGCAACAGGAAACTATATTATTTTTACCGCCAATTCAAAGTACACAGCTGATGTGACGATTGATAATATATGGACATATTTTCAAAAACCAGGTCCAAGCAGAAGCGAAGGTGGTATTGCTGCTCACTTCGTAGCCAATATAGACGTAAATATCACTATTCGGTTAAAAGGTGATAACCGTCTTGGTAACATTCACTATGGAGCCAATAGAGGCACGAATAATCAAATCATTTTTTGTAATGGCGATGAAAGTGATGCGCCAGGTAGTCTTACTGTGGCTGATTTTCCAAATAATTTTGGTGGAAACTATTGGTGTTCGGCAATAGGTGGAGATGATAGTAAATGTGACCGTTCTGACGGCATCGTGATTAACAGTGGTGTAATCTATGCCGGCACTACTTCAGAGGACGACTGCACAGCCATTGGCGGCGGTGGTAACGAATATGGCGGAGTTACCATTAATGGGGGTACAGTTACCGCAGTATCTGCCTCAACCGGTACTGCTATTGGTGGTGGAATTGGTTGGGGCAATCAGGGCGGCGACGCAAGAGTTGTGATTAATGGCGGAACTGTTTATGCTTATAATCATGGTATTGGACCGGATTCAGGCAGCTACGTAAGCTTTGTTCCGGCAGCTGCTATTGGCGGCGGCAGTGCATCCACTAACACTGGCAATAAAGATACATATGTTGAAATAAATGGCGGTTTTGTCTATGCTCAGAGTAAGGGTGGCGTTGCAATTGGAGGCGGCGGAAGTGGAACACAGACAGGTGGAAAAGCTACAGTTAATATTAGTGGCGGCACTGTTATTGCAAAGAGCGTCGGAGGAGAGGTTAATTATGATAAAAAAGGTGTTGGTAAAAATCATACTGAAACAATCACTCCCGGTGTAAGTATAGGCGGCGGAACAGGTGCTACCGGCGGTGGTTCGGTAAAATTGACTATAAGCGGCGAAAATACAATTCTCCGCACGGACTCAATAGGCGGTGGCAAGACAACCGGCTCTGGAAATATCGGCAGTGCAAATGTTACTATCACCGGCGGCGATATTACCGGTCAGGTAATCATGGCAGGTGGAGCATCTTCAAACTGCTCGTTCACTATGTCCGGCGGCAGAATTCATGACACTGATGTTGTTAACGGAAATACAATCACCGATACTAATATAGTTGACCCGCAAAAAGATGTCAAGATTTCCTACATTGAAAAAAATGGCGGCGCTGTCTGGATGGAAGACCCAAAGGGCGTTACAGAAATCTCCGGCGGCACAATCGAAGGCTGCACTGCTGAGCTGGGCGGCGCTATCTATATGACCGGCGGCAAATTTACGCTGTCTGGCACAGGTAATATCAGCGGCAATAAAGCAACTGCGGAAACAACATCCACAGACCCTGAGACACCGGCAGCAGATACCTCTGTCAAGGGTCTGGGCGGTGCGGTGTATATCAGCAATGGTACTGTTGACATCACCGGAGGAATCATGGGCAAAGACGGCAAGCCGAACAGAGCGGTAAACGGCGCGGGTGTTTATGTAAACGACGGTACAGTAAATGTCAGCGGCGGTAATATTCAATTCAACTCAGCCAGCATTAACGGCGGCGGACTATATGTTACCGGTGGTAATGTAAATGTATCAGGCGGTAAAATTGATAAGAATACAGCCGGTGAAAGAGGTGGCGGAGTGTATCTTGCCGTAGGCGGCAGCTTTACGATGGAGGGCAAAGATGCAGTCATCAGCAATAACAACGCTGAAAACGGCGGCGGAATATATCTTTACACCAGCCCTATTTTACAGGAGGGAAGCATTACTGAAAATATTGCCACCAAAAACGGCGGTGGTATGTATATTTACGACTGTCTGGTTGAGCTTAGCCCTAAAGGGGATGTGTATATTACCAATAACTCGGCAGTGGATGGCGGCGGGATATATATTCATGAGAAGACTGCCGCTGACGCTACCGGTGGGGAAACCGTCGGAGAAACCGGCGGTGAGACAGGAGGGGAGACATCCGGCGAAACCGAAGCTGACCCTGACCCCGACACAACTGTGACTTATGATGCTATCTCTAATGCAACGCCTGGACATAAGGTCGGTCTGCGTTTGTCTGATAAAACAGAAGGACATTTCTACTTCATAGGCAACAAAGCCACGAAGAGCGGCGGTGCGGTGTGCATAGACATCGGAAGGTTCTATCTGGATACTGACAATGTCACCATTACCAACAACAGGGCGGAAAACGGCGGAGGCGTTGCGGTGCTGAGCGGCAACTTTACCATGTCCGCAGGATCCATCGGTCAGGAAAACGGGGCGAATACTGCCACAAACGGCGGCGGTGTATATGTTTCAAGCGGTGAAGCCTATCTGAGGGGCGGTCGCGTTGAATACAATGAAGCCGATTATGGCGGTGGAGTGTATGTTGACGCCGGTGACGCTACAATCGTGGGCGGTCGTGTTGAATACAATACTGCCGTGAATGATGGCGGCGGTGTGTATGTTCGCGGTGAAGACGAAAAGGGCGAGCTCAAAATGGAAAGCGGCACGCTTTCAAGCAACATCGCCAATAATGACGGCGGCGGATTCTATGTAGATAACGGTAACTTCATCATGGGCGGTTCAAGCGGCAGTGATCCTTCCGGTAATGCTTCCGGCGATGGAGACGGTGAGACACCCGGCACAACCTCACCTGAAGCGATTATTTCCGGAAATATTGCTAATGCACATGGCGGCGGCGGATATGTTGCCGGCGACTTCCTTATGCTGAACGGAACCATCGGCGGCGCTGGCGGCACAAATCAAGCGAACAGCGGCGGGGAATCTATGTTAGTGACGGCAATGTGACTATCGTCTATGGCATTATTGAACATAACTATGCTATAAACGATGGCGGCGGATTTTTGGTTTCTGCAGTCAAAAATGATGTTCAAGTCAAGATGCTTTCCGGCAGCCTTAGCAGCAACAAGGCCGGTAATAGCGGCGGCGGCATGGCGGTTGAAACCAGCGAAGGAAGCGCTAAAAAAATCACAGTAGAAATCGGCTGCCTGCTGGATCATAAAATTGACTCAACAAATAAGCCAAATCTTCCTATTGATTATACAGATACATACATTCAATATAATAAATACGGTCAGCACAAGAGCTGCCCGATTGTAAAGAACAACACTGCCGAAGAGATTGGCGGAGGATTCTTTATGAACAGCTCCGGCTCTACGCTGTCGTTCTATTGCGTTGAAGAAGGCGGCAATATCGCAAATGCCAAGGACAACAGTGCCGGTATGGATGTCGAAGGCGGTAAGGTTGTCATCGGTGATGAAAATTACCATAACCATGAGTATAATGAAAAGCAGCCTGATAAACAGAGCGTCCCCTATGGCTATATTTCCATGGACAACGCCACACTTGTTAACGGCGGTCAGGTTGATATTTACGGCGACATGACTAACCCGATTTTCAAAGACGAGGTTACGGTAGATATTGAAAATAAAGATACCGACCACTTCTTGGATCACCGCCGTGCCCATAAATTTGAACAACGCTATAAGGTTCATTATATCGAAAACTTCCAGGGAACAGGTCTGTATCAGGCATATCAGTATGAAGATTCCGAAGCGGTAATTACCATTAAGGGTGCGCTTTACAGTCACCCTGGCTATAGTATAGTTGGATGGTATACAAAATCCGTGTATGATCCGACACAGCCGGATAAGGATCATCAGTTCTATGAAGTCGGTGATACATTCGACTTAAGAGATCCTAATACAGTGCCACAGCTGGGCAAGCAGACGATAAACTGCGATAAATGCGGTGAAACTGTAGGCGATTCAAATCTGTTAGAGCTGTACGCAATATGGGAAGCAAACGGATATATCGTTCATTTTGACCCCAATGTTCCGGATGGTGAAACCTATACCGGAAGCATGGAGAATCAGATTCTTCAATACGGTGTTGAGGCTAACCTTAGCGAAAACGGATATAAATACATGGGACATTTCTTTGCCGGATGGGCTACGAGCCCGAACCCGGATTTGAACCCGAATCCCGGTCCGGATCCTGTACCCGATGGCAGCAGCATACCTTATCCGGATAAAGCACAGGTCCTAAATCTAACCGATAAAAAGGGTGCTACAGTCGTGCTGTATGCACAGTGGATACTATGCGACCATAAAGACCCCACTCGCTGGTCATATAGAGTAGAGGGCAATGCTATTATAAGAGACTGCTCCTGCGGCGGTCAGACTTTAAGTGCTGCTCTTATCGCTGAGGATACGGTATATGACGGTTTTGAGCACCCGGCAAAGCTTGTCTGCACTGACGAAGACAAAATCGCATGGGGAAATGATTTGCCGGATATTGCATACACAAGCAAGTGGTTGGAGGATGGGCTTACTCATACCGGTTACGGTCCGGAATTATCTGTAGACGGCAAACCGTTCCATGCGGGTGTGTATACTGCGAGCATTACAAAGGTTAATATGACTGTTGATTCAAATGGTGTTACTGTGGAAGTGCCTGTTACTGCAAAAATCGATTACATCATTTCAAAAGCAGACCAGGAACAGCCGGAGAAGCCGACGTATACAACGCCCACGGAAAGTCAAGCCATTAGTAGCCTGAACGTTAATAGGCTTGATAATGACCCAGCAATCTTAATTGATGCAATGAACAGATTTAATGAAGCCAAAGCACAATATCGTGTGTCATATTATAGTAACTCAGGATTTGTGTCTACTGAGTGGCAGTACTACAGTGACAATGTTGATAAGACTATTACCATAAACTTACCAGCCGCATATACCAGCTACTTTGTAGAGGCGCGCTATGAAGAGCTGGACGATTACAACCCTTCTGATATTGTAAGGGCTGACGCTGTGTATTATTTCACAGGTAATGTTAAGGTCATAGTTGAATGTGATGAAGGAATTCAATACAATCTCGCTCCTATGAAAGAAGAAGGGTCAATAGCTGAAGATGGCAATGGCTTGAAATTAGACCTGACTACCAAAGAAGGTTATTACCTTGTTTCTGACAATTACACTATAGGCTGTACGGCAGTAAAAGATGATAATGCTGAAATACAAGCGCCAACAATAACGCCAGAATCACCAACACCAGAAGACGGCAACTGCACAATTACGGAAATTAAACCTACAAGTACTATTACTCTCACCATCGGCACAACAAGAAAGAAGCCGGTAATCGACGGTCAAGTAGCGCCTGGTCAGGTATTCCGTTCGTTCAAAGGTCAGGAAACAACCATCAGCAGGGATTCCGCCTTTACCGCGGCGTTCAAAATCACCAATTTTGACCCATATTACACTGTAACGGAAACTAAGCCAGATGGTTCTACAGAAGATATTCACTATGGCGCTTATGATGTGCCGGTGCTGGAATTCAGTTCTTCTATTCCGGCGAAAGCAACCATCATCCTTGTGGATAGTACAAGCGGAAGCAAGGAATATTGGTATTATCACGCTGAAAGTGATGTCACTGAAGTACAGCTGACAGATTTCAAAAAGATGGGCGGCGGAGCAAATCCGGAAGATTACAAAATTCCAGAGCCTGCGCAGGTCAACGGCTATGTAAATCTGAATTATCAGTTTATCGTGGACTTCTCGCAGTGCGATAATAATTCACTCTGCTCTGAGGGTGTCTTGACAATGACGTTGGAGGCTAAAGCAAATTCCGTCGACAGCAATGCCCCGGAGATTAAGCGATCTGTTGATGTCGCTATGGTAACTTCTGACTTTGAACTGACGGAAGATACACCTGCATCAGCCGGACTTACCAACAGCTTTAAATGCAGATATTCCTTAGCTGATGGCGCAAGAGCCTCCAAATGGGAAGACCGTTCTTCCGCGCTGGTTCTTAAGCCGGCTACAGATACCAATCTCCCTCAGGATGCCCGCATCAAGGCGGTGGTTGGTTCAAATACGACATATCTGAACAAATCCGACGGACAGTTCATAGTGCCCATGTCCCTGCTGAAAAACGGCACTGAAAATGTCACGCTCACATTGGAGTCTGCGCTGTTCCCGAAGGAAGAAGCAAGCTATAAATTTAGCGCAGAATGGTGGATTTCGCAGTCGAAGGCGAGCAGAGCACCGAATAACGGATATATGGCCGGAAATGCTGACATTACCTTTACCTCTTCGGCAAAGACCACGCTATCCCTAAAGCCGGATGGCAATCAAAGAGTGCTTACAGCACGTGATACTTTGAAGCTGGATGTCAAAACGAAAAACATGAACGGCTACAAGGTCACGGCAACCCTTGAGCGTGAGAATGAGGGGCATGAATACGCATCAATAGGTAAGTTTGTAGATTATGAAGTTATAGATGATGATAAGACTATTGATTTCAGTATGTCAATGTCAGGTCAAACGTCCGGCAGCTATCGTATATTGTTTACTGTAAAGATGGATAGCGATGATGCAGTTGAAATCGTTCTGAAGGTTCCTTACTACTTCGTAATTGCAGACCGATGAATCGCGCTTTGGCAGTCGAGCCTGCATAGGTTCACCAATAACAATAATTGACCGCCGCGGAATCCCGAATCAGGGGCTCTGCGGCGGCTTTTCGTGATATGATCCTATAAAAAACCCGACCCCGCAGATTTTACTCTGCAAGGTCGGGGATATTGTTTATTGACTTAAACAGATATTACTTGCTCTTCTTTTCAGCAATAGCAGCCTGTGTCGCTATGCACTAATTGCGTCAACCAAACAGATTATATCCAAAAATAAAGAAGTAGTCAAGCCATAAACAAGCCTGACTACCTCTTTTTACATCATTTTATATCCAAATGCTCACATTTAGATCTTGCCAATTATAAACCCTTCTGCGAGTAGAAAAGCTATATAGATACTTTTTTGCATCATCTATTGTTAGCGTAAACGAAGCGATTTTAATGTGGTCATCAATATCAAACTCGTCGGAAGATCCATTCCCGCTTCGCAAATACCATCTGAACTCGTCTTTGGATACCCAAATCTTTTCAATGAAAGCTTCCACAATGCTTTCGGGAATTACCGAATATTCAAACCCCGTGTACTCCTTTAGCCGTTCTCTCAACTCTTGCAATTTCTGCATATAGTCTTGCGGACTTTGCTTTGTTTCATCAGGCTGAAGGGTTTTTATTTCTTCTGTGAGTATGGCAATTCGATTTTCAATTTCCTGCTTGCGTTCTCTGAATAACTCCTTATCAATATCTCCTTCGGCCCTCATCTCAATAAGGTTTACTCTTTTCTTTGAAAGTCGTTCTATTTCATTTTCTTTGCGTTTGATTTCTTCGGTATAGTCAGGTGTGTCCTCTTGGTCTGCAATATGCTTTTCAAGCATCGAATAGGACAAATCCATAACCGCATCGGCATTGTCGATATACCTATCGAATATTTTTTCTGCCATCATTTCAAGTTTCCATCCTTGAATAAACGGTGAATCACAATGACCTTCTACCGAAAGACCTCGTTTTTCTCGTTCTCGGATACTCCCTCGATTTACGGAAGTATAACATTGATAATCAACACCGTCTGTACGACCGTCACGAGTGTGAAACCTTTGATTGAACTTCTTGCCGCACTGACATATCATAAGTCTGCCATATGCGGTTGTATGAGGTTTGTATCCGACTGTGTGCTTACCTTTATTTAGGTTCTTCATCTTGCGACTTTTCGCATTCATTATCTTCTGAACCTGATTAAATTCTTCTTCGGTAACAATAGGGGTATGTTTACCTTTTACGGTTAAGTATTCTATATCGCCATAGTTTTTGATTTTTTTCTGCTTTAAGTAATCAGGTGTGTACTCCTTGTGGTATGTGATAATGCCACAGTAAAATGAGTTCTTCAGCATATGAGAAAGATAAGAGGCGTGCCACTTTGTCTTTCCGGTCGCTGTCAATCTTCCTGCTTTCTCTAATTCATACTGAATAGCAGTAACACCCATTCCACTTAAATACATATCATAAATCATTCTTACCGTCTTGGCTTGTTCTTCGTTGATAACCATATCCTTACCTTTGCGATCATATCCAAGAATATTGCCCGTACCATAAAACACCCCGTTTTTCATAGATGTTTCCTGACCTGCTTTTACTCGGATAGAGGTTTTGCGACTTTCGTCTTGAGCCAATGTTGCCATTATCGTTAAACGAAGTTCGCCATCACCATCAAAGGTCTTGATGTTGTCGTTTATAAAGAACACCTCGACGCCATATTCCTTCAGCAGTCGGGTATACTGGAGGGTATCCACAGTATTTCTCGCAAAACGAGACACTTCACGAGTGATGATCATATTAAATTTCTTATGCCGAGCATCATCGATCATTTTCATGAACTGCGGACGCTTTTCAGCCGATGTACCAGTAATACCTTCATCTATATATTGAGCCGTCAAAGTCCAATCCGGTCGTGCTGCCAAGATAGGCTTATACCAATCTATTTGATTTTCCAAAGCAGATAGTTGTGCTTCGTGTTCGGTTGAAACACGAGCATAAATTGCCACATCTCGCTTTTGGAAATCCGAACTTAATCCGTACATCCAACTACTCCTTTCCTTCTTCATTCTTCTTGTAGCAGACAAAATCCGAAACATTGATTTTGTCCTGATACTCCCTCAATATGTTCCTGAAAACATAACCGGGAATTTCACCGTCAAGATAAAGTTGCTCAATGAGTTTCAAGGCGCCGAAAACATTACTTTCTTTATCTGCTATCAGTTTATTCATTTTCGGTCACCTCCACAATGATGCGATCTCTCGCTTCGCAGAGTTGACTTAACCCAAATATTAAAATCAAGACCATGGGGGTTTTTGCACATCATACATTCTTCGAAAATTGTCTGTGTATAATCTGCCCGCTCAATAAAATATGCCTTGTCGTTGTAATACACACTTGCACATTTAGAACACAAGCTAAGTTCAAGGTCGGGAATTGCTTTCTTGTTAATCATTAGCGTTCCCTCCCTTAGTAGGCAGAAACGCCTTTTTGATTTTTCTTAATCGTTTGCTAATAGCCATCTGAGAACAATGAAACTTGTCAGCAATTTCTTGTTGAGTATATCCGTCAAATACATAAAGGGTGACAAGTTCTTTTTCTTCATCCGATAAAGACATAGCTGCTTGATAAAGTTTTTCTAATTCATTTACCCACCAATAGCGATTTGAGTAGTCCCTTAAAAACGATGTTTGATGGTATTCCAACAAATAATTTGAAACTTCGCATACATCTTCATCATCGAAGTTGATTTCTAATGCTTGAGTATGTGTATAAAAAACTCGTTCACTTCTAAATACAGCAAGGTCAAATTTGTACATTTTCTGTATTTGTTCTTCCGTCATTCCTACTGCACGATACTGTTCAGCAAGAACTGCTTGTTTCTTTTCAAATAATTTTCTTTCTTTGCCGTTATTCCAACTCATAATTGATCTCCTTTGAATTTTGAATTTTTATTTGAACTCAAAATTCGGAGATCACGGATATTCAGCTATGTAACAAAGCCAGTTATTCAACATAAAAGGTGCTTCCTTTCTGATTTCTCAGCCGGAAGCTCCTTGCTGTTCAGTCATCTGCCGAAAACAAAAAGCCACCGGCAAGACAGAGTTAGCCTATGGCTATCTGTCCTGTCGGCAGCCTCTCATGTTTGCTTTTCGCAGGTCTGGATTAACTGACCGAAGTGTTTTCAAAGCAAGTGACCTGATAAGGATTTAGTGCGGCTCTGTTTCAGCCCGACCTTACCGTCGTTTCGCCGTATTCAGTTTTAAGTTTCTTATATTACGCTTTCCTGTCCCGGAGGAGCGAACATTTCAATCGTGTCGTGCCTTCTGCTTTTTCGCACCCGCACGAACTTGACCATACATCGGTCACATTCGTATTTAATCTTTTCATCAATGCCTTTATATCCGTAGTTCATCTTTCCGCAGTTGGGGCAGAACATCGGTATCGGCTTCCAAGTTTCTGTCATCAACGCTATCACCTCGTATCATTTTGTTGTTCTGTATATTCGCAACTTTGCGAATATACAGAGTAAAAAAATCCCGCAGGATTTTAGATTAGGGCAAAGTCCTTCAATCGGATTTCCATTGCCTGTTTTGACACTTCAAAGATTTCTGCCATTTTGCAGACATACTCGCTCTTTGTCTTGCACACGGGGCGGAGTGCGTAGAAACAGCGTTTGATCTGACCGTTTGGCATAAGAATAGCCTTTGCAAGATAATTTGCCTGCCATTCTGTTGCGTCCTCGTCGGTATCATTGTTATATAAAGCGGCGGCAACGCCTGTCCCGCTGAATATCTGCTTGTGTATAATGTAATGTGCTAGCTCGTGAGCCAAGGTGAACCGAAGTCTGCCGTATGATTTCTCATCCTCCAGCAAAGCCGCTTCAATAAGCATAGTACCACCTTCAACTCTCATCAGGGCATAGTCCATAATCTCCCGGTTGTAATAGGTTGTAATACCGCTATCGTAAATCATTCTGCCAAGCTCACGGGCATCATTGGTTAGATATTGGTATTCGATTCTTAAACCGAAAGTCTTTTCGATGATTGTTTCAATCGGCACTGCACGGGGACTGCCGTTCAGATACATTGGATTATATTCACTTAATGTACGGCGGGCAATCGTTTCAAGCGCCTGCGGTCGATAGAATACTGTTGCCACTGCTGCGTCCTTTCTGTCCGAGAGATTAGTCGGACTCCTTTGTTATGCGGCGGATAAAATCTTCCCATTGTTTATCAGTTACATTGTGCTTCTTTGCGGTTCTCAGTGCAGCCCGGACAATATCTTTTTCCATTATATATTCAGGTAAATCTGCACTTACGGTATTCCTTGACCTTGCCGCCAAATCGTACATCTCCTCCGTTTCTGCTTCGGTCAGATGGAGAAGTGAGGGAAGTTTTTCAAGAATATCGTCAGGAACCGGTCTGCGGTCTTTTTCAATGTCGCAGATATATACGGCAGAATAATCAAGGGCGATAGCAAGCTGCCGAGCAGACGTTTCGTGTTCCATTCGCTTTGAAATCAAAAACCTCCCAAAGGTCTTGTTATTTTCCATAAGGTAGCTCCTTTCAAATTCGCTCTTTTGCGAATACCGTAAGTATATTATATCCGAACACTTGTTCACAGTCAATGCTTTTGGGGAAAGTGAAAATGAGTTGGGCGTTTTTTCACCCAACTCATTTTTTTGAACCGTTCGATATTCCTTTATTTCAAGGCGTTTTCAAGCATTTCACGGTATCTTGAAACAACCGTTGACGGATTTGTAATTATAATTTCTCCGTTAAACTGAAACACCCACGCAAAGAAGGTTTGGCTTACGGACACTTCTACGACTGCCTTGAAATGGCTGTCATCCGTTGGCGAGGGTTCAACCTCATCTCCAAATTTATCTACGATGTAGTTCATCAGCTCGTTCTTGCAGAGCAGTGTAACTTTCTCTTTTGTGCCGTCGTACATATCAAATACCTGACGGGTAAAGTCCGGTAGATTAAAGTCCTTTGGCTGCGGCACTGCATCAGAACAAAGAATACTGATGGATTTCATCCTGTCCACTCGGAATGTTGTAATGCGCTGATGTTTTTCACAAAAGCCGACCACATAGTAATGGTCCTCATTCCACACAAGGTAGTAAGGGGAAAAATGATAGCGCTTACCGTCGTTATTGGGAACTTCCTCGCGATATTGGTTATAGTGAAAATACAGGAACGAAATTTGTTTGCCCTGATTGATTGCCGTATTGATATTATCTACCAAATAGTAAATCTGCTCATTCATCGGTTTCACACGCTCGGAAATATAGATATTCCTTTTCAGTTCTTCCGACTGATAAACGCTTGTCATCTGTGACAGCTTATTCGCAAGCTCCGAGCTTTTCTTTGCCGTAATGAACTTTGAGGACTCCACTGCGTCCATCAGCAGCTTCACTTCCGGCAGGGTAAACAAATGGCTGCTCAGGGAATAGCGGTTCTCCCGGCTTCTTTCTTCTTCAATATCAATACCAATATCACAGAGCTTCGCAATGTCGCCCGGTATCGTTTTTCTGTCACAGGAAATACCGTTTTCCTTTAAGTATGTAAGAATATCTCCGGTTGTGGCGTAATGCTCGGCATCGGTATTCTGCCACAGATACAATAGTATGTATAATAGTCTGCTTTTAGTTTCATGCATAAAACCACCTCAAAATCAGTTATATTTTACATTTGAACATATATTGACAGAAAAAATAATTTAAATACTATTTTTTATACTTTTATTCTTTAGTTATCCGTAATGTCTTAACTCCAAAAACAAAATAGATAATGTGGCATACCCAGACAATAGCAAGAATAATGCATGGGATATAGAGTGACTTCAACATCATCATGGTAAAACCAAATGCCATAAGCAAGGTTACGGTAATCATTATCTTTATTTTGGTTTTACAAGTCATACCTTGACCTTTGACATAAGACTCAAGGTTGTTTTTATAAAGCTTAGTGTTTATAAACCAATTATGCAGTCTCTCGGAACTTTTCGCAAAACAGAATGCCGCCAAAAGCAAAAACGGAAATGCAGGCAAAAGCGGCAATACCGCTCCGACTGCTCCGAGTCCTACACCTATACATCCTAAGATAATAAATAATATTTTTTTGATTTTCATTTATCGTTCTCCAGTTTTCTTTTCTCTTTTTTTGTTTCAATTACATGCCGAATTGCGACAAACGGGTGGTGAAAAATCATTCGAGGGCCCGAAAAACGCATAACTTTACGGATTTTTTCCCTCATAATCGGGTTATAACAATGCACCTTGCAGTTTGAGCAAAAGGTTTTGGTTTCCATAAATGGACATTTATCACTACGCTTCCTCGCATAGCTGTCCAGTTCCGCACATTCAGCACATAATCCCACTTTTGTATGGTGCTGTTTTTTGCAGTAAAGTTCAATCATCTGCGAGACCATTTTCTTTTCTCTTTCTCGCTTGGTTTCAATATTCTGTCTCATTAACTCATTCTCCCATGTTCAACCGAGTATACCTTATCGGCAATTCGCATAGTAGACTGGCGGTGAGATACTAAAACAACAGTCTTATCCTGTTTTTGTTCCCTCAAAGACTTCAAAATTATCGCTTCGTTTAGGCTGTCTAAATTACTTGTCGGCTCATCTAAAAGCATAAACGGTGAGTTATGTAAAAAGGCTCTTGCAAGCCCCAATCGCTGTCTTTCTCCGCCCGAAAGAGTATCTCCGAGTTCACCAACGGTAGTGTCATACCCTAAAGGCAAGGTCATAATAAAATCGTGAACAGATGCTTTTTTGCAAGCCGTTTCAATTTCTTCATCGGTAGCATCAAGTTTTGCGATACGAAGATTGTTTTTGATACTGTCGTGAAATAGGTGGGTTTCTTGTGTTACAAAGCTCTCCATATCACGAAGATCTGCGGTATTGATGTTTTCTATATCGGTATCAGATATTTTAATACAGCCTTTTTGCACCTTCCAAAAGCGCATCAAGAGTTTAAGCAAAGTGGATTTTCCGCTTCCGCTTCTGCCGACAATACCCACAACGGAAGATTTCGGAATATTTACCGAAACATCATCTAATATGGTTTCTTCACCGTAAGCAAAGGTGACATTTTCGGCAGAAGCTCCGGTAAAGGTCACTTCATTTTTACCGCTTATTTCCTCAACAGTGGGAGTTTCTTCAAGGATATCAAGCACACGGTTTCCTGCCGCAAAGGTATTTTGAAGGGTACTGCCCAAGTTTGCAAGTGCTACGGTGGGACCGAAAGAACTCATAAGTGCAAGTGTAGGAATCAGCACACCGATAAACTCAATTTTTCCGTTTTGGTAAAGCATGGCAGAGGTGAAAAGCATTATAAGGTCAAAAATCAAAATAACAGTATTCGTTACCGCTTGATTTCGTCCTGCTGTGCGTTTCATTCTTTTTTCATCTGTCGAGAGAGCATCGGTTTGTGCGTTCATGTCGTCAATACGCTTATTACCTTGACCGTATTGTATAATCTCGGAAAGACCGCGAAGGCTATCCAGCACAAACCCTGAAAGATTACCCGACTTTGTTCGGAATTTAATCCCGTCCTCTCCGCTGAATTTTGAAGTTATTAACGGAATGATTATGCCTACTGTGATATATGCCGCAAGTGCAATAATGCCGAGCCATATATTAAAACTGCCGATGAACAGGCAAAGAATAACCGAAAAGAACAAAGCAATTAAAATCGGCGAAATGGTGTGTGCATAAAACACCTCAAGCAGTTCAATATCCGATGTAATTACAGATATAAGGTTTCCCTTGTCCTTACCCTCAAGCTTTGCGGGACAGAGTCTGCGAAGTGCTAAAAAGACCTTTTCACGGATAAGTGCCAACAGTTTAAAAGCAATAAAATGATTGCAAGCCTGTTCAGCATAACGCAGAATTCCTCTGATAAGTGCAAACAGCATAACCGAAACAAACAAAAACGCTAAAGAAAAAGAGACGTCTATTCCGAGCGCCTTTGCCGCCGCATAGCCGCCGAAGATGGTAATAAAAGATGCACATAAATGACCGATAAGTCCCATAGTCACAGCCAACACCATATATACGGCAAGGGGTTTCACAAGACCGATAAGCCGCGCCATAACGGTAAATCCGTTTCTTCGTTTATTCATCTTTTACACCTCCTGCGTAATTTTCAAGGCTTTGCTGTGCATTCCAAAGCTTAGCATATGTTCCGCTTTGTTGTAGTAATTCCTCATGCGTTCCGCTTTCTTTTACCGTACCGCTCTCCATCACATAAATGTTATCCGAGGATGTCACGTTCGCAAGACGGTGTGAAATCAGGATAACTGTCTTTGTTTTTGCAAGAGCGTGTATTTCACGCATAATGTCGTTCTCGCTTTCCACATCAATATTAGAGGTAGCTTCGTCAAAAATGTATACGGGACTGTCGTGAAGAAGTGCCCTTGCAAGAGCAATCCGCTGACATTGACCGCCCGAAAGGTTAGAGGCTTTTTCGGAAAGAAGTGTATCAAGGCCTTTTTCACTTTTCAAAAAGGAAGAAAGATTTACTCTGTCAAGTACGCTCCAAAGTTGTGTGTCGGTTGCCTTAGGACATCCTATCAGCAGATTATCTCTGACAGTTCCTTTAAAAAGGTAACTTTGGTGGCTTACATAGGTGAGATTTTGCATAAGCGAGGTTTCGCTGATTTTGTTCAGTTCTTTGCCGCCTATTGTAACCGAGCCGGTATAACCCTTATTTCTTCCCATAAGAATTGCGGAAACGGTAGATTTACCGCAACCTGATTCTCCCACAATTGAGGTGAAACTACCCATAGGGAAATTCATATTTACTCCGTGCAGAATTTCACGGTTTTTCTCATAAGAAAAATGCAAATCTTTACAACGAATCGCGCAATCCTCAGGGACACTCTCACTTTTCTCATCTGCTTCGGGCAGGTCTAACAAGCGGAAGATTTTATCGCTTGCCGCCATGCCGTTCATCGCAATATGGAAGAAAGAGCCGAGCTGACGCATAGGAATAAAAAAATCCGCCGCCAACAGAATAATCAGCAAACATCCTGCAAGAGAAACATGACCGCTCCCATACTGCGTCGCCGCCATAATCACGCCGAGCGCTGCCCCACCATAGGCAATTAAATCCATAATGGTAATGGAATTAAGCTGCATTGTCAGTACTTTCATGGTAATTTTGCGGAACTTCTCGGATTCCTCGTTCATTTCCTGTTGTTTGAAATCATCTGCCTGATAGATTTTAAGTGTTGTAAGACCTTGCAGATTTTCAAGGAAGGTATCGCCGAGTGCCGTATATTGTCCCCAATATTTTGAGAGGAGCTTTTTCGCCCATGTCTGCACCGCTACTATTGCAACAGGAATAAGCGGTACACAGACAAGCAGTACAATTGCCGACGGCACATTCACAAAGCACAGATAAACAAACAGCGTCAGCGGCGCCAGCATTGCATAGAAGAATTGCGGAAGATATGCGCCGAAATAGGTTTCCAGCTGATCTACACCTTCTACCGCAACCTGTACAACTTCCGAGGTATTAACCTTTTCATTGTAGGAAGTTCCAAGCTTTAGAAGTTTGAGATATATCTTTTCACGAAGATTTTTCTTGACTGCCTTAGAGGACAAATATCCCATTCGTGAAGCTCCCGTCGTACAGATAAACCGAATAATTACCGCAATGACTGTGACAACTGCGGTTATTACTATACTTTTCGTGTTCGCAGTTTTTCGGAACAGATCTTGCAGAAGGTAGGTAATGCTGGTCATCATAGCGATATTTGCTGCAAGGGAGCACCACTGTAAAATCACATTTCCCGCCACATATTTTTTGCTCTCGCTGACCGTGCCGATCAGCCGTTTATTTATCATCATGTCTTTTACTCCGTTTCAAATATTGTTTGCATAGGTGCTTTATGACACAGCAGATAGCAACAAAAGCAACAACTACTCCGATAGCTATTAAACCGTATAACAAGGATTCCATAGAGTTACTCATTTTTCGTATCCTTTCCCGTCGTCGATATTTTTCTTAAAGAAGCGACCGGTAAAACATAAAGACTCATCATATAATTGTATAATTTATTTCTTCTTGTTTCTGCTCCAAAAAGGCAGAGTTATGCTCCAAATAGATTTAATATTTTGGTGGGAAAGCGAAAAGTATGAGGTATCAAAAAGACACCTCCCGAATCGATAAGTAACTATTTATTTGTATACTTATTTATTTTCCGGAAAAATAGCTGATTGTAAAATCAATTGTTCCGGTATATTTGCCGGGGTTAGTAGCATTCTCAGTTACTTCTACAGTACCTGCAAGGCTATCTCCGTCCTTGGCGAGTTTTCCGTCTTCAAGAGAATTGGTGAAAGCAAGTTCATCAGATCCGCTTACAAGTTTACCGCTTTCATTAGCAGTTACGGTAACATAAGCAGTGTCATCAAGAATAAAATTCTGTGCGGTTACGGTATAAGTACCCTTTTTTGTAGTTGAATCAACGGTAATAGTTGAGGGAATTTCAACCTCGTAACCACCGGTTACGGTATATTCAACATTTGCGGACTGCGAGGAGGTCTCATCTGCAACAGCAATCTTTTCAGCGGAGTCCCAATCAATAGTAAGGGTAGCCTTGTATGACGTGGAAACACCTGGTTGGTTGGAACTGCCGGTTCCGGAACCATCGCCGAATTGGCAACCCATAACATTGCTGTTAATATAAAGTGTGAGATCGTAGTTGTTACTCTCAAATTCAATAGGGAATGTAATGGAATCTACATAATGAATCTGTTCCTTCTGTGCGTTTTCTGCAGTATCATCACTTAGCGTATAAGTTACTTTATCTGTTACTAATGCTCCGTTTGCATTATAATATCCGAGAGTACCGCTTTTTACACCGTTTGTATCGGTTACATATGACGGTGCAACATCAATAAAAGTGTCACAGGTGATGCTGTATATCGTAACCTGACTCTTAGTGAAATATAAAGTCAGAGTTTTGCTTCCGTCAGAAGCAACATTCACCACCGAAGAAGTTAGCAGCGGTGCGCCGAATTCCACTCCTCCCATTGCGTTCACATAGCAGGATAGCTCTGTTTTTATCTGATGTGTGCCCTTAGGTAAATCGTTATAGCTGTATGCCAATGCGTTAACCGAGCTTAAACATAATATCAACAATGCTGAAATTACACAAAGCAACTGTTTCATACTCTTTGTCCGCATATTCTCACCTTTCACTGTTTATGTTAGCAACTGCTAACATAGTTTCTTAAATAATGAGCCTTTGCGGCTCGCGAATTAATTATATTTTATAAAAAAGCAGGAGCCTTTTCCGCTCCAAACAGATGGAAAAGGCTCCATTAAGACAATGTTACATAATTTATACTTTTTGTATTACCTTACTTTACTAAATATATTTTGAAACTATGTCTCAAATACTAACCGTGAGGTGATACTTTGAAATATGGAGATTTACAACAGTTAATCCGCGAAAGCAGCAGTACACGCAGATATTTTCTTTCATTGCCGGTTGAAATGCAAATCGAGCTTCACAGCCAAAATGCGTATATCTGTACCGCCGAAGCGCTACACCGACGAGTCGGTGAGCTTGAAGTTCAGCATAAGCAAATCGAATTGAGCGAATATTACAGATTTCATTAAATAATCTGCCAATAGTTCAAAAAGCTCTGTGAAGACACTTGCAGGTGCCAACACAAAGCTTTTTTACAGTTCAGACACTTTCACGGTTATTCAAAAAGGATTAAAGTGTCAGAGAGGGTTCGGAATATACTCTTGCAGCCAGCTCGCTGTTAAGCATATAAAGGCTACGCGCATCATCTCCGAAAAGCTCCATTTTGGTAATCAAATCCATAGAGTTTTTCTCTTCCTCACCCTGTTCTTTAATAAACCAGTCAAGGAACTGCGTTGTGCGGTAGTCATTTACTTCTATGGCAGCGGCATAGATATTGTTGATCAAGGAAGTAACGTATCTTTCATGCTCCAAACCGGCTGTCAACGGATCCATCAGTGTCTCAAATTTTTTATCTGGCTTTGCAATCGCTTCCAATGTAACCTTCTCGCCGTTGTTCTGCAAATACTGATACATAAGCATAGCATGATCCTGTTCTTCCTTTGCTTGTATCTCATACCAGTTAGCAAATCCGTCTAATCCCTTTTGAGTATAGAAGTTTGCCATATCCAAGTACAGATATGCCGAATAAAACTCCTTGTTGACCTGTTCGTTCAGCAGAGCTGAAACTTTCTCGTTCATAACTTTTTCCTCCTGAATTTTTATATAACAGCAAATAGCTGTATTATAACTTAATTATATACCGAATATCTTAAAGTTTCCAGTATAAGCTTACGGATTCAGCGCCGAAAGAATCCTTTTTTCTCATATGATTCGGTATAAACTGACAGTACTGTATATCCGGTATCGCCGATTGATTTTTTGAGTGCATCTTCGTCAAGTGGGCTTTCTGCAATTATTACTGTTTCCCCTTTGCTGTGAGAGGATGTAACTTTTTTTACCTTGAAGTTCCTTCGTATCGTGTCGTTTACATGTGACTCGCACATTCCGCAAGCCATTCCATCAATTTTCAAAATCATTTTTACCATTCTGAATCCACCTCTGTTATTTATTGATTTTATTTGCTTCTGCATAGGTCAGCTTTGCAGTGCCGCCAACGGTGCAGCTTTTTATTACTTTAAAACCGCTTGCATTCAGATATTTCAAATATGCGTCTGAGGACCATTTATGAAATACCTTAAAGCCTGACAACTCCATAATGCGCATTTGCATTTTTCCGAGAAAAGTGTCTGCCATAGTAAAGGTCGGAGCTATCAGTATACCATTCGATTTTAATACACGCGCAATCTCGGAAAGTGCTTTGTCCGGTGACGGCATAACATGAAGAGCATTGCTAATTATAACCGCGTCAAATGTTTCAGGAGCGTAGGGAAGATTAGTGGCGTCCTGAACAGAGAAATGCAAACGGCATGAGTGAGCTTTCTCTTTTGCCTTTCGAATCATATCTTCTGAAAAATCGGTTGCTTCAAGCATTTTTACACTGCCGGCAATCCTTCCAGAAACAAGTCCTGTGCCGCAGGCAAGCTCTAACACAGTCATATCTCGGTTTAAGGTTTTCTTTATTTCTCTTATTATAAAATCATATGTATTTCGGCTCCCGGACATTGTCCTGTCATATCTTGATGCCCATTTATTCCAAAAAGCCTTATTTCCGTTATTCATAATTATACCTGATTTCCTCAAAAACAATTTTAATATATAATTATACAATCATTTTTCTTTTATTTCCGCTCCAAATAGACAGAATAATGCTCCAAAAAGACAAAGCAGATTAAAATTTTGAAAAACAGAGGTGTCTTGACGGCACCTCTGCTTGATTACATGATTCAATTCGTCTTACGCCCTATCGTCCAGCCCTGAGCGATGTTTTGCAGATCAACCATCCGGGTGTAGATGCCGCCCTGTTTATACAGTTCATCCGGCTTACCTGTTTCGGCAACCTTACCGTCTGACAAAACGACTATTTTATCTGCACCGGCGACTGTACGCATACGGTGTGCAATAATCAAAACGGTCTTATCTTTAATAAGTTTTGAAAGTGCCGACTGAATCTGCGTTTCGTTTTCTACATCAAGGGATGCCGTTGCTTCATCAAGCAAAATGATAGGTGCATCCTTTAAGAAAGCACGGGCAATAGAGATACGCTGACGCTCTCCGCCCGAAAGCTCGCAGCCGTTTTCACCTATATTGGTATTCCATTTTTCCGGAAGCTTTTCGGCAAATTCATCTACATTTGCGAGTTTTGCTGCCGCAAGCACTTCTTCATCCGTCGCGTCTTTTCTGCCGAGACGGATATTTTCCATAACCGTATTGTTAAACAAAGTGACATCCTGAAATACGATAGAATATAGGGACATAAGTGTTTCGGGGTCTATCCCCGATACATCCATTCCACCAACCGTAATTTTGCCCTTCTTGATGTCCCAAAAACGAGCTGAAAGTCGTGATACGGTTGTTTTGCCGCCACCTGAAGGTCCTACAAGTGCCGTAACTTCTCCCTGTTTTGCAACAAAGGAAACATCCTCTAATACCTTTTCGCCGTTATTATAAGAGAAACCGACATGGTCAAAAACAATGTCGCAGCCGTCATTTGAGAGCTTCGGTGTACCGTTCTGCTCGGGGTGACTTAACACTTCGTTTAAGCGTTTACACTGAATATTTTTAAGCAGAATAACAGCACTTAAATTATCCAGTGCCGCCATCAACGGGTCATAAACACGTGACACGAGAATCATAAATGCGAAAAATGTAAGTAAGTCGATTTCGCCAACCCTTAATAGTTTTCCTCCTACTAACACGGTGGTTGCAATGCCGATTTTCAGCACCATTTTAGCAGATACATTAAATACCGCATTTGTATATTCGCCAATCCTTGTATGCTTTTCAACCGCTTTGATTTTTTCGTCAAGTCCTTTTACATACTCTTCTTCAGCATTGTTTGCCCTCAGTTCCTTTACGGATTCGAGGCACTCCTGTATTCCGTCAGAGCATTCAATAGAGGCTTTGGTTGTTCTTTCCTGTTTTTTACGCATAATACCAGCCGACGCGAGCATTATGATAAACGATACCGGCAACACCCAAAGAGCCGCCAGCGCCATACGCCAGTTAAAGATGCAAATACCTACTGAAATGACAATGGTCGAAATAATCGAACCCACAAGCTCGGGTATCCAATGCGAGCTGCCGCTTTCCACAAATGCACAGTCCGACATAATGACAGTAGTCAGATCAGAAAGATCCTTTTTGCCGAAAAACGAAAGGGGAAGTCTGCGGAGCTTTTCCGCAAGCGAGAGACGGCGCACACCGCTTTCTTTGTAAGTCGCCAAAAAGGTGGCATTATACTGAATATAGGTGGTTATTGCAATTAAAGCCAACGCTATGATGATTCCCACAATATAATACACATGCTTTCCGTCAGGGATAACACCGTCCAACATATCTTTTATAAAGTTATATAGCAGTATTACGGGAACCATCAGTGCAAAATTTGCCAATGTGCAAGCAAAAAATGCCTTAATCATGTCCTTCGCACCTCTATCAGAGAGTGCCAAAGTGCGTTTTAAATATTTAATCATTTATAGCACCTACCTTCCATTGTGCGGCGCTTTGGTACTGATTCCACATATCGGCATAAAGTCCTTCTCTGTCAATTAACTCGGAATGTGAACCCACATCATCAACTTTTCCGTCTTTGATAACATAAATTCTATGGGCTCCCGTAACCGTTGACAGTCTGTGTGCAATCATAAGCACCGTCTTGCACCTAGACAGAACATTGAATGCCGCCTGCACCTTAGCCTCGTTGTCAGGGTCGGCGTAGGCTGTCGCTTCATCCAAAATTAAAATTGGTGTGTTTTTAAGCATTACACGGGCAATGGATATGCGTTGCTGTTCGCCGCCCGAAAGATATACGTCCTTTGTACCGACAACTGTATCAATACCATTCGGCAGCTTTTCCAAAATATCATCGCACTGTGCGTCGTGCAACGCCTTTAAAACCTCTTCACGGGTCGCATTAGGTTTAGCCATACGAACATTTTCGAGAATGGAGGTTTTGAAGAGTTTTGAATCCTGAAAAACAAATGAAACCGTGTTCATCAGTTCTTCTTTGGAAATGTCTTTAACATCAACGCCGCCTATTTTCACGCTTCCGCTGTCTGCATCCCAAAAACGCGCCGCAATGCTTGCAAGAGTTGTCTTACCGCCGCCCGAGGGACCGACCAAGGCTATGTGCTCTCCGGGTTTTACTGAAATAGATATGCCATCAAGTGCGTTCTTCTTTGCATCATGATATTTGAAAAATACATCAGAGAGTTCAATGGAATTGTCCTTCGGAAGCTGAGGATTTACAGGCTCAGGCAGGGGCCTCATATCCATAATACTGTCGATACGCTTCATGGCATCATCAACAATCATTTCATTTTCGCTGGCATACATAATTCTTGTAAGTGTCAGCGTAATAATCGGAGTAATGATTATGTAATAGAGCAGATTCAGCAAAAACTCGTTCGTGACGCCATTCGATGTTATCACCATAGCAGCCGCAATCAAAACGGCAAAAATCGCATTGACAAGGGTTGTGTAGAACACCATCGGCAACCGCAATTCTTTTGTGTAAGCGATTACCCATTTTTCATAATTGTCAATGGATTCCTTGAATTTTTTGAAAGAGAACACAGATTGACCGAAGGTTTTAACAACTGCAATTCCGCGAACATACTCAACCGCTTCATTAGACATCTGACCCAGAGCGTTATTGTATTCCTCCATTTTTTTCTTCATACGCTTTCCTGTCATGGCACTCATAATCAAAAAAGCAAACACAACGGGTACAAGGCTTAATAGTCCCATCCGCCAGTCAAACATAAGCAATAATATTAAAAGTCCGACAGGCGTGGCCAGCGCATTTGCCTTATCGGGAAGCTGATGTGCAAGATAGGTTTCGGTTGCTGCAGAAGATTCATAAATGATTTTACGCACTTTACCGCTTCCCATTCCGTCCATAAATCCGGTAGGCAGTTTCACTATGTGATGCATAGCTTGTGACCGAATATTTCTCTGTACCCGAAATGCCGCCAAATGAGAACAAAGCAACGCCGAAACATAAATAAGCATAGCAACAACCGAAAACAGCACTGCCATCCAGCCATTGTGCGCAGTAGTTTCTGCCGCTGCGTAATTTGGTGCAACATCGAGAACCTCCTTGATAACCTTCCAAATATACACAAACGGCAGTAAGGCAACCAGTGCGCTCAAAGCACTGAGTACCAATGAGATAAAAGTCAAATACCGAAAATTTCCGGCATAGTCCATCAGTTTTGTTAGACTTGAGTGTTTTTTCAAAACTAATCTCCTCCTGTTATTTTAATGATCTCTATATAATTATAGCATTCATGTCATAAATTTCCGTCCCGTGCGGAACATTATGTCCCGATTGGACGATTGATTTACAAATCATAAATTTTTCCTCAAAGCAAATAGTTGCCCAATACCATAAGGTAATGAGCAACCGCTGTGATAAAGAATCTTAACAAGATGCTATCTTTTTGTTTACACAAGTGCTGCTCCGAGGGCTTTACAGGAGGCAGTTGCTTCATCATCCGGAGCATCGTTGCAAATAACGCTGTCGCAGGCAAGGACTGCGCCGTCTGAAATGCAGGTTTCCTCCCAGTTACGCATCCATTCACCGTCGCCCCAACCGTAAGAGCCGAACAGCGCGATTTTTTTGCCCTTCAGCTTCGCTTCACAAGATACAAACATAGGTTCAAATTCGCTGTCTTCAAGTTGCTCAGATCCCATGGATGGGCAGCCGAAAGCAATTGCGTCAAACGAATCTATCATTGATTCATCAAATTCTGTTGCTGTCAGCATTACACCCTCGGCTCCTTTTTCTTTTATGCCTTCAAGGACGGCTGTTGCCATCGCTTCGGTGTTTCCGGTTCCGCTCCAATATACTACTGCTATTTTACTCATGTTGTGTACCAACCTTTCTTAAAATTTATATATCAAACGGCAACAGTAAGCCGTTCAATAGACCTTCCATTTGCAAACAGCGTGCAATAAACATCCGTACATTTTTTGTACTTTGCGAAAAGCTTCTTCGCTGCATCCTCATCCCCGTAAACCTTCCAACAACCGACACACTTGCAAGTGTCGGCTTTGTTTTCGATAAACCCGCATACATCCTCCGGAGGATATCCGAGAAAAAGCCCGATTTCGTGGGGAAATTCCTCGCTTTCACTCAGTCTTTGAATCAACCTTACAATACAACGGTCAGGTGCGGTATATTGATATCCCCGTTCTTCAAGTAATCGACAAGCAGTTTTGTGGCTTAAATCTTCTGATAGTTTGACAGGGCGATATACATATATTAACGCTCGGTTATTCCTATAACGCAGAGGAAGAACCCGAAGCCCTTTCTTACGAAAAGTACAGTTGAGCCGTCTCAGATCTTCTCTCATATTATCGGCATTTTCAAAGGCACAGGTAAACATATTTCCTGTTTTCAAGCCGGCAAGTGTGGGCGAACAGTGCCTCACTAACATTTCTTCTGACATTTTCTTACTCCTGCAATTAACAACTTACTGTATGCTCTTCCAAAATGTTTTTGAGAGCACTTATGGAACTTGAATGAGAACGGGCAATCCGCACATTTTGTCCCTTGGTTTCGTTTAATGCACAACGTATCATTTTGTGTGAAACGGTATTGGTAAAAAGTACAAGCAAATCGGGACTTCCGATGTCTTTGAGGCCTCCCGACATTTTAGGATATACCTTTGCTTTGCATTGGTAATTGCTGCATAGGTTTTTATATTGACGGATCATACATTCATTCCCGCCTACAATTACAACACTCATTCAGAATCTCCTTTCAAATGTTAGCAAATGCTAACATCGAGTGAAAAAATAAGCGCCACTTATGGTGGTTTATGTGTATTATTATACATAAATACCGGAGCCTTATCTGCTCCTAAAAGACAAAATAAGGCTCCATTCAGACAAAAACGCTTATTTTTTATTACGGCTTCGGTATTCGGTAGGTGTGATTCCTTTTACGGTTTTGAAGGCATTTGCGAATTTACTGGCGTTATCGTAGCCGTGTTCACCTGAGATTTCAAGTATGGATTTGTCGGTATACTCAAGCATATATGCAGCCGACTCCATTTTCTGCGTTCGGATATAGGAATAAAATGAAACACCGTAAACTGCCTTGAATGCGGTTTTTATCTGCGTCCCCGAAACATGGAAATACTCAGATAGCTGTTCAAGGGTAAAACGGTCATCCATATGCTCGGTCAGATATTCGCTTATTTCTTTTGCAAGAGTTACCTGCGCGTCAGAAACAGCTCTTGTATCGTATTCGTCCTGCTTAATATCCATAGCACTCAAAAACAAAAGCAACTCCAAGGTTTTTATTTTCAAATAGCCCGTCCTTATTTTTTCGTCAACTGAGTAGATTTCAGAAAATATATGCTCAAAAGAAGGGTTGGAACGGGCAATAAAACATTGTTTTGCTTTGCAGAACTTCTCCGCAAGTGATTTCGGTTCAACATTAACATCATCCAAAAAACAGGATAGACACTTTGGTGCTCGGTCAACATCAATAAAAACGGATATGCCGTGATAATGCCCAATGGGGAAATAGGACGCTCCCTTTATATCTCTAGCCCTTACAATGATAATATCGCCGGGAGTTATGTAGCAGAACTCGTCCTGCAGGTTAAACTCCATACGCCCTTCGCGGCAATGGCAGATTTCAATGACATTGCCGCCGAAAGTTACGGTATCTTCAACACTTTGAACATGTATACTGTTGTAAACCAGCTCTATTCCCGGGAAAACGTGATAGGAAGTCCGCCTAATACGACCTTCGCTCATCTCGAAAACAACATTTCTTTTATTTTTGTTTTGACAAATACTTTTCTGACATTCTTTCATTTTTCGCTTTACTCTGCACCTTTCAGTGCCTCAACCATATCAATTTTTCTGTTCTTTCTTGAAACTATTAGGCTAACTAAAAACGACATTCCCACAGTGAGAAGGATGCTTACAAGATAGGTAGAAACGTTAATTACCGTTTTCATTTCATATTCCGAGGCAAGTGCATGCATAAGGTAATCAAGAACAGCCGCACCGAGGGGAATACCGATTATAACACCAATAAGCGAAATCCAAAGATTCTGCCCTATAAGCAATGCCCCGATTTTTCTGTCCTTAAAGCCTACCACCTTCAGCGTCGCCATTTCACGGTAACGCTCGGTATAACTCATCACTCCGAGATTATAGAGCACGACCACTCCGAGCACAATGGCGGCAACGATGAAAATGAGAATCATCAGGTTCATCAGTTCCATCATACTGTCAAAAGAATCGATAATTGCCTTTTTGGACTGAACCGAAGCGATAGCACTGTCGGAGGAAATATCAGTTTTATCGGTTTCGGTGTATATGGCGTTTACGGTATACGGCAATTCTATACTTTCTGCATATTCGGGAGAAATCACCATATTTTCCGATACGGAACGAATGACACCTGCAACTTTTAAAGTATAGGTTTTATCCGAGCCGTAGGGGCTTACTTCAAAGGTATCCCCCTTTGACAGATTAAATTCCTCCGCCAAACGCATACACAGATACACACCGTCATTCTTTATTTCCACAAAGTTGTTGTCCTCGTCAGGAAACCTGACAAGGTCGCTCGGTGTGTGATAAATATCGAGGGATACTGCTTTTTCCTCGATTTTAACCGCCACCGACGCACTGTAATCGCCCTCATATTTTTCTATCAGTTCATCGGTCTTTTCATAGGACGCCTGCTCCGACAGATTAATTCGGGAGCTGTAATGCAAAGCGTCCCCGTAGTACATATCCAAAAACGCATCCATAGTGTCGCCCATGCCAAGTGCCGCCACAACGATAAGAGCGCAACCTACAACACCGATAAGGGTCATCATTGTCCTTGATTTATGCCGCATACTGTCACGCAGATTCCACTGCGCCCCAAAGCCAAGCTTTTTCCAAAGTGCGGTTTTTTCAAGCAGTAACCGTTTCATCTTTTTCGGGGCGTAAGGGCGAAGGGCATCCGCCGCAGTGCCCTTCAGCATCTGCCGTACAGACAGAAAGCCGATAAGGGTTAAAAGTGCCAGAATCAGCACAAGGATAACAACACAAAACCAAGGCAGATAGAGTTTCCATTCGGGAATATCAATGTAGGTTGCCATCATACCGTTTGGATTAAGGACAAGCCAAGCAACAAAATAGCCTAACGCAATTCCCAAAACCGTTCCTATAATTCCAATTATAAAGGCGTAGGAGGTGTAATGGCGCAAAATCCTTTTGTCCTTAAAGCCGAGAGCTTTAAGTGTGCCTATTTGTGTTTTTTCTTTTGCGGCGACTCTGTGCATCGTAGTAACCATAGTCAGCACGGCAATCAGCAAAAACAGAACCGGAAGTATGCTTCCCATAGTCTTTCCCTCGTCAATCTCACCTTGAGGTCCGGCATAAGAAACGGTTTCATCCTTTGTCAGTATCATAAGGGTTGTGTCTAAAGCTTCATCTGCCTTATCTGCAAACTCTTTTTTGGAAAGGTTTGAGATTACATTGATTTGAGGATAATAATCAAATCCTGCCGTTTCCTTATACATAGCAGGAGAAATATACGCAAAGCCGTGGGTATTATAATCGGGCATTATCTGTGTTTCATCACGAACGCATACCATATGCTCGCCTGATTTAATAAGTCCTTTAACAATTCCGTTAAATTCAATGTTTTTATACTCAAAGGTTATACTGTCACCAAGTTTAATTCCGTTAGCATTAGCATATTTATCGGAAAGCCATATTCCGTCATTACTTGTTGCATCGTAGCTTTCTCCGTCCATTAAAGCAAAGCCTGATATTTCTGCATTTTCAGTTACGGTGAGAGATACCGTATCTCCGTCTTTTTCTTTCACATCAGCCTGAACAGACAGATAACGGGAAGCTTTGTCTACTCCGTCAAGGGAAGCAATGCTATCGGCATCTTCCTTAGATAATCCCTTTTCGGAAATGACACGGAAATCTGCAAATCCGGTTTCCTCTAAAAAGCCGTTTGCATTTTTATCAATACTTACCCATTCCATATTGAAGCCGACAAAAATTCCGATTCCAAGGGCTATCATAATAATCATTGAGATAAACTGTGCCTTATATAACCCCATTGTTCTTAATAATTTGCGAAACAGCATATTACCACTCCACTTCATCGGCACTCATTGGGTTCGGTTGCTCCTCTAAGGAGCGTATTTTCCCGTTTTTAACCCGAATTACAACATCTGCCATTTTTGCAATATTTTGATTGTGGGTAACAATTACAATAGTTTTTCCGTAGCTTCTTGCCATAGACAGCAGGAGCTTTAATACCATAACTCCTGTTTCGGAATCAAGAGCACCGGTAGGCTCATCGCAGAGAAGAATTTTAGGATTTTTAGCAAGGGCACGGGCAATCGAAACGCGCTGCTGTTCACCCCCCGAAAGCTCGGATGGGAAATTGTTCAGATGGTCGGAAAGCCCGACCTCGGCAAGCATTTCTTCCGGAGAAAGTGCATCCTTTGCTATTTCCTTAACGAGAGCCACATTTTCCTTTACCGTTAACGTCGGAACAAGGTTATAGAACTGAAATACAAAACCGACCGTTGCGGCTCTGTATTCGGCAAGCTCATTATTTGAAAGAGCAGAAATATCCTTTCCCTCTACATAAATCTTCCCGCTTGTAGGACTGTCAAGTCCTCCGAGCAGGTTAAGAAGTGTGCTTTTTCCTGCACCGGAAGGACCTAATATTACAACGAATTTACCTTCGTTGAGCGAGAAATTCACCCCATCAAGCGCTTTTAATTCATGATCACCGCTTTTATATACACGGCTGACATTTTTAAATTCAACAATCGGCATATATGTTTTCCTCCTAAAATATTTTAGTTTCATTTGCTTTATTCGTTATACTAAAGCATAGTTCTTCAAGACTATCCTCCGTCATTTCGGCAATCAAGGAGCAAACCGCTTCCGGGGCAATACAGTTCCGGGAAATATATTTCGTCAATATTGCAAATACTGCATCGTAGTATTCTGAGTATTTTCCAGCCATTTGATTCCCTGCTTGTGTTAAATAAACGATACTGCGAGGTTGTTTATCTACGAGCTTCATTTCAGCCAATACGCAAAGCATATTACAAACACTCGGCTTGCTTACGCCGAGTTCGGCAGCCAATTCGACGCTTCGTACTCCTAAATCCGAGGCAGCAAGTTTTTTCAAAACGAGCAAATACCGTATATGGGAGGCGGATAGTTTGTTTGTATTCGCGTTAGTCATCGCTAACCTCCTTGAAAAAATTAGGGAGACGCCGGTCTTTATCCTGCGTCTCCCTGAAACTTTATTTTTTAGGATGGCAAGAACCGCTCATCGGGCAGTCTGCGCATCCGCATCCACAGGAGGATTTCCCTTTTTTCTTGTTTTTTATCATGCTGACGATAATTGCCGAAACGACAGCAATTAAAACAGCACAGATAATAATTGTTGCTATGTTTTCCGTTAGCCAAGCAAGCATATTCTTACCTCCTATTCATAATAATTTATTTTGTCACCTTAACGCTTTTGGTAAGCTTTGTAGCTTCTGAATATTTCTTGATGAACAGCATATAGACCATAACTGCAAGTACCGCAATCGCTGCGATCAAGCCGATTACATTCAGACCTCCGGTGAATACCGAGCCGAACTGATAAATCATCAGAGAGATTGCATAGGCAAACACGCACTGATAACCGATGGCAAACCAAGTCCACTTAGCACTGTTCATTTCGCGCTTGATAGCGCCGATTGCTGCAAAGCACGGAGCACACAGCAGATTGAATACGAGGAAAGAATAAGCGGCAAGTTGAGTCATTCCCTCGAAATCAAGGACACCGAATACTCCGACAACCTCCTCCTTAGCAACAAGTCCCATAATGGTTGCAACCGTCGCCTTGATATTACCGAAGCCGAGCGGGGCAAAGATCCAGCAAAGTGCATTGCCTATCATACCTAGAACACTGTCTTCAAGCTCCATCTCTGTGCTGAAGGCAAACGAGCCGTCCATCATACCGAAGCAGGAACCTGCCCAAATGATGATAGAGGAAAGTAGGATAATAGTTCCTGCCTTTTTAATAAACGACCATGCACGTTCCCACATGGAACGAAGCACATTACCGACGGTCGGCCAGTGGTATGCGGGCAACTCCATAACAAAGGGAGCGGGATCGCCGGCAAACATCTTTGTCTTTTTAAGCATGATACCTGAAATAATGATGGCAGCAATACCGATAAAATATGCGCTCGGTGCTACCCACCATGCACCTCCGAACAGTGCAGAGGCGATAAGAGCAATAATCGGAAGCTTTGCTCCGCAAGGGATAAAGGTTGTGGTCATAATCGTCATGCGGCGGTCGCGCTCGTTTTCGATTGTACGGGACGCCATAATTCCGGGAACACCGCAGCCGGTGCCAATGAGCATCGGAATAAAGGATTTACCGGAAAGACCGAATTTGCGGAAAATGCGGTCAAGAACGAAGGCGATGCGAGCCATATATCCGCAAGATTCAAGGAAAGCAAGGAGGATAAACAGTACAAGCATCTGCGGTACAAAGCCAAGAACCGCACCGACACCGCCAATAATGCCGTCAATGAGCAGACTATTCAGCCATTCAGGGCAGTTAACAGCTTCAAGTCCATTTTCGGCAAGCACGGGAATACCGGGTACCCATACGCCGTATTCAGACGGATCGGGCACGCCCTCTGCTTCTTCTCCGAGAGCCGTATCATAAATTGCGGAAATATCAAAGCCCTCCTCAGCCAAAGAATCGGCATAGGAACCGTAGGCTTCATCAAAAGCGCCAAAATCCTCGTCTGCAATCGCACCCTGAATATCTTCGGCGCCGATTACGCCCTTATCTGCCGCAGCATTTACAAGTGAGATCATTTCATCGGTCCAGACATTATTGACCGCATAATCGGTCATAGCATCGTCATAAGCAGAGGTACCGATGCCGAACAGATGCCAGCCGTCACCGAACACACCGTCATTTGCCCAGTCGGTCGCAAAGGGACCGACGGTAGAAACTGCGATATAATAAACAAGGAACATGACAACCGCAAAAATCGGGAGAGCTGCAAAACGGTTGGTAACAACCTTATCGATCTTATCGGAGGTCGAAAGCTTACCGGCAGACTTTTTCTTGTAACAGCCTTTAATAATCTGACCGATATAAACATAGCGTTCATTCGTGATGATGGATTCCGCATCGTCGTCCAGTTCATCTTCCACCGCCTTTATATCTGTTTCAATGTGCTCCAGAACCGACTTATCAAGCTTTATCTGTTCGAGCACCTTATCGTCGCGTTCAAAAATCTTGATAGCATACCAACGCTGCTGTTCCTCGGGAAGATTATGTACCGCCGCCTCCTCGATATGAGCCAGTGCATGCTCTACAGTACCTGAGAAGGTATGCATCGGAACAGTCTTGCCGTTTTGTGCCGCATCGATAGCAGCTTCCGCAGCATCCATAATGCCGGTGCCTTTCAAAGCGGAAATTTCAACCACCTTGCAGCCAAGCTCACGGGAAAGCTCCTCCGTATTAATCTTATCTCCGTTCTTCTTCACAACATCCATCATGTTGATGGCAACAACAACAGGTATACCAAGCTCAGTTAACTGTGTGGTAAGGTACAGATTCCTTTCAAGGTTTGTGCCATCGATGATGTTTAAAATTGCATCAGGACGCTCGGTGATAAGATAATTTCTTGCCACCACTTCCTCCAGTGTGTAGGGAGATAGAGAATAAATACCCGGAAGGTCGGTGATCACAACATCATTGTGCTTTTTCAGTTTTCCTTCCTTTTTTTCGACCGTAACGCCCGGCCAGTTTCCTACAAACTGGTTGGAACCGGTCAGTGCGTTGAACAGGGTTGTTTTACCACTGTTCGGGTTACCCGCAAGGGCAATTCGCAAATCCATATGTCATTCCTCACTTTCTCGATTAGCAATTGCTAACCCATGTTTCAAAAAATATGGGGGTGTTCCCCCGAATCCGTACGGCTTTACTCTATTTCGATCATTTCTGCGTCTGCTTTACGAATTGAAAGCTCGTAACCGCGAACCGTGACCTCAACCGGATCGCCGAGAGGCGCTACCTTGCGGATATGTACCTCTACACCCTTGGTCAGCCCCATGTCCATAATACGGCGTTTGACTGCTCCTTCGCCATGGAGCTTGACAACTCTGACTGTATTGCCAACTTTTGCATCTCTCAGTGTCTTCATGCCTGTTCTCCTCCTTAAAAAGTATTTTAAGTACAACTGCCACAGAAAATCAGATCATAATTTTCTGTGCCATTTCCTTACTGATTGCAATGCGGGATTCTTTAACATTTACAATAACATTCCCGCCGATGGTGTTAATCACCGTAACAGCTCCTCCCACTACAAATCCAAGATTTTCGAGGTGAGCCTTGACTTCCTGTTTGCCACCGATTTTTTTTATGATATTTTCTTCTCCGACAACTGCCAGTGTAAGCGGCATCATATTATATCCCTTCTTTGTTCCCAATGAGACTGTATTTACAATTAGCATTCGCTAACCTTACGCTTTAGATATAGGTTAGCCCTTGCTAACCACATGTTATTATATCTGCCTGCTATCCGTTTGTCAATAGTTTTTTCAGGATTTTTATATCCGGATTTCAGTTTTGGAAAATCAGTCATTTGGTTAGAATTTTCTAACTGAATTATTGTGCAAACTGCATAAATGTATACTCAATTTTTTGATGTAAATTGCTTTTTCTATTTGTTTGACGATGTTTCTTTGGGATAAATCTTGATTTTGTTCAAAAAATATGGTATGCTATTGCTAACTAAACAGCTTTTATTCGTATAGATTATCACATGAAGCAAGGAGGGAACGAGATGCACCTGCAGGAATCTGGAGAGATGTATCTTGAGACAATATACATTTTGTCGCAAAAGAGCAGTTCTGTCCGATCTATAGATGTTGGCGATTATATGGGTTTTTCAAAACCCAGCGTAAGCCGAGCTGTCGGCATCTTAAAAAAGGGCGGCTATGTTGTCATGGACAAAGACGGATATCTCTCGCTTACCGACTCCGGTTTAGAGGTTGCAAAAAAAATCTATGAAAGGCATACGACGCTTACAGATTTTCTCGTCCGTCTCGGAGTTGATAAAAATACGGCAGTAGAAGATGCTTGTAAAATGGAACATGACATCAGCGATGAAACCTTTGAAGCTCTGAAACGCCATGCGAACAAGTACTCCGACAAATGAATATAATATAAACATTAGACCGTAAAACAGACTTTTCTTTACTCTGTTTTACGGTCTTTCTTTTAGCAAAAAGGAAAACTACATTTTGCTAAAATTACATATCCTTAAGGAAGCAGTATTTTTATCAATACTGCGGGATACCATAGCCGAGTATCTCATAATGACCAAGCGAGTATTGATTTACTCTTACACTATCTCCTGAGTTGCCTTCAACGGTATAGACAATTCCGTTTTCAACCTTTTGCACGATACCAACATGGTCGGAGAGTCCGTCCTGCGGACCCGACGAACCTTTATTATCCCAGTCAAAGAAGATAATCATACCGGGAACCGGCTCGGCAGAGC
>ERZ779889.176-NODE-176-length-87615-cov-6.996460_pt1 | contig 87615 bp, 75 predicted proteins | sample MGYA00511030_ERZ779889 | MGnify/ENA primary metagenome ERZ779889 (study PRJEB29588, sample SAMEA2160616) | human gut metagenome | biome: human gut; feature: human-associated habitat; material: faeces | place: Denmark | collected 2008/2010 ...
GCTGTATAACGTGCTTTTTCCATACTTTTTCCTGCCCGTTTTCATGCTTATCTACGCGCTTATCCCCGCGAAACGCCGTCCGCTGCTGATATTCGCGGGCAATTTGCTTTTCATATCGGCGGCGGATTGGCGCGGGGCGGCGGTGTATTTCGCATTGCTGCTGACAGCGTATTTCTCGGGCATCGCGATATACAACGGACGCGCGAAAAAGGACGGCGAAAAGCCGAAGCTCGCGCGGCGGCGGCTGGTGCTTGCGGGCAACGCTCTGCTTTGCGGGGCGGCGTTTTTGATATTCGCGCACGGCGGGGCGCTCGCGCCGAACCTGCCTTACGGGCTGAAACTTTTCGGCGCGGGGGTGATAGCGGCGCACATGATCTCCTACCTCACCGACGTTTATCGCGGCGACTGCGAGGCGCAGACGAAATTCAGCGCGCTGGCGGCGTACACGGGCTTTTTCCCGTCGCTGGGGTTCGGGCCTATACTGAAATACAAAAATTTCCGCAAAACCTTTGCCGAGCCGAAGGTGACGCTTGAGAAAACGGCTGAAGGCGTGCGCTGTTACATCACGGGTCTGGCGGAGTATCTGATGATCGCCGAGCCGCTCAGCCGCGCGCTTGAGGACGTGAAAAAGACCGACTTTGAGAGCGTTCGCGGTGCGCCCGCGTGGCTGGCGGTGATGATTTTCTGCGCCTGCTTCTGCACCACGCTGAACGGTATGCTGAATATGGGCAGGGGCGCGGCGCTGATGCTGGGCTTCCCCGTAAAGCCCGCTTTTCACCGCAGGATATTCAAAGACGGCGTGAAAAACTCGGTGCGCGAGATGAACATACCGCTTTACGAGTGGTCGCGCGACTATATCGCCGCCCCGCTTCGCAGACTTGGCGGCAGGGGCGGCAAGGCGGCTGCCTGCTGCGGCGTGCTGGTATCGGTAACGGCGGCGGTGATGTGGTACGGCTTTACCGCGGGCTGGCTGGTCTGCGGGCTGATACTTTCGGCGGCGATGATCGCCGAGACAGCGGGCGCGGGCAGAAAAATGCCGAAAACCTTGCGCAAAACGCTCTCCGCCGCGATAATGTTCATATGCGGGGCGGCGGCGTATATTCCGCAGGCGGCGCAGGGCAGAGGTCTGCTGAAAATGCTAAACGCCCCTGCCGCAGGCACGCAGAACGGCTATATAGAGTATCTGGCGGGGATAAGCGTGCCGCTGATAATCATGGCGATATTTACTACAAACAGCATTATACCTACTATATTCAAGCGCGCGGGGGCGGGCTGGTACAGGGTAGCTTTCCCTGTTATCGAGCTGGTGCTGCTGATGATATGCACGGCTTACATGATATACTGACTAAGAAAGGCGGGTGCGGGATAACGATATGAAAAAGGTGCTGAACTGCATAAGCATAATCATGTTTTTCGCGGTAACTGCTATGATAGGCGTGAGCACGGTGTTTTTTCAGCACGGCAAGCCTTTTAAAAAAGCGCTGGAACAGCACGGCAATGTGCGGCAGGCGGCTGAGGACTACGCCGTGAGCAATTTTCCGTTCAAGGCGAACTGGGAGTCGCTCTGCGCGCGCTCGGCTGAGCTTACGGGCATGCGGCAGTTCCGCAGCGTTTATCACGATAAAGAGCGCGATATGCTGGTGGACGTTTTTTCAGATTACGATAAGTCGCGGCGGGATAAAAACGTAGCAGATATTAACGCTTTTTACAAGAAGTACAAGGGTGCTTCGATGTACATAATGCTCGCGCCGACCGCTTCGGGCATATACCGCAGCGAGCTTCCCGATTCGGCGGGGGCGATAGACCAGCAAAAGCTGATCGACGATATTTATTTCGACATCGACGAGGCGGTAAACCCGCTGGACGTTTTCAGCGCTCTATACTCCGCGCGCGACAGCTACATCTACTTCCGCACCGACCCCTACTGGACGCAGGCGGGCGCTTACGAGGCGTACTCGGCGGCTATCGGCAAGATGGGCAGCGCGCCGTATACCCTCGCGAATTACGATATGGACTATTCGCACATTTACTACCGCGGCGAGCTTTCAGCGAAAAGCGGCGTGCGGCGGGTAAGCGAGGACACCATTACTGCCTACCGCTGCAAATACGGCAGCTATGTAAAGTCGGTAAAAATGCTGCGCGACAAGCAGACTTACAGCAAGACCTCGCTCTACAATTCCGCGGGGCTGAACAGCGCCGACAAATACTCCTACTACCTCGGCGCGAGCAATTTCAAGTGCACGCGGGTGGTCACTACGGGCAAAGATCTGCCGAAGCTGCTGATAATCAAGTCGGATTACGCCAACAGTATGATACCTTTTTTAGCGCCGCACTACTCTGAGATAACGCTGGTAGACCCCGGTATGCTGGAGGAGGGCGAGAAGCTGGAGGATTTCGCCGACCCCGCCGACTACGATCAGGTGCTTTTCCTCTACGACGTGCAGACATTCTGCGAAACGGACGAATTTGACAATTTGGATTAACGCAAAAAAGAGCGGGCAGCCTTGTAAGAAAGCTGCGCCGCTCTTTTATATTCGACTTATTTCATTTATCCGAGTTATCTGTTTATCTGTTTATCAGAACGCTGTCTTGTAGATACCGAGGATAGATTCTACTGTGCAGGGTCTGGGGTTGCCGCCAGTGCAAACGTCGTCGAATGCCGACTGCGAAAGCGCGGGGAGGTCTTCTTCCTTAACGCCTATCTCATGCAGCTTTTCGGGGATGCCAACGTCCTTTGAGAGCTGCTTTACAGCGTCTACGGCAGCCTTTCTGTAAGCTTCCTGATCCATGCCCGTGGTGTCAACGCCCATCGCTTCAGCTATGTACTTGAACTTCTCGCCGGTGTAAGGAGCGTTGTATTCCATAACGTAGGGCAGCAGTACAGCGTTTGCGATGCCGTGAGGAGTGTCGTAGAAAGCGCCGAGGGGGTGAGCCATGCCGTGTACCACGCCAAGACCTACGTTAGAGAAGCCCATGCCCGCGATGTACTGGCCGAGCGCCATATCTTCTCTGCCCTTCGGGTCGTTTTGGCAGGCTGCGCGCAGCGAGCGGGAGATAACCTCGATAGCCTTGAGGTGCATCATGTCAGTAAGCTCCCATGCGCCGAGAGTGGTGTAGCCCTCGATGGCGTGGGTAAGAGCGTCCATACCTGTCGAAGCGGTGAGTCCCTTAGGCATAGAGGACATCATCTGCGCGTCGATAACGGCTACTACGGGTATATCGTGGGGGTCTACGCATACGAACTTGCGCTTCTTTTCCTCGTCGGTGATAACGTAGTTGATGGTAACTTCGGCAGCCGTGCCCGCGGTGGTGGGAACGGCGATTATGGGAACGCAGGGGTTCTTTGTGTCAACTGCGCCCTCTAGCGAGGTAACGTCGGCGTACTCGGGGTTCGCGATTATGATGCCGATAGCCTTTGCTGTATCCATAGAAGAGCCGCCGCCTATCGCGATAAGGTAGTCAGCCTCAGCCTTCTTGAAAGCCTCGATTCCTGCCTTTACTACCGCTACCGTTGGGTTCGCCTTTACCTGCGAGAATATTTCGTAAGCCAGACCCGCTTCTTCAAGCAGCTTAGTAACGTTCTGCGCTACGTTGAATTTGATAAGGTTGGGGTCGGTAACTACCAGCGCCTTTTTAAAAGCGCGCTTTTTAGCCTCGGTAACTATCTCGCTGATAGCGCCCGCGCCGAAGTACGAGGTCTCGTTAAGTATCATTCTGTTAGCCATATCAAAACATTTCCTTTCGTCAAGACAGCGGCTGTAAAGCGCGGCTGTCATATATTTTATGTATTTATTATACAACTATTCCTAACAAAATGCAACTGGTTTTGTTGAAAATTGAGCGAAATTTGTGTGAAGTTCCTGTTATGTAGTTAAATGTGTTATATTAGGATACAGCTCAGCACTTGATTTTTAGCGGCGTGGTGTGGTATAATATATGCAAGATTTTTTTTATGGAGGGTAATGCTTTATGTGTACGGCAGCAGTTTATAAAACAGACGATATGTATTTCGGCAGAACGCTCGATTACGAAAGCTCATACGGCGAGGAGATAGCGGTAATGCCGCGCCGCTTTGAGCTGCGTTTTTCCGACGGCAGCGCTTCGGCTGAGCATTTCGCGATGATAGGTACGGCGCACATCGCGGGCGGCTACCCGCTTTATTACGACGCGGTGAACGAAAAGGGCTTAGGCATGGCGGGGCTGAATTTCGTCGGCAACGCCAAGTACGCAAAGCCTGCGGCGGGCGCGAAAAACGTGGCGCAATACGAGTTCATACCATTTATACTCAGCAGCTGCGAAAGCGTCGAGCAGGCGCGGCGGGTGATAGCGCAGATAGATCTTACCGATACGCCTTTCAGCCCGCAGATGCCCACGGCGCAGCTTCACTGGATCATCGCCGATAAGCAGCAGACTATAGTCGTGGAATCTACCGCGGAGGGCGTGCAGGTCTACGATGACCCCGCGGGCGTGCTGACGAACAATCCGCCATTCCCCGCGCAGATGTTCCGCCTGAACGATTTTATGCACCTCTCGCCGAAGCAGCCGCGCAACTGCTTTTCCGATAAGCTGAAGCTTTCGCATTACAGCCGCGGGATGGGCGCGCTGGGTCTGCCGGGCGACCTTTCCTCGCAGTCGCGGTTCGTGCGGGCGGCGTATGTGCTGGCAAACTCGGTATCGGGCGGCGGCGAGGCGGAAAACGTCAGCCAGTTTTTCCACATACTCGGCGCGGTAGACCAGCAAAGGGGCTGCTGTGAGGTAGCTGAAGGTGAGTACGAGATAACGATATACACCTCCTGCTGCAACGCGGACAAGGGCATCTACTACTACACCACCTACGGCAACAGCGCGGTAACGGCGGTGGATATGCACCGCGAAGATCTCGATAGCGGCGAGCTTGCGGCGTACCCCATGCTGACCGAGATGGCGGTGAATTTCCAGAACTGAAAGCGCGGATATGTTGCGGCAGGCTAACATGATAATAAACTGTAAATAAAGCCCGCGCCTATTGCAAGTCAGGCGAAAATACTATATAATTATATATGGATCTATATATAAGGAGATAAATTTTCACATGAGAAAAATTGCTGACATTCTGCTGCGCGCGGTGCTTACAGGCTTCGCCATCGCGATAGGCGGCACGGTCTACCTTTCCTGCGGCAACAAATTTCTGAGTGCTTTTCTTTTCGGTACGGGGCTTTTCGTGATACTCAGCTTCGGCTTCAACCTCTTTACGGGCAAGGTCGGCTACGCGGTAGAGCGCGAAGCGGCGTACCTCGGCGAACTGGGGCTGATATGGCTCGGCAACTTAGCGGGCGCGGTGCTGGCGGCGCTGCTGATACGGCAAACGCGCATAGCGGGCATAAGCGAAGGCGCGCGTGAGATATGCCGCGTAAAGCTCGAGGACGGCTTGCTGAGCATTTTCATACTTGCGTTTTTCTGCGGCGTGCTGATGTTCATAGCGGCGGACGGCAGCAAGAACATAAAAAACACGCTGGGGCAGATACTCGCGATATTCCTGCCCGTAGTCGTCTTTATAATCAGCGGCTTCGAGCACTGCGTGGCGAATATGTACTACTTCACGCTTGCGGGCGTATGGAGTATGCGCACCTTGCTGTACCTGCTTGTGATGTCGCTCGGCAACGCGGCTGGCGCGATGATGATACCGCTTTTCAGAAAAGGGTTTATCAAAACTGAATAAAACACATGGCGCTTCCGCGGGTGCGGGGGCGCTTTTGATATGGGGAGTGCAAAAATTTTGATGGATAAAAAAACATGGCTGCCCGCCGTGATCTCGGTGCTGCTTGCGGCGGGAATGGTCGCGGCGGCGGAGATAACGGGCGAGCGGGAGATAATTTTCCCCGAGATAACGGCTATCGCGATAGGCGCGCTGGCTGCGCCGAAGCAGGTCTGGAACACCTCAAAGCTGCGGCTTTTCGCGGTGGTGGCGCTCTCGGCAGGCACGGGCGCTGCGATAGTACGTCTGCTGCCGCTGCCCGTTTGGGTGCAAGCGCCGCTTGGGATATTCTGCGCGGCGGGGTATATAACTCTGCTCGGCTGCGGATTTGTGCCCGCAATATCCGCCTGCGTTCTGCCGATACTTATGCAGACTGGCGGGGCGGCGTACCTCATCTCCGCTCTGGGCATGACGGCGCTGATACTGGGCGTTCAGACGATACTCGAGCGGTTTGGTCTGCGCGAAAAGTGCGGATTTGTACCCGAAGCGCGCACGCGCGGGCTGATAAAACTGCGTGCAAAACAATCGCTGACTGCCGCGGCGATATGCCTTCTGCCCGCATATTTCGGCGAGATATTCATTACCGCGCCGCCGCTCATCGTTGCGTTTTTTGAGCTTAGCAAGCCGAACTCAAAGCCGTGCGGCAGGATCTGGCAGACGGTATTGCTGATAGGCGGTGCGGCTTTCATAGGTACGATAATGCGCGCGGCGTTGAGCGTAGGCGCGGGTCTGCCGATGGCGTTTTCGGCGGCGGTCGCCTGCGGGGCGGTGCTTTGGCTGGTAGATAGGCTGGGGCTGTACTTTCCGCCTTGCGGCGCGATAGCTACTTTGCCTTTTCTGATAGACCAAAGCGCGCTCTGGAAATTCCCACTCGAGGTTCTGGGCGGATACTTGATATTCTGCGCGGCGGCGGTCGTGCTTTTTCGTGAAAAAACTTGACGAAGGAGAAATACAGATGGCTAATAGATATTCAGGCAAAAAAGCCCCCGAGGCATTTCCCATATGCGCCCGCTCGAAGAGCTGTTTCGATGTACACGCTGAAAATTATTGATATTTAGATATAGAAAAAGACCTCTCCCGATTGGTGGAAGAGGTCTTTTTTGCGTATTTTTAGCCCATGTAAAACTCGGTTTTCCAAACGCCTACGCCCGATTCGGAGAACACTTCGTCGAGCCGCTCCTGCATCTGCTCAAGCGTCACGCCTTTTTTCATGATGACCTGTATGAATCCGCCGCCGCCTGCGCCGCATATCATCTTGCCGTCTATCAGGTCTTCTATCGAAAGGAATATTTGGTCGATACAGGTGTTGGTACAGCCCTTGTCCAGCCGCTTTGAAAGCTCCCAGTGCTCGTTCATCAGCTTCGCCAAGCCGTCGATCCTGCCTTTTTCAAGCTCAAGCCGCATGAGCACGGCCATCTGCTGTACGCGGTAGAGCACCTCGTTTACATCGGGGTCACCGCCGACGTATTTGCCCACGATGTCGCGCAGCAGGTTTCTCGCCAGCCTGCGCTGACCCGTGTATATCAGCGCGAAACGCTCGTTCAGCTCGCGCAGAGTGCCGTTGTCGATGCGCAGCGGCGTGCAGATTATCTTCTGCTTCAGCGCCTTGTCTGCCGAGACCATCTTTATGCCCGCCGAAGCACCGCCTACCTGATCCTGCCAGCCGCCGCCGGTAGACATTATCTGCTCCATGCAAAGCACGGTGTTGTAAAGCTCGTCTTCAGTGTACTTCACGCCCATGAAGCTGAAAATGCCCTTTACGCAAGCCGCCGCCAGTATCGAGCTTGTGCCCAGACCGCTGCCTTTAGGTATGTCGATAACGCGGGTGTTCATGTAAAGTCCGCCGCCCAGATGCGCGCATATCTCCTCTACCGATACGTTTTCTTCGTATGGGATAACGCCGCAGGCGATGAGCGCCGCCTTGTGCAGTGCGAAAGCGTCCATCGGGTCGCTGCAGTTTTGCAGTTTCTTTATGTCGGTAAATTCCTCGTAGCTGCCTACGTCGGTGCTCGCGAGAACCATCTTGCTTTCGGGCAGCTTCTTTATCGTCACCTCTATCGGCAGTTCGCCGCCCAGCTTTATCGCCGCGTTCAGCACCGTACCGCCGTGCTCCATGCAGTATGGCGGTGTGTCAGACCAGCCGCCGCCCCAGTTCACGCGTACCGGCAGCTTCGTAACTACTTCGTCTTTCGCGATAACGTAATCCGCGCGGTAATCGGTGTCTTTCAGCGCCGTGCGCAGTATCGTGTCGCGTATGGTCTCAAAGCAGCGGTCGCAGTTTTTCTCTTCGTCCGTCAGCTTCGAGAGATAGTAGTAAATGCGTATCTTTCTGCTGAAAGAGCCGAGGTCGGCGCAGTCGAGCTTTTCCGCCATTTTCAAAAGCTTGTTCTTCACGCGCTCGGAAATGCCCGTCTTGAATATCTCCGCCGCCTGCTCGGCGGGCAGGTTCGCGTCTATGGCTTCCAGCAGGCTCTCTATCTTTATCTTGTCGTTCAGCTTTTCCTGCCAGGGCAGTATCGCGGTAACGTCCGCGCCGTTGAAGCTGTCTTTAAGGCTGAAAAGTTCGCCCTTTGCTTCGCCCGAAAGGCTCGCGTTCAGCGCTTCCGCAAAGGTGCGCTCGGCGGGGTAGAGGGGCTTTGTCCAAAGCGGTTCGTCTATCTCTTTGCCGAAAAGCTTCGCTTCTTTAGGGTTATCGTTCACGCCGTAAACGCGCACTACAAATCTGCCGTCGGCGAGTTTCAGGCCGTGCACCACCGTGCCGTCGGGTATAACTATCGGCTTTTCATTCTTGCCGCTGCGCGCTTTGCCTATAGTGCAGCCCGAGATAACGCAGCCCTTGCCGATAACGGCGTTGTGGTGGATGTAGCTGTCCTCTATGTAGCTGCCCGCGCCTACCTTAGCCCGCGTGCTGATGTATGAATTTGAAGCCGCAAAGCCCTTGCCGTGGTAATTGCTGTTGACAACGCCGCGCCAGCCCAGCTCGCCGTAGCTGCCTATGTCCTCGGCGTTTAGCTTCAGCAGCTCGCGCGTAGTGCCGAAGTGCAGGAATGAGGAGGGCGAGAAGCGTATCAGTTTCATGCGGTATCCGCTGAGCTTTTCCCATATCTTTTCGCGCGCCGCGTCAAGCTCGGGGCTAAAGTCGCCCTCGGGCTGCTCTTTGTAAAACTGCTCCAGAGTGCTGTCCTCAGCCAATGGGTAGAGGAAGTCGGCATAGAATGAAAGGCGCACCTTTTCGTTCACCATAGCCGCGAATTTCTCGGGCGTGTCTGCCAGCGAGTATAGCGTTTTTACCAAACCGCCGCTGAATATCACCGCGCCGGTGTCGATGTTTATCATTCCGCGCTGGTCGGCAGCGCCCACTTTTTTGAGATTTTCTACCGACTGCTTGTGCAGGAAACGGCGCACATATCCATCGCCGCTGCCTAAGAATACGCCGTGGTTCTTGCCGACCTCGGCGCTTTCCTTTATCGAAAGCGCAGCCGCGCCCTCTTCGTAAAAGTCGAGCTGGAGGGAGTTGAAGAGCAGCAGCACATCGCCAGAGCAGACCAGCATACCGCTCGAGATGCGCGCGGGTATGCCGCACATCGAGATCATAAATTCGTCAAATAGCGTGCTGCGCCTGCCGTTCGGCAGCATACGCGGCACGGGCGAGAATATTTTTCCGCAGGCGCTGTACTGCGGCGTTCTTTTAGCGTCGCCGCCGCTGTGGAGCACCATTATCCTTAGCTGCGAAAGCTCGCGCTCGTCGTGCTCGGTTATGTATCTCAAAACATTCAGCGTAGCGCCGCCCGAGCCTACCCTCTTGCCTTCAGGGTCGGGGATAACGGCGTACTTCGTCGCGGCGGGCAGCGCGCGGTTTTTCAGCCGCCAGCTTATCTGCTGCTCGTAAGCCATAGCCTGCGCTTCGTTTGAGGCCGAAAGTATAACGTAATCCCATACAGGCAGCTTGTGCGCGTCGTCTGTGCGCTCGCGCCGCAGTATCTCGCTGTAAAGGTCGGTATTGTCGAAATATGACTGCTGTAAAAATAAGTTTTTGTATCTGTTTCCCGTATTCAGAGTTTTGCTCATGCTGTTACCTCGTTTTTAAAGTTCGTATTTTATCTTATCGTGCACCGAAATATCTCTGCCAAGCTGCACTTCGATCATCTCAAGCGTGGTGATCGCGGTCACGGTGTGCTTTGTGCCCGCGGACATTTCAAGCACGTCGCCCGCTTTCACGCTGCACTCCGCGCCGTCGATCACGGCTTTGCCCTCGCCGCGGATAACTGTCCATACCTCGTTTCGGTATTCGTGCGCATGATAGTTCATGCCGTGCCCCGCGTTCAGCGTTACTTTTATGGTAAGGCTTTCGTTCTCGATGTCCAGCACGCGGAAGCTGCCCCATGATTTTTCGGCGAACATGACCTTGTGGTCTAGGGTGTTTACAAAGGGCTTTATGTAGCTCGACTGCTCTTTATCAGAAACCAGTATGCCCTCGGGGCTTGCCGAAACTACCACGTCTTTCAGCCCCATGCAGAGTATAGGCACGTTCAGCTCGTTTACAACGTGCACGTTGCTGCATTCGTCGTTAAAGAGCGCTTCGCCTACGCTGCGGCTGTCCATCGCCTCGGTGAGGGTGTTCCATGTGCCGAGGTCGCGCCACATTCCCGAAAAGCGCATGACCTCTATCAGCGGCTCGTGCTCTACCACCGCGTAATCGAAGCTTATCTTCTCAAGCGTATCGTAACGCTTGAAAAGGTCGTTGTAGTCCTTAAAATCTATCAGCTCGTGCGCGCGGTCGAGCACATACCCCAAACGGAATGCAAAAACGCCGCCGTTCCAAAGCGCCCCCTGCGATATGTATTCCGCCGCCGTGGCGCGGTCGGGCTTTTCCTTGAATTTGTTCACGCGGCTTATCTCGCCGCCGTCCGCAGGGATAATGTAGCCGTACTTTTCGCTGGGGTAGGTAGGCTCTATGCCCATCAGCACAAGGTTCGCCTCGCTCTCGCGCGCGTAGTCGCCCAGTTTTCCGAGCGCTTCAAAGTAGTCGGGCTCTACATAGGGGTCTACGGGGCATACGACTACCGCTTCTTCGGCGGGGATCTTTTTTACATCGTGCAGATACGCCGCCGCCAGCGCTATCGCGGGGAAAGTGTCGCGGCGGCAAGGCTCTATGCTTATGCCCACTTCGTCGCCGAGCTGGTTGTGTATAGCGCTTACCTGCGATTTCGAGGTGGCTATGGTCACGCTCGCGTTCACGTCGGCGGTCTTTATCTGCCTGTAAACGCGCTGTACCATCGACTCCAGCCCGCAGTCTTCGGTGTGAAAAAGCTTTATAAACTGCTTTGAGCGAATATCGTTTGAAAGCGGCCACAATCTCTGCCCCGAGCCGCCTGATAACAGTACAATGTTCATTTTTTGTTCTCCTATAATATGGCAATGCCGCACAAGCAGTTCACGCCTGTGCGGTGTTGCGTTAAAATTTATCTTTCAGCTCTCATCGGGTTGTTGAGAAAGTCCTCGTAAGCCAGCTTTATGCCGTCTTTCAGCTCGGTCTTGTACGTCCAGCCGAGGTCGGCCGCCTTGCTCACGTCGAGCAGCTTGCGGGGAGTGCCGTTCGGCTTCGAGGTATCCCAGCGAATCTCGCCCTTGTAGCCGATCACCTCTGCGGTAAGCTCGGTAAGTTCTTTTATCGTAAGCTCCTTGCCAGTGCCCGCGTTCACCGTTTCGTTTCCGCTGTAATTGTTCATCAGGAAAACGCAGAGGTTCGCGAGGTCGTCAACGTATAGAAATTCTCTCAGCGGCGAGCCGTCGCCCCAGCAGGTAACGTAGGGCAGCCCCTGCTCTTTAGCTTCGTGGAAACGTCTTATCAGCGCGGGGAGAACGTGGCTGTGGGTAGGGTGGTAGTTGTCGTTAGGGCCGTAAAGATTTGTAGGCATTACGGATATGTAGTCGGTGCCGTACTGGCGGTTCAGAAATTCGCAGTATTTCAGCCCCGAGATCTTCGCGAGAGCGTAAGCTTCGTTGGTCTTTTCCAGCTCAGAGGTCAGCAGGCAGCTTTCTTTCATAGGCTGCGGCGCCATTCTGGGGTATATGCAGGAAGAGCCGAGAAACTCCAGCTTCTTGCAGCCGTTTTTCCAAGCCGAGTTGATAACGTTCATCTCTAGTATCATGTTTTCGTACATGAAGTCGGCGAGGGCGTTTTCGTTGGCAACTATTCCGCCTACCTTAGCCGCCGCGAGAAAAACGTACTCCGGCTTTTCCTCAGCAAAAAATTTCTCAACCGCGTCCTGTCTGCAAAGGTCAAGCTCTTTGTGGCTGCGGGTGATGATGTTGGTGTAGCCCTGCTTTTCCAGTTCGCGTACTATCGCCGAGCCTACCATGCCCTTGTGTCCTGCAACGTATATCTTAGCGTTCTTTTCCATCATTTTGAACTGCCCCCGTTTCAAACATTCGCGGCTTTAAGAGCTTTTTCGCGCTTCGCAAGCTCTCTGTCGTGCTTTGCCATTATGTCTATAAGCTGCTCGTAGCTTGTGGTCTGCGGATCCCAGCCCAGCACTGTCTTTGCCTTGGTGGGGTCGCCCCAGAGGTTGTCAACGTCGGTAGGTCTGAACCACGCGGGGTTTACGCAAACGAGCATCTTGCCCGTTTCGGCGTCGCAGCCTTTTTCGTCGAGGCCCTTGCCCTCCCAGCGGATAGTTATGCCGTTTGCCGCGAAAGCCTTTTCTGTGAAGTCGCGGACAGTGTGCTGAACGCCCGTCGCGATAACGAAATCGTCAGGCTGCTCCTGCTGCATGATGAGCCACATACACTCAACGTAGTCCTTAGCGTAGCCCCAGTCGCGCAGAGAGTCCATATTGCCCAGCTCGAGGTGGTCTTGCAGACCCTCGGCTATCCTGCCTGCCGCGAGTGTGATCTTGCGGGTGACGAAATTCTCGCCGCGGCGCTCAGACTCGTGGTTGAAGAGTATGCCGTTTACCGCGAACATACCGTAAGCCTCGCGGTACTCCTTTATCATCCAGAAGCCGTACTGCTTAGCGATGGCGTAGGGGCTGTACGGGTGGAAAGGCGTAGTTTCGCGCTGGGGAACTTCCTCTACCTTGCCGTAAAGCTCAGAGGTCGAAGCCTGATATATCTTGGCCTTTTTCTCCATGCCGAGCATTCTTACAGCCTCGAGTATCCTCAGCACGCCTATAGCGTCAACGTCGCCCGAGTATTCGGGAACGTCGAATGATACCTGAACGTGCGACTGCGCCGCGAGATTGTATATCTCGTCGGGCTGTACTTCTTTTATAATGCGTATCAGCGAGGTCGAGTCGGTAAGGTCGCCGTCGTGCAGCTTTATTTTGTCGATGATGTGGTCTATCCTCGCGGTGTTTGAGATGGAAGCGCGGCGGGTTATGCCGTGTACCGCGTAGCCTTTTTCCAGCAGAAATTCCGCGAGGTAAGAGCCGTCCTGACCGGTGATGCCTGTAATGAGTGCAGTTTTCATGATATTATCCCTCTTTCATAACTTTCGGTTTTTGAGAAGCTTACAAATCACAACATGATTATACACCTTTTTCGCCGCTCGTTCAACCGCTTATCGGGATATTTATTAGCACAATATTGGTTTTATTACGAAACTTTGAATTCTATCTAATATCACCACAGCCGCCGATACTGCGAGGGGGTCATGCCCTCTACTTTTTTAAACAAACGGCTGAAATAATTGGCGTCTTTCAGTCCTACTCGGTATGCTATCTCGTCTACCGTCATATCTGAAAATCTTAATAAATTTTTCGCTTTTGTGATACGAAGCTGCTCGAGATAGGCTATTATTGTTGTTCCGTAAGTTTCGCGAAATATCTTCGACATATAGAATTTATTGATGTAAAACTTCGCCGCCAGCTCGTCCAGCGTCATTTTTTCGGCGTAGTGCTCGTCGAGATAGTTTTTCACTCGGCTAAGCTCTACCTTTTTCTTGGCGGTAAATGTGTTTTCGGGGTTCCACGAGCTTTCCATCAGCTTTGTCAGCAGGGCGCTTAGCTCTTCGTTTATGCGCATATCGCGAATGTAGTCGGCTGAGTCGGCTATGGCGCGCAGGCGCGAGAGGTTGTCTTTCAGCGCCGCGCAGTTTTGCGGGCGGAAAACGGGTCTGCCGCCGCGCGAGATATATTTTTCGTAAATCGTCTGCATCTGCACGCCGAAAAAGTGGCACCATTGCAGGCTCCAGAGGTCATCGTAGGTCGAGTGTTCGTAGTTTTTGCGGCAGTCGATGAATACCGCGTCGCCCGCTTGCAGGCGGTAGACCTCGCCCTCGTAATCCAGCGTGCCCGACCCCGAAAGCACTACGAAGCAGAGGAAAGAGCGCAGACCGCTGCGCGAGGAGGAGTGCGGCTTTACGGCGGTAAGCGTGCCCGCCTCCTGCAAGTAGAGCAGTGTGCTGCGGGCGAAAGCCGAGGGGGTGTATATCACGCGCTGCGACTGCACGCAGGGGGATTCGTCGGCAAAAAGCTCAGGCTCGGCAAGGCTCATTCTTTCAGCGCTCCTTTCGTTATTTATCATAATAAAGTATAGCTCATTTTATGGATAATGTCAATAGCCGCGCGCAATATTGACAAGCAGTTTGGCAAGTGATATAATAGATAAAAAGCAATGCAATATGCATTTCTCGGGAGGAGTATAAACATGAAAAGTTTCATAGAGTGGCTCAGTAAGCCTAACCATATAAAAATAGCCGCAGGCGCGCTGTTTTTCGCGCTGATCTCTTATCTTTCGTTCTGCAACGGCGAAAACATGGGCAGATTTGTTTACACTATACTTCACTAAATATCACCGCCGTGCACACCGCGCGGCATATTTTTAACAGCCGAGTTAGCTAAAGCTAACTCGCGGAAGGAGCACATCATGGGCAGGAAAAATATCTACATAAAAAGCGCTTCGTACAGCTCGGTGTTTGAGAACGTTTCGGCGGCGGGCGGCAGCGCTGAGCAGATACAGCGGCAGGCGAACGACGAGTATTACAAAATGCTCGCGCTTCACCCCGACCTCGGCAAGGTCGCGCTGGTGCATTGGAAGCAGTGCTGCGAGCGGGCGGCGCTTTACAAAACGGTGATGAAATATTACCCCGAGCAGGCTTTCGGCTGGGTGCACACCGCGGCTATGGCGTACAGCAGGAAGTCGGGCGAGTTCATCAACAAAGCGGTGAACCTGCCGGGGGTCGCGAATATCTTCCTGCCCGCCATGAAGAAAATGGCGGCGAAAGGCTTTGGCGAGGAGGCTGGCTTTAAAAACCGTTTCGGCGTTTTCAATAAGCGCGAGGCGCACTTTGACATTCTAAGCTGCCCCTATTGCCGATATATGGAGGATCTGGGCTGCCCCGAGCTGAAAGCGGGCTTTTGCGAGAGCGACGTGCATATGTACGGCAACCTCGACAAATTCTCATTCGAGCGCACGCAGACCCTTGCGGGCGGCGGCGAGTACTGCGATTTTTGCATCAGGGCGAGAGAGAAATAACGCAAACACGGGCTGAGGAGCGCTTTCCCTCAGCCCGTGGTTTTATCTGCTTCACTTCATCTTCGCGATGAATTCCCGTATCTCGCGCTCGGTGCGCTCTACGTCCTCGTGCAGCTCCTGCGCCGACATTCTGAATGCGCCGCCGCCCATGATTATCACCTGCTCCATGCCGTCTGAGGTAGCCACGCGTACTTTGTGCTCGCGGCTGAGTTTGTGCGCCGTTTTCTCGATGTATGTGTCAGCCGTTTCCGCCTCTTTGGTGTAAACTATGCTGATGTTGTGGTAGTTTTCCACCACGCGCTCCGCCTCGTGCACCTTGTAGGCGTCGAACACCAGTATCAGTTCGCACTGCTTGTACCCCTGATAATTGCAAAGCCTGTTGACCAGCATACTGCGCGCGAGGTCTAGGCTCTGCGCCGCCGCTTTTTTCAGCTCTTCCCACGCGAATATCATGTTGTAGCCGTCTACCAGCAGGTATTCCTTACCTTTATAGATATGCTGCGGTTTCGATGACACGCGCTCCTGCTTCTTCGGCGTGCGCATGGCGTAGCGCTTTTCGCGGTCTATCTTGCCGTATGTGCGCTCAAATATCTCCATCAGCTCTTTATCGCTCGCGGCGCGGCGGACGAAATCTTCGGCGCGGCTCTGCGGCTGAGGTTCGGCATCCCTCACACGTCTGCCCTCGGGCGGAATATGAACGTGCTCTTCCACCTCGTCCCACTTCACGCTGTAACCCGCCCCGTGCGAGCAGAATACGGAATCAGCAGTGTTTTCAAGGTCGCTGTCCGCTTCGTAACCGCAAGCGGCGATGACCTCGGCGGCGTTGTGACATTCGCGGTAGCCGTCGGGCATACATATCAGCCTGCCCAGCCCTTTAGTGTAGCCCACCACCTGCTGCTGGTATCCGCGCATTTCCGAAACAGGCGCGCTGCCTTTGAGTACCGCCGTTTCGCCGAGCGTTTCGGGCGGGGCAAATTCTCCGCCCATGTTCTGTATATCCGTTATCGCACGGCCGATGTTCTGCTGCGGAACTTCCAGCGTGAAGCTGTAGTACGGCTCGAGAAGCACGCCCTCGCCGCTTCGCAGACCCTGCCGCACCGCGCGGTAGGTGGCTTGGCGAAAATCGCCGCCCTCGGTGTGCTTTAGGTGCGCCCTGCCCGAAACCAGCGTTATCTTCATATCCGTGATGGGCGAGCCTGTCAGCGCGCCGATGTATTTTTTCTCGCGCAGGTGGGTAAGTATCAGCCGCTGCCAGTTTCTATCGAGATCGTCCTCGCCGCACTCGCTCGCAAACCGCAGACCCGCGCCGCGCTCGAGCGGTTCGAGCCGCAGGTGTACTTCGGCGTAATGGCGCAGCGGTTCGTAATGTCCGTAGCCGTATACCGCCTCCGCAAGCGTTTCCTTGTAAGCGATGCTGCCTTCGCCGAAATCTACGTCTACATCAAAGCGGCGCTTTAGGATATTTTTCAGTATCTCGAGCTGCACTTCACCCATTATGCTGACGTGTATCTCGCCGAGCTGTTCGTTCCAGTCAACGTGCAGCTGAGGGTCTTCATTTTCCAGCAGGCGGAAGTAGGAGAGCAGGGTGTGCGCGTCGATATTCTCCTGCGGCTCGGCGCGGTAGGTGAGCACAGGCTCGAGCAGCGGCGGGGCGGAGTCAGGTTCGCAGCCCAAGCCCTGCCCCGCGAAAGTGTGAGTAAGCCCCTCCACCGCGCAGACGGCGCCCGCTTCGGCAGCGTCGGCAGAGCGGAATTTCGCGCCCGAGTAAATTCGCATCCTGCTGACCTTTTCTGAAAAGTTTTCGCCCTCGGCGGCGTAATTCAGCAGACTGCGTATTTTTAGAGTGCCGCTCGTTATTTTCATGAAAGTCAGTCTAGCGCCGCCGTTCTCCGAGATCTTGTAGACCTTTGCGCCGAAGTCAGCGGCAGCCTGCGTATCGTCCGCGCATGGGGCGAGGTCGGCGAGAGCGTTCATCAGTTTTTCCACGCCCTGCGAGCGCAGTGCCGAGCCGAAGAAGCATGGGAAAATATTTCTCTGTGCAACTGCGACGGCGAGCGTTTGGGTCTGCACATCGCCGCTTTCGAGAAATTCGTTCATGGCGTTTTCATCGTAAACGGCGCAGTCTTCGGCGACCTCATCGGCGGGCCGGCAAAGATCTACGAAGCCCGAGCCGAGGCGGTTTTCTAAGCTCTGCATAACGAAGCTTTTATCCGCGCCGTCGAGATCCATTTTATTGACGAAAACGAAGGTCGGCACGCTGTATCTGCGCAGCAGCCGCCAGAGTGTCTGGGTATGGCTCTGCACGCCGTCAGTGCCGCTTATGACGAGCACGGCGAGGTCCAGCACCTGCAAAGCGCGCTCGGTCTCCGCCGAAAAATCGACGTGTCCGGGGGTATCGAGCAGGGTGAAGCAGGTATCGTTATATCTAAATTCGGCGGGCTTTGAGAACACGGTGATGCCGCGCTTTTTTTCGATCACATCGGTATCGAGGAAAGCGTCGCCGTGGTCTACGCGCCCCAGCCTGCGTATCTCGCCCGCGTGAAAGAGCATAGCCTCAGAGAGGGTAGTCTTGCCCGAATCGACGTGGGCGATTATGCCAATTACTGATCTTTTCATTTTATCTGTCCTATCGAGAATTTGGTGGGCTAAATCATATAGCTATTTTATAGTATAGCATAGAAATTTGGGGTTGGCAAGGGGGAGAAAAATTGTAAAAAAGCCGACGCATAAAATGTACGTCGGCTTCATTCGGTTCACGTTATGCTTTTTGTAGCAATAAATTAGTCTACAAAAGAAAGACATCCTTGTCTTTCACGAGGATAGTAATAGCTGCCATAATGGCTGCAATACTGTCTGCCATTACTATCTCTGTCCCTCGGGTTCCAGTAGATACATCCATCTGCACAGTTATGACCGCAGAATGTACCTTCGGGTATGGTGAGTGTTGCTGCGATTGACTTTTCATTCTTTTTTTTCATTGAGCATTCTCCTTTAACTAGATTATTATAATATCATCCGCATAAATTGTCAGTTTTCCTTCTTCTAATGTTGCAATATAAGAAAAAACTTTGAAATGCGGAAGTACTACCGGGAAAAAAAGATAAGAAATATTTGATGGAGCTGCAAGCAAAATTTTCTTTATGTACTCCATATCATCTACTGATAAAGTATTTTGTTTTTTAGGATGTGTGTGAACAATTCCGTAGAGTTCGATATTTCTATTGCTCCAATTTTCTATCTGTTTATTTAAAAATGTAGTGTTGGGTTTATATATCGCACTATCGATATTTGATATTCCTTCGTCAAAAATAAATTCAGATATAATTTTATTAGAACCTCCTAATATTCCCCCTGATTCAGGAGGGACATGGGGCATACTTAGCATTTTTTTATACACAAATGATGTTAATAGCATTTTACATTTTTCTCAAAAAATCAAGAAATTTAAATATACCTTTGAATACAAGAATTAACATATTAATCAAACCAAAAACGCTTCCTACGATTAAGACAGTTAAAATTTTGAGAATCTTATTCAAGGCGCCTTCTTCTTCGAAAAAATCAAATCTTCCGTTTATTATTTTCCATCCGCTGTATATAGCCCAAACGCAATAGGCGACTACTAATAGATAGATGATAGTATCTGAATTCATGATTTATTCCTCCTTATTATCAAATGGACATTTATCAAAATGGCCACAATATGGTACAAATTTATCTGAGGTAGTGCAAAAACTAGCCAGATAATTGTTTTCTACATAATCATCACATACTTTATCAACATCAATAGTAATACCGAATTTTTTGCAGAAAGGAACAAATTCTCCGTTGATATATTTTCGTTGACATCCATATACGCATCCATCGCACCTGTATTCAGGACGTATCCATTCTGGAGTCCACGGGCTTGGACGATAATTAGGCGGAGAATTTGTTGATCCTTTAATTTGATTGTTTACGTTGTAATCGTTTTTGGCGTTATGAATGTCCACTATAAATTTAAGTACAATAAAAACAATTACAGCGATAATTATAATTTTTATCAAGATTATCCCTCCTATAATTAAAGATGGTTTAGATAAAAACAAATCCGATGTATTATGATTATATACCAGATTTGCTTTATCAATTTTCATTATAGCGCTTTGTTTGGTTAGTTTCAATAGATATGGCGAAACTAGCAGTTTTTTGGCGAAAAAAGCACATGTCCTAAAAATGTATAAATATCTCCCGCAATTTGGGCGCATATCTGCCCCGCACCCGTTGACATTTTCCGCGGCATATGTTATAATGATAAGGTATATTTATAGGCATGATACGGGTCTGCCCATACGCTGTGCCTTATTTTAACAGAGGTTTCAATGTCAGGAATTAAAAACGCTTTTAAGCGGCTTTGCAAATTCGCCGCATTTAAAATAGTATACCCCGCGGTCTACCACGCCTGCTGTTTGCGTAAGCGCGAGGAGGGACTGGTGCTCTTCTGCGAGGTGCGCCACGGCTTTCTTACCGATAGCTACCGCGCGATATATGACGGGCTGAATGAACGCGGCGTGCCGACCGAGGTGTTTTATATCCATAATAACAGCGGCGGGCTTTCTTACCTCGCGCGCTACCTGCGCCTTTGCACTCAGCTGCCTAGGGCGGAAACTGTTTTGGTGGACGATACCTGCAACCTCTTCGGCGCATTTCGCCTGCGGCGCGGCACTAAGCTGATACAGACTTGGCATAGCTGCGGGGCTTTCAAAAAATGGGGCTACTCTATAGCGGGGCTTTCTTTCGGCCAAGACCCCGAAGAACTGGATAAATACCCCGCGCATACGAATTATACCCTCGTTACCGTAAGCAGTGAGGAATGTATACCACACTTTGAAGAAGCTTTCGGCTTCACGCCGCCCTCATGCGTAAAGGCTGTCGGCGTTGCGCGGACGGATTGGTTTTTCGACGAAAATAACTGCCGAAACGCTTACGAGCGGCTTTACGAAGTCTGCCCTGCGGCACGCGGCAAAAAGACAGTGCTCTATGCGCCGACATACCGCGGCGACGCCGATAACGCTCAGCCGCCGAAGATGTTCGACATAGAAAAAATGGCGCGGCGCTGGGGCGAATGTGTGCTGCTGATAAAACAGCATGGTTTTGTAAATACTAAGACCGCGATACCCGAAAGCTGCCGCGGCTTCGCTTTCGATGTTTCGCAGGATATGAAGATAGAGGAGCTGCTTTGCGTTTCAGACGTCTGCATTACCGATTACTCCTCGCTGATATTTGAATATTCGCTCTTTGAAAGACCTATGGTGTTTTACGCCTACGACCTTGACGAATTTTACGATTACCGCGGATTTTACTACAAATACGACCGCGATTTCCTGCCGGGCGATATTGTAAAGACCGAAGCTGAGCTTGCCGAGAGCGTGGCGAGGGCGTTGGAGCAGGGCTGCGATACCGCCGAGGTGCGCCGCTTCCGCGAACGCTTTATGGGCGCTTGCGACGGCAAGAGCGCCGAGCGGATAATCGGCTATATAACGGATAATAATGATAACGATATAAAGTAAAAAAATGATTTTCGGAGGGATTTTTAAACTATGAAATTTGGTGTGATAATGCACAAGACTACGCAGAATATCGGCGATGATATTCAGACATTCGCGGCTAAGTGCCACCTGCCGAGCGTAGATTATTTTATCGACAGAGAGTGCCTCGATATTTTTGAAACGCCCGATAAAAAGCCCGCCGCAGTGGTCATGAGCGCGTGGTATATGTGGAAAAAGTGGAACTGGCCGCCCTCTGACTACGTTGTGCCGCTGCTTACCGGCATACATTTTTCCGACCATCAGGCTTCGGAGCAGGCGGGAAGCCCTGTGCAGACCGAATTTCTGACAGGCTGCGGAGCGGAGTATATGAATAAAAACGGCCCCGTGGGCTGCCGCGATATGTACACCTACAATAAATTCAAGTCGATAGGGCTCGACGCTTTCTTCTCTGGCTGCATAACCCTTACGCTGCCTAAGATGGAGATAAAGAAGCCCGAGCGCGAGTACATCTGCGCCGCCGACCTGCCTAAGGACATCCTCGCCGCGCTGAAAGAGCGCATGAAGGGCACGGGCATCGACATAGTGGAAACTACCCATTATAAAGACTACCGCAACAGCAATGCTACTTGGGAGGAGCGCGAGGCGGCTGTAAAAGAGCTGCTGACCATCTACCAGAACGCTAAATGCGTAGTTACCCGCCGCCTGCACTGCGCGCTGCCGTGCCTTGCTATGGAAGTGCCTGTATTCGTTACCAACCGCCACAAGCGCCCCGTATCGGGCAGATTTGACCCATATTACGACTGGATAGCGAATTGCAGCTACAAAGAATTTCTCGCGGGAAAATTCGATTACGATTTCGCTGACCCGCCCGCTAACGACCCCGCATACCTCGAGGTGCGCAACGCTATGATAAAGTCGATAGACGATTTCGTGGCGAAGTACAAGGACGAGGAGGGCGGCCCCGAGCAGTACAAAAAGACCTCGTACACCGCTGAGGAGCTGTATAAATGGCGCTGCGACACCATGCGCGACTGCATGAACCGCTGGTTCGACATAACGGTGGCTGAGGAGAAAGAACTTAAAGAGCTGCGCGCTTTCAAAAAGACTCACGAAAACGAGCACGCTAAGCTCATCCAGTACAAGGCGGAAAGCGAAAGAAGCAAAAAGATACTGGGCTGCCGCAGCGTAAAACTGGCTATAAAGGCGCGAAACGCTTTCATGCCGAAAGACAAAAAGATAAAAGTATAATAGTAAAAAAATAAGATAAACGGCAACAAACAGAACAAAAAAGAAGGGGACATTTCTGATATGAAGTTTGGCGTTATGATGCACAAGCATACGCAGAATATCGGCGACGATATACAGACATTCGCGGCGGCGCGGCTGCTGCCCGAGCTGACATATTTTCTCGACCGCGAGCGCCTTGACAGCTTCGTTACCGATGACGGCGAGCCTGCCGCTGTGGTGATGAGCGCGTGGTATATGTGGCACAAGTGGAACTGGCCGCCCTCAAAATACATCATGCCGCTGTACGTCGGTATGCACTATACTGACAACGAGCTGGCGCAGCAGGACGGCTCGCCTGTAAAAACTGAGTTTCTTACAGGTATCGGCAAAGAGCATTTCGACGCTTACTCGCCGGTAGGCTGCCGCGACACATACACCGAGAGAACTTTCAAAGAGCTGGGCATAGACGCGTATTTCTCGGGCTGCATAACCCTTACGCTGCCGAAAATGCCGATAGTAAAGCCTGAACGTGAGTACGTTTGCTGCGTAGACGTCAGCAAAGCCGCCGCAGAGCACACGCGAAAGCTGCTCGAAGGCACGGGTATAGAGCTGCGCGAGATAACGCATTATAAAGACTACCGCAACAGCGATGCGACATGGGAAGAGCGCGTGAAAAACGTTACCGACCTGCTGACTGTTTATCAGAACGCTAAGTGCGTTGTAACACGCCGCCTGCACTGCGCGCTGCCTTGCCTCGCTATGGGCGTGCCGGTGCTCACGCTGAATAACGAAAAGGCGGGGGCGGATATACGCTTTGAGCCGTATTACGATTGGCTGCACAACTGCTCGCGCGAGGAGTATATATCGGGCGAATACGATTACGATATTACAGACCCGCCCGCGAACTCCGAAAAGCATTTGGAGTGCAGAGAGCGCCTGATAAAGACCGTTACGGACTTTGCCGAAAAGTACAAGGATATCCACGGCACAGCTGAGGAGCTTGCAAAGACGGCTTACACGCAGGAGCAGCTCATAAACTGGCGGCATGACACCATGAAAAACTGCATGGATCGCTGGCTGTACGTCACGCGCGGGCATATACATACCATCGCGAAGCTGGAGAAACGCTCGGCAAAGCTAGACGAAGAGAAGAAAAAGAGCGCCGACCTGAGCAAAAAGCTGGCGGCGGAGAAAAAGCTGACGGAGGAGCAGAGCAGGCGCATAGCCGAGCTGGAAAGCAAACTGGCAGCCGCCGAGAGCGGGCTTGCCGAGAGCGAGAGGCAGAACAAGCGCATGAGGAAAATAATCTCATGCCGCTGCGTAAGGTACTCGGTGGCGGCGCGCAACGCCTTTGTCAAGAAAAACAAGAAAATAAAAATAGACGATATATAAAAATAGTAAAGAGGTAATTTGAAGATGATATACGGAGCAATGCTCGCAGGGGGAAGCGGCACAAGAGTTAAAAGCTCAGACGTGCCGAAGCAGTTTATAGAGATAGGCGGCGCACCTGTGATAATACACACGCTGAACAATATGCTGAAAGTGGAAAGGTTCGACCTTATCTACATCGCCTGCCGCGAGGACTACATCGAATATCTGAAAAAGGCTGCCGCCGAGCACGCGAGCCACCCCGAAAAGGTTCGCATAATAGCGGGCGGAAAAGAGCGCATGGACTCTATACGCTGCGTTACCGACGCGATAGAGCGCGACAACGGTATAGGCGAGGAGGACGTTATAGTTATCCACGACGCCGTAAGGCCTTTCGTTACCGAAAAGATACTTAACGACTCTATCGACTGCGCGGCTAAGTACGGCGCCTGCGTATGCGGTCTGCCCTGCGCGGACACTATACTGCACTCGGTAAAGGGCGACGTGGTAGACGACATACCCGCCCGCAGCGAGCTTTTCTGCGGACAAGCCCCCGACAGCTTCCGCCTGCACCACTTTATCAAAATGCAGGAGAACCTTACTCCAGAGCAGAAGGAGAAGATAACGGGAACTTCGCAGATATGCACCATGAACGGCCAGCCCATATACATCATAGAGGGCGACGCCATAAACTTCAAGATAACTACCGACAGCGACTTGCTTATGGTAAGAACGCTGATGGGTGAAAAAGCATAAAGGCAATGCCTGCACGATAGTTGTGTGCTGCTGCCTAAAATTATACAAAAGTTCAGTTTTTAGAAAGGAAATCTGAAATGAAAAGTCTTATCGATATTCCTGAAAAGATGAAAGCTCTCGTGCTTCACGGCGTGGGAGATCTGCGGTACGAGGAGATAGACGTGCCCGAGCTGAAAGAGGGCACTGTGCTGCTGAAAATAAAAGCCTGCGGCATATGCTCAAGCGATATACCCAGAATATTTGTAAACGGCACATACCATTTCCCGACAGTGCCGGGCCACGAATTTTCGGGACAGATAGTAGCCGTGGGCGACGGAGCAGACGAAGCCCTGCTCGGCAGAAGAAGCTGCGTATTCCCGATGCTGCCCTGCCGCACCTGCAAAGCCTGCGGTATGGAGGAGTGGGCGCAGTGCTCGGGATACAGCTATTTCGGCTCGCGTCAGGACGGCGCATTTGCCGAATATCTCGTAGTGCCAACATGGAACTTAGTGCCTTTTGCAGACACGCTTTCTTACGAGGAAGCCGCGCTCTGCGAACCTGCCGCGGTATCGCTGCACGCAGTGAACATTTCGCAGGCGGCTGAGGGCATGAACGCGGTGGTAGTCGGCACGGGCACTATCGCATTCCTCATCGGCTCTTTCGTAAAGGCAAAGGTCGGCGAGGGCAAGGTGATAATCTGCGGCAGAAGCCAAAACAAGCTGGACTACGCGCGCGACCTGGGCTTTGAAACTATCAATACATCTGAGGAAGCCATCGCCGAAGGCGTAAAGCGCATAACGGGCAGCGAGGGCGCAGACGTAGTTTTCGAGGCGGTAGGCTCTAACGCGGCTATCGAGAACGCTATAAAGGCGGCGGGCGCGCTGAGCAGAGTAGTGCTGATAGGCAACCCGACCGAAGACCTGCATATAGAAAAAAACGCCTACTGGTCTATACTGCGCAAGCAGCTTACGGTATGCGGCTCTTGGAACTCTAACTACAACAGCCGCGTAAACGACTGGGCGCAGGCTCTCGAAATATTCGAGAGCGGAAAGCTGAACCTCAAGGGGCTTATCACCCACACGTTCGATATGGCTGATAAGGACAAGGCTTTCGACACGGTAAGAGATCCTAAGCAGTTCACGCTGAAAGTAATGTTCACTATGGACTGACTGATAAACTGATAAACTGATAAATTTGCTGAAAAAGGAAAAGAAAAAGGAAGAGTAAAAAGTAATATCATGGAAAGCTTCAATTTTTATAAAGTTACAGAGATAGAAGAAATTGAGGACAGAAGAAGAGCGATAGAGAAACAAACGAAGAAAAACACGGCATTCGCGGTGCTCGACAAGATAGAGTTCAAGCGCGTGATAATGAACATCGGCGGCAGGCTGGTAAACGCCGACCCCGCCAAGCAGTACGGCGCACGGTTCGTCACCGCCGATAGAAAGAAGATGTTTTACCCCGCGCATTTCGACATTGATGGCGACAGGTTCACACTTTCGATGAACATAATGTGCTCTAATGGCGAAGCGCCGATAGCCACGGGCGAGTATTTCCTCGTGATATTCGAGAAGTACAAAGACCACCGCAAGGAGATGGGCTACAAGCCTACTAAGACGAGCGAAACGGTAAAGCGCAGCGGCGTGGTGTACAAAATGACCTACGATGAAAAGGGCAATACCACCGCGAAAAAAGCGCTCACCCGCGAGCTTTCCTGCTACATCGACCCCGAGCTGGGCGGTATGTGCACGGATACTGAGGCAAACCCCTGGAATTTCAAGCTGCGGCGCGGCGCGAACAACCTTTTCTACGCCGAATCGCGCATAGATATGGACACCGCCGAGTATTACCTGATGGTAGAGTACAAAGAGCCTGCGAAGCCGCTCGGATTTATCGGCAGGCAGAAAAAGTACTGGGGCGGCAAGGTCAGCAATATGAAAAAAGACCTGAACGCGCTGAACCTTTGGGGATTTACACACCTCTTCAAATTTTTCTGCAAGACGGCTAAGCGAAACGGCGATATCATCCTCTTCGCTTCCGGCTCGCGCGCGGAGATAGGCGGCAATGAGGAATTTATCTACAAGAGAATGCTCGAGAGGGGCTTGGATAAAAAATACAAGTTCCGCTTCGACTTCAAAGCCAGCATAAATCAGTCCCGCCCCGCCTGGAAGATGGTGCGCTTCGCCTACTACCTCGCTACTTCGGATATTATCTTGATAGACGATTACTACCCCGAGATATACAAGGTGGATTACCCTAAGACCACAAAGATACTTCAAGTATGGCACGCCTGCGGAGCTTTCAAATCGCTGGGATTTGAGCGACTGGGCAAGCCGGGCGCGCCGCCGTTCAATACGCGCGTGCATAAGTGCTATACGCACGTTCCCGTAAGCTCGTACCATTCGGCAAAGCACCACGCTGAGGGCTTCGCGATAGACGAGAGCAAGTTTTACCCCGTGGGCATACCCCGCACGGATATTTTCTTCGACGAGGAGTATAAAAAGACTACGCGCGAGAAGATGCTGAACGAGTTCCCGCAGTGCAAGACGGCGAGCACGGTATATCTGTATGCGCCTACCTTCCGCGGCACTAACGCCACCGACGCTTATTTCCCGTTCGATAAATTCGACCTCGAGCGCTGGGGAGAGTTCCTCGAGCAGACCGGCTCGGTGCTGATAATAAAGCTGCACCCCTTCGTAAGCAAGCGCGTGGAGATACCCGCGAAGTACAAAGACCGCATACTCGACGCTACCGATTACCGCGAGGTAAACGATATACTCTTTATCATCGACGTGCTGATAACCGACTATTCTTCGATAATCTACGAAACATCGCTGCTGAGAAAGCCTATGCTTTTCTTCGCTTTCGACCGCAGATATTACGAGCTTACCCGCGATTTTTACGAGCCGTATGACCAACTCGTGCCGGGCAAGATAGTTTCCGACTTCGACGAGCTGCTCGAAGCTATGAAGAATAAAGATTACGACTTCCACAAGATGGACGCATTTATTGCAAAGAATTTCACATATACCGACGGAAAAGCTACTGACAGAGTTATCGACAGACTGATAATGGGTCTGCCCGATACTGAAAGCAAGGCTAAGTAAGAAAGGATAAAAATATGCAGAATAACGATAAGGGCATCATTTCGGTATCAATGATGTGCGTAAGGCTAGACCTTACTATGGATTACCTCGAAGCTTTCAAGCGCAGCGGCGTTGATATGCTGCATATCGACGTTATGGACGGTACTTTCGTGCCGAATATCACCATTGGCGTAGACTATGTAAAGCAGCTTAGAGAGATAAGCTCCTGCCCGTTCGACTTCCACTTCATGGTGGAAGAGCCTGAGGAGAAGATGAAGTGGTTCGATATTCGCGAGGGCGACTGGGTATCGGTACACTGGGAGTCTACAAAGCATATCGACAAGTGTATGCAGTATATAAAGAGCCGCGGCGCAAAGGCTTGCGTAGCGCTAAACCCCGGCACGCCTATCTTCATGATAGAGGAGATATACGATTACCTCGACGGCGTACTGCTGCTCAGCGTAAACCCAGGCTTTGCGGGTCAGAAGATAATCCCCTCCGTTATCGAAAAGGTGAAGAAGATGAAAGCCCACCTCAAAGAGATAGGCAGAGAGGATATAACGATAATAGCCGACGGCAATATGTCGAACGAAAACTCTAAGCTGATGTACGACGCAGGCGCGCGCATATTCGTAGCGGGCACTTCGAGCATAGTAAAGAACACGATAGAGGGCGTAGACGACCGCATAGCCGCCATGAGAAAGAGCATTGGCTACTAATTATACGCATTTGCATTTACAGCCGTTCCGCAAAAAGCGCGGGGCGGCTTTTTTGCGCTGTTTTGTCATATCCCGCCGCAGATGAATAGTATAGAGCATAGGGCAGGGCGGGGGTGATATGGATGGAGATACTGCTTGCGGCGGCGTGCGCGGGGCTTGTGAACGGTCTGCGCTTTTTCAAGGTGATATGCAGGAGAGTGTGACGGGCAAGTCTGCACACCCCTAAGCACAATTTTCTTATTTTGCACTCATGTACGAAACCCCTGTATTTACTGGTACTTTTCAAGTTTGCACGGCTTGGTTTCGTGCAAAGATGCAGCCAAAAACTTCCTCCATCTTTGCACGGCTGTGTATCGTGCAAAGATGTAAACACCCAGCAAAATCAAGGGTTTGCGCCATGAGTGCAAAATAACTTTATTGACTGTGCCCCATCTGCACTGATGGGAGCGCAAAAAAGCTCTTCTCAGCGTTTGCCGAAAAGAGCTTTGTGTACTTATTTTATTTTGCGTATCAGCTTTCGCTTTCTTCCGACTCGTGCTCTTTCTTGAGCTTTTCGTACTTCTCGGTGTGGTGTTTCAGCTTGCGTTCGGCGTAGCCCTCTTTTATCTGAGCCTTGCCGCGCTCTATCGCAAGAGCGTTGTCGGGAATGTCTTTGGTAATGGTAGAGCCTGCCGCGGTGTACGCGCCCTTGCCGACCCTTACGGGAGCGACGAGGTTGGTGTTGCAGCCGATGAATGCGTTGTCCTCTATTACGGTGCGGAATTTCTTATCGCCGTTGTAATTTACGGTGACCACGCCGCAGCCGAAGTTTACGTTAGCGCCAACGTCCGAGTCGCCGATGTAGGTCAGGTGCGCTACCGCCGTGTATTCGCCTATAGTGGAGTTCTTTATCTCTACAAAATCGCCTATCTTCACGCCGCGCTTGATGTGGCTGTTGGGGCGAAGCTGTACAAAAGGTCCTATCTTCACGTCGTCCTCTATCACCGACTCGTAAGCCTGCACGTTATTGAGGTTCACGTTGCTGCCGACTTTGGTGTTCTCTATTATGCAGTTGCAGCCTATAACGCAGTTTTCGCCTATCTCGGTATTTCCGCGCAGTATTACGCCCGAGTGGATTATAGTGCCCTGCCCGATGGTGACGTTGTTGCCTACCGATACGCCGTCGGTGCAGCAGAACTCTATGCCGTTATCCAGATGTTTGCCGATTATCTCAGCGCGCGCGGCGTTGTTCAGCTCCAGCAGAGCGCGGCGGTCGTTCGCGCCAAGCACCACGTTCGGGTTGTGCGACATATACGCGTCGGCAGTCCTGCCCTTTGCTATCAGCAGCTCTATGCAGTCGGTGAGGTAATACTCGCCCTGCGCGTTGTCGTTGCCTATCTCGCCCAGTACTTCGAGCAGCTCGGCGGTCTTGAACCAGTAGCAGCCCGAGTTTACTTCGGTTATGGCTAGCTGGTAAGGCTCGCAGTCCTTATGCTCTACTATGCCCGCAATGCCCGTATCGGTGCGGATAACTCTTCCGTAGCCGGTAGGGTTCTCTATGCGCGCGGTGACTACCGTAACTGCGCTGTCGTTCTCGATGTGCTGCGCCAAAGCGCTGTTTATAGTTTCGGCGTCGATGAAAGGCGCGTCGCCGTTCAGCACCAGTATATTGCCGTCCATGTACTGCTTTAAGAAGTCCTCAGCCTGCATTACCGCGTGGCCGGTGCCCAGCTGCTCAGCCTGCAGTACCGTAACTATCTCAGAGCGCGAGCTGCGTGCGGATATGTACTCGTCAAGCATTTCGCCGCGATAGCCCTTTACTACGCATACGTTTGCTATCTCAGCGTTTTCGCAGGCGGTTATCACCCATTCGAGCATAGGCTCGCCCAGCACGCTGCAAAGCACCTTCGGCTTATCTGATTTCATTCTTTTGCCCTGTCCTCCCGCGAGGATCACTGCTGCATTTACCATAATATATATCTCCTTGGATAGAATTATTTGCTTACCTTATATTATAGTACAAAAACGTTTTCAAGTCAAGGATAATTTGTTTATCAAAAAAATCCGCAAAGTTTGTTAAAAATATATTGACATAGAAAAAATGTTATGTTATAATCATAATAGTGAAGTACTCGATATATGAAAAAACATTTACATTTGAAAGGAACTGATATTATGTTTTGTAAATCTTGCGGAGCAAATAACCGCGACGGCGTAAAATTCTGCTCGCAGTGCGGCGCTCCCCTTGACGACCCTCAGCAGGGCGGCGGTATGAATATGAACCAGAATATGAACGGCGGCATGAATCCTCCCCCTTACGGTGCACCCCAGCAGTTCGGCTTCGGCGGAAACTCCTTTGCGGGCACTTTTAAGGAGAGAAATATAGCGCTTTGCATATTGTTCTCCATCATCACCTTCGGTATCTACACCCTGTACTGGTTCTTCACTCTTACTGAGGATACCAATAGGATTTCCAACGACCCCGCGCCTACTTCGGGCGGTATGGCTCTGCTTTACTCGATAATCACCTGCGGCATCTACGGTCTGTACTGGATGTACAAGCGCGGCGCGATAATCGACGACTATAATATGAGAACGGGCAAGGGCTCTACCAGCAACGCTATCATCTACCTGCTGCTCAGCATTTTCGGCTTCGGCATTGTTTCTTACTGCCTCTGCCAGAATGAGATCAATAAGATCAACAGCGGTTTTTGAACCTTAGAATTTGAATAAAAGATCTGCCGCTCACTTTTTACAGCGAGCGGCTTTTTTATCGACTTTTTACGGAGGTAAGGGCACTTGGCGAAAAATGCTGAGATAAAGCGCGAAAGGCGCGCGCGCTTCGCGAAAAAGCTTGCCGTATGCGCCGCAGTGCTTGGCGGGTATTATATTTTTGTGCGGCTCACAGGGCTTTCGCTGCCCTGCTTTTTTCAGACGGTAACGGGTCTGCGCTGCCCCGGCTGCGGGATAACGCATATGCTGCTGAGCGCCGCGAAGCTCGACTTCGCCGCCGCTTTCGCCTATAATCAGGCGCTCTTCATACTACTGCCGATAATGGGCGCGCTCGCCGTGATAAAGCTCATCTTCGCTCCCGACTGGCTGGAGGCAAACAGCCGTGCGCTGGATCATTTGGTGTTTATAGCTTTGATAGCGCTGATGATTTTCGGCGTGCTGAGGAATATCCCCGCCATAGGGCTGTAATGCTGTAAAAAAAATCGTAATTTAAGCGTTTGGGCAAGATTGTCCTATTGCTTTTTTTGTCGAAACATTGTATAATTATAAGGCAACACCGCACGACTACCGCCTTCGGCTTTGTGCACGCCTTGCTTGCATATTTTCCGTCATATCACCTAAAACCTCTTCGACTAACGCGAGTTAGCCTTCATCGGCTTTAGGCAATCTGACGAAAAATCTGACGGCGCAATTCGTACACAATAGTTGTGCGGTGTTGCCTATAACATTTGTTTACTTGAACCAACAAAAGATGTGACGAAAGATTAGGAGAAGAATAAGATGAATTTGTTTCTGATACTCGCTTTTCTGTTTATGTCGGGAAGCCTTATCGGCTGGTCGATAGAGCTTTTTTACCGCCGATACTTCGACCCCACAAATAAAGAGCGCCGCTGGATAAACCCCGGATTTCTCACCGGCCCGTACCTGCCGCTTTACGGCTTCAGCCTTATGATACTTTTCTTGCTGGCTTCGCTGGAAAAATATGTGCCTATACAAAACGACGTGGGCAGAAAGCTTGTGCTTTTCTTCATAATGGCGGTCTGCATCACCGTGGTGGAGTATTTTACAGGTCTGATATTCATAGTGAAAATGAAGATAAAGCTTTGGGATTACACTGAGAACCGTTTTAATGTAAAAGGTATAATCTGCCCGCTGTATTCTTTTTACTGGATGATACTCAGCGCGGTGTACTATTTCCTGATAAACCCCTATATCCTCGAAGCCCTGAAATGGCTCTCGGAAAACCTCGCGTTCTCATTCGTGGTAGGCTTCTTCTTCGGAATATTCGCGGTAGACCTCGGTATATCGCTGAAAAATCTGATAAACATTCACGATTTCGCTAAGGAAAACGAGATAATAGTTCTCCTCGACGAGCTGAAAAAGGAGATACGCGTATACAAAGAGGATAAGAAAGAAAAAGGCAGGTTTACCCTTATCTTCCGCTCTTCCGACAGCATACAGAACCACCTGAAACGCTACCGCGACCTGCCGCAGTACGTCAAGTACAAGCTAAAAAAAATCCCCCACCGCGAAAGAACTGACAAGAAGTAATTTTTGTAAGAAATGAATTGTTAATAAAGTATAAAAAGTTCAGAATTCGTGAAAATGCCTATTGCAATGCGAGGGGAAGTGTGGTATAATATAAAATGATATATTGACCAATAACCGCGTTTTTGCGATAAGGGAAAGGTGTGAAATTTAGAAATGAGTACACTTGAGATAGTTGCAGGCGTAATTCTTATCCTCGCGAGCATCGTTATTATCCTCGTTGTTCTGGTGCAGGAAAGCAAAGAGCAGGGTCTGACCTCCGCTATCGGCGGCGGCTACAACGAATCCTTCTACGAGGGAAATAAGGGCAGAACGAAAGACGCCAAGCTCTCAAAGTTCACAAAGATAGCCGCTGCGCTTATCTTTATCATCACTATCGCGACAAACATCGCGATCTCATTTACAAAGTGACCCCAAAGCCCTGCGAGCGCAGGGCATATTTTTTGCGTAAAATCGGCGTAAGGCTGATATGATAAGGTATTAAATAAGTATGAAAAAAGGCGCGGCAGGGTGCTGCGCTGATGGTTAGGAAAAGAGGTAAAAAAATGAAGAACGAAAAAAACGAGTATGAAAAGAAAGTGCTGGAGCAGCTCAAAAAATTCGGCGGTTCGGCAAAAAGCTTCGACGATCTGTACCGCCCGCTGAAAAAATATATGCGCAAGGGAGACCTAGACCGCGCTCTCGGCGCGCTTGAAAGACAAAATAAGGTGGTGTATTCCAACCCCGGCTACGCCATAGTTTCAAAGAAAAATCTTATACCCTGCACCGTTTCGCGGCTGAAAAAGACTTTCGGCTTCGTGCGCTCTGACGCCGACGATAAGGAGTATTTCGTGGCGGGCAGATATTTGAACGGCGCTATGCCCGGCGATAAAGTGCTCGTGCAGACCTACGTCGGCAGAAACGACCTAATAGAGGGCAAGGTGGTAGAGATAACCGAGGAGAATTTCTCGCGCTTTACGGGCAATATCGTGAACGAATTCGGCGAGCTGAAACTTGTGCCCGATACCCTCTCGAAGTACGCGATGAAGATAGAGGACGCGGGCGATTTTAAGCTGCGCGAGGGCGACAAGGTGCTGGCTGAGGTCTGCCATAGGGGCAAAAGCCACGCCGACCATAAGTGCCGCATAATCGCAAGCTTCGGCAGCTCGCTGAAAGCTTCGGTCTGCGCGATGAGCGTGCTCGAGCTGAACGGCTTGACGCCGATATTCCCGCCGGAGGTGATCGCGGAGGCTAAGGCAGTGTCCGACCAGCGCAGCGTTTCCGCCGAGCTTCCGCATAGGCTCGACCTGCGCGGTCTGCCTATCTTCACGATAGACGGCGCGGCTACTAAGGATATAGACGACGCTATCTCGGTAGAAAAGACCGAGAGCGGCTACAAGCTGGGCGTGCACATAGCCGACGTTTCGCACTATGTAAAGCCGAAGAGCGAGCTGGATAACGAAGCTTTCAAGCGCGGAACGAGCGTTTATTACGCCAACCGCGTTATACCCATGCTGCCGAAAGAGCTTTCAAACGGCATCTGCTCGCTAAACCCGCAGGAGGACAGACTGGCATTCTCCGCGCTGATGGAGCTTGACCGCGACGCCAATATCGTCAGCTACAAATTCGCCAAGACGGTGATACGCTCGCGCGTGAAAGGCGTTTACAGCGAGATAAACGAGCTGCTCGAGGGCTACAATTCCAAGGCGCTTTGCGAAAAGTACGCCGAGGTGCTGGACGTTATCCCAGTGATGAACGAGCTTGCGCAAAAGCTGCGCGGCAAGAAGATATACCGCGGCGCGCCGCAGATAAGCACCGTGGAAAGCGAGCTGATTATCAACGACGAGGACTACTGCGTTGACGTAAAGCCGCACGAGAGCGGTATCAGTCAGGAGATAATAGAGGACTTTATGCTCTGCGCCAACGAGTGCGCGGCGAAATTCGGCAGCGAAAACGGTCTGCCTTTCGTATACCGCATACACGAAGACCCGCCTGCCGAGCGCGTAGAAACGCTGAAAATGGGTCTTACCGAGCTGAATATACCTTATAATTTCGACGACGGCGTAAACCCCCGCACCCTTTCGCAGATACTCGAGGGCGTTCGCGGAACCGATAAATTCCCCGTGGTGAATAATCTGGTGCTGCGCAGCATGGCTAAGGCGAAATATTCCGCCGAGCCGGTGGGCCACTTCGGACTTGTGCTCGCGGACTACGCGCACTTTACCTCGCCTATCCGCCGCTAACCCGACCTTGCGATACACCGCATAATGAGCGACTTTCTGGCGGGCGGCAGCGACGCTAAGTGCCGCGAGAGATACTCTAAATTCGCATACGCCGCGGCCGACCACGCTACCGAGACCGAGATAATAGCCATGCAGACCGAGCGCGGCTGCGAGGACTGCTACAAGGCCGAGTTTATGAAATCGAAGCTGGGCGAGGTGTACGAGGGCGTTGTGGTATCCTGCGTGCCGCACGGTATGTATGTGCTGCTCGACAACAGCTGCGAGGGTCTTGTGAAGATGGACTCGCTGCCCTGGCAGGATTATTACTACGATGAGAAATTCTCGATAAAGCGCGAGGGCGGCGGCGAGCAGTTTACCGTCGGCAAGCGCATAAAGATAAGAGTTACCGCCGCGGACGTTAGCAGCGGCAACGTAGATTTCGACTACATCGCGCCTGCCGAGAGCAGAAAAGACGCTTAAGGCAACACCGCACAACTACCGCCTAGCGGCTTTGTGCACATCTTGCTTGCGTTTTTGCGAAGCCAAAACAATTTTCCGTCATATCACCCAAAACCTCCTAGCTTAACGCGAGTTAAGCGTCGTCGGCTTTAGGCAATCTGACGAAAAATCTGACGACGCAATCTGCACACAATAGTTGTGCGGTATTGCCTTAAAACCCCTAAAATCGCTGACATTTGCGGGAGTGTTCCGAAGCTTTTCGGGCTGCTCCCGCTATTTTATGAAAACCGGGTATAAATTTTTAAAAAGCATTGACAAGGGATTAAATTTTTGTTATAATATATCATGTATATTTAGATTTTCACGGCGGTTTGATAATGCTCAAACGAAAACGCCGGGGAAATATCTGCTTAAAGTAAATACTGAGCGGCCGCACGCGGAAAACTCTCGGCGCGCGCCGCCTTGACTAAAAAGGTGGAATTATAAAAATGGGACTTATGAACGCGCTGTTTGGAAACTATTCCAAAAAAGAGCTGAAAAGAATTGAGCCTATAAAGCAGAAGGTGCTCGATCTTGAACCGAAATACGAAAAGATGAGCGACCACGAGCTTAAAGAGCAGACGCAGATAATGAAAGACAAGCTCTCAGACGGACTGAGCAGCATGGACGAGATACTGCCCGACGCGCTCGCAGTTTGCCGCGAGGGCGCATGGCGTGTACTGGGCAAAAAGCCTTTCCCCGTGCAGATAATCGGCGCTATAGTACTGCATCAGGGCCGTATTGCCGAAATGAAGACCGGTGAAGGTAAGACCCTCGTAGCTTGCCTAGCCGCCTACGCAAACGCGCTGGCGGGCAAGGGCGTGCACGTCGTTACCGTAAACGACTACTTGGCTAAATTCCAGTCGGAGGAGATGGGTAAGGTATTCCGCTTCCTCGGACTCAGCATCGGCTGCGTGCTTCAGGGCATGGATAAAGAAGCTAAGCGCGCCGCTTACAACGCAGATATTACATACGGAACGAACAACGAGTTCGGTTTCGACTACCTGCGCGACAACATGGTTATCTACAAGAAAGATAAGGTACAGCGCGAGCACGCCTTCGCCATAGTGGACGAGGTGGACTCTATACTGATAGACGAAGCGCGTACACCGCTTATCATTTCGGGTCAGGGCGACGAATCTACCGAGCTTTACCAGCTTGCAGACCGCTTTGCTAAAACGCTGAAGCCCGTTACCGTAGTAGAGATGGACGATAAGGCTGATAACGACCTGCTCGACGGCGACTACATCATCGACGAAAAGGCGCGCACCGCTACTCTTACCAAGAGCGGCGTAAAGAAAGCGGAAAAGGCTTTCAACGTAATAAACCTTATGGACGCCGACAACATGACTCTTCTGCACCACATCAATCAGGCTATAAAGGCTAACGGCACTATGCGCCGCGATACCGATTACGTTGTAAAAGACGGCGAAGTACTTATAGTTGACGAATTTACAGGACGTATAATGGTCGGCAGACGCTTTAACGACGGTCTGCATCAGGCTATCGAAGCTAAGGAAGGCGTAAAGGTAGCGCGCGAGTCAAAGACCATCGCGACCATTACTTTCCAGAATTACTTCCGCCTTTACTCAAAGCTTTCGGGCATGACGGGTACTGCGCTGACGGAAGAGGACGAATTTAGAGAGATCTACAAGCTCGACGTTATAGAGATACCTACCAACAAGCCCGTAGTCCGCAAAGACCACCCGGACGTTATCTTCAAGACTGAAAAGGGCAAGTACGAAGCCGTTATCGACCAGATAATCGAATGCAACAAAAAAGGTCAGCCGGTACTGGTAGGTACGGTATCGGTAGAAAAGTCAGAGTACCTCTCGCGCCTGCTGAAAAACAAGGGCGTAAAGCACCAGGTGCTCAACGCGAAATATCATGAAAAGGAAGCTAAGATAGTAGCGCAGGCGGGTAAGTACGGCGCAGTTACCATAGCCACCAACATGGCGGGCCGTGGTACTGATATACTGCTCGGCGGCAACGCTGAGTACCTCGCTACCGAAGAGCTGAGAAAGCTCGATTACCCCGAGGAGATAATAGTAGAAGCTACCGGCTTCTCCGAAACTGAGGACGAGCAGATACTCGAAGCCCGCGGCAAGTACAGAGATTTCAGAAAGAAGTACGACGCCGAGGTGAAGGAAAAGGCAGAAAAGGTTCGCGAAGCAGGCGGACTTTACATAATAGGTACTGAAAGACACGAATCAAGACGTATAGACAACCAGCTTCGCGGACGTGCGGGACGTCAGGGCGACCCCGGCGAGAGCAAATTCTTCCTCTCACTGCAGGACGACCTTATGCGCCTCTTCGGCGGCGACAAGGTAACGGGCATGATGGATTCGCTCAAGGTAGATGAGAATATGCCTATACAGTCGAGAATGCTTACGAACATAATCGAGTCCTCGCAGAAGAAGATAGAGGGCAGAAACTTCAACATTCGTAAGAACGTACTGAATTACGACGACGTTATGAACACTCAGCGCGAGATCATCTACGGTCAGCGCCAGCAGGTGCTCAACGAGGAGGATATTCACGAAAATATCATCAATATGATAAACCAGTTCATGGAAGACTGCGTGAATATGTACCTGCTCGATGACGAGATACACGACGACTGGAATTTACCGGGTCTGCGCGACCACCTCATGGGTCTGGTAACGGTAGAAACAGATTTCAATTACACGCCCGAAGAGCTGGAGCGCATATCCAAGAAGGACATCGTAAAGCAGCTTCAGGACAGAGCTATGAAGATATATCAGAAGCGCGAGCAAGACCTCGGCGAAGAGCTGCTGCGCGAGATAGAGCGCGTAGTACTGCTGAAGGTGGTAGACCAGAAGTGGATGGCGCATATCGACGATATGGAACAGCTCAAGCGCGGTATCAGCCTGCGCTCTTACGGTCAGAGGAACCCCGTAGTAGAGTACCGTATGGAGGGCTTCGAGATGTTCGACGCTATGGTAGACTCTATCCGCGAGGACACTGTAAGAATGCTCTTTACCATACAGGTGCGCCGTCAGGCAGCGCCGAAGCGCGAGCAGGTGTTCAAAGCTGGCGGCACGAACAAGGGCTTTACCGCAAGAAAGACAGGCAAAAAGGTCGGCCCGAACGACCCCTGCCCCTGCGGAAGCGGCAAGAAGTACAAGAAATGCTGTGGAGCACCTAACGCGGGAGCTAACTCCGCCGAATAAATCTACTCTTCACGTCGATGGCTGAAAAAAAGCCGTCGGCGTTTTGAGGTTGAAAGGACGAAAATAAATTTATGAAAAATGCTTTTACAGCCTTTACTTCGGCTGATATACTGCTGCCGCGCGACGCTGAGTACGAAAAGTGGGCGGTGATAGCCTGCGACCAGTTCACCTCAGAGCCCGAATACTGGCAGGAAACGGAAAAGTTGACCGAGGGCGCAGTTACCGCGCTAGACCTCATACTGCCCGAGATATACCTCGGCGAGGCGGACGTTGACAAGCGCATCGATAAGATCGCCGCGAATATGTACGGCTACCTCGACAGCGATGTTTTTGAAGAGCATAAAAACGCGCTGATATACGTCGAGCGCATACAGACCGACGGCGTGCTGAGAGCGGGCGTCGTGGGCGCGGCAGACCTCGAAGAATACGACTACTCAAAAGGCTCGGCTTCGCAGATACGCGCGACGGAAGCCACCGTTACCGAGCGTATACCGCCCAGAATAAAAGTTCGCGAGAAAGCGCCGATAGAGCTGCCGCATATCATGATACTCATCGACGACGAGAAAAAAGCGCTCATCGAGCCGCTCGCCGAGCATAAGGACGATATGAAAAAGCTCTATGATTTTGAGCTGATGCAGGGCGGCGGCAGACTGGCAGGCTGGCTGCTGACCGACGCGCTTAGGGACGAGCTGCTGGAAAAATTGGCGAAATTCTCGGAAAAAGAAGCCTTTGAAAAACGCTACGGATTGTCAGATACAGCGCCGCTGACATTCGCGATGGGCGACGGAAACCATTCGCTCGCGACCGCGAAAGCGTATTACGAAAAGCTGAAAGCCGCGAACCCCGATAATGACATGAGCAGCCACCCCGCGAGATATGCACTGGCAGAGATCGTGAACCTGCACTCGCCCGCGCTGGATTTTGAGGCGATACACAGAATAGTCGGCACGGCGGACATTGACCAAATGATGGCAAAAATGACGGACGAGCTGGGGCTGAGCGAAGAGCCTGCGGAGCAGAGCTTTGTAACAGTACGCGGCGGCGAGAAAAAGAAGCTGTATGTGCATAAGCCGACCTCGAAGCTGACGGTAGGCTCGCTGCAAAATTTCCTCGATAAGTACCTTGCGGAAAATGGCGGAGATATAGACTATATCCACGGCACGGAGGTAGTAGAGAAGCTGGCGGCGGACGGCAAGAAGATAGGCTTTGTGCTGCCCGATATGGGTAAGGAGCAGCTTTTCCCGACGGTGATCGCGGATGGCGCGCTGCCGAGAAAGACGTTCTCGATGGGACACGCGAGAGATAAGAGATATTATGTAGAAGCAAGAAAGATAACTGAGGAGAAGTAAACCGCGGCTGATAAAGCAGGATTCTAAACTTAGTAAAAATCGCGGTGTGACAGTAATAGTACGCTCAACAGAACGGCGCGAAGATAAAAAAAGCGCGTGCTCAAGCGGCGCGCCAGCCGCTTGCGGGGTCGAGGGGCAGAGCCCATCGTCGCGCTCCGCAGAGCGCGAAATCCCCATACCGAAGGGAGCTCCGAAAAAGGTGAATTGTATAACAGTCCGGTGGACTGTTATACAAGAGGAAAATCCCTGCGATAGAGGGATTTTCCTTGTTCGTCGCCCAACAAACGCGACCTTCAAGGGCGCACGCCCTTGAACGAACAAACCAAAAGCCCCCAACCCAAAAACCACCGCACCCCCACCCAAAAAGCGATCAAAAAGAAAGATCTCAGGAGTTGATGAAAATGTTCATAGAAGAAGTAAAAAAAGAATTGATCACCCATATAATCCCTTATTGGGAAAAGCTGAAAGACGATGAGTTCGGCGGCTTTTACGGCTACCGCGGCTTTGACCTTGTGCTAGATAAAAAGGCGGATAAGGGCGTTATACTCCACTCGCGTATACTTTGGTTCTTCTCTTCGTGCTACGAAGTGCTGGGCGATAAGAAATGCGCCGTGCTCGCTGACCACGCTTACGAATATGTGAAGAACCACTGCATAGATTACGAGATGGGCGGAGTTTACTGGATGACTACTTACGATGGTAAGATAGCCGACGGTATGAAACATACTTATAATATCGCTTTCGCAGTTTACGCACTGAGCGCTTATTATAACGCAAGCGGAAATATCGAAGCCCTGCACCTCGCCGAAAAACTCTTCGAGGATATTGAAACTAAGACCCCCGATGAGTACGGCTGCGTGGAAGCTTTCACCCGCGAGTGGGAGCCTGCCGATAACGAAGCGCTCTCGGAAAACGGCCTGCACGCTGAAAAGACTATGAATACCGTTCTCCACCTTATCGAGGCTTATACTGAGCTTTACCGCGCTAACCGCTCGGAAGAGGTGGCAGAAAGACTGAAATATCAGCTCGATATAGTTGAAAATAAGATATTCGATCACGATAATAACGCGCTCAAAGTTTTCTTCGATAATAAGTTCGATGTTATCGGAAATATACATTCCTACGGCCACGATATAGAAGCAAGCTGGCTTACCGACCGCGCGGTGGAAATGCTCGGCGATGAGGAACTTACTAAGAAATTCAATGCTCTTGATCTCCGCCTTGCGGAAAATATCTATAACATCGCCCTAGAGGACGGCGCGCTGAATAACGAACGCGAAAATGATAAGATAGATAAAAAGCGCGTTTGGTGGGTGCAGGCGGAAGGCGTCGTAGGCTTTATCAACGCTTATCAGCATAGCGGCGATGAGAAATACCTCAAGGCTGCGGGCACTATCTGGGAATACATCAAGTCGGACATCGTGGATAAGCGCCCCGAGGGCGAGTGGTACTCGGAAGTATCTTTCGACCATAAGCCGCACGACTGGAAAGAAGTTACCGGCCCTTGGAAGTGCCCCTACCATAATGGAAGAATGTGTCTTGAAGTCATCAAGAGAGGAATAGACTTCTGATGTACAAAACCGAAACGCATATGCACACCGCCGAAGGCTCTGCCTGCGCTTCCGCAGCGGGCGCTCAGCAGGCGGAACAGTATAAGGCGCAGGGGTATGATACTATAATAATCACCGACCATTTCTTTAACGGCAATACCGCGGTGGATAGATCGCAGCCGTGGGAGGGCATGGTGGAGCAATTTTGCAGCGGATATGAAAACGCTAAGAAACGCGGCGACGAGATAGGTCTGAATGTGCTTTTCGGGCTGGAATACGCATGGGAGGGTGCAGATCTTCTCGTTTACGGCGTGGATAAAAAGTGGCTGCTGGAAAACCCCGACCTTATGCAGATAAACGTGCGCGAATTTTGCGACAGGGTTCACGCGAACGGCGGGGCTATCGTGCACGCTCACCCGTTTCGCGAGGCGCACTGGTATATTTTCGACTTGAAATTCCTGCCGTGGCACACCGACGGCGTGGAGATCTACAACGGCGGCAACGCTGAAAAGGTCTGGAACGAGCGCGCGAAGTGGTACGCCGAACAGTACGGCTTTACCGCGACGGCGGGCAGCGACTGCCACCATATAGGCGGCGACAGATTTTTCGGAGTGCTCACCGAAGAGCCGATAACCGATATAGCGCAGTACGTTGACGCTGTGAAGAATAAGAAGATAGCGGGACTTTATGTGCCCGAACAGTATAAGTGAATATGACGCAACGAAAGGAATACTAATATGAAAACAAAAAGATTTGTGGCGGGCGTGCTTGCTGCCGCTATGTGCTTCGGCTGCCTTACCGCCTGCGGCGGCAGCGACAATAAAAGCTCTGACAACGGCTCAGCCGCGTCGGCGACCGACTCCGCAGCGGAGAAAAAAGAAGTGAATATGGAGATACGCGACATATCTTCGTGGGATTTGGTTAAGGAAATGAAGATAGGCTGGAACTTGGGCAACACCATGGACGCTACGGGCAAGGGACTTGAAGCTGAAACATCTTGGCAGCCCGCCGTCACTACCGAGGCTATGGCGAAGCTGCTCGCGGATACTGGCTTTAACGTTATGCGCGTTCCCGTATCGTGGGGCACACATATGGACGAAAATTACAACGTAGACCCCGAGTGGATGGCGCGCGTGCATGAGATAGTTGACTACGGCATAAACAACGGACTTTTCGTCATCCTCAACACCCACCACGAGGAATGGTATTTCCCGACCAACGAGAATAAAGATCAGGATATAGAGCAGCTCACGGCGCTTTGGTCGCAGATAGCTGAGGAATTCAAGGGCTACGACGAGCACCTCATCTTTGAGGGACTCAACGAGCCGCGCTGCCGCGAAACGCCGATGGAGTGGACAGGCGGCGACGACGAGAGCCGCGCGGTGGTACAGGAGTACGCTAAGGCTTTCTATGAGACCGTTAGAAACAGCGGCGGCAACAACGCTAAGCGCCACCTAATGCTGACGGGCTACGCGGCTTCATCGGGCAGAAAGTGCCTTGAGAACGTATGGCTGCCTGAGGACGACGATAAGGTGATAGTTTCGGTACACGCATACCTGCCTTACTCCCTCGCGCTCGACACCAAGGGCACGGACAAGTGGGACGCTAATAACACCGGCGAGATAGACACCCTCTTCCTCAACCTCGACGAGCTGTTTTTGCAGAAGCAGATACCCGTTATCATCGGCGAATTCGGCACTGTGAATAAAGACAACCTCGATGACCGTATAGCTTGCGCTGAATATTATGTAGGCAAGGGCGCGGAGTACGGCGTGCCTATGCTTTGGTGGGACAACAACGCGACATTCGGCAACGGCGAGAATTTCGGTCTGATGGACAGAAGCATGATACCCGAATGGAAGTTCCCCGAGCTGGTAGACGCGCTGATAACCTCGGCTGCCAAGTAATAAACGCTCAACGAAAGGAAATTTGAAAATGGGAATATTGGGAAGAATAGCGGCAGGTCTTGCGGTGGCGGCGCTCTGCTTTACGTTCGCGGCCTGCGGCAGCATAGACGACAGCTCTAAGAGCGAGGATAAAACAAAGTCGGCGGCAGAGATCTCTTCCGCTGAGGACTCGAAGACCCAGCTCGGAACGTTCACGATAACGCTTTACCCCGAGTACGCGCCGATAACCTGCGAGAATTTTGAGAAGCTGGTGAATGACGGTTTTTACAACGGGCTGACATTCCACCGCGTGGTAGAGGACTTCATGGCGCAGGGCGGCGACCCGAACGGCAACGGCACGGGCGGCAGCGACAGCAATATCAAGGGCGAATTTTTGCAGAACGGCGTTGACAACAAGCTTTCGCACACCCGCGGAGTAGTATCGATGGCGCGTTCGCAAGACCCCGACAGCGCTTCTTCGCAGTTCTTCATCTGCTATACTGACGACTGCTCGTTCCTCGACGGACAGTATGCGGCTTTCGGCAAGGTGACCGAGGGCATGGAGGTAGTTGATTCGTTCCTCAACGTAGAGCGCGTTACCGGTACGGACGGCGCGATCTCATCGCCTACAACGCCCATCGTCATCAAAGAAGCTAAGATGATAGACGATGACGTCGACGGCAACCCCAGAGCGACATTTGAAATGGTGCTCGGCGACAGCTGATAAAACGACGATATTGCAGACCGCTTTGCCGCAGGGGCGCAGGGCGGTCGGTTTTTTGCATATTTGGAAAAAATGCAGCTTTTATAGGATAATATGTTTGCGGTGACGATAGTTTTGCCGCTATACAAAGAATGGGGGAGATATTATGGAACGAATTGTAAGAAATGCGGCAAAGGCATTGATAATTAAAGATGATAAGATGCTGGCGATCAAAATAAGTGATGGAAAAGAAGAATGGTATATCATGCCCGGCGGTGGACAAGATGTCGAGGAACTTCTTCCGGAAGCAGTTTGCAGAGAAGTGGCAGAAGAAATGGGAGTGCGGGTAGATGTGAAGGATCTGGCGTTTGTTATAGAGGGTCTGCATGGAGAAAATTTTCATCGGGTAGACTTGGTGTTTTTATGTGAGTATATCGGAAAACTGGAAAATGCTGCCCTGCAAAGCGATACAGATCAAGTTGGATATGACTGGTTAGATATTACGACATTAAATACAACGCCGTTATATCCTTCAAAATTACGCCGACAAATCATGAATTTGCATGAGGGAAAAGCGTATAAAGTGTACTTAGGAAATGAAGAAATTGGAGATCCGGAAATAACAGACTAAATAATGAAGGGACTTGTTTATGAGAAGAGTGATACCGGCTAATAAAGTAAGTCATGATTATGAGAAAGTATTGAGCGAGTTTGTGTCAGCCTTAAAAAATAGATCGGGCGAGCGTTTGCTAATGGTTTATTTGACCGGAAGCTACGCGAGAGGAGATGCAAATGATAATTCTGATCTGGACGTGTTCTGTATTTTTAGTACAATAGATCAATATGTTTTAGAAACTGTTGGGCATTGTGCAAGAAACACATCTGTCCCTTATGATCTGTTGGAGATAAATACTCAAAGCCTATCCGTAGATGAATATAAGAGAAAAATATTTGAAGATTGGTCGGAATATGCAGTTACAGAACTAAATGGCGTTTTATTGTATGGCGAACAATTGGCAGAAGTCGAAAATATAAAGGAAAAAATACAGCTATCTTATAAGAAAAATCTAGCAAATATTTTAATGAGTGTTCGCCATTATATATGTGTAGATGAACCTAAGGAATTACTGACACACAAAAAAATTTCAGCATATATTTTGAAACCGCTTATGTTTGCATTAAGGCAAGAACGCTTTTGTGCAACAGGAGTTTATCCCTTGTCGATAGAAAGTTTATTAGAGTCCTATCAAGATGATAACAGGATCATGGTCGAATACTTTTTAGATCAGGAAAGATTTGAAACTGATATTTTGTCAGATCATACAGGTGTTCTGATGTTTCTTCATGATAAAATACAAAACTTTCTTGAAAATGATCTATGATTAGAGAGTCGCTCAAACGGCTCAAACACGAAAAAGTTATAGACTTGTTCCCGTAAACGGTAAAACAGCAAAGATATTCAGCCTATCATATACGGCACAATATGTTGATATATAACAGAAAGATTACAATACATATTGCAGCTGTAATAAAATTGTAATCTTATGTAATGCAATTGTTCTTGACGGCGGCGCAAAATGTGTTGTATAATAAAATGGTAGAACAGAGAAAGAAAAGAATGAAATTACTAAGTGAAATACCCTTAGCTCGTTTCATCCTCTCCAAAATTTTTACACAAGTCAGAAGGCAGTCTCTCCGGACTGCCTTTCTTTTTTTGGGGCGTTTTTTTGTACAATTCGCATAAAATTTTATCTGAGGGCAATTTGGACTAAAATATACTTGACAAGCGAAGAAAAATATAGTAAAATTAAATTATGCATTATGTTTTTTATATTATTTCTCTCATCGTGATGAGCGGTGATTTATTTTATAAAATAAAAATGCTTATTGAATCTTTAAAATTTTATATTGAAAAGGAACTTCGGGCAAAACGGTCTGTGTAACGGCATTTATATATTTATAAATTAGTTATGTATGATATGCAGGGATACTGATACTATTATTCACTTCACAATTTAAAGACTGCCCCGCAAGTTCCCGACTTTCAAAGAAGGAGGAAGGCTATACACATGGATAGTAGTACATTGATACCGGTGATACTTGCCGCGCTCATGGCTTTGATCGTCGGCGGCGCGGCTGCCGCTTTCGTTGCGTTCAAGCAGGGCGTAAAGTACCGCCAGAAAACTGCCGAAGCAGCGATAGGCTCAGCCGAAAAAGAAGCTGAGAGGATACGCGAAGAAGCTGAGAAAAACGCTGAGTACCTGAAAAAAGAAGCTCTAGTAGAAGCAAACGACCAGATCCATCAGCAGCGCCAAGAGGCCGAAAAAGAGATCAAGGAACGCAGGAGCGAGGTTTCCCGCCAAGAGCGCAGACTTAACCAGAAGGAAGAAACGCTCGACAGAAAGATGAATTCACTTGAGCGCAAGGAGGATTCGCTTCAGGCAAAGCTCAAAAACGCCGACGAGAAGATAGCCGAGGCTGACAGGATAAAGAACAGCCAGCTGGAAGTTCTCGAAAAGATCTCGCAGTTTACCGTAGATCAGGCTAAGGAGTACCTGCTAAACAGCTTGGAGGATGAGCTTACTCACGAAAAGGCTCTCAGGATCTCCGCTTACGAGTCGCAGATAAAGGACGAGTGCGAGAACCGCGCAAGACAGTACATCTCGCTCGCGATAAGCCGCTGCGCCGCAGATCAGGTCTCTGAAACAGCTGTATCGGTAGTTACCCTGCCGAACGACGATATGAAGGGCAGGATCATCGGCCGCGAGGGAAGAAACATCAAGGCGATAGAAACGCTGACGGGCGTAGACCTTATCATAGACGATACGCCGGAGGCTATCACAATATCCTGCTTCGACCAGGTACGCCGCGAGGTAGCGCGCATAGCGCTTGAAAAGCTCATCGCCGACGGTCGCATACACCCCACCCGCATAGAGGAAATGGTGGACAAGGCACGCCGCGAGGTAGAGCACAGGATAAAGCAGGAGGGCGAACGCGCCGTTCTGGAGACCAACGTACACGGCATAAACCACGAGCTTATCAAGCTGATAGGCAGACTGAGATACAGAACGAGCTACCGCCAGAACGTTCTCGACCACTCGATAGAGGTAGCACATCTGGCAGGAATGATGGCTTCGGAGCTGGGAGTAGACGCAAACCTCGCGAGAAGAGCAGGCCTGCTGCATGACGTCGGCAAGGCGCTCAGCTACGAGATAGAGGGTTCGCACGTTCAGATAGGCGTAGACGTATGTAAGAAATACAAGGAATCGCCCGACGTTATCCACGCGATAGAGGCTCACCACGGCGACGTAGAAACGCGCACCGTAGTAGCGGCGCTGGTACAGGCGGCAGACGCTATATCCGCAGCAAGACCCGGCGCAAGAAGCGAGAATTACGAGAACTACATCAAGCGTCTTGAAAAGCTGGAGGAGATATGCACGTCGTTTGACGGAGTAGAAAAATCTTACGCTATACAGGCGGGCCGCGAAGTACGCATCATGATACAGCCTGAGAAGATCAACGATGAGAAAATGGTTATCGTAGCGAGAGAGATCGCGAAGAAGATTGAAAACGAAATGAATTATCCCGGACAGATAAAGATAAATCTGATCCGCGAGAGCCGCGTCGTTGAATTCGCAAGGTAAAAAAATCAAAAATGGGGCGGACATTTTATAAAAGTGTCCGCTCTTTTTATAGTTATCGGGAGGGACAAAAACATGGCAAAAAAAGGCGCTACATACAGCGCAAAGTCAGACCGCCACGCCGAGCATAAGCACCTTTTCGGCTCGGGCGGAAAATCAGACTTTATTATAAACATGACCGCGCAGGGCGCGCAGAAGCTTTGCGGCGTGTACAGCATAATAGCTATACTTCTCGTCGCGCTTTCTTCGATACCTTACTACATCGCAAAAGCGGTGGAGAGCGGCGACGAATACAATATGCTGAACAGCGCCGACGGACAGACGCTGGCTTTTCTGATAATGACGCTGCTGGTGGCGGCGGGCTTTATCGGTATGCTGGTGTTCATGGTGGCGTGCGTAAAAAAAGAGATAGTTGTGGGAAAAAACAAGGCGCTCTGGCTTTTTGCGGGCGTGCTGATCTCGGCGCTGATCTCCACCCTTGCGGCGGACGATATAGGCACGGCTTTTTTCGGCTACCTCGACAGGGCTGAGGGCTTTATCACCATAATCGGCTACATCGGCTTTTTCGCGGTAGGCATGACGCTTACAAACGCTGTCTACCGCCGCCGCGCGGCTAATACCGTAGTAGTTATCGGCTCGGCGAACGCGCTGATGGGCATTTTGCAGAGCATACCCGCCCTCGCAAAATGGATACCCGGCTACTACAATTATCTTTTCATCGACTACATAAACAACGTTTCAAAGGCGGAGTATTTCAACAGATACGCCGGCTACGACGCTTCATACGCGGCGGACGGCTTTACCTGCTCGCCTTTCGCGCTGGGCGCACTGCTTACCATAGCTTTCGCGCTGGCGCTCAATAACGCCGCTTACGGAAAATTCATCGGCAGAGTGCTCAATACCGCCGCCTGCGCGCTCATGGCGGGCGCGGCGATAGCTACGCAGACATTCCCTGCGATGCTGGGCATAGCGGTAGTACTGCTTACGGCATTTATTCTCGCGATAGTCGGCGCGGTAAAGGAAAAGCAGGCGGATACCGAAAGCGAGGGCGGCAAGAGATTCGGCAAAGCGCCCCTGCTAATGGTGCTGCTCTGCGGCGTGATCTCTGCGGCGATATTCGGCGGCATATTCGCTACCGATAACTTCCGCATGAGGAACGAGCATATAATGTACACCGATTCGTTTGAGCGCTTGGGCATAGCCTACGGCGCACACTCGGCGCACGAGGACGGCATTTACCCGACCCTTTGGTACGAGGGCGCGCTCACTTTCGAGAACAGCCCCGTTATCGGCGTAGGCCCTGACAACTGGGCGACTATGTGGAACAGCGGCGAGGGCATGGAGATAGACCGCACATACAACGAGTACCTCGATACAGCCGTTACGCGCGGCGTGCTGGGGCTGGCTTTCTACGCAGCTGTTATCATCGTAACGCTCATCAAGGCGGCGCGCATCTTCCGCCGCACATTCGGCAAGGCTGACAAGCTGGCGGCGGGACTTTTCACAGCGTTCCTCGCATACGCAGTGCAGGCTTTCTTTAACATCAGCGCACTTTGCTCTACGCCGTTTTTCTACCTCGTTATCGGCATCATCTGGAGCTACGACGCTAAGGGCAGACCGCTGGACGAGATAAAGAAAGGCAGCGAAAAGTGAGCGATTTTATCAGCTTTGAGAACGTAGAGAAAATTTACCGCTCGGGCGAGGTGGAGATAAAGGCGCTGGGCGGCGTGAGCTTCGGCATAAAAAAGGGCGAGATATGCGTGATAGTCGGCGCTTCGGGCGCGGGCAAGACCACCCTGCTGAACATACTCGGCGGCATGGATACGCTGACGAGCGGCAGGGTGGTGATAGACGGCGCGGATATTAGCAGCTTTGGCAGAAAACAGCTTGCTTCATACCGCCGCTTCGACGTAGGCTTCGTGTTCCAGTTTTACAACCTTGTGCCGAATCTCACCGCGCGAGAGAACGTGCAGCTAGCCTCGCAGATATGCCGCGACCACATCGAAAGCGGCGAAGCGCTGAAAAGCGTTGGGCTTGAGGAGCGTATGGATAATTTTCCCGCGCAGCTTTCGGGCGGCGAGCAGCAGAGGGTGGCGATAGCCCGCGCGCTCGCGAAAAAACCTAAGCTGCTGCTGTGCGACGAGCCGACAGGCGCGCTCGACTACGCTACCGGCAAGGCGATACTGAAGCTTTTGCAGGACACCAGCCGCAGCAGCGGCATGACGGTGGTGATAGTGACTCACAACTCCGCGCTCTGCGGCATGGCGGACAGAGTAGTCCGCATGAAAAGCGGCGGGGTAGAGAGCGTAACGCTCAACGAAACCCCCACACCCATCGAGCAGATAGAGTGGTAATTGATAAAAAAATCAAGGCTTCCGCACGGAAAAATGCGGAAGCCTTTTTGTATATGTTAGATTTTTATACGCATATAGACTAGCTCAAAGCAGTGCGAAAAGCACGAAGAAGCTTACCAGATAGCGGCAGCGCGCCTCCCAAAGCATTAGGAACACCGTAAGCCCCATCAGCGTGACTTTCAGTATGAAATCGCCCTGCAAAACGTCGTCGTTCGACTTTAGGCGCGAGAGGTAGGTGCTCACCATCGAGAGCATAAGCGTGAAATGCAGCGCCGTACAGATGACGAGGAAAGCTTTCGAGGTCAGCAGCTTCGAGTCGGTCATGTAGTAGTTTATCATGTATGTGCCCAGCTTCCAAGTGTACGTCAGCTTTTGCATACAGTGGTTGAGCATACCGGAAGCGCCCTGCTCGTGGATCTTTTCGTTCAGCCGCTCGAGGTCGGCGCGCTTTTTCTCGTCCTTGCCCTCAAAACTGCGGGTGTACATGAAATCATCGTAGTTGTAACCGCCCTTGCCGTCGGCGCTCATCATAACCCAATGAATGGTGGGGAAGCTGTACTTGTAAAGCTCGTCTTTGGAAATTTTCAGCACCGAGCAGGCGAGCGATCCGATGAGCGCGCTGACTACTGCAAACACAGCGAGTATCGCGGCGAACGGCGCAAGCTTAGCCTTGATAGCGGAGAGCAGACCCTTAGCGCCCTTTTGCTGAAACATCAGGTCGAGCAGTATCGCGGGGAGGAGTATCACCGCGCTGCCTTTTATCTTGTACGCTATGCCCAGAACCGCGCCGCATGAGATCAGCAGGGCTGCGCTTTTGCCCGAGAGCAGCTTTTCGCCTGCCGCCCGCCGACTGCGCCATTTCAGATAGAGGTACAGCGCGCCCGTCAGCCAAGGCATGCCAAGCGCATCGGTGTAGAAGTACATGACGTATGTCATCAGCGGGGTGAAAAGCAGACCGCGCACCGCGCAGAGCAACGCCTTTGAGGGCTTGTAGATAACTCGCGCGCACATATACATCAGTATGTACGAAGCGTTCAGCCCGATCAGATTGAAAGCCGTAGGCAGGACATTGGTAATGTGCCCCGTCAGCGCGTACTGTATCTTGTAAAGCGCGAGCACTATCAGAAACAGCAGGTGGTTGTTCGGGTAAACGGCGTAGTACTCCTGATGGCGCGAGGGCAGCCCCTCGTAGATGGTGTCCGCACCCATGAGAATGTAGTTTTTCGCCGAGGTGCATATGTAGCTTAGGTCGTTTATCGGCGTGAAGTGCGAGCAGGCGGCGAAAATTATCTGCACCGCCAGCAGCGCCAGCGCCATGATAGCGAATATTCGGTCGCACTTTTTAGCGTCATCGCCAAGCCGCGCTTCAAAAACACTGCCGAGCTTTCGCAGCGCCAAACAGCCCGCGCAGGCGGCCAAGGCTATCAGCAGTATCACACCATACACCGCCGCCTGCGAGCCTATGTAATGTTCTACCAGCAGCCAGTCTGCGAGAAAATACACCGAGAGCGCCATCGCGAGCGCAAAAAAAATGCCAAATCCGTAGTTGACGAATTTGCTGAAGATCTTGTTCATTTTGTCTTTTCCTTACTTTCCATACAATTTATACATCATGCGTCGCTTATTCTACAGATTATAATAAACGCTAATTGTTAATTACGATATGTGATTTTTCTTAATTCTATCTTAAATATGAGCATACCGCTTAAAAATAGGCATAAAAAAACCGCCGTGCCGTCGTGCAGGGAAATAAAACCCGCGTAATAACAGCAGGGCGGGTAAAACGTCCCGTTAGCTCTGTGCTCCCATCATCCGCCTGTTTTGCACGGCTTTCGCGGTGTCAGGCGGGAGGTCTGCAATCGGCTTTCCGGAGAACGAATCCCTATTTCATAAGTGTTGGATTAAATTGAACCCACACAAACGAACACAGCAGTAATTTTATTTGTTAGTATAGTACCCAAAAGACGGGCTGATTATTCATCGTCGTTGAAATCGTACATTTCTTCCAGACGCTCGATAAATACTTTTCCAACTCTTTCGTACTCTTCGTCATCGTCGATGGAGACCATCATTTCCTCATCGCCCTCGTAAACGCTTTTGAGGATAACTACCTCTCCGTCGCTGTTAAGCATATCCTCGGCGTCCTCAGCGTAGGGCGTGAGTGCGAAATATTTCTCGCCCTCAAACTCCATAACATCGAGAAGCTCAAAAGCCTGCTCGTTGCCGTCTTCATCTTCAAGAGTATAAATATCGGGTGTGTAATCGTCTAAACCGTTAAGATCTTTTTCGTCAGCCATAAATAAAAGCCTCCTTAAATAATATATACGCCGCGCAGGCATTTTACTAAAACCTCACGCGCACTGTCGCGCACCGTACAAATCAATTATATCACATACCGCCTGCGATGTCAAGCACATTTTCTAAAGGATATATTAAATAAAAAAATCCGAAGTTTTTTGAAAAAAACTATTGACAACGTACAAAAAGTGTGATATACTATAGTCAGAGAAAAGGAAAAGACCACATAAGATCAGACAAGAGCAGATGCTAAAGAACGGGAAGTATCTTAAAGCGGCAGAGGGTCGGGTCGGTAAACGGTCACAGAACTTTTACTCGAGTGAGCCGAAGGTTTTCGGAGGTATACAGATCTCGCAAGACGGTGCAAAGTTTGAGCAATGCGGGGGCGGTACCGAAAATACTTTAATACGGCGTGAAAGGAGCGAGTCCGATGGACGCATCAGAGATCAAGCAGAGTTCGCCAAGACTCGTTGAGGTCTGGTAAAGAGAAGGCAAGACGCAGACGATAAGAGCTGACAGACCTTTATTTAGCAAGACATATCGAAGACTTATACGAGCTTTTGGCTGAGGACTAATTTACAACTACAACATTGCAGCTAAATGGCTCTGCTTATAAAAATTACAACTGAATATGCGGCGAGTACCGCAAATCTTTAAAAAGGGGTTCTCTAAAATGATTTTATTCAGAGCAGCATCTAATAAAATTTGAAAAGGAGTGCTACCCATGTACTAAGGATCCGAGACTTATGACAGGCTGCCGAGGGCGGCTGAGATAAATTCGTAAAGGACGTGAGCCCAATGAAAGCACGGACGAGGTTTACGAATACTAAATAGTCAGGAGTGTTACCCATGTACTGCTAAGGAAACTTACCGATACAAATTATTCGCGAAGGAAGTGCTTGAGTCATGAAAATGCCAAGATCGATAAGGATAGCGAATAAATTTTAGTCAGGAGCGATCCCGATGCACAAGTGTCAGAAAGGCGGTTTTTCCACCTAACAGTTAAAGACTTTTATCCGCGGCGCAAAGCTTGTACAGCGACCGGCGGGGGCTGAAAATGTCACAGTCCGCGGGCGGCGGTGAGCGAAGCGAAACAGCGTGAATACTTACAGTATAGGATCTTACGAGCCTACGTTCGATGATCGGGCGGGCATAATATAAGGAGTGGTGCGAAATGAAAATTCTCCGCACATTTTACCGAAAGAATATTTGCCAGTGAGGGGTGAGTCCGAAGGAAAATCCAGTTTGACATTACGATTTTAAAGTTGACCGAAGCCCATAGTCCATAAGGCTTACGCGTGCAGGGCGCGCCGATAATGTCACGGCAGTGCCGATAACGCGGCGGGGACGGGGCGCTAAAGGGTCTTGCGAGAGATGTTTTCTCCGAATATACATACATACTGCGAACCTGCTGAGGCGGGGGACTTTAAGAACAGGAGTGGTGCGGAATGAAAATCATGCGCACGGTATTCAGGAAAAATATTCTAAGTTAAGGAGTGAGTCCGAAGGTTACTTTAGCTTGACATTACGATCATAATTCCAATGAAGGGAACGAGTCCAATGAGAACCTAAACTTTTCAATATCAAATGAAAGGTGTAGAGTCCGATGGCTTAACTTATAAAAGCTGATAATAATTTAGTCCGCAGGCTGCGTGGTCTGCGGACTTTTTTGCGTTATATTTATGCTGATCGTTCACCGTGCTCGGCGATGTACTGCGAATATGCCTGTTCTACCAGCTCGCGGGCGTTGGCGACTTTGCGCTCCAAACGCAAACCGTCGGCGTACTCGGCGGCTTTTTCCACGGCGGACTTCGCCTGCGGCAGACGTTCGGTATCCAAATAGCAGGCGGAGAGCGCGAGATAATCCTCGCATAGAATGCTGCCGCGCGCCGACTCTATCGACTGGAAAAACTGCTCCTCAGCGGCGGGCAGCTCGCCCCGCAGATAGCGGTAGCAGCCTAGCGTGTGCTTTACCGAAGCCGCCAGCGAGCGCGACGTTACCGATACCAAATACCCGCGGCCGCTGCGGTAGATCTCGTCCGCAGCGGAAATATCCTCGCAGAGCACGGCGGCGTACAGCCATGTGTTGTAGTACACCTGCCGCTGACGGCGGGTAAGCTCAGAAAACTTTATCCCGCGAAGCTGCTCGAAAGCTTCCTTCAGCCTGCCGCTTTCGGCAAGCGTTTCGCTCATAACCAGCGCGGCAGTTTCGCCGCATTTTTTCTTTTCACACTTTTCGCACCAGCGGCGCAGTTCGGCGAAATAGCGGTCGGAGTAGCCTTCGCGTTCGGCTATCCGCGAAAGCTTCATGGCGGGGTAGCGCGGCTCTTTGCCGATATTCAGCACTGCCAGCACGGCGGCGGTCATGGTCAGCGCGAAGAGCATCGGGTAAAACGAAGCGCTGCCACGCGGCACGAAATCCAGCTTGCCGAAGATGAAGATGGTAAGCTGAGTTGCCAGCGCGGAAAATATCGAAGTGCCGAGAAGTACGGCGCATAATCTTTTCATAAAAACATCACCGACCTTATTATAACACATCGCGCCGCCGATTGCAAGCGTATTGCACAAATACAAAACGCCCTCCGCCGTGAAGCGGAGAGCGCTCTGACAAAGCTTAATATAAAATCAAGCAAAAAGTACGCTTAAGTATCTGTCGCCTGAGTCGGGGAGAAGAGCCACGATGGTCTTGCCCTTGTTTTCGGGACGCTTGCCCAGCTCGGCAGCTGCCCAAAGTGCCGCACCCGAGGATATGCCGAGCATTACGCCCTGCGTGGTAGCGATCTTTCTCGCCGCCTCGTAAGAAGCTTCGTTGGAAACGGGGAGGATCTCGTCGTAAACGCTTGTATCAAGAACGTCGGGCACGAAGCCTGCGCCTATACCCTGTATCTTATGAGGGCCGGGCTTTCCGCCGGAAAGTACGGGGGAAGTCTGCGGCTCTACCGCTACTATCTTAACATTAGGATTTTTCTCCTTGAGGTATTTGCCCACGCCGGTAACCGTACCGCCTGTGCCTACGCCTGCGATGAAAATGTCGACCTTGCCGTCGGTGTCGTCCCAGATCTCGGGGCCGGTGGTCTCGTAGTGCGCCTGCGCGTTAGAGGGGTTCTCGAACTGCGAGAGGATAATGCTTCCCTCAATCTCGTTTACCATAGCCTTAGCCTTTGCTACCGCGCCCGACATACCGCTCTTGCCGTCGGTAAGAACGATATCTGCGCCGTAAGCGCTTATCATATCGCGGCGCTCTTTGGTCATGGTCTCAGGCATTACGATGATGACTTTGTATCCGCGTGCAGCGCCTACGGAAGCAATGCCTATACCTGTGTTGCCGGAGGTAGGCTCTATAATAGTTCCGCCTGGCTTTAATCTGCCGGCTTTTTCAGCGTCGTTTATCATATACAGCGCTGCTCTGTCCTTTACCGAGCCTGTGGGGTTGAGGTACTCCAGCTTGCCGAGAATGGTAGCGGGCACATCGTAGGCCTTTGCAAAATTGTCAAGCTCCAGCAGGGGAGTTTTGCCTATAAGTTTGTCTGCACTTTTTACTATATTTGCCATGATGGATACATCTCCGTTTCAGTATGTCAATTTGTCGATTTATTATCAAACGTTCTTTACTGCGTCAAAGCCGTGCTGCAGGTCGGCGATGATGTCGTCGATGTGCTCGGTGCCTATCGAAAGGCGAATGGTGTTCGGCTTGATGCCTGCGTCGAGCAGCTCCTGCTCGTTCATCTGCGAGTGTGTGGTGGAAGCGGGGTGGATAACGAGCGACTTAACGTCGGCAACGTTAGCCAGCAGCGAGAACAGCTCGAGAGATTCGGTGAATTTCTTAGCCTTCTCAGCGTCGCCCTTGATCTCGAATGTGAAGATGGAAGCGCCACCCTTGGGAAAGTACTTATCGTAAAGCTCCTTCTCTCTGCCGGTAGCGAGCGAGGGGTGGTTTACCTTTTCTACGTCGGGGTGATTTTTGAGGAAGTCTACTACCTTGAGGGCGTTCTCAACGTGGCGCTCTACTCTCAGCGAAAGGGTTTCCAGACCCTGGAGCAGCAGGAATGAGTTGAAAGGCGAGATGGTAGCGCCCAGATCTCTCATCAGCGTGGTGCGGATCTTGAGGACGTAAGCGATGTTGCCCGCAGCCTCGGTGAATACTACGCCGTGGTAAGAGGGGTTAGGCTTGCTGAGTCCGGGGAACTTATCGTTCTGCGCCCAGTCGAACTTGCCTGCGTCTACGATAACGCCGCCCATTACAGTGCCGTGGCCGCCGATGAACTTGGTAGCCGAGTGTACTACTACGTCTGCGCCGTGCTCGATAGGTCTGAGCAGGTAAGGAGTAGCGAAGGTGCTGTCAACTATCAGCGGGATACCGTGGCGGTGTGCGATCTCGGAAATAGCCTCGAGGTCGATAACGTCGGAATTGGGGTTGCCGAGAGTTTCAGCGTAGATGAGCTTGGTGTTGTCCTTTATAGCAGCCTCGATCTCTTCGAGATTGTGGGGGTTTACAAAAGTTGTTTCGATTCCCTGATCTGCAAGGGTGTTTGCGAAGAGGTTGTAAGTACCGCCGTAGAGGTTCGAGGAGGAAACGATGTGGTCGCCTGCCAGCGCGATGTTCTGTACAGCGTAGGCGATAGCGGCCGAACCGGTAGCGGTAGCCAGAGCAGCAGCGCCGCCCTCGAGAGCAGCTATTCTCTGCTCAAACACATCAGAAGTGGGGTTCATCAGACGGGTGTAGATGTTGCCGCCCTCAGAAAGTGCGAATCTGCCCGCCGCCTGCGCGGAGTCCTTAAATACATAAGAGGTGGTAGCGTATATCGGCACCGCTCTTGCGTCAGTGGTGGGGTCGGGATTTTCCTGTCCTACGTGAAGCTGAAGTGTTTCAAATTTATAATTGCTCATGATGATCTTCCTTTCGTTTTTCGGGGTGCTGCCCCGGCTTTGTCAAATGGGTCGGTTTTGCGTGTGAGTTTCGTACTTTTTGCTGTAAGTAAAGTTCTTACATTACTTCTCGATGAACTTCATACATCGCCGCATTCGCTCTGATGAAGTATATCTTGAAATGAAAGTCATAATTCATCTCCGCCTTTCTGTAACGGTGTTTGTTTTCTTTCGATGATACTAGTATATCACGTCATTCCTACTTTGTCAATAGGTTTTGGGGGATATTTTATTTTTCAGACATTTGCACAAATAAACGCGCGATTCCGGCAATGACAATTGTGCAATATGCGGTCACATCAATTAGCGAGGACTAACCGCTTTCGAGAAAAGTGCAGGATTTACTTGACGATAATTCATCGTATTCGCATAAAAGATAAAAAAATTAGTGAAAAATATTAAAATTATATGTAACCTCTTGAAAAATTTATCGTTTTGTTATATAATAGACTTAACAGCGATGAATTTGCCGAGGCGGGATAAGTCATTTTCGCTATGCGGCGGCTTTCACCGCGTACATACTCATTAAATATTATGAAAGAAGGATTTGTATGTTAGATCTTAAAATCGAACGTACCACAGCGCCTAAGGAAAAACCTACCGATGAGACCAAGCTCGGTTTCGGCCACATCTTCACCGACCATATGTTTGTAATGAATTACGATACAGGCATGGGCTGGCACGATGCAAGAATAGTACCTTTCGGTAACATTACCCTTTCGCCTGCCGCTATGTGCCTGCACTACGGTCAGGAGATCTTCGAGGGACTCAAGGCATACCGCACCGCTGAAGGCTCGGTACAGCTTTTCCGTCCGCAGGAGAATTTCAAGAGAATGAACGTTTCTGCTGAGAGAATGGTAATACCTCAGATCGACGAAGAATTCATGCTCCACGCTCTTAAAGAGCTTATCAAGCTGGAGCAGGACTGGGTGCCTCATACCGACGGCGCTTCGCTCTATATCCGTCCTTTCATTTTTGCTACCGACCCGTATGTCGGCGTAAGACCTGCTGACCACTACCTCTTTATGATAATCCTCTCGCCCTCCGGCGCTTACTACTCTACCGGTCTTAACCCCGTTAAGATCTACGTTGAGCAGAAGTATGTAAGAGCGGTAAGAGGCGGTACGGGCTTTGCTAAGACCGCTGCGAACTACGCTATCTCGCTCAAGGGTCAGGACGAGGCACACGCTCAGGATTACGAGCAGGTGCTCTGGCTCGACGGCGTAGAGCAGAAGTACATTGAGGAAGTCGGCTCTATGAACATATTCTTCGTTATCGACGGCGAAGTTATCACCCCGAAGCTCACCGGCTCGGTACTGCCCGGCATAACGAGAAAATCGGCTCTCGAGATCTGCAAGAAGCGCGGATATAAGGTAAGCGAGAGAAGAATAACCATTCAGGAAGTTGCTGACGCTTACGACGCAGGCAAGCTGGACGAAGTATTCGGCACAGGTACGGCCGCCGTTATCTCGCCTGTCGGCCACCTCAAGTGGGGCGAAAAGATCATGACCATCAACGACAACAAGATAGGACCTATCTCGCAGATGCTTTACGATACCATGACCGGTATCCAGTGGGGCAAGATCGAGGACGAGTTCGGCTGGGTCGTTAAGATCTGATAAATTTAGACAATAATTAAGGGACGGTTTTTGCGCCGTCCCTTTTTTTATGCGTATTATGCGTAGTAGTCGAGTTTTCTGCCGTCGGAATTGCGGGGGTAAAAGGTTATCTTGCCGTCGTCGTACACCGCAAAGAAAATATCGGTGGGTGAGTTGTAGCCCTGCGCGTGCATTTCGTCAGTAAGGCGCTTTATCTTAAATCCTGCCTCCTGCATATTTTTCTCCATCATAACGCCGTCCATGATGAGGTTGAGCGGAGCAGGCTTTTCCTGCGGCTGCTGGCCGAGGTCTTTCAGATTTACAGGGCGCGAGCTTTCGGTCTGGCGGAAAGACACCCTGCCGTTGCTCTCCATGACGGCTGTGGCAATATCCTCCACCGAGAAAAAGCCTGCGCAGCGGGCGGCTACTAATAGGTCGTCGAGGTCTAGGCGGGCTTTCTTGACGTTTTCGCGGTAGATAGTGCCGTTTTCGATGAGCACCAGCGGCTCGCCCGAGAAAAATTTTCGCGCCGACATTGAGTTCATAGTCGCGAGGGATATGAAAAAGCCGGTAACGCCGTATATCGCCATAGCGATAACGCTCATCCATATCATCTCCCAGCTTTCGGAAAGCGCCATTTCGGCGGCGATAGAGCCGATGGTGATGCCGTTGATGTAATCGAACATATTGAGCTGCGAGATCTGCTTGTTGCCCATAAGCTTTGTGAGCAGGAACATCACGATCATCGAAGCGGCGGCGGCGCACACGGTTTTTATGATAAGCATTTGCGATCCCTCCGTTTGAATTGATATAGGCTTATCATTGGCAGTCGCGCGGAAATTTATGCAAAGAAAAAACGGACGGAGTATTTTTGCGGTACTCCGTCTGTATGTTTAATGCTGAAATTATTTCCCCTTATACACCCTAACGCTTATCGGCGGGCAATTGGGGCGGTTGACAAATCTGCTCACCAGCGCGGTGTATTCGTTGACGGGCAGGCGTTCGAGATACTCCAGTATCGCGTCGCGCTCCTCTGTGCCCGTATCTCTGCCGTAGTATATCGAAAGGCTCATAACGCCGTCTGGCTTTAGCAGGCGCAGACCTTTTTCGATTGCCTCTATGCTCGTGTTGCGCTTGGTGTTTATAGTGTGGTCGCCGCCCGGCAGCCAGCCGAAATTGAAAACAATAGCCGCTACCGTGCCCTCCTCGGCGTATTCGTCGATGCGGTGGTGGCTCTCCAGATGCACCTCGCCGTTGGCAAATCCGCGCTTTTCAAGCAGCTCGCGAGTGCTCTCCACCGCGGCGGGCTGTATGTCGAAAGCTATTACCTTGCCCGTTTCGCCGACAAGCCCGCAGAGAAAAGCCGTGTCGTTGCCGCGGCCCGCCGTGCAGTCTATGCAGATGTCGCCCGCCTTTACGTTCTCAGCAAGAAAAGCGTGCGCAAGCTGCACCGCGCCGAACTGGCTCGCCATTATTCCTCACCGGCCTTGCCGGTATCTTCCGCCGCGCTCTCAGCTTCGGAAGTATCCGCGTTCATATCGCTGTATTCCGAAAGGTCAGGCAGGTTTATGTTCTCGTCCGCGCACTCGGCGAGCATATCTATCGTGTAGAATGTCGAAGCCATGCCGTCGGGGGTGATGACGTAATTCATCAGCGCGCCGGTGTCCTTATTAAAGGTGTAGCGGATAGTGCCCGAAGCCTGAGTGAAGTCCTTGTCGATGGCGTACACCTCGGAAATGTTGCCGTTTTCGTCGATCTCGGCGGAGATGAAGTCAGCCGTGCCGCCGAAAAGCGGGTCGGAATTTCGCGTATCGTAATCAAAATCCGCTTCCTTAGAGTAAGACTTCGTTACCTCGGAGATGGTGTAAAAATCCTTGTCCTTAGTGTAATAGCCGGAATATGTGCCGCTGCCGTAGTTGGAGGAAACGGCTATCTCGCCATCTCTCAGGGCAAAGGTAAGCTCAGCCCCCTGCGTCGACATTTCGATGTAGTAATTTTCCTCGAATTCCTTTTTCAGCGCGTCGTACATATGCGTATCGCTTTCGGGGTCGTAGGAAGCCGCGGCGGTCTTCATCGACTCTGCGGCGGTGTAATCTCCGCCCTTTTTGTAATCCTCAGCGGTAAGCTCGGCAGCCGAATCGTCAGCGCCGTCAGCAGCGTCCGCCGAATTATCCTCAGCGGAGGAAGTTTCGGTAACTGCGTCCGCGCTTTCGGTCTTGCTCGAATTGTCGGATCTTCCCGAATTTCCGCAAGCGGTAAGCGCCAGCATACAAGCGGCGAGCGCCGCGCAGATAAGTCTTGTGATGTGCTTGTTCTTCATTTTTTTACTCTCCTTGTTCGGAATGATTATCCGAAAATATTTACGCCGAGGTCTGAAAGCGCTTCGGCAAGCTTGTCGTCATCCATATCGGCGAGGTCGTCGTAGGTGTAGCCCGCTTTATCGAGGTCTTCTTCGGTGATCCCCATATAGTAAAGCGAAAGCTTCAGCTGTGATTTGTGGTCTAGGCTGTCGGAGTCGCTCATGTCCTCCCAGCCTGTGAGGTCGGGCAGGTTTATATCCGCGCCGCTCCAGTTTATCGAATTTACAGTGACCTCGGTCGTGCCCGAAGAGGTTTCCGAGGTTATGCTTTTCAGCTCGCCCGTTTCCTCGTCGTATACGAAGGTGAACTTTTCGTCGGTGCTGCCGCTTTCCGCGGTGCTGTCTACCGATGTGTATATCTCGGTAGTTTCGCCGTTCTCGGTTTTGGCAGAGGAGAGCGAATCGCCCTCGCCTATCGAGAAGAGCCCATCGGCAAAAGGCTTGCTTTCGTCCGAGATCTGGTAGAAATTAACGTCGGGCATCAGCAGGTAGGTCTTATCGTCGATGCTGTAAAACTCGGTGTAGATGCCGCCGTAATTGAGCGAGGTAAAGGTCTTGCCATCGTGCGCGGTGATCTTGCAGTCGGTGTCGCCCGAGCTTTCAAGACCCGAAACGGTGATGTCGATAGAGTATTCGCCCGCTTTCATGTTATCCATCATTTTTTCGGTGAGCGTCTTGTTCTCCTCCGAGGAAGTCTGACTGCCCGCGGCGGAGCTTTCGGCTTCTGACTTTGAGCACCCGCCCAGTGAAGCGGCTAAAACGGCGGCGGAAGCAAATGCTAAAAATTTTTTCATCATATTCTTTACCTCAGCTTTTTTTATACATTATCTTGGTTTGCAGATCTTCGTTATCGTAGCCCATCTTGAATGTCATGTAGGTGGTTACGGGGTAGATGAGCAGCATTATCGGGTATACTGCGAGCAGCACCGCCGACATATCCGCCACCTGCATATTCGGCGCGAAAAGGTCGATGTAGCCCCAAAGCCCCAGATTGAGTATCTTGAATGGCAGCAGCGCCGAGCCTATAACTTTAAAGTACGAGAGCAGCAGCATTATGTACGAAGCCAGCGCGGGCAGCATCGAGATCAGCCCCAGCGTCAGCCCGAAGCCGCGCTTTACACAGTCGCCGCGGACGGTGTTTTTTATGTGCGCCTTAGCGCCCTCCTTCATGCCGAAATCCGCCATGACGCATATGTAGCAGATCAGTCCGCAAGTTCCGAATATAAATTTTCCCGCCCTGCCGAGAAACAGCGTTGTAGCCATCAGCGAGAGGAAAATAAAAAGCCCGAAAAATTCGCACTCCAGCCATTTCAGCAGTGCGGTGATCTTAGCGCGGCGGCGGTCGTAGCGTTCCTCGGCCGAGTAATCGCGGCTGTCCTGCGCGTCCGCCTGTTTTTTAGTATCGTTCATATCTTGCATATCTTGCACGTCAAAAATTCTCCTTAAATATCATTTCGCGGCGTTCTCAAAAGCCTGCTCGGCGGTATCTGCGGCGCGCGCGTCAACTATCTGCGCCGAAACGCTCAGCTTAAAGCCCTCGCCCAGCAATTCGAGATTGTTTATCTCGCAAACGTCCTCGGTAAAAGTGCCGTCATCATTTTCGGTGAAGTGGTCGGCGGAGGTGGTGGTGATGTCCCAGTCGGCGGGGATGACTACGTTTGTAAAAAGCGAGATCTCCTCGCCCTCAGCCGCCGCCTTTTTAAATGTATAGCTTCTTTTAAAAGGCTCTTTCTCGTCCTCGGAAGCTGTGAAAGGCGAATCTTCCGCGCCGCCGCTTTCGGTCTGCGAGAGCTGAGTAACGCTGCCCGTCTGCGAAAGCTCGTCCAGCTCGCTTGCGCTCAGCCTGCCTTTATTTTCGGCAAGCGCCTGCGCGCCCTCGGAATTATCGCGGCAGAGCGCCGAGAAAGCAAGTTCGCCCTTTGCCGCGAGCTGATTGTATTCGTTTTTCAAACTATGGTAAGTTTCCATAAAAGCCAGATAGCTCGGCGAATCGGGATCGAGCATAGACTCGTACTGGTCTATCTCCTGCTGTTTTTCGGTCAGCTTCTGCGAAAACGGCACACCGTCGGCGTCCTGCAATTCTACGGTAAAGCGGACGTAAGCCGTGCCTTTTTCTATCTTAACAGCGGGCGCGAGCGGCACGTTTGAGCCGGCGGTGATCCCCGCGGCTGTCTGCTCCGGCTGACCGCTCTGCACTATTTTAGCTTCGGGGGCAGTCATCTGCGACTTCTGCTTTGCGCGCTCGCCCGCCAGCGCAGCCTTTGCGCCCAGCGCCGCGCCCGAAAGCAGCAGAAGTATAAGCGTAAGTGCGGTAAGCAGCCGCTTTTTGCCCTTAGGCTTTTTAGCCATTTTCTCACCTCGGTCATACAAAGTGTACTACCTTAAATTATAGCATACCGCAGGCGCATTGTCAACGAAAGGCGGCGCGTTTTCGCCAAACCGTCACAAAGGGGCGGCTGGTAAATTTTTATTTGTGCACGTTTACAAAAAATTTAAAAGTTACGAAACGGTTACAAAATGCCCGCAGATACCGTGCTGTCGGGTGGTCGGGATAATGAAAAATACGTGAAACGGCGTATATTTTACAAAAAATTCACACAATGCGCCGCGTAATGTGTTACAATTTGTAATAAATAGATTTGCGCTTATCATGTGCTCAGCCGTTTGACATAATTTTTTTGAACATTTTTACTATACGGCACTTGAAATTTGAGTTTTTTTTTGGTATAATAGCATTATACACAAATGCTTGACCGAATTGTGCGTTTTTTTATCGGTCGGGCTGTTATTTTGCTGAATAAGGAGAATCATAACTATGTCCAACAGATTATTTCAGAACGTGATACATCAGATGCGTGAAACTATCGACTGCACTATCGGAGTTATCGACGAGACCGCTACGATCATTGCCTGCTCCGAGCTTGCTCAGGTGGGCACTACGAACGAGTTCGTATCTCTCGACCTCAGCGATTCGCATGATATTTTCGTTCGCGACGGCTATACATACAAGCCGTTCGGCTCTCATATGAAGCCCGATTACGCTGTATTTGTAGAAGGTACTGACGAAGTTTCGGCAAAGTACGCGAGCATACTTGCTATCTCCCTCGCTTCGATAAAGCAGTACTACGATGAAAAATATGACAGAAACAACTTCATCAAAAACGTTGTTCTCGATAACGTACTGCCCGGCGATATTCACGTCAAGGCGCGCGAGCTGCATTTCAACTCCGACGTTTCCCGCGTGGTGCTGCTGATACGCATAGTTTCTTCAAACGATGTTTCCGCTTACGACGTTATCCAGAACCTCTTCCCAGATAAGAACAAGGATTTCGTTTTTAATATTACCGAAAGCGACATCGTGCTCGTAAAGGAAGTAAGCTCGGCTATCGACTCTAAAGACCTCGAGAAGCTGGCAAGAAGCATTTCCGATACCCTCAGCGGCGAGTTCTACACCCGCGTGAACGTCGGCATAGGCACGGTAGTAGAGGGCGTAAAAGATCTTTCGCGCAGCTTTAAGGAAGCGCAGACCGCGCTCGAAGTCGGCAAGGTATTCGACACCGATAAGGTGATAGTTTCTTACGACAACCTTGGTATAGCGAGGCTGATATACCACCTGCCCACCACCCTCTGCGAAACTTTCCTCAAAGAGGTGTTCAAGAAAGGCAGCATAGAGTCGCTCGACCACGAAACGCTCTTTACTATACAGAAGTTCTTTGAGAACAACCTGAACGTTTCGGAAACTTCGAGAAAGCTTTTCGTACACAGAAATACTCTCGTGTACCGCCTTGAGAAGATCAAGAAGCTCACGGGTCTTGATCTTAGAGAATTCGACCACGCTATTATCTTCAAGATAGCGCTTATGGTAAGAAAATATCTTTCGGCAAACCCCGCTAAATTCTGATAATTATAAACGGTGATTTTTGAAAATGGCTGATCGCAGCTTTTGCAGTGCCGGTGTTCCGCGGTAGCGCGGGCTGTCCTGCGCGCCGGCGGTCAGCCGTTTGAACTGAATGGAGATACGAGCGCCCGCGGACTTTTCGCGGAAAAAGAGAGAAATATACCCCCGTGACCCTAACGCGGCGCTTTGTTTTTGTGCAAATAATTTGAGAGGTGAACAGATCTTGGTAGAATTTAAAGACGTATCTGTAACTTATTCGAGCGGCGTAGACGCCCTCAACAAAGTTAATCTTAAAATAAACGACGGCGACTTCGCTTTCGTAGTAGGCTCTTCCGGCGCGGGCAAATCGACGCTGATAAAGCTGATACTCAAAGAGATAGACGCCACTTCGGGCACTGTGATGGTAAACGGCTTTAATCTTTCAAAGCTGCGTCGCCGCAAGATACCCGCTCTGCGCCGCACCATCGGCGTAGTATTTCAGGATTTCAGGCTGATACCTACTATGACGGTGTACGAAAACGTAGCTTTCGTGCTGCGCGTTATCGACGCGCCGCCTAAGTATATCCGCAGCCGCGTGCCCTACGTTATAAGCCTCGTAGGCTTGCAGGACAAGGCAAAGTCTTACCCCACCGAGCTTTCGGGCGGCGAGCAGCAGCGCGTGGCGCTTGCGAGAGCGCTGGTAAACGACCCTCAGCTCATTATAGCGGACGAGCCTACGGGCAACATCGACCCCGCGCTTTCATACGAGATAGTAGACCTGCTGCGCAGCATAAACGAGTGCGGCACTACTGTGCTTATGGTAACTCACGAGCATGACCTTGTGCGCTATTTCGGCGGACGTATCATAAATATCAACCACGGCAACATTGCCTTTGACGAAGTGATAGGAGGTAATGCAAAATGAGAGCCAGCAGTGCAAGATACCTTGTAGGACAGGGCGTAAAGAGCATATGGAGGAACAGAATGATGTCCTTCGCTTCATTCTGCATAATATTGGTGTCGCTGCTGATGGTAGGCGTTTCGGTGCTGACGACCATCAACCTCAACAGGATAATCGGCGGAATAGAAGACCAGAGCGAGGCGGCTGTTACTATTAAAGACGACATCGGCAAGGACAAGCAGGAAGCGCTGAAAAAGCAGATAGAGGCGCTGCCTAACGTAGCGACAGTTACCTTCTATTCTAAAGACGAAGCTTGGAAAAACATGAAGAAAGACATGAGCGACGAGCAGCAAGACCTTTTCCGCTACGCGGACGAAAACCCCCTGCCCGATACTTTCAGGATAACGGTAAAGGACATAAGCCATATGTCTGAAACTACCATGCAGATCGGCACATTCGAGAACGTAGACTCGGTAAAAAGCCCGACCCAGTTCGCAGACGTGCTGGTAAGCATAAAGAATATACTCATGATAATCATGACGGCAGTTATCGCGGCGCTGATCGTGGTATGCCTTATCATAATCTCAAACACCACAAGAGCCAGCGTATTTGCGAGAAGAAAAGAGATAAACATAATGAAATACGTCGGCGCTACCAACAGATTTATCCGTATACCTTTCTTCATAGAGGGAATGCTGGTAGGCATAGCGGCTGCCGCTGCGGCGCTGCTGCTGACTAAGTTTGCCTACGAGGGCGTATACGGCATATTCAAGAACGATATGAGCCTTTGGTCGATACTGGGCGTAGACAACCTCTATCCTTTCAGCAAAATGGTGGTAAAGGTAACTGCGGCGTACCTCGTATCGGGCGCATTCATAGGCGCGGTAGGTACATCTATCAGCGCGGGCAAGCACCTTAAAGTATAATAATCATCAACTGACTTGTAAAAATACGGAGAACTCTGCGGCGGGCAAGCTCTGTCCGCGGGGGGATGTTTGGCGTTCATGTAAGGAGGAACGAGAGCTTTGAGAACGAGCACGAAATGCCTTATCAAAAAGGGGCTGGCGCTTACGCTCGCCGTTACCATAACGGCTGCGGCTTTTACAAATACCGAAAGCTACAAGAAAAACGAGCCGAAAGCTGCCGCCGCGCAGGATAGTTCCGGCGACTCTAAAGACACTGACAGCAAGATAAGCTCCGCCGAAAAAAGCCTTGAAGAGCTTGAGAAAAAGCAGGCTGAGCTTGATAAGAAAATAAAGGAAACTGCGGGAAGCATCGACACCGAGAAGGACAACCAAGCGGCAATATCCGAGCAGATAGACACTGTGGAAAAGACGATAACCGCGCTTGCGGACTCGATAGGCGAGCTGGAAACGCAGATAGCGGACGCTGAGAGCGCCATTGCCGAAAAAGAGCAGGTGGTGGAGCAGAAAAAGCAGGAGATAACCGACGGTATCTCTGACCTGAAAAAGCGCCTGCGCGTGATGTACATAGCGGGCAGCGACAGCTACACCGACATACTAGTCGGCGCTTCTGATTTTTACGATATGCTCATGAAGATAGAGCTGGTAAAGCGCGTAGCCAACTATGACAACGATATGATCGACGGACTGGTAGCGCTGAAAGAGCAGTACGAATCCGAAGAGCAGGAGCTTAATGACGAAAAGAGCAAGCTTGAGGAAAGCTTGAAAGAGCTGGAGGAGCGCCGAAAGAAGCAGCAGAGCCAGAGGCAGAAACTGGAGGAACTGTATTCGCAAAGCTCGGCGACCATCGCGGATATGGAAGCCGACCGCGAACTTTACGAGAATAATCTGAGCGAGATAGAGAAGCAGCATGAGGAATTTGAAGCCGATCTGCAAAAGCTCTTTGAAGAGCGCGAGGCTCAGAAAAAGGCTGAGGAAGAGAAGAAAAAGAAAGAGGAAGAAGAGCGCAAGAAAAAAGAAGAGGAAGAGCGCAAAAAGCGCGAGGAAGAGGAGAAAAAGCAGCAACAGCAGGACAGCAGTTCCTCTGACAGCAGCGATGACAACAACAATAACAACAATAACGGCGGAAACTCTTCTAACGATAACTCTTCATCGAGCGACAACAGCAGCAACGATAATAACAGCAGCAACAATAACAATAATAATAACAGCAGTAATCCCAATTCCAATTACGGGTATCAGGATAAATCGCGGTTCACATGGCCTGTTCCGGGATTTTACCACATATCTTACGGCGTGGGCTGGCGCTGGGGCGCTTACCACAAGGGCATAGACATATACTCTGAAAATATCCGCGGGGCGAACATCATAGCCGCCGACGCGGGCGAAGTTATACTGGTATCAAACACCTGCCCGCACGACTACGGCAAAAATTACAGCTGCGGCTGCGGCGGCGGATACGGAAACTACTGCATAATCGACCACGGCGACGGCTACTGGACGCTTTACGGACACTCCGAGAGGATAACTGTATCGCAGGGACAGCACGTTGAAAAGGGAGATGTGCTGGGCACAGTAGGCTCTACGGGACATTCCACCGGCCCGCACCTGCACTTTGAGGTGCGTATAAACAACGTGGCGCAGAACCCGCAGGATTATGTGTGACGCGATAGTCTGATGGTCAAAAAAGGAGATTGCATAGGCTTATGAAGAAAATGACTGCGATGAAAAAAACGCTGGCGTGCTTGTGCGCGGCGTGCATAGCGGCAGGGGCGTTTTCCGCCAGCGGCAGGGGAGAGGTCTGCGTATCTGCGGATGAGAATACCTCTGAGAGCGAGGGCAGCGCCGAGGAAGCAGGCTCGCAGTTCGACACCAGCATTTATACCGATAAGCTGCAAGAGATCGCTGACGAGCAGGCTAAGATAGAAAAAGAGATAGCCGACGCAAACAGCGGCGTGATGGACGAAACGGAAAAGCAGAAGCTTATAATCAAAAAGATCGACAATATAAACCAAAAGGCGGACGTCATTAACGCTTACATGACCCAGCTCGAGATGGAAATATCTACCGAGAGGGAGCAGGCTCAGCAGCTTAAAAACGAGGTGGACGAGGGCATAGCGGCGTACAAAAAGCGTCTGCGCGCCATGTACATCGCGGGGGACATCAGCTATACCGAGGTGCTGCTGAACGCGGGCGACTTTTTTGACGTGCTGATGCGCTCTGAACTGCTGAAACGCGTGGCAGATTACGACGCCAAAACGCTCGACGGGCTTGTTGCTAAAAAGGCGAAGTACGACCAAAAAGCGGCCGAGCTGGAAAAAGAGCAGGCGGATTACGACGAGCAGGCGGCGGAGCTGGAGAAAGAACGCGCCGAGCTGGCCGAGCTTTACAATTCGAGCAAAGAGATGAAAGATCTGCTGAAAGAGCGGCAGGAGCAGCTTGCGGAAAAGCAGCAGAATTTTGAGAACGAGATATATTCGTACGAGGGCATACTCAGCGACCTTTTAAAGGGAACTTACGGCAGCTCTGACGACGAAGCACAGCGTTTGCAGACGGAAGTGCAGGCGGTGCAGAAGCTGACCGAGCTGCGCGGCGCGATAAGCGAGCGCACGAAAAACGGCGAAACTATACCCGATACCGAGTGCAAGTACAATTTCAAATGGCCTGTGCCCGGAAATTACTATGTGTCATCGGGCGTGGGGGCGCGCTGGGGGGCTTACCATACGGGTCTTGACATTCCCGGCGACGGCGGCACGCGCGTGAACGCATCCGAAGCGGGCACGGTGGTGCGCATGAACAACAGCTGTACGCACAATTACGGCAAGGACGGCTCGTGCGGCTGCGGAGGCGGCTACGGCAACTTCGTAGTGATAGACCACGGCAACGGCTTCCTGACGCTCTACGGCCACCTCACGCAGGCTACGGTAGAGGTCGGCGACAAGGTAAAGCAGGGCGACCAGATAGGCCTGATGGGCTCTACGGGCTACTCTACGGGCACGCATCTGCACTTTGAGCTGAGGTACGAGGGATACGTTACAAATCCCGCCTCGTTTGTAAGCTACTGACAACTGAAAACATTTTCGTAAGGCGGTGTGGCAATTGACCATGCCGCCTTTTTTTATGCCTTTTGTAGATTTTTACGAAAAAATAAGAGCCGATAAGAGAATATTGACCTCCGAAGACAAAATTCTTCACATTCTGAAAACGTTTCCGAAAAGTTTTTAGGCGGGATTTTGCAAGGTTTGTGAAAATGATATGAAAAAAATTCACATTCTCGCTCAGAAAAATGATAAAATCTGAAATCGCGCCGAAAACGTTTAAAACGGTGTCGGATAAGTAAAGAATGAGCTAAATTTGTGCGATTTTTGCAACTATACGCACAATTTTTGGATAAATTGCAGCAAAAGGCTTTTTCGATTTTTTTTGTTATATGAGCACTGTGTGAAAAAATGAGCGGCGGAAGCGGCAAAAACGTAATCGGCGGCATAAACGGTTACAAAACGGTGTCGTGGAGGTAAAATTGTTCGTTAAGATGCACAAAAGGAGCGTTGAAAATTAGTTCAATCCTCCATATTTTCTTACACAACGCAAAAAATTCGCAAAAACACTTGCATTTTTGGAGAAATTATTGTACAATTTCATTAGCGGAAAACGTTTAAGGGAATTTTAAACGAGAAGCGCTGCGGCGCAGCTTAAATGAACCGAAAACGTTTACTGAAAGAAAGGAGAAACGCTGTGGTTTCACTAAAGGACATCTCCGTTCGCTGCGGCGTCTCGATAGCAACTGTCAGCAAGGCTCTTAACGATCACAAGGACGTAAGCCCCGCTACAAAAGAACGCCTGATAAAAGCCGCCAGAGAAATGGGCTACTTCCCAAACTCGCAGGCTAGGGCGCTAAAAACCAACAGAACTTCTAACTTAGGAGTGATGTTTACCGAAGAAGCGGGAAGCGGCTTGACGCACGAGTTTTTCGCAAAGGTGCTAAACAGCTTTAAAACTGAGGCGGAATACAGCGGCTATGATATAACGTTTATTAACAAAAACCTCGGACGCAGAAAAATGTCGATCTACGAGCACTGCAAATACCGCAATGTAGACGGACTCGTAATAATATGCACCGACTTTTCAGACCCCGACGTATACGAGGTGATAAACGGCGACCTGCCCGTAGTTACGATAGACCACGTTTTTGAATGCCGAACGGCTGTGGTCTCAAATAACGAAAGCGGAATGGAAGCACTGATAGATTACGTCAGCGAAATGGGGCACAAAAAAATAGCATTCATACAGGGCAAACGCTCTGCTGTAATGGAAAAAAGAATGAGCGGCTTCTGCAAAGCCTGCATGAACCGCGGGATAGAGGTAAAGCCAGAGTGGATGCTCACGGGCGAATACCACAATCCCATAGCTACATACGAACTTACAAAACAGCTCATACAAAGCGAGGAAAGACCTACCTGCATATTTATGCCCGACGATTTCTCGGCGATAGGCGGCTACAACGCCATTGCAGACTGCGGGCTGAAAATACCCGACGATATTTCGGTGGTGGGCTACGACGGAATTGCTTATTCCGAATTTCTTTCGCCAAAGCTTACATCTTACAGGCAGGACGCCGTGAAGATAGGTGCTGCGGCGGCGAGAAAGCTTATCTCGCAGATCGAAAATCCATCTACAACATTCGCTGAGGTGATAACGGTAGACGGTGAGATCCAAAAGGGCGCTTCGGTAGCAAGCCCCGCAGGATCGACAAAATAACACTTGGCATTAGCACGAAGCAAAAACGCTTCGGTAATGATATTTAATTGTAATGCAACTTTAAGGAGGAAATTTATTATGACAAAGCTTAAAAGAATTCTTGCCGGCTCGCTTGCACTATGCATGGCAGGCTCGATGCTTACCGCTTGCGGCGGCGATGACAGCTCTAAGAGCGATTCCAAGGCAGCAGACAACGCCAGCAAGGCAGGCGGAAATACTGCTACCCCCGTTGACGACGCTGACATCCCTGCGGCTGACAGCCTCGTAAACACCGGTAAGAAGTACAACATCTATGTATGGAACACCGAGTTCAAGGAGAGATTTGAAACTTACTACTGGCCTAACAGAGATGAAGCTCTTTGGGACGGCGTAGAAGTAAACTGGGTAACCAACTCTAACGAAGGCAACGTTTACCAGACCAAGCTCGACGAAGCTATCTCCGGACAGAACGACGCTAAGGACGACGACAAGATCGATATGTTCCTCGTAGAGGCTGACTACGCTCTGAAGTATGTAGATTCCGACATCTGCCTCGATGTAAGAAAAGAAGTTGGTATCTCTGAGAGCGATACTGCTAACCAGTACAAGTATACTCAGGATGTTATGACCGACAGCAACGGTATCCTCAAGGGTCTTTCTTGGCAGGCTACTCCGGGTCTGTTCCTCTACAACGCTGACTACGCTAAGGACGTTCTCGGAACTGACGATCCTGAAGAAGTACAGGCTATGCTCTCTGACTGGGATAAGTTCAACGATGTAGCTGCTAAGATGCAGGAAAAGGGCATCGCAATGGTTTCCGGTTTCGATGATACATACAGATGCTTCTCCAACACCGTTTCTTCTCCTTGGGTAACTGACGGAAAGATCACCATCGATCCTCAGATCTCCGCATGGGTTGATCAGACTAAGGACTACACCGATAAGGGCTACAACAACAAGACCTCCCTTTGGGACGATGCTTGGAAGGCCGGTCAGAAGATCGACGGTAAGACCTTCGGTTACTTCTTCTCTACTTGGGGCATTCCTTTCACTCTGCTGCCTAACACTCTTGATAAGTCTGTTGACGACGGCGGTAAGGAAGAAGAAGGCAACGGCGGCTACGGCAAGTGGAGAGCTTGCGCTGGTCCTCAGGCTTACTTCTGGGGCGGCACATGGATCTGCGGCGCTTACGGCTCTGACAACATCGCTATCACCCGCGACATCATGCTGAAGCTGACCTGCGATACCGACATCATGAAGAAGATCACCGAAGAGCAGCAGGATTACACCAACAACAAGGAAGCTATCAAGCAGCTCATCGACGGCGGTTACAGCAATGCGTTCCTCGGCGGACAGGATCACCTCTCGCTCCTTACCGAGGCTGCTGACAACATCGACCTGAGCAACAAGCTTTCCGCTTATGACCAGGGCTGCAACGAGCAGTTCCAGGCTGCAATGAAGGACTACTTCCTCGGCAACGTAACTTATGATGAAGCTCTTGAGAACTTTAAGAAGAACATCACTAACGTTTACAGCACTCTGACTATGGACTAATTCATAAAAAGAGCATTACAATGTAAATAAATGAAGATGGGGGGCGGAGGTAATCCTCTCCCCCATTTTTATTTTTCTTTTTAATAATTACCAATACTTAATTTGAAAATTGCAGGTGAAAATTCATGAAAAGAAAAAGTATTAGCTACGCGAAGTGGGGCTATATTTTCCTTATTCCCTTCTTTTTAGTATATGCTGTTTTCTCGTTAGCACCTTTGATCCAGACGTTTTATTACAGCTTCATTGATTACAGTGTAAACACGGGCGCGGTAGCGAGCGTAAGAAACCCTGTACCTGCTGCTGACAACGTAGTAAACAACGGCTTCTGCGGATTTAAGAACTACTCCAACGTTATTGGAAGCGGCGGCATATTTACCGAATCGCTGATAAATACCATGATCCTATGGCTTATCGGCTTTATCCCGCAGATAATCGTTTCTCTGCTGCTCGCAGTTTGGTTCACTGATATAAGACTCAGGCTCAAGGCTCAGGGATTTTTCAAGACCGTTATCTATCTGCCTAACGTTATCATGGCTTCGGCTCTTTCGCTGCTTTTCTATTCGCTCTTTACTCAGGGCGGCGCGATGTACGAGCTGATCTATAACATTACCGGCAACGAGCAGTCTTGGCTGAATACCGCAGGCGGTTCGCGCGTGGTAGTTGGATTTATCAACTTCATGATGTGGTACGGCAACACTACCATACTCCTCATGGCAGCTATCATGGGTATAGATACTTCGCTGTATGAAGCGGCTCAGATCGACGGTGCAAACCCCAGCCAGACATTCTGGCAGATCACTATTCCGCTTATCAAGCCTATTCTGGCTTACGTTCTCGTAACATCTATGATAGGCGGTCTGCAGATGTACGACGTACCTTACATCATCGGCGGCAAGGCGGGCGGCGCTAATGGCAAACTTATGACCGTAGTTTCGCAGATACAGCAGGGTAAAAACTCGGCTGTCGGCAATGTTGCTGCACTTTCAGTACTTGTATTCATCGTTTCCGCTATTCTCGGCTTCATAACCCTTAAAGTTATGGACGATAAGAGCATAAAGACAAGATACAAGAAAAATAAAAAGAAGAAAGCTTAATTTAGGAGGTTATGTTTTATGGCACGAATCGAAGGCGTAGCCGGCACTACTGACAGCCGGACCGCACTTACTGTAAGAAGAGTCATAGCATATGTCGTTCTGATTTTGCTTGTAATAATTTCTCTTCTTCCTTTCTATCTGCTTATAATCAACGCTACAAGAGGTAAAGTTCAGACAGGCTTGCAGTTTTACCCCGGCAAGGCGCTCGGCGGAAACTTCAAGACACTTTTGTCTGAGAATTATAAACAGACCTACGGCGATTTCTTCCGCTCGTTTGCAAACAGCTTGATAATCGCTGCATTCACCACGGTACTTTCCGTATACTTCTCGGCTCTGACAGCATATGCTATCCATGTATATGACTTCAAGCTGAAAAAGATAGCGCACACATTCATCCTTATAGTTATGATGGTTCCTACTCAGGCTTCGGCTATCGGTCTTTACAGAATGCTGAAGAACATGAATCTGCTCGACAGCTATATTCCGCTGATCGTGCCCGCTGTTGCGGCTCCTGCCGTATACTTCTTCATGATCCAGTACATGGCTTCATCGCTGCCGCTGGAGATCGTTGAAGCAGCCCGAATAGACGGCTGCGGCGAGTTCAAAACGTTCAACACCATTGTAACGCCAATACTCAAGCCGGCATTCGCCGTACAGGGCATATTCACATTCGTATCAAGCTGGAACAACCTCTTCATGCCTCAGATGATAATCGACACGGCTGAGAAGAAGACCATTCCTCTGATACTCCAGATAATGCGTGCAAACATTCAGTCGAACCCGATGGCTGCAAACGCAGGCGTTATGAACCTCTTCATGGTTCTCGCTATCCTGCCTGTTGTAGTTATCTACCTTATCCTTTCCAAGAACATTATTTCGGGCGTAGCGCTCGGTTCTGTAAAGGGCTAATAAGTTCGCAAAACTGCAAAATCAAAGCCGTACTGCTCAGCGCGAGCGGTGCGGCTTTTTTGCGTGGGCTATTGAATATCGCGGCGAAGTGTGGTATAATATAGACAGATATTGATAAGGAGAGCTGAGCTATGCTTACAAAAATATTATCCCGTGCCGAGTGTGCGAAATGTCAGATTTGCTGTTCGTTCGACAGCTACGACCTCTGGGAAACGCCAGTGATAACCGACGAGGTGCAAAGTTTGGCGCTGGAGATAGCGCCGCAGCAGAAGTTTTCATACGCGAGCGGGGCGCGGCTTTTTCGTATGGAGCGCGAGCCGGACGAAGACCTCTATTTCTGTCCGATGCTCGACCGTAAAAAGGGCTGTATGCTGGGCGAGAACAAGCCTTTCGACTGTCGCATATGGCCGCTGAGGGTGATGGATTTCGAGGGCAAGCGCGTCATCGTGCTTTCGCCGGTATGTCCGACAGTTTTCAAGAAGCCGGTAGAGGAAGTGAAAGCGCTGGCAGACGAGCTTGCGCCGCGGATATTTGCCGAAGCGGACAAAACTCCCGAGATGGTAAAGCCGTACATATCGGGCTACGTAATACTCACAGTAGAGAAGAAATGAAAAACGGGACTGCTCCTGACAACGGGTGCAGTCCCAAATTTTTACCCCTCGATCTGTTTGCCGAGAAACATCGCGGCGGTCTTTGCGAGAAGCAGGTGCTGGTCGGCTGGCTGAGCGATCTCATCGGTAGCGAGAAAGGTGACCGCGCCGACAATATCGCCCGCGGAGATGATGGGCGCGGCGGCGAGCGCAAGGCTATCCACCCCCTCGATGGGGCGGAGTGAAGCGCCGTCCTCAGCGGAAAAAGTCTTGCGGCTTTCGAGCAGGTCTTCGAGCGCGGGGGAAATGCGGCGTTCGGCATATTCCTTTTTCTGTATGCCCGAAACGGCGACAACGTGGTCGCGGTCGAAAATGACAGCGGGCGCGCCGCCCAGCCGCGCGATGACCTCGCAAGCCTCAGCGGCGTTTTCAAGCTCGTTTACGGGGCTGTATTTCTTAAAAATGACCTCGCTTTCGGGGCCGGTGTAGATCTCGGGGGGGTCGCCCTCACGTATCCTCATCGTTCGCCTGATCTCTTTAGGTATAACGACCCTGCCGAGGTCGTCGATGCGGCGCACTATTCCGGTAGCTTTCATATTTGTAACCTCCAATATGCTTGTTAAATGCAGTAATATTATTTGCAAAGAAAGGGTATTTATGCAGAAAAAAAGCGGCGCGCTTTTGTTGACAAATTTACGATATGCAAACTAATCCGCGTTTATTTTCTATTTTTTTATAATATCTGATAGAAAATCTTAATAATTATCGCTATAATATATAGACGCTATCTATAATGAAAGGAAAGCCGAATAATAAAACATTTTCGGACGCTTTGCATCTATGAATTTAGACTATTTGAGATATTTTGTAAAATTGGCGGAGGTTCGCCACTACACCCGCGCGGCGGAACAGCTCGGCATTTCTCAGCCCAGTTTGAGCCATGCGATCAGCCAGATCGAGGCGGAGCTTGGCGTGCCGCTTTTTGAAAAATCGGGCAGGAATACCATACTCACACGCTTTGGCGAAGAATTTTTGCGGTGCGCGGAAAATTCGCTAAGCGTACTGGACGCGGGCATAGAAACGCTTCAGCGGTACGGCAGGGGAGAGGGCGTGATACGGCTCGGCTTTATACGGCCGCTCGGCGTTGACTATATCCCGAAGCTGACGGCTGACTTTTTGGCGGCGGACGGCGGGCAGGTGCAGTTCAGCTTTCACAGCGGGCTGACTTGTGAGCTGTTGGAAGACCTCGTTCAGCGCAAGTACGATTTTGTGTTTTGCTCCGAGCCTGACCCCGCGCTCGGGCTAACCGCGACGCCTGTCGATTCGCAGGAGCTTGTCGTTATCGTGCCGAAAGATCACCCGCTGGCAGAGCGCGAAAGCGTCAGCCTTATCGACACGCTGCCGTACCCCGCAGTGTATTTCGCCGAGGGTTCGGGTCTGCGCGGCCTGATAGACCGTATGTATGAAAGCATTGGCGGCAAGCCCGTCGCCGCGGCGGAAACTGAGGAGGACGAGGTCATCGCGGGGCTGGTCGCTTCGGGCTTCGGCACGGCGGTAGTCCCGTACATGGATATGCTCGAAAAGCTGAATGTGAAGATCTTAAAGATCACCGACCCGCCATACTCGAGGAAATTCTACATGGTGGAAAACGACTCGGCGTTCGTCACAACGGCGGCGCAGCGCTTCCGCAGTTTTGTGCTTGGCAGGACGGCAGAGTTGCAGAAAGGCGGCGCGAAATGAAAGAGATAATGCTTCTTGTGACGTACAAATTAAAGCCGCAGGCGCGGGAGTATTTTCTCGGCGAAGTCGCGGCGGCAGAGATACTGCAAAAGACCTGCCGCGAGGATGGCGCTCTGCGGTATGATTACTATTTGAGCGCGGCTGACGCGGACGCGGTCTTGCTTGTGGAGCGTTGGAGATCTGCCGAAGCGCAGTCGGCGCATTTGCAGACGGCGCATATCGCCGAGCTGAAAAGGATAAAGGAAAAGTACGTTCTCGAAACGGTTGTCGAGAAATTTGAAATGTAAGTTAAGGATATGGAAAGGTCGCGAAAAGGGAATGGAAAGTAAAATAACTTTTAGGGGCGAGGCGGCGCTGGTGCTGGCAGTTATCATAAACAGTTTCGGCGTGGTGCTGATGCTGTATTCGGGCGCGGGCATTTCGGCGATCTCGAGCGTGCCGTACGCTTTTTCCGAGGTGCTGCCGAAGCTCACGCTGGGCACTTGGACATACATATTTCAAGGGCTGCTGGTGCTCACGCTGATGATAATGCGGCGCAAATTCGTGCCCTCGTACCTCTTTAGCTTTGTGGTGGGCTTTGTGTTCGGCGAGCTGCTCGATTTTTACGAGTGGTGGATACATCTGCTGCCGTACAATGTGCCGATGCGCATAGTTTATTTTGTGGTGAGCTACCTTGTTATATGCGTGGGGATAGCGCTTTCAAACCGCTGCGGTCTGCCGATAATCCCTACCGACCTTTTCCCGCGCGAGCTTTCTGACATCACGCGCGTGAAATATTCGCGGATAAAGATCGGCTTCGACATCACCTGTCTTGCTGTAACGGCGGGGCTGACGTTTTTCTGTCTGGGTCACATCAAGGGTTTGGGCATAGGCACGGTGCTCGCGGCTTTCACGATGGGCAAGGGAATTGCGCTGATAGGCGGGGTTATCGACAAAAAATTCACTTTTGCGAATTTCCTCGCGGCGAGAAAAAACGTTTCGGCGGTCAATAGTTAAGTAGAATTTTACAAATATCCTCCAAAAACGAAAAATGCAGACGCTTTCTTGCAACGTCTGCATTTTTTTCGTATTAAAATAGTTCACTTGCTCTCGTGAAGCTCGCGGAATTTCTCCGCAATGGCGGGGCTGTTTTTCGTCAGCTTTTTTACCGAGAGGTCGTCGAGCTTGTTGTTCGCGGCGGTTAGGTGCTTGTTTGAGATGGTGAGGTTTTCTTTCACTTTTTCCAGATTTTTGATAGCGTTGTCGATGGCTTTTACAGCGTCCTCAAAGCGCTTGCTCGCGTCAACGTAGTTTTTCGCGAAGCCCGCCTTGAAAGCTTCAACGTTCTGCTCGAAAAGCTCTAAGTCCATGTTCTCGTTCTTCACGCGCGCAAGCTCCGCCTTGTACGCCATAGAGTTCATCGCGGCGTTGCGCAGCAGGCTTATCATCGGTATGAAAAACTGCGGGCGGATAACGTACATTTTCTCATAGCGGTAGCTTACGTCCACGATGCCGGTGTTGTAAAGCTCGCTGTCAGGCTCTAGCAGCGTTACCAATATCGCGTACTCGCAGTGCTTCTCGCAGCGGTCTTTATCAAGTTCTTTAAAGAAATGCTCATTCTTTTTCTTTGTCGAGGTCGTGTCCTGCTCGTTTTTCATCTCGAACATTATCGAGATCACCTCGTTGCCCTCTTCGTCGCATTCGCGGAAGATGAAATCGCCCTTGCTGCCCGAGGAGGCGTCGTTGTCCTTCTCGAAATACGCGTTGCGGAAAGCCGTAGCGCGCAGGCGGTCGAACTCGGTAAGGCAGTGCTGCTCGAGAGTTTCGCCGACCATTTTGGTAGAAAGCTTCGATTTCAGATCTTTGTAATACTCGATGACTTCGTCTTTGCCTTTCAGCTCGGCGGTCAGCGAAGCTATCTCTTTTCCGCGCTCAGCCTCTATCGCGGACACGGCTTTCTGCACTTCAAGCTCTTTTTCCGTATCCTTGCCTTTCATCTGCGCCTCGAGCTGTACTATGCGTGCGTCTTTATCGGAAATGCTGCGGCTGAGGGCCTCACGCTCGGCGGTGAAGTCGGCTCGCAGCTTGTCCTCGCTCTCTTTTACGGCGAGGGCGCGGGCGGTGTCGCCGTTTTTCAGCATAGCTTTCAGCTCGGCTATCTGCCGCTCCTGCTCGGCAATGCGCGCGTTCAGGCTTTCTTTATCGGCGGCAAGCTTGGCGTTTGCTTCCGCTTTCAGCTTGTCTATCTCGCGGTCTTTTTCGGTGAGCCTGCCCGCGAACTGCAATTCCGCGACCTTTTGCACGTTCTGCCGCTCTTCGGCGACCCTTTCGTTCAGCTCACGCGAAAATTCCGCCGAGCGCACCTGCTCCAGTATAGCGGAATAGCCCTGCTCGTCAACCTTGAATACTTCCCCGCATTTGGGGCACTTTATTTCAGACATTTGATTACCTCCTGCGATATGCAATAAGCAAAGTATAAGCTCCATTTCCAATATTATACTACAAATCCCCGCAGGTGTCAAGCAAAAAGCGCGCCGACTTTTTCAGCCTGCGCGCCTGTATCACTGTATTATTCTTCTTACGGTATCAACGTGGTAGTATTGCAGATAGCTTATCGGCTGAACTTTTATGCCGTCGCGCTGGTTCATGGCGTGTACCATTTTGCCGTTGCCGATGTACAGCCCGACGTGCGACCTGTAATTCATTATAATAAGGTCGCCCGGTTTCATCGAGCGCACGCTTACCGCCTTGCCCAGCGTTGACTGATACGCCACGCTGTGCGGGATATATCTGCCGATCTGCTGGTAGCATAGCATCGTCAGTCCTGAGCAGTCAGTTCTGCGGAACTGCTCCGCGCCCCATACATATGCGCCGCCGTTCATCGAAGCGCCGTATGTGCTGACTATCTTGCGCTGAGCGGTAACGCTGTTTGCCCTTACGCAGTCGGCGGATCTAGCGTAAAAGCCCTCGTCCGTGCCCGAGCATATGCGTATGTACTTGCCCTTGAAAGTCGCCGCAGGCTTACCCGCTATCGGTACGCCCCAAGAAGTCACGAGCGAGCCCTCGGTGTACTCGGCGCTCTGTATAAATTTCTTGCCGCGCATCTTTCCGCCGCTGAGTTTGTAGAGCTTTGCGCCGCTCATTATTTTATAGTATGTGCAGCTCGCCGTGCGAACCTTTATCGAAGTCTCGGGCAGCTCGACCCTGCCGACGTTGGGTGCTACTTTAATAGTATATGCGGTGGAGGGCTTTAGCCAAGTCGCACCGTTATAAATATTTATCACCTTAGCAGACGAAGCCTTTATCGTCTTGAGCTTGCGCCCGCTGACGTAAATATCGAACTTTGTGTCCACGGGGTACTCGGCGTAATTTTCCGTGCTTATCGCGATCCTGTCGGCGTAAACTGCGTATACCGAAAGCTTCGGCTGATTGATGTCAGTCTGCGAACTATCCGCAAAAGCAGTCGAGGGCAGACAGCCGAGCGCCAGCGCCAATGTGCATACTGCCGCCGCGGCACGGCTTATAATTTTACTTAATTTGCGTATCATAATTAAAAATATCCCCTTAGTTAGCAAGATTTATTTCTTTCCCTTGTCCACAATTGATATTATACCACAAATATACAGCGGTTGTAAACGTTTTGGGAAAAAGTTTGTAGCCTTGCAGTAATTTCTGTAACCGCTCTGTAATTTATATGTACCGAATGCACAAAATATTTTCCTATATATGGTTAAAAAGGCGGTGAAGTATGGTTAAAATGTCTAAACGGTTTGCTATCGGGCAGACAATTGTGAAAAGTGCATAAAAAGATGGGCGAAAAAACCGCGAAATTTGTTGCTGATTTTTGAAAAAGCCCCTTGACAACGCCGCAAAAAAGGTATAAACTATAATTAGCACTCAGGGAGATGGAGTGCTAACACTCAGCAACCAAAAGTGCTAAAGGAGGCGTACATCAAATGGACAGCCGTAAGCTGAAAATATTGCAGGCGGTTGTAGACGAATATATCGTTACAGGCGAGCCTGTAGGCTCAAAGGCGATAATGAAACACGTCAAAGCCTCTTCGGCAACTATACGAAATGAGATGGCAGAGCTTGAAAAGCAGGGCTACTTAGAGCAGCCGCACACATCGGCGGGCAGAGTTCCGACATACAGCGGTTACAGAATGTACGTCGATACGCTTATGGAGCGCGATCCGCTTACAGATGAGGAAAAGCGCAGGCTGGACGGAATGCTCGACGAGGACGCCGCTACTGAGGAGGAGCTGGTAAATTCAGCTTCGCTGGCGCTCTCGCAGCTTACGCAGTGCGCTTCGGTAGTAGCAAGCTCCGCACCGAAATTCTCGCTTATATCTAAGGTAGAGGTAATACCTACGGGAAAGCGTATGTACGTTATACTAATGATAACCTCTAACGGAAAGATCAAAAATAAGGTCTGCCGCTTAGAATTTGACTTGACGAACGAGCAGCTCGAGTTTTTCGATAACTATATGCAGGAAAACCTGACAGGCGTGCCGATAGACAAAATATCGGAAGAGACTTTTGAGAAGATAAGAACGGCTATGGGGGCCTACATGATGTCGCTCACGCCGCTGCTCAGCGGGCTGTTTTCGCTGGCTAAAGAGCTGAACGCGCAGGACATAATGCTGCGGGGCGAAAAAAATCTGCTGACCTGCAAAGATTTCGATCAGGGCGAGATAATTGATTTTCTTGATAACAGGCGCGAGATCGCGGGGTTCTTTAACGAGAGCTTCAGCGGCTTGCAGGTAAGCTTTTCGCCGGAAAACGATGATTTTGTGATACACAATTCCTCGATAATCACGGCGCCATATAAAAAAGGAAATAAGAACGCGGGAGCGCTGGGGCTTATCGGCCCGATGAGAATAGATTACGCGAAATTCATACCGTATCTTGAATATTTCTCACAGCGCATAACCGACCTGCTCTCGCAGCGGGAGGACGAAGCGGAAGAAACGGAGGAGGACGGCAATGGCGGTCAATAACGAAGAACTTGAAAAAGAGATCAAAGAAGAAACCAACGAAGCTGAAAAGACAGAAAAGGAAGAGGGCGCTGCTGAAAGCGCAGCCGAGCCTGAGGAAAAGAAAGAAGTAAAGGTAAAGACCGAGCGCGAGGCGCAGCTTGAAAAAGAGCTTGCCGAGCAGAAGGAAAAGTATTTAAGACTGATGGCCGAGTACGATAACTACCGCAAGCGCACCGCAAAGCAGCAGCTTGAAACGCGCGAAGCGGCGGTGGGCGACACGGTGCTGAAAGTTCTCGCGATATACGACAATTTCGAGAGAGCGGTGGCTACCGAATCGCAGGATGAAAAGTACAAGGCGGGCGTTGAGATGATATTCAAGCAGTTCACCGCAGCGCTGGAAAAGATGAACGTTACCGTTATCGACCCGACGGGCGAGCCTTTCGACCCCGCGGTTGCAAACGCCGTGAGCCAGATAGAAGACCCCGAGCTGGGCGAGAACGTAGTAGCGCAGGTATTTGAAAAGGGCGTGAAGATAGGCGACAGACTTATCCGCTACCCGACGGTAGTAGTTGCGAACCCGTAGTAAAAAATAACGAACCGACATCAACTTTTACCCGCTAAGGACGGGTAAAGAAGAATATGATACATTATATAAAGGAAAGGTTGGATCTTTATGTCGAAGATTATTGGTATTGATTTAGGAACAACAAACTCATGTGTAGCAGTAGTAGAAGGCGGAGAAGCCGTAGTTATCCCTAACAGCGAGGGTGCCAGAACCACCCCTTCGGTAGTAGGTGTTTCCAAGACGGGCGAAAGACTGGTAGGTCAGGTAGCTAAAAGGCAGGCTGTTACAAACTACAAGGACACCGTAATTTCCATCAAGCGCCACATGGGCAGCGATTACAAGGCTACTATGGGCGGCAAGGAGTACACTCCGCAGGAGATCTCGGCTATGATACTCCAGAAGCTGAAGGCTGACGCTGAGAGCTATCTGGGCGAGAAGGTAACCGAAGCAGTTATCACCGTACCTGCATACTTCACCGACGCACAGCGTCAGGCAACCAAGGACGCAGGACAGATCGCAGGACTTAACGTAAGACGTATAATCAACGAGCCTACCGCAGCTGCGCTTTCTTACGGTATAGATAAGGAAGAAGACCAGAAGGTAATGGTATACGACCTCGGCGGCGGTACATTCGATGTATCCATCATCGAGATGGGCGACGGCGTTACCGAAGTTCTTGCTACCGCAGGCAACAACCGACTCGGCGGCGACGACTTCGACCAGCGCATAATCGACTGGATGGTAGAAGAGTTCAAGGCGCAGGAGGGTATAGACCTTTCTAAAGACCCGATGGCTATGCAGAGATTAAAGACAGAGGCTGAGCTGAGAAAGATAGAGCTTTCTTCCACCGCTTCCACAACTATCAGCCTGCCTTACATCACCGTAGCGGCTGACGGCCCGAAGCACCTCGAGCTGACCCTTACTCAGGCTAAGTTCAACCAGATGACCGCAGACCTCGTAGAAAAGACTATGGGCCCTGTACGCCAGGCGCTCTCTGACTCGGGACTTTCGGTAAACGACCTCAACAAGGTACTGATGGTAGGCGGTTCTTCGAGAATACCTGCTGTACAGGAAGCTGTAAAGAACCTCATCGGCAAAGAGCCTTTCAAGGGCATCAACCCTGACGAGTGCGTAGCTCTCGGCGCTGCATATCAGGGCGGTATCCTCGGCGGCGACGTTGAAAACGGTCTGCTGCTGCTCGACGTAACTCCGCTTTCGCTGAGCATCGAGACCGCAGGCGGCATCGCTACCAAGATGATCGAGAGAAACACCACTATACCTACCAAGAAAACTCAGACATTCTCGACTTATGCGGATAACCAGACCGCAGTTGATATAAACGTTCTGCAGGGCGAGCGTGAGTTCGCTAAGGACAACAAGCAGCTCGGTATGTTCAGACTGGACGGCATCGCACCCGCACCCAGAGGAATCCCACAGATCGAAGTTACTTTCGATATTGACGCGAACGGCATAGTACACGTTTCGGCTAAAGACCTCGGCACGGGCAAGGAGCAGAACATCACCATCACATCTTCCACCAATATGTCGAAGGACGATATTGACAAGGCTGTAAAGGAAGCGGAAGCTTTCGCTGCTGAGGACAAGAAGAAGAAGGACGAGGTAGACGCAAGAAACGCTGCCGACCAGATGGTATTCCAGTGCGAGAAGTCGCTGAATGATTTTGGCGATAAGGTACCCGCCAACGACAAGGCTGAGGTAGAGAGCAAGATAGCTGCCGTAAAGGAAGCACTCAAGGGCACTGACATCGAGGCTATCAAGAACGCCAGCAAGGAGCTGGAAGAATCTTTCCAGAAGGTAGCTACCACCGTATATCAGCAGGCTGCTGCGGCACAGCAGGCGGCAGGCGGCGCTCAGGGCTTTGACCCCAACAACATGGGCGGAATGAACGGCATGAACAACGGCGGAGCACAGGGCGGCTCTAACGGCGGCGACGATGTAGTAGACGCTGAGTTTACCGACTAATATTTAATGCAGTATAATAGATCTCCCATAGCGGACGGCGGCGGACAAAGCTGCCGTCCTCTAATGGGTTAAAGAGGGGTTCAGATATGGCGAATGAAAACAAGAGAGATTACTACGAAGTTCTGGGAATCGATAAAAGCGCAAGCCAGGACGATATAAAAAAGGCGTTCCGCAAGCAGGCAAGGCTTTATCACCCCGACCTGCACCCCGATGACAAGGAAGCGGAGGCAAAATTCAAGGAAGTAAACGAAGCTTATGAGGTGCTTTCGGACGCTGATAAGAAAGCGAAGTACGACCAGTTCGGCTTCGCGGGGGTAGACCCCAATTACGGCGCAGGCGCGGGAGCAGGCGGATTTGGGGGATTTTCGGGATTCTCAGGCGGCTTCGGCGGCGGAGTGGACGATATACTCAACGCATTTTTCGGAGGCGGCGGTTCTTCGCGCAGAGCAGATCCTAACGCGCCCAGACGCGGCGAGGACATAGAGTCTACCATAACGCTCGACTTCATGGACGCCTGCAAGGGCTGCCAGACCACCGTACAGGTAAGCCGCATGGAGCACTGCAAGGAGTGCGGCGGCACGGGCGCGGCAAAGGGCAGCAGCAGAAAGACCTGCCCCGACTGCAACGGAAGCGGTACAGTAAGAATGACGCAGAACACGCCTTTCGGAAGCTTTGCGCAGACAGCAAGATGTTCGCGCTGCGGCGGCAAGGGTACTATTATAGATAACCCGTGCCCGAGCTGTTCGGGACGCGGCAGAGTGCGCAATACTATTAAAAAGACAATCAACATACCTGCGGGCGTGTACGACGGTATGCAGCTGCGCATACGCAACGAGGGCAGCCAGGGCATAAACGGCGGCCCTGCAGGCGACCTGTATCTATCAGTAAGAGTGCGCAAAGACCCGATATTCGAGCGCCGCGATACTTACGACATATGGACGGAGATACCGCTGACATACGCTCAGGCAACGTTGGGCGCGCGTATAGAGGTGCCGACCATAGACGGCAAGCAGGAGTACGACGTGCCGGAGGGCACTCAGACGGGCACTGTGTTCCGCATGAGGGGCAAGGGCGTGCGCAAGGGCAACAGCGGCGAGCGCGGCGACCATTATGTAAAGGTGAACGTAGAGATACCGAAGGGACTGACGAAAGAACAGAAGGAGCTGCTTCGCAAGTTCGACGAATCACTGGAGAACAAGAACTACAAGAAGCGCGGAACATTCTTCGACAAACTGAAAGAGAAATTCAAATAATAGCGAACAGCCCTGCGGGAAGCCGTGGGGCTCTTTTTTTGGACAGAAAAGAACAATATGACCAACGATGTTGAAACGTGGCGAAAAGTTTTTATGCACCCCTACAAACCTAAGAAAAAAGCGAAAAAAGAGTTGACAAGAAGGAAAAAGAGTGATATAATAATAAAGCTGTCAGGGACGGCGGAACGAAAGGCACTGAAAAACAAGCGGTGGGAGCCGAGGAAAGTCAGAGGAAGAAGTTCAAAGCCAAGTCTTAAAGATAGCGATAAACAAAGTAAATATTACTTAATTGCTTAACAATTTGTTCAAAAACTTTTAAAACGAAGTTAATTGACAAATAAGTGATAAAGTGATATAATAAAATAGTTGACCCGCCACTAACGAGCGTAAGCGAAGTTAGTAAGGAGTAAAGGTAAACGAACAAAATTATGAATAAAGCCTAAAACTTGTTCATAAAGAGTTTACAAAATAAAGGGCTGACAAACAAAAGAAAATGTGATATAATAGATAAGCACTCTTCACGAGGAACTAAAAACCGAGTGAGAAAAAAGAGAGCTAGATCGAAAAAGAGCATTTTCGATTGTAAGGCATCTTGAAAATTGAACAATGACTAACGAATACAAAACCCTTGTAAATTACTTTGAGAAAAGTAAGAGAAGTCAAGTAAAGACTAAAAAATGCAAGATTTAAAACGTCAGTGATTTCGCAAGAAATTCAAAAGGACGTACTGAGATCATAATTGTTGAGAGATCAACATTAGGATACAACTTTATTAAGAGTTTGATCCTGGCTCAGGACGAACGCTGGCGGCACGCTTAACACATGCAAGTCGAACGAAGTTATTTGAGCTTGCTTAGATAACTTAGTGGCGGACGGGTGAGTAACACGTGAGCAATCTGCCTTTCAGAGGGGGATACCGATTGGAAACGATCGTTAATACCGCATAACATAGTAAATTCGCATGTTTTTACTATCAAAGATTTATCGCTGAAAGATGAGCTCGCGTCTGATTAGGTAGTTGGTGAGGTAACGGCCCACCAAGCCGACGATCAGTAGCCGGACTGAGAGGTTGAACGGCCACATTGGGACTGAGACACGGCCCAGACTCCTACGGGAGGCAGCAGTGGGGAATATTGCACAATGGAGGAAACTCTGATGCAGCGATGCCGCGTGAGGGAAGAAGGTTTTCGGATTGTAAACCTCTGTGTACAGGGACGATAATGACGGTACCTGTTCAGAAAGCTCCGGCTAACTACGTGCCAGCAGCCGCGGTAATACGTAGGGAGCGAGCGTTGTCCGGAATTACTGGGTGTAAAGGGAGTGTAGGCGGGACGGCAAGTCAGATGTGAAATTTAGGGGCTCAACCCCTGACCTGCATTTGAAACTGCTGTTCTTGAGTGAAGTAGAGGTAAGCGGAATTCCTAGTGTAGCGGTGAAATGCGTAGATATTAGGAGGAACACCAGTGGCGAAGGCGGCTTACTGGACGATAACTGACGCTGAGGCTCGAAAGCGTGGGGAGCAAACAGGATTAGATACCCTGGTAGTCCACGCCGTAAACGATGATTACTAGGTGTGGGGGGACTGACCCCTTCCGTGCCGCAGTTAACACAATAAGTAATCCACCTGGGGAGTACGGTCGCAAGACTGAAACTCAAAGGAATTGACGGGGGCCCGCACAAGCAGTGGAGTATGTGGATTAATTCGAAGCAACGCGAAGAACCTTACCAGGTCTTGACATCGATCGAATCCGAAAGAGATTTTGGAGTGCCCTTCGGGGAACGTGAAGACAGGTGGTGCATGGTTGTCGTCAGCTCGTGTCGTGAGATGTTGGGTTAAGTC
>ERZ779889.179-NODE-179-length-86874-cov-15.656607_pt1 | contig 86874 bp, 69 predicted proteins | sample MGYA00511030_ERZ779889 | MGnify/ENA primary metagenome ERZ779889 (study PRJEB29588, sample SAMEA2160616) | human gut metagenome | biome: human gut; feature: human-associated habitat; material: faeces | place: Denmark | collected 2008/2010 ...
TTAGCTCAAAAATCCATCCACTCCGGCTTAACATTTGTTATTAAACAACCTCTTAGATCCAGTTGTTCTGGAAGCGCTTTACGGCAATGGATTCGGTAAGAATGCGGATAAACTCAAGCATGGAATGCTTGCGGTAGGCTCCCTTTAATAGATGGACGCACCCCGCCATCTGATTGTCGGGAATATCAATAGGAACCGCTTTCACATCTCGTACGTCGTATATGGAATCCTCGGCCAGCACGGTTACGAGCTGCGTCTGACGCACAAGCTTCAGCAAAGTGTTTACCTCGTTCATTTCTATACGGATCTTGAAATTACGGTAATCCGGCACGATGCTGTCGAATGCATTGCGGGCCTGCAATCCTTTTGAAGGGAGCGCAAGATCATATTTTTCAAGTTCGGACACCGACACTTTCTCTTTCGAGGCGAGAGGATGACTGCTGCCAACTACCACGGACAACGAATTCTGAAACAGTATATGGGACTCCACGTCGGGCAGCGGCTGAATGGGCCTGAACGCGAGCACGAAATCGATCTCGCGCTTGGCGAGCAAATTCATAAGCTCATTCATCTGCTTATAAACGATGTTAAGTTTTATCCCCGGATACATCTTCATAAATGAAATTACCGATTCCGTGAGAATTGGGCTGAACGAATGCGTGACTCCGATATTGAGAGTCCCGGTCAGCATCTTCCTCAAATCCCGGATGCGGTCAGCACATGCCTCGGCCTCACGGATTGTCCTCAACGCGAACGGCAGCATCACCTCCCCCGCTTCGGTAAGACGGATGGAATGACTGTTTCGGATAAAAAGTTGGATCCCGAGTTCATCCTCCAGCTGCTTTATCTGCTGCGAGAGCGAACTTTGGGCTATATTCAGGCATCTTGCCGCATCCGAGAAATTCAGCGTCTCGGCGGCTTTGGCGAAATATCTTAACTGTCGTAGTTCCATTGGATTGCAAATTTAGGGATAATCCGGCTAACGTGTGGCCGTAAACGATAGTTTTTTGAATAAGAACACCGGCACCGTGGCTCCAGCAACCATCCCTAAAATAATAAACAAACAAGTCAGCCCGTTGTATGCAAGCAGATAGAAATAATGTCCGAAAACATCTTCCTGAGTATGATACAGACACGACAGCAGAGCCTCGATGGTCCGATAGGCATACATTCCCGGTATCATCGGAAGAAGAGCCGGGAAAAAACATACCTCGGCCGGGCATTTAATGCGCGACGCAAACAGCACTGCCAGCATGCCTACGGCAAACGAAGCCACCGTACTCGCCGCAATTATATGCATACCCCCGAATTCGGGCAGTGTCAGCACATATCGTATAGCATGACCCACTGCGGCAATCAGTCCGCACGTCAGATATGCCCGCCGGGGAGTGTTGCTGATGCTTGAAAAGCCGATTGCAGCCATAGCCGCAAACAATCCGTCCTCGAAAATATTTATAAATATATCATTCCACATAATCAGAACCATTTCAGACCAAGTATGAGCATTCCCGCGCAAAGTCCGGCCGACAGGCAGACCGTAAGAACTGCAGCATCAAAAAAACGGCTGAACGCACACAGATAATGCCGGTAAATCAGATCGCTTACCGAATTTATATAAGGCACACCCGGTATCAGATACAGAACGCTCGTACCGAGAGCTATTTCCGGCGTGGTGCCTATTTCGAAGACATGACCGCAGGCACTCAGGGCTGCCGAAAAGAAAGAGGCACACAGAAAAACAAGCCGCATGTCGCACTTGTATTCGACCATTATCTGCTTGAGCCGGTAGCCCGCGAGTGTCGATATAAACACTATCAGCATCGCCACGGCGTCGCCCCCGAAAAGACGGCAGAACGATGCGTTGGCCACACTCGTAAGAAGAAGCACCTCCCACTTACCGGTGGGCTTTGTTTTCTTTATACCCTCAAACCGCCCTATTGCAGCTTGAAGTCCGAGCTTATTGTCGGCCACTTCCCAGCTCAGCCGGCTCAGTCTGGCATTAAGATTGAAACTTATGCCGCAATCAGCCGTCTTGCGCACCGCCACCACGGCTTCAACAGGATTTTCACGCCATACCGACACATACACGTGGCCCGGCATTATTGAAATTTCAAGCCCTGCGCCGAAAGCGGCTGCGAGCCGGCGGGTATTTTTCTCAATCCTTATGCAGGTTGCGCCGCACCCCGCCAGAAGTGAGGCATATTCGGCAAGAAAAGAGGCCGTATGGTGCAAAAGGGCGTCTTCAGCAGCATCCGCCGTATTACAAGTCCTCAAAATCATCTTCCTCGTCAAAATCTCCCGGAATATAGAATATGTCCTTATCCTTGCCGAATTCAATAATATGGCGAGGCTTATGGGCGCGGCGGCGTTCGCTATAGTGCCGTTCCACGGCCCGGAATATAAATGCGCATAACAGCACTCCCGCTATCACGCACCAGGCAATCATCTGATGGTTCATAGTCTTTTGCTTTTTTCGCTGCAAAAGTAGAACCGCCGCCAAGAAAAATAAACCCTCAAGCAAGGGATTTTTCTATCGTTGCGATAGGCAAAACTGATAATCACAACCGTCTGCATATTTATACAAATTTATATAAAAAAGAAGGGGAACGCATAAGAATCTGTAGAACTCGCGTCCCCCTTCCGGGCAGAAAAGTTATAAAAAGAAAAAACAGTTTTGTTTATCCCTGAAGTACCTCACGGATATTCGATATTTTCAGCCATTGTGATTCGTAGGTAAGTCCGCGGGACATATAACTCGTCAGTTTGAAACCCGTCTTAGGACTTACCGACAGTTTTTCGCCGGAAATATATTCCGATGCTTTGGCAACCGTATCGAGAATGCCTGCGGGGTTCTCGGCAAAAGGGCTGTGGGCATCGGCCAGCCCGAGAACAACCTTTTTGGAGTCGGGAATAAGTCGCAGGATTTCAAGTTGATAGTCGTTGCCAATTTCAAAAGGCATAAAAAACTTGCCTGCGTCAACTTGCGTCAGGATTTTCGGCATAATATTATCGGGGTATCTGAGGAATTCCCATTCGGGTACAATCGTGTCGCCCCCGGAAAGATACAGTGATATTTCCATATCGGAAGGTAGAGCCGCCACCGAACTGTTGAATAATCCGATAATCTGCTCATGCAGTGAAATCAGATCCACACCTCCCTGCAGCAGCCGTTTTGTATAATTGTCCTCGCAAAGAAGGCCGCAAGCAGTATCGTCAAACTGGATATGCCGGCATCCCAGTTCATAAAGACGGATTATGGTCCTGTTGTAGGTTCCGGCGATGTCATCAAGCAGTTTGTCAGCCTCAGGATAAATCTGTCCGGGTTCTCCGCCGGTCATAGCGAGAATCTCGAGATAGAGATTTGCCGGTGAGGGAAGTGTCTGCCGGCAACTTGCTCGGCCGCCGGTGATTTTATAAAGATCTGCAAAGTCGGTAAAAAAAGGATGGTCGGGATTATAACTGATACGTCCTATAAAACGCATCATATCGGTAAACGGATCAAGCGGCTGATAGATATGTCCGCTTTCCACTCTTTCACAGCTTATACCGTTAAGCCCGAACCAAAAATCTTTGTCCCATTGTCTGCGACGGAACTCACCCGACGTGACTTCAGTAAGTCCGGCCGCAAGCTGATCCTCTACAAGCCGGGCTACAGCCTCGTTTTCTATAGATTCGAAACGCTGCCGGTCCGTCGCGCCGTAATCATACCGGCTTCGGGCCTCCATAAGTTCATCCGGCAGCAAAAAACTGCCTACAATATCAACTTTCGGTAATGAATTATAGCTCATATACATTTTTAATCAGAATCAGTATTAGAATATCCCGTGTACACCGCAGAAAATAAGCACAACATAACCCAGCAACAGGCCGCATAAACCCATTATCAGACCAGTTGTGACCATATATTTCTGCTTGATGAAACCCGTGGCGTCTGCCAGAGCGTTCGGCGGCGTGGATATCGGGAGAATCATAGCTACAGATGAGCATACCGCCACTCCTATGAGCAATGTCGGTACTCCTCCATAAGGAATCAGCTGTTCGGTCATGGTGCTTCCCGCAATGGCTAAAATGGGGACAAAAAGAGCGGCCGTAGCAGTATGACTGATAAAATTTGCCATTAAATAGCAGAGAAGTCCGGAACCGATAATGACGGCAAGCGGAGACCACGACGCGAACGGAACCGCCTCAATCAGATGTCCGGCAAGTCCGGATTCCTTCATCGCCACTCCTAATGCAAAAGCACCGGCTATCATCCACAGGATACTCCATGAAAGCTGCTCAAGATCGCGTTTTGTGATTATTCCCGACATGCAAAGCACGCCTACAGGAAGCATCGCGACAACATTGGCGTTCACTCCGGTAACTGAATCCGTCAGCCAAAGAAGAATAGTTACAAAAAATGTAAGATAGACGATTTTGTCTTTTATTGTAGACTGATGCTCGCTCTCAATTTGCAGATGTATCTCCTTTTGCTTGAACGGAAACAGTTTTTTGAGGACAAACCATGCTACGAAAAGCAGAATCAGAGTAACCGGAACCATCACCATCATCCATTTTCCGAAACCTATGCCAAGATTCATCCCATCCGGGTCATTGAGAAATTTCAGAGCAATGGCATTGGGTGGAGTTCCTATCGGAGTACCCATTCCGCCTATGTTGGCCCCGACAGGAATTGCGAGGGCGAGTCCGATTTTACCTTTTCCGTCGGCAGGTAATGCTGAAAGCACAGGAGCAAGGAATGTAAGCATCATCGCCGCAGTAGCCGTATTGCTGATAAACATGGAGAAAGTGCGGTGACAAGTATGAATCCGAGCAACACATTCTCGCTTTTCGTTCCGAACGGTGCAAGCATTACTTTGGCGAGTTTTACATCAAGACCGCTTTTTGTCGCTGCTATGGCAATGATGAAACCACCTATGAAAAGCATGATTGTAGGATCGGCGAAGCAATGCAGTATATCCACATTATTTATAAGATTACCATACTTATCTCCTGCCGGATCGGTCTGAAAAAACCACAGGGCGCTGTTTGTCGTGCAAAACAGCAGGAGGACAACGACAACAAGAGAGGTTGTCCAGGCCGGAACTGCGTCAAAAAGCCACATCAGGGCGGCAAACACGAAGATTGCGAGCACTCGGTGCTCGACCGGATTTATGTCCGGCAAACCATATACCGACGAGGGCGCAAGCCAGAGATACAATGGTACAGCAATTGCTGTCAGCAGTTTTAACGCTTTTACAGGAATGGGATTCCGGCCTTTTCTGTTTTCTTTTTTCCACCGGTGATAATCCTCTACCAGATGGAAACCGTGAAACATCGTAAACATAGACTCAGGTATTTTTTATTTAGGGTTAAAGCAGGGGTGAATTATGCCGGCGCAGAAACTTTCTTCCGTCGCTTCGCGGCATTCATTGCAGAGCTGACGACCGTAACTGCGCATCGCAAAGGCCGTCTGCGCCGCAGCCCGACAAGCGGTCGCAACCCATTTGAAAAAGGACAAGTGTTCAGTGATGAAATCCTTTTTGCACCTTGTACAATTCATAATCACATGAGATGTTAAGGTGAAAAAGATAATGAGACAATATCGCTATGCAAACTCCGCTCCGACAATAAAACCGCGACACCGTCATATTCTCGCCGGTGTTACCTTCATGCACCATCCCCTTTGCGGGACACGAATGCATAATCCGTATGTCAGATGTGGCTGAACTTGATATGGCCATCTCAAAATCTAATCCACGAGATTATTGAAACTGAATCGCATGGCAGGTCTCCTGACTCGTTCCCCTCGCGGACTGCCTTCCCGACCGTTTCGGTCAGTGACACTGATATCGTGTCCGTTCGGTTGATATGGAACTTACAGTAGCGGGTCTGTTCAGGCTTCTCACCTGATTCCCTTTTGATCGCTCCGGGATGTGAAACCCTTTGCGAACCGATGCGGCCGCAAAATTACAAAATCCAATTCATATCTTCAATTAAAAAGCGGAATTTTTCTTATATAAAAAGCGAGGCTGCGTTTTTCTGCACAGTCTCGCCGAATTTTTGATGATTATTATGTCCGGATGAGTTTTCAGTATTTTCCGTCGAGCACACGCAGGGCGGCGGCGTAGTCGGGCTCGTGGGTTATCTCCTCTACGAGTTCGCGGTATATCACGCGGCGGTTTTCATCAAGCACCAGCACGGCGCGGGTCAGAAGTCCGGCCAAAGGGCCGTCAACGAGCTGAACTCCGTATTTCTGAGCGAAAAGGGGCGAACGGAATGCCGATCCGAAGACCACATTCTTTATATTCTCCATCGAGCAGAAGCGCGACATGGCAAACGGAAGATCCATCGAAACGCAGATTACGACTACATCTTTCATCTTCGCCGCCTCCTCGTTGAAGCGGCGCACGCTCATTGCGCATACGGCCGTGTCGAGACTCGGGAAAATATTGAGCACCACACGCTTGCCGGTAAAATCGGTGCAGAGCACCTGGCTCAGGTCGGCGCCTGCGAGGTGAAAACACGGGGCTGTCTCCCCGACAGTGGGCAGAGTGCCGCAAGTGTGGCACGGTTCTCCTTTAAAATAAACTGTTTCCATATTATGTCTGTTTTTATTGTCTCATTTCAGCAATGCCATATTCTGTAATACAATATTCTCCATATCTTTGTTGAATCCGAGCATCACATTTTTCACTACTCCGCTGCGGTCAACGGCTATAATCACCGGCAGAGATGCCGCTCCACAGTCGCGGGCGAGCGAACGCGCATTCATGAGCAGATGCTCGCCGCGACGGACAGAGGGTACTATACTCTCTATGAGATCCGTGTTGGTCGACGCGAACGCAAAAACAACGTCGGCCTCGTAAGGCAGATTGTCGGCAGCACGACGCACCGACTCAACTATCTCGCCGCTGAATCCGGCCGACGGGTCGAGTATCACCACCATGGTGGGTGTGCGCATAGGATCGCCCCTGTGGTAGGTATACCGTTCGCCGGTAGTGGTAGGCAGCGAGAACGCAGGCATAGGGAGGAGCGTCAGATTTTCTATACGGAAATTGCTTTCGCGGTATTTCTCAAACACTTCGGGATACGCCGCCATGAGCGCTTTTTCGTTTATCGGCGCGCAGTCAGCGCTGTCGGGGTAGCTGTAGCGCACATACATCGACTGCTCCGTTATCGACCCGGGATTGCTCTCGGTGTCGATACGCAGCGGCATGAGGGTGCGGGCGTCAAAATAATAGTCGCGTTCAACGGCAGTCACCCCGCCGGCCTTCATCTCGGTTTCGAGCTTCACGGCCGGAACACCGTCGAGAGTACACGGTTCCGTAAGCCGGTAGGTATAACACGAGTCCGTTTCCATGCGTTTCAGCTGCGAGGCGATTTCGGAAGGGAGAAGATCAACGAACTGCGCGAGACGGTGCACGCCTCTGTCGGCGCCCATCCCCGTGAAGGGTATCGAATCCCAGTCCATATGATATTCCTGCAGCCGGTTGTCGCGGTAGCGGTAATGGTGTCCGTCGTAATACGCCGAAAAGCCGCTCACGGGGCCCGACGGTGTGTCCAGACTCCAGTCTATCACGTAGTCGCAGCCCGACAGTCTGTCGCCCTCGGCCTTCTGCGATCTCAGCCGGAGTTCGTAGACCACATCCTTGTCGCTCTGCGGGAGCGATACGCCAAACGCCGCAGAAGCATCGTAGCACTCCTTATTTTCAAGCGCTTCCACAATGTCAGCAAGCCCCCGGGCATTCAACGCCAGAGGGCTCGATACTGCTAACACCATAAACAAATTAACTTTCCCTTTCATAAACAATAGTCAACGTTCATTAATAATAACGTGACCTTTCGGGAAAATGTTTATGAGTTGTTTTAATTTATGAAAGAATTAATAAGGATTATTGAGATAAGAACGGGTGCTATCCACTTTACTATAAAGTAAATCAGCGGAAAAACGTATGAACGCATTTTTCCGTAATTGCTCATTTCATTGCCGAAGAAATTGCGCGGTGCCACCCAGCCCATGTAGATGCAGATGAGGATTCCTCCAACCGGGAGCATGATATTGGACGTAACAGTGTCGAGGAAATCGAAGATTGTCATACCGGCTATCGTGCATCCGCTCCACGGGCCTACCGAGAGCGAGCAGACCGTACTGAGCGCAAACAAGGGGAGGATTACCGCCAGACAGGCGTTGCGACGGCTCATGCCCCAGCGCTCGCGCGCGAACGACACCGAGACTTCGGCCAGCGAGATCGTGGAGGTGAACGCCGCCACCGTCAGAAGCAGGAAGAAAACCGACGACCAGAAAATCGTGCCGTCCATCCTCGCGAAAATCTCCGGAAGAGTCACGAACACAAGCGCCGAACCCGCCAGCGACTGGTCGGAAAGCCCGTAGGTCATCACCCCCGGAAAAATAATGAGACCCATCATCACCGCCACCAGCAGATCGAGAAGCGACACCGTCACGGCCGTGCGCGTCAGTTTTGTCTTGGCCGGAAAATATGAAGCGTAGGTTATCAGGATTCCCATGGCAAGACTCAGCGAGAAGAATGCCTGACCCATCGCGTCGATTACCGTAGAAGGAGTGACCGCCGAAAAATCCGGATTGAGGAAGAATCTCACACCCTCCCCCGCGCCCGGAAGCGATAGCGACACGCACACAAGCACTACAAGCAGCGCGAAAAGCAGCGGCATCAGTATGTTGGAAACCTTCTCTATTCCCTTCTGAACACCGAGCATCAGCACTCCGAGATTGGCAGCGAGCATCAGATATGTCATAACCAGCGGGCGCGTCGTACCGGTTATATATTCGCCCATACGGGTGGAAAACTGCACGTGGTCGGCCGCATCGGGTGTCAGACCCGCGGTTTGCGGCACCGGATCATAAAGAGCGCCCGAAAGTGACTGGATGAGATACTCTAATGTCCATCCCGACACCACCATATAGAACGACAGTATGAGATACGACGCGAGAATCGTGAGCGCTCCCACTGCCCGCCAGTTGCGGCGCTTCGGGGTGATGTTGAGGAAAGCCCCGGTGGCGTCGCTGCGCCCTCCGCGGCCCAGCGAAAACTCCGCCGTCATAACCGGTATCCCGAAAAGAAACACACAGAATATATATACAATCAGAAACGCCGCACCGCCGTTTGCCTGGGTTTCGGCCGGAAAACGCCACACGTTTCCCAATCCTACGGCAGACCCTACCGTGCTCGCTATCAGACCCGCCTTCGAGCCGAATGTAACTTTCTCCGACATTTCAACAGTTGTTTGAACTTACCTTAGAATATGGATTTTCAGAGGTTGTTTCGCTATCCCGAAACATATTCTTTAAAAAATCGTGGCAAAATTAGCAAAATTCTTACAATCAGCTATTAAATAAATTAAAATTTTTGTCAAAATGTAAGCATAGGGAAAATATACGGCCCCTTTTATTGGCTTCTCGGAATAAATTTCGTAAATTTGCAGACTATTACACAACCTCTTAGATTTTTCACTAAAGAACACCGTTTTTGCCCATGTGTGGAATTGTTGGTTATTTAGGCCACCGACAGGCTTATGAAATCCTTATCCAGGGGCTTCACCGTCTGGAGTACCGCGGCTACGACAGTGCAGGTGTGGCGCTCATCAACGACGACTGCAACCTCAACGTCTACAAGACCAGAGGCAAAGTAAGCAACCTGGAACAATCGGCTGATGGAAAAGACACAAACGGAACCGTAGGCATAGCCCACACCCGATGGGCAACGCACGGAGAACCGAACGACGTCAACGCACACCCTCAGCTCTCCCAATCCCGCTCGATAGCCCTTGTTCATAACGGCACAATCGAAAACTACAGCGTACTGAAAAAAGCCCTTATCCAGCACGGATACTCCTTTGAAAGCGACACCGACACAGAAGTTCTCGTACAGCTCATCGAATTCATCAAGATAACCAACGGCTGCTCTACCCTCGACGCCGTAACCGAAGCCCTCCATCAGGTGGAGGGAGCCTACGCAATCGCCGTTATCGAAGACGGCGACCCCGATACCCTGATCGTGGCGCGTAAATCCTCCCCCCTCGTAATCGGTGTCGGCGACGGCGAGACTTTCATAGCCTCCGACGCTACTCCCATCGTAGGCTTCACCGACAAGGTGGTCTACCTGCAGGACGACGAAATCGCCGTAATCCGGCGCGGCAAACCCCTCCAGGTGCTCTCTCTCAAAGACAACAAGCCCTCGAAAATCAACATACAGACCCTGAAGCTCTCCCTCGCGCAGCTTGAGAAAGGCGGCTACGACACCTTCATGCTCAAGGAAATCTTCGAGCAGCCCGCCACCCTGCGCGACTGCCTCCGCGGCCGCATTGTCGATGACTGCAACCGCGTGGTGCTGTCCGGAGTGGAAATCAACAAGGACAAGTTCCTCAACGCACGCCGCATCGTGCTCGTGGCCTGCGGCACCTCATGGCACGCCGCCCTTATCGGAAAGCGCCTCATACAGGAAATGTGCGGCATACCCGTCGAGGTGGAATACGCTTCCGAATTCCGGTACTCCAACCCCTGCCTGACCAAAGACGACATCGTAATCTCCATATCGCAGTCGGGCGAAACTGCCGACACCCTCGCCGCCATACAGCTCGCACGCGAGAAAGGCGCCTTCGTCTACGGCATCTGCAACGTTGTCGGAGCATCCATTCCGCGCAACACTGACTCCGGCACCTACATCCACGTAGGCCCCGAAATCGGAGTGGCGTCCACGAAAGCATTCACCGGACAGGTAACGGTGCTCGTTCTCCTCGCACTCTGCGTAGGGCAGCTCCGCGGAACGATCCTCCCGCAGACCGTCCACGACGTGGCCAAGGCTCTCACCGAGCTCCCCGAAACCATCGAAAAGACCCTCAGGCTCGACTCGAAGATTCAGGAACTATCCCGCATATTCACCTATGCCCACAACTTCCTCTACCTCGGCCGCGGCTACAACTACCCCACTGCTCTCGAAGGCGCCCTGAAGCTCAAGGAAATCTCCTACATCCATGCCGAAGGATACCCCGCCGCCGAAATGAAACACGGCCCCATCGCCCTCATCGACCACGAAATGCCGTCCGTGATAATCGCCCCAAGCGACTCGCTCTACGACAAGATTATATCCAACGTCCAGCAGGTCAAAGCCCGCGGAGGCTCCGTGATTGCCATCGTCAGCAAAGGCAACCGCGCTATGGCCGACATTGCCGACTACTGCCTCGAGATTCCCGAAGTGCCCGAATGCCTCTCACCCATCGTGGCGTCCATTCCGCTCCAGCTCCTGGCCTACCATATTGCCGTAAACAAAGGCAAGAACGTCGACATGCCCCGCAACCTCGCTAAATCCGTAACCGTGGAATAATCCCGCGGGTCTGCGCATAATAACCCCATTCAGCGCCCGGCGCAGGATTCGCCAGAATCCTCCGCCGGGCGCTGTTTCCATACCCGTCCGCCCCCTCCTTTATCTTATTTTGGCCACGGCTCTTTCATTTAAAACCTTTGGCAGGTTTATCGTCACACCGATATAACTAATTGAGTATCAATGTACGGACGTGATTCTTCACGTCCACAGTGAACAAACATTTTTTACAGAAAAAACGAATGCATTCACACGTGTTTTCCCGGTGGACGTGAAGAATCACGTCCGTACAATACGCTGCTTATCAGTATATTGTTTAAGGGGGATGTTGCCTCCGAATTCATCAGATTCGCTATCCGTGGTTTTAAATGAATGAGCCGTGATTTTTGGCTAAAAAACCATGCTTAAAAACATCGTTTCTTTCCTTTTCTTAATTTTTAATAATTTCTTTTGCTTTTTCGGGATTTATTTTCTACATTCGTGCATTAAATCTAACCAATTGCTTGAATGCAACCTGAAAGACTACGACATTAATACTAAAAATAACATAAAACTATTCATCGATGAGCTATCTGAAGTTTGATAAAAACCTGATGATTAACCTTGAGCAGTCGCTCCCCCTGGAGATGCTCCGCACTAATCAGTCAGGTGCCTATCACTGTACGACAGTTGTCGACTGCAACACCCGCAAACAGCACGGTCTGCTCGTGGTTCCGATTCCCGAATTCGGAAACTCGTGGCATGTTATGCTTTCATCGCTCGACGTCACCGTTTATCAGCACGGTGCTCCGTTCAACCTTGCCCTGCACCGTTACAACGGCGGCGTCTACAGTCCCAACGGTCACAAATACATCCGCGAGTACGACTGCGAAAGTGTGCCCCGCACCACCTACCGCGTCGGTGGAGTGATTCTTACTAAAGAAAAAATCTTCATCTCCCACGAGAACCGCATCCTTATCCGCTACACACTCGTCGAGGCACATTCTCCCACAACTCTCCGATTCCGCCCCGTCCTCGCTTTCCGCGAGGCCAACGAGCTGTGCATTGCCAACGACGCCATCAACACTGAGATTCCCGAAGTCCCGAACGGTGTGTCGGCATGCCTCTACAAAGGATACCCCACCCTTTACATGCAGTTCAACCACAAACCCGAATGGACCTACCAGCCAAACTGGTACAACGGGTTTGAATACGTCAAGGATCTCGAGCGCGGCGTTCCGTACTGCGAAGACCTCTGGGTGCCCGGCTACTTCGACATTCCCATTAAGAAAGGCGAGTCGATTATTTTCTCCGCCGGACTCTCCGAAGTGTCACCCCGCTCCCTCTCGAAGATGTATGAGAAGGAAGTTGCAGGCAGAACATGCCGCACCTCGTTCTTCAACTGTCTGAAAAACGCCGTCAAGCAGTGCTATCTCGTCGACGGCGACAAGATGTTCCTCCTCTCCGGCTACCCCTGGGGCAAGATTCTCGCCCGCAACACCTTCATGGCCCTCCCGGGCGCCACTATCGCAATCAGCCACCGCGAGGACTTCGAACGCATTGCCGACTCCGCCCTCGCGGCGCTCCGCCATTTCATGGCCACCGGCGAAAAAGACAGCCGCATCATCGGCATCGACCTCCCCGACATCCCGCTCTGGGCCGTATGGGCCGTCCAGCAGTACGCCAAGGCCTACGGTCTGGATGACACCCGCAGCCGCTATCTCGGCATCGTGGGTGAAATAATCGCCTACGTGCTCAAGGGCGGCCACCCCTATCTCGGTATCGACGCCAACGGCATGGTAACCACCAACGGAACAGAGAAACCCATGTCGTGGATGAACGCCTCGCTCGGCGGACGCCCCGTCGTGCCCCGCACCGGCTACCTCGTTGAGTTCAACGCACTTTGGTACAACGCCCTCGAATTCGCCGTCCGTCTCGCCGGAGACAATCCGGAGTTCGCCGGAAATGCCGCCCTCTGGAAAGAGACCGCCGAGAAGATCAAACCGGCGTTCATCGACAAGTTCCTCAACGACTACGGTTACCTCTACGACTACGTGAGCGGCTCCTACGCCGACCCATCCGTGCGCCCCAACATGGCCGTGGCGATCGGACTCGACTACTCCCCCCTCGACCGCCGTCAGCGCAAAGGCGTGCTCGACGTCGTCACCCGCGAGCTCCTCACACCGAAAGGACTTCGCACACTCTCGCCGAAGAGCTACGGATACCGCCCCTTCTACCTCGGCTCGCCCGAGGACCGCGAGATGGCGCTCCACAACGGCCCCGCACGCCCCTGGCTCATGGGATTCTACGCCGACGCATATCTCAAGGTATTCGGACTCAGCGGCGTAAGCTACATCGACCGAATGCTCATAGGCTACGAAGACGAAATGGCACAGGGCTGCATCGGCTCACTCTCACAGCTCTACGACGGCAACCCGCCCTTCCGCGGACGCGGCGCCATAAGCCACGTCACCAACGTGGCCGAAGTGCTCCGCACCCTCACTACCCTGAAAAAATTCAACATGGAATAACAACCCCTCATACCCCCTCTGACAAGCAATGAAAGCATTAATGTTCGGTTGGGAATTCCCACCTCACATCCTCGGCGGTCTCGGTACTGCCAGCTACGGTCTCACCAAGGGTATGTGGGAGTGTGGCGGCATGGACATCACGTTCGTCATCCCCAAGCCCTTCGGCGACGAAGAGAAACATTTCGCCAACATTATCGGAATGTCGCAGGTGCCAATCGCCTGGCGCGACGTGAACCGCGACTATGTTGAGCAGCGCATCGGCAAACTCATGGATCCCGACCTTTACTACAAGCTCCGCGACCACATCTATGCCGACTTCAACTACATGCGCACCAACGACCTCGGATGCCTCGAGTTCTCCGGACGCTACCCCGACAACCTCGTGGAGGAAATCAACAACTACTCCATCTGCGCCGGCGTGATAGCCCGTACACTCGACTTCGACATAATCCATTCCCACGACTGGCTCACCTACCCCGCAGGCATCCACGCCAAGCAGGTTACCGGCAAGCCCCTCGTAATCCATGTCCACGCCACCGAGTTCGACCGCTCCCGCGGTAAGCCAAATCCCACCGTGTTCGGAATCGAGAAGGACGGCATGAACAACGCCGACCACATCATCACCGTATCGAACCTCACCCGCGACACCGTGATCAACAACTACGGCATGGATCCCGCAAAGGTCACAACCGTCCACAACGCCGTCACACCCCTCACCCCCGAGCAGCTCAACGTAACCACCACCAAACCAAAGGAGAAAGTGGTCACGTTCCTCGGCCGCATCACCATGCAGAAAGGCCCCGAATACTTCGTTGAAGCCGCCGCCAAGGTGCTCAAGAACAACCACAACGTGCGCTTCGTGATGGCCGGCAGCGGCGACATGATGGACAAGATGATTCTCCTCGCCGCAGAGCGCGGCATCGCCGACAAGTTCCACTTCCCCGGATTCCAGAAAGGCAATCAGGTATACCAGATGCTCAAGGCATCCGACGTCTACGTGATGCCCTCCGTGTCCGAACCATTCGGCATCTCTCCCCTCGAGGCAATGCAGATGGGCGTTCCCTCTATCATATCCAAGCAGAGCGGATGCGCCGAAATCCTCACCAACGTCATCAAGACCGACTACTGGGACATCGACGCCATGGCCGACGCCATAAACGGCATCGTCACCTATCCCGCCCTCTACAACCAGCTCCGCGAGGACGGCCTCGACGAAGTTAATCAGATTACCTGGGACAAAGCCGGTCAGAAAGTCATCAACATCTACAATCAAGTCATCAACAAGAAATAAACGGCCCTGAGCCTACAAAAAATCAAGCAACATGAAAGCAATTTGTTTCTATTTTCAGATTCACCAACCGTTCCGCCTGAAAAGATACCGCTTTTTCGACATAGGCAATGACCATTATTACTATGATGACTTTGCCAACGACGATATTGTCACCCGCATAGCCCACCGTAGCTATATTCCCGCCGCCGAATCGCTTCTGCGGATGATCGAGCAGACCGGCGGAAAATTCCGCTGCGCCATCTCCGTCACCGGAACCGCCCTCGAACAGTTCGAGCAGTACGTGCCCGAGTTCATCGACCTTCTCAAGAAGCTTGCCGACACCGGATGCGTGGAATTCCTCGCCGAAACCTATGCCCACTCCCTCTCTTCGCTCACCGACGCCGATGAATTCGAGGCTCAGGTCAAAGCCCACGACCGCAAGCTCCACGACCTCTTCGGTGTGAAGCCCAAAGTCTTCCGCAACACCGAGCTGATATACTGCGACGACATGGCGCCTCAGATCTACTCCATGGGCTACAAAGGATGCATAACCGAAGGGGCCAAGCACATTCTCGGATGGAAATCGCCCAACTACGTCTACGCGGCAGCTACCCAGCCCAAACTGAAACTCCTGCTCAAAAACGACAAGCTCAGCGACGACATCGCATTCCGTTTCAGCAACCCTCAGTGGGACGCATATCCCCTTACCGCCGACAAATACATCAACTGGATTGCCGAAACTCCCATGGAGGAGCAGATTGTGAATCTATTCCTCAACCTCGAGGCTTTCGGCGAGATGCAGCCCCGTGAGAGCGGAATCTTCCAGTTCCTCGAGGCGCTTCCCCGCTTCGCCGAGGAAAAAGGAATAGAATTCTGGACTCCTACAACCGCAATCACCAAACTCAAGGCCGTGGCTGAACTGTCGGTAATGCACCCCATCTCGTGGGCCGACGAAGCTCGCGACACCTCCGCATGGCTCGGCAACAAACTCCAGAACGAGGCTTTCAACAAGCTCTACTCCGTGGCTGAGCGTGTGCGTCTCTGCTCCGACCGCCGCCTCAAACAGGACTGGAACTATCTCCAGGCGTCCGACCACTTCTACTACATGTCGACCAAACACATGGCCGACGGTGCCGTCCACGCCATGTTCTCGCCCTACGACACTCCCTTCCAGGCGTTCACCAACTACATGAACGTGCTCAGCGACTTCATCGTCCGCGTGGAAGAGCAGTACCCCCTCTCTATCGAAAACGAGGAACTCAACGCCCTCCTCACCACCATCCGCAACCAGGAGAGCGAAATCGAAACCCTCAACAAAGAAGTTGAATCCATGCGCAAAAACGTGGAGCACTTCAACGAGGAACACCTTCTCCGCGAGAAAGCCGCCCAGGCCGAGGCTGAGAAGAAAGAGGAGAAACCTGCCAGAAAACCCCGCAAAGCCGCGCCCAAAAAGAAAAAAGAAGAGGAATAATACCTAAGAGGAATAACCCCGTCCGCAGGCGCGCCGTTCCCGGCGCGCCTGCGCTGGTTTTTGGTAGCTAACTTAGCTAAATTAGCCTGAATGCACTCACACCCTTATCCTGAACCGGGTTATCCCGTCGGCATACGTGCGCAGGCTGAACGCGAATCCGTGGTTATGAAGAATTTCGCTCACGAGCATCAGCCCTATGCCGTTGCCGCTGTTTTTGGTCGTGAAAAACGGCGTGAACAGATTCTCGGCCACTTCCGGACTGATACCGCCGCCGTTGTCGGCCACTTCCAGTCCGTGTCCGGTCAGTCTTACGGTAACCGTTCCGCTCCCCGTTGACCCTGCTATGCTCTCGATGCTGTTTTTTACTATATTCACTATCACCTGCTCGATTTGCACGGGGTCGGCACGGAGTATGACCGGATTCTCCCTCTCCACATCTGTGCTTATCCGGATCTCTCTGCCGGCTGTGAGACTTTCCAGAAACGGAATCATCGACTCCACAAGCGCCGTAAGATTCACCTCGTGTAAATCAGGTGCGGGGAGTTTCACCATCTCGGCGTAGTTTGTCACGAAGCGGCTGAGCGAGAGCAGCCGGTCGCTGCTCGCAGTCACCGTCTCTGTAAGGTCGGGGTCGTCGGCAATCGCCGCGAGGGTGTCGAGGACAGGGGTGACTCCCGCAACGGTATTGTTGACCTCGTGCGACATCTGCCTTATCACCTTGCCGTAGGCAGCCTTCTCAACCTTCCTCACCTCCTCCGAAAGGCTCTCCATGAGCACGAACGGACGCTGAAAACCGCGGTCGAGAAACGTCAGCGACGACAACCGGTAGATTCTCGTGTCGCTCAGTCGCACCGTACGCACCTCCCCGCGCTGCAGTTCTTCTGTCGCGCAGCGCAGCTCGTCATTATCCAGCAGACTCCGTGCGGCCGAGTTCATGTCGGAAATGCTGCCGTTGAAATCGTAGATGACGATGCCCATGGGCGATGCCTCTATGAGCATGTCGAGAAACTGGTTACGCTCCATCACACGCAGACGCTCGTTTTTCAGCGCGTCCATCATGCGGTTGAACACGGCGCCTATGTTGTCGGCGTCGCGCGAACCGACTTTCGCCAGGCGCGAGCTGAAATCCTGCGCCTGGAGCAGGTCTATGCCGTGTTTGAGCGCCATAACCGGCAGCAGCACGCGGCGGTAGACGATTATCCCGAGCACGAAGAGCACTGCGAGGACTGCCTCGCCGACATAAAGAGGAGTGCCCGCAAGGAAAAACGGAGCTGCTGCGGCGAGCGCCGCCGTGAGGAGCATGGCTGCGGCGAGGATTAATTTCATAGCTTGAGTCCGAATTTCTCCATACGGCGGTAGAGACTCTGGCGGGTTATGCCCAGCTCGAGGGCCGCATTGCTGAGGTTCCCGCCATGCTTTTCGATGGCCGCGAGAACCGCCGAACGCTCCATCTCCTCGAGGGTCGGAGCCACCGGAGGAGTTGCCCCCTGCCGCGCCTGAACCTCTATATCGTCAGCGGGAATGTCGGCCGAATCTATCAGCTTCTTGCCGCTTATGAGTATGCACCGTTCAACCACATTTTTCAGTTGCCTGATATTGCCGCGCCAGGGCATTTTCGAAAGAGTTTCGAGCGCCGCGGAGCTGAATTCCGGCGTGTCGGCCGGACTGTGGAGCGCGGCGAAATGTCTTACGAGCAGCGGTATGTCTTCGCGCCGCTCACGCAGCGCGGGCAGATGGACGGTAATGGTGCTGATGCGGTAGTAAAGATCCTCGCGGAAAGTGCGGTCGGCGAGCATGGCGCCGAGGTCGGCGTTTGTGGCGGCCACCACGCGGGTGTCGACCCTCACCGGACGGCTTTCGCCGAGCGGCTCGAAGGTCTGCTGCTGCAGTACCCTCAGGAGCTTCACCTGACAGTTGAGATCGAGTTCACCTATTTCGTCAAGGAAAATCGTACCCTTGTCGGCCATCTCGAAGCGCCCGATCCGCTTGCTGACCGCGCCGGTGAAAGCACCTTTGGCATGGCCGAACATCTCGCTTTCGAAAAGCGACTGCGGTATGCCGCCGAGGTTCACCATCACGAGCTGCGCGTGACGGCGACGGCTGTTGCGGTGTATCGCCTGGGCAATAAGTTCCTTTCCCGTACCGTTCTCCCCGGTTATGAGCACCGAGGCGTCTGTTGGAGCGATACGCCTTACGGTCTGCAATACATCCTCGAGAAGTTTGCTCCTGCCTATTATGAAACTTCGGTCGAACTCCGGTTCGGAGATTCCGGCATCATCCGCGCCCCCGGTCAGTTCAAGGGCGGTTGCCACACTGCGCAGGAGCATCTGCGGGTTGTATGGCTTGGTGATGAAGTCGAAGGCTCCGTATTTCATCCCCTCCACCGCAAGCGGAATCGAACCCCAGGCGGTTATGAGTATCACGGGCACCGCGGGCGCGAGAATCTTCACCCGGCGCAGAAGTTCTATGCCGTCGCGGCCGTCTACACGCTGCCCGAAGTTCATGTCCATTATGATAAGACGCGGCAACTGCGAGCGCACGGCGTCGACCGCCTCCTCCGGCGATCCTACAGCCTCTGCCTCATAGCCCGCTTTCCGCAGCAACACACTCAGTGAGCCGCGGATTACCTTATCGTCGTCAACTATCAGAATCATGTCGCAAATTTAGTGAATTTTTCAGTCACGGAGAAGCGAATTGAAATCGGCGTCGATGCCGCAGCCGCCGGAGTAGTCCCAGAGGGTGAGACTGCGGATGCGGTAATAGTACTGCCAGTACAGAAAAAGAGCATTGAGCAGATTGCGGCGCGCCTCATCCTTGGCGCTCTGAGAGTCGTTGAGGTCGAGGGTTGAAATCTTTCCTACGAGAAAGGTCTCTACGTTGGTATCGTAACGTTTCACTGCTATCGTGTCGGCGCGCGCGGCAAGGTCGAGTTGCTGCTGCTGATTGTTGAAGCGCTCCACGAGGATGAAAAGGTTCTGATTGAATTCCTGGGTTTCCATGCGCAGACGGCTTTCGGTGAGACGGAGGTTGCTCTGCGCCACCTTCACCTTTCCGCGCCGCTTGCCCCAGTCGAGAATCGGAATTTTCATTCCCACCTCCACTATCTGATTGTTTTTCAGAGGGTCGTAAGCACGGCGGAACTCATTTCCGGTACCGGTGAGGCCCACCTGGGCATACATCTCGATCTGGCGCAGGTCGCCCTTGGCGCGGGCCACCTCGTAGAGCGCCTCGAGCTGGCGCCGGGCTATGTTTTTGGAGAACTTGTTGTTGGCGAGGGCTTTCGCGAGGGCGTCGGAGTATGTTATTTCCATGTGGCCGAGCTGGGGGGGAACAACGGGGTCGATTTCCACACCTTCACCGTAGTCGAGAAAGGAGCAGAGGGCAAACATGGCGCTTTTCACACTGCTTTCGCAGTCGGTGAGCGACGACTCGGCGTTGATGAGGTTCAGCTCCATCTGCAGCAGGTCGTTCTTGCTTATGCGACCCATGGCGCGCTTCTCTTTCGCCACTTCGTAGAGTTTGGTGGCGTTCTGCTTGTTTTGCAAGGCTATATCGCGGTTCTCGCGGGCTATGAGCAGACTGAAAAAGAGGTCGATGGCCTGCATGGCCACATCCTCCGTTGCGCTCAGGAACTCTGCCTTCGCCTCCTGATAGCGCACCGGCTCAATGCGGCGGTTCCACTTCACGGTGTTCACGCCGAAAATCGGCTGGCTCAGGGTGAGCGCAACCGGCACCGACATATAGCGGTTGCCCACGGCGCCGTCGAGCTGGCGCATGAAGTCGAGCGACGTGTTGAGCGAGAGCTTGCCCCCCGTGAGCCAGATGTTTTGCGTCACGGAAATCTCGCCGTTGAGCTGCAGGTAGTTGTTAGGCACGAACAAATACGTGCCGTCGGCGTTCTGATAGCTCGAATACTGCTTGTGGTACGAGGGAACCGTGGCGCCGAACTGCACCTCCGGCAGGAGATCGGCGCGGTAGGTGCGGTATTCCCAGTAGGCCGACCTAAGCTGAGCGAGCGCCGACTCGGCGCTCACACTGCTCAGGCGCGCCCGCGCCATGGCGTCGGCGAGGGTGAGCGTCAGACGCTCTGCGCCGCTCGCCGCCATGACTGCCGACAGAATAACCGTAAATATTAAAACCTGTTTTTTCATCATTCGCTTCTGAGGGTTTCTGCGGGGTCTATCTTCATGGCCTTCAGCGCCGGGAAGAGGATGGCGGCGGTCACGATTACCGCCATGGCGGCGTAAACGATCAGAATCTCCACGGCAACTTTGCCGTTTTCAACGGGTATGTAGGAGAGCGACGCCGCCGAGATGTCGAAATGCACCATCGCGCAGTCGAGGAGCGCCGCAACGGGGGTGGCCACGGTGAGCAGCAGCAATCCTTCAAGAATCAGGCGGAAGCATACCGAGCGGTTCGTGGCGCCCACAACCTTGTGGACGGCGAGTTCCTTCACACGCTCCTGAGTACGGAACCAGAAGGTGCCGAACGTGCCGAGGAAAACGGTGATGAAAAGAAACAGCATCGCCACCAGGAGATTCATCATCTGGGCGTCGTCGCCGCGGTGGAGGTCGTCGCGGATGCGCTTGTAGTCCCTGACATTGGAGATATGCACGTTGCCCGAGGCGCGGAGGGTCCTGTCGAGGTCGTCGAGGCGCGCCTTCACGCGATTCATGCTCCCGGGCGCGGTTCTCACGTAGATCACCTCGGGATTGTCGTTGCGTTCGAGGTGGAAGATGGTGGCGTGGAACGGTGCCTCGTATTCGGCACGTTTCACCGGCGAAATCATGCCGCCGACCACAATGGGCGTGTCCCATTTTATGAGTTCCGCCCTGCGTTCGCAGAGCTCTTTGGTTGTTACGGCACCGCTGTCAACGAGGTTGTCGGTGACCACATACATGCCGTCGGCAAGCACCTGCGAGAGTTCTCTCACCTTCTGAGCATCGGCTTTTTCGGGGATGAAAACCTTGAAATAGTCCTCCGTCACAAAGAATTGGTTGACTCTTTGGGAAAGTTTCACATTGAGCGAGGAGTCGGCTGTCATGCTGGTGCCCTGAAAGTTGTAGTTATACATCTCGGTGAGGTTTGTGGCGGCTTTCGTCAGCGCCACAATTTCGGGATCCTCCCTGAGACGGTTCACAATCTGCTGTTTCTCAATCATATCCGAGGAGAGAGTGTCGCCGGATTCATTCACCTGCAGCGGAAAATCCATCTGCCTCCGCAGAGGGCTGCCGGAATCGTAGGAGGAGAGGGAAATCCTGAGCACCCCGGTGGTGTCGAGCCCCATGGGGATGGAGCGGATGCCCCACACGAGTGAGGCGTAGTCGTAGACCCACCAGAGCACCGCCGAGACAATGATCAGCTCCACCACGAGCCATGCGTTGGCCCGGCGCTCGTTGTATATCTGTTTGAGTATCTTGTTTTTCATAACCTGTTGTTGATTGCGTTGACGGGGTCGATGCGCGAGGCTTTCCATGCGGGGAGGCCGGCGCTGAGAAGATTTAACACGAAACTTGCGAGAATCACGAAGCCGAGGGTCTGCCAGTCGAAAAGCACCCGGAGGGGGATACTCGGCGGCACACCGGTGGTGAGGTCGGCATAGAGGAAACTGCTGAAAAAGTAGCCGAAGCCCATGCTCAGCACTATTCCGGCGAGAGCGCCGATGAGGGTAACCACAAGGTTTTCGCTGATAATGCGCGAGATAATGCTCAGGCGTGTTGCGCCGTAAGCGCGTCGGACGCCGATCTCCACAATGCGGTGGCGCAGGCGGCTGCGGCTCATGCTGCTGAGGTTGATGGCGGGGATGAGCAGGAAGATGGCTATTATGATGCAGCGCATCTTTCTTCCTTCGTCGGCTGAACTGTCGCCGTTGCTGCCTTTCACGGTGCGCACCTCCTCCATGGTGAAGGGCGAGCCGTGATCCACAAGCTCCTCATTGTCTTTCTTCAGGTCGGCGTTCAGAGCCTGCTTTCGGGCTGCGATCTCGGCACGCACGGCGGGAAAATCGTCGGCCGACGGGGCGAGAATCACCGCATAAACCATTCCAAAGACGCTATTGAAGTTCCACCAGGTCTTCTCGAGCATCGAGAGCATCGGCACGAACACGTCGCCGGAGCCGTACTCGGCAAGGGGGGAGGTGTCGGCCACCACGCCGGTCACTTCAAAGGGTATCGACTGCAGGTAGAAGGTCTTCCCCACAGCGTTTTCCGCCGAACCGAAGAAGCGCCGGGCCACGGTTTCGCTTATCACCGCGCGGGTGAGGCCGGCGTCGGATGCCGCTTTGTCGAACGGTGCGCCGGCGAGGAATTTGTGGTCGAAAATACGGAAAAAGGCGTCGTCGGTGTAGCGCGTGTAGGCATTCATGCGGTCGCCGCCCGGCACCGTTGCCTCGAGTGTGCCCGCTTCTACCTGAAAGCTCACTGCCTCGGCCGATTTCAGGTCACCGTAAAGCTGCTTCGCCACATCGGGGTTCATGCCGGCCGAGCCGTCGCCCCCGTTATCGAGGTTGCGGGTGTGGATGTATTTTCCTATAAGCATTCGCGGGCGGTTGCTCTCCGGAGCGAAGGGTGCGACGTGGCCGCGGTACATCATCACGGTTATCATGATGAAAAATATGGTCATTGCGGTTCCCGCTATCGTCACAATCCCGATTACGGGCTGATGGCGCAAGTCGTAGAGAACCTGTCGGATACCGGTGCTGTTCATATTGCTGCTGGAGTTTAGTTGTTGGAAATCTGACGGCCGTCGAAGAAACGCATCACGCGGGCGGTCTGCCGCGCCTGATCCTCATTGTGGGTCACCATTACTATCGTGCGGTTCTCCTCGCGGTTGAGACGATGGAGTATGTCCATGATCTCGGCGCTCATCTTCGAGTCGAGGTTGCCCGTGGGCTCGTCGGCGAGAATAATCTCGGGATTGCCCACGATTGCGCGTGCTATGGCGGCGCGCTGGCACTGTCCGCCCGAGAGCTGCGAGGGGAAATGACCTGCGCGGTGGCTCATTTCCACTGCCTCGAGCACTTCCTTCACTCTGGCGCGCCGGTCGGACGCCGACATCTTGCGGTAAGTGAGGGGAAGCTCGACGTTGTCGGCCACACTCAGCGACGGTATGAGGTGGAAACTCTGGAAGATGAAGCCGATGCGGGCGTTGCGGAACGCCGCCATCTTCGCGTCGGAGAGAGTGCCGATGCCCACACCGTCGATTTCAACGGTTCCGGAGGTAGGACGGTCGAGAAAGCCTATTATGTTGAGCAGGGTCGACTTCCCGCAGCCCGAGGGGCCCATGATGCTGACAAATTCGCCTTTGTCGATTTCAAAATTCACATTTTCGAGAGCCTGCGTCTCGATTTCGCTTGTACGATAGAGCTTGCTCAGCTCTTTTACTTTTATGAGTGCCATATTGTTATTGGTTTATTTTCTGTTTTTTATCTTATATCTTTTACCCGTGAGAGACGGTTCCATCACCGCTACCCGTTCGCCGGGAGCGATGCCCGAAACCACCTCGACCCAGTCGTAGTTGGCGCCTCCGAGCTCAACCTTGCGCCGCACGAGCGTGCCGTCGGTCTCTTCCACATACATGTCGTAGCCGCCGGGACCGTTGGTATAATATCTGCCCATCGGAATGAGCACAACATCCGATTTGCTTTCGCGCACCACGTAGACGTTGACCGACAGCCCCGGACGCATGGAGCGCCGCGCCCGCTCGTCGGCCGGAATCACCGAAAAAGTCACTGCCCCGCCGTTGGAGAGCGGCGCCACGTTCATTACGGTGCCGTTGAAAATGGAATCGTTGATTTTTATCGCCGCCTTTGCGCCGGCGGTGAGATACCTGGCATTCGATTCTGCTATCTCTGCGTCGATTTTGAAATCAGTGAGGTCGGCGAGCACGGCAATGCGTTCGCCCGGAGAGACCGTAGAACCGATGTTGTTGTTTATATATGTAAGAGTTGCGTTGCGGGGAGCCTTGAGGCGGGCATCCTCCACGGTGCGGAGCTGCTCGGCGAGAGAGCGGTCGGCTATGCTCAGGTCGAGCTTCTGGTTGCTCAGCGATGCCGACAGGGCGCGGCGCTCGTTTTCGAGCTGACTGCGGAGCTGTTCGAGTTCGATACAGGCGGTGCGGTACGCAAGCTCTGCCTGACGCACACGGTCGCCGGTTCCGGAGCCGATGCTGTCGAGGCGGCGTTCGTTTGCCACCTCGACTTTAAGCTGGCTCACTGACATCTGTTTAACTTTTATTTCCATCTCAATCTGAGTGAGGCGGGTGGCGTTGTTGAGCTTCTGCTGCTCCACGGCGAGCACCTGCTTCTGGCGCGAGTCGCGCAGACGGCTGATCTCGCTCTCGGCCGACTGCAGGTCGAGGCGCAGCAGCGGGGTTCCGGCGCCCACCGAATCGCCCGCCTTGCAGTACACCTCCACGATGCGTGTGGCAATCGGCGAGGAGATGATTTCCTCGTAGGCCGGCACGACCTTTCCGGAGGCAATGACAGTGCTTTCGAGCGAACCGCGGCGCGCCTCGGCTATTTCGAGTTTGCTGCTGTCGACCGTTTTGCCCAAAAAGCTGACTGCCGTGGCGGCCACCGCTACGACAACGGCCGCCACGCCACCTGCGCGGAGCCACTGCCTCCGCCGTATGCGGCTTTTTTCTTCGTCTGATATTTTTCTGTCCATGATGAATGATTTTCTGCCCATAGATAATACATATTCCGTGCCAAACTCACAAGCAGCTGATTTTCAAAACAATCAATATCCACGGCAATGTACGGAATCGGACACCGCGGACACCGCAGAGTACGGAAACGGCACGGAGAAGCATTAAAAAATGTATAATCGGATGCGGGGTATTGCCTGAATTTGAGGTTTTGTATAACTTTGTGATTTATCATTCTTACGCAATGCATCTGAAGCCATTCAAAACATCGCAGGAAATAACGCCCGGAATGGAGCGGCTGTACACCGACAGTTTTCCGCCGGAGGAACGGCGCGACTGGGCGGAGATACTCCGTCTTACCGACACGGAACCGCGGTTCAGCATGCTCGGAGTCTACAACGATTCCGACGAACCGGCGGGTTTCATCACCCTCTGGGATCTCGGCGCGGTGGTCTACGGCGAACACTTCGCCATCGAGCCTTCGCAGCGGGGCGGCGGTCTGGGCGGACGCGCGGTAGAGGCGCTGACAGAGCGGCTCGGCGACAGATGCTGGGTAATCGAGGTCGAGCCTCCGGGCATGACTCCCGAAGCCGGGCGGCGCATAAACTTCTATACGCGCCACGGCATGGTTCTCCACCCCGGCTACCGATACATACAGCCCCCCTACGGGCCCGGACTTCCGGAGGTGGAGCTGAAACTTATGACGTCGCGTCCATGCGACAATCTCGAAGAGGCCGCAAGGCTGATTCACAAACACGTATATGGAAAATGTATATAATCGCTGACAGTTCCACGGCAGCCACAGACTGGGCGCTCATCGACGGCAACACCGTAGCGGCCACAGCCGTGACCCGTGGTCTGAATCCTTACTATATGACCCGCAGGGAGGTGAGCCATTCGGTTCGCCTCGAACTGCCTGCCGATTTTTTCGCCGGCAAAAAGAGCCGGGTATTCTTCTACGGCGCCGGATGCAGCACGCCGGAAACACGCAAAATCATAGAATCGTCGTTAGTGGCGCAGTTCCGCGCTCCCGTGACGGTGGAGGGCAACACCCTCGGCGCCGCGCGCGGACTGTTTGTTGACCGCCCCGGCATAGCATGCATCATCGGCACGGGATCGAACTCGTGTCTCTACAACGGCCACGACATCGTGGAACAGGTACACTCACTGGGGTTCATACTCGGCGACGAAGGGAGCGGGTCGTTCATAGGCAAGCGCTTTGTTGCAGACTGCCTCCGCGGTGTGGCGCCGGCAAATATCCGCGAAAAGTTCTACGACCGGATAGGCATGAGCGGCGCCGAACTGCTCGACAGCATCTACATGGCGCCATTCCCGAACCGCACGCTTGCGCAATTTACCGAATTTCTGTCGGGACAGATATACAATGAATACGTGTATCAGATGGTCTACGACAGCATATCGAGCTTTTTCAGCCGCATCCTCTCGGCCTACGACTACCGCAGCAACGACGTCGGGATAGTAGGCAAGACCGCCTGTCTCTTCAAGGAAGTTGTGGAGACTGTGGGTGCGGATTTCGGTGTGAAAATCAAGAAGATCATCCCGAAATCGATGCCCGGACTGATTGAATTCCACCGCAAAGAGGCATCGGAATGAAGCGAAAATTCCTAATTACTCTCGCCATGGCGGCGCTGGCAGCCGTCACCGCGGAAGGAGCCGGGAAACAGCTCGTGACGCGGGCAGACGCTCCGGAAGCACCAGCGGGACTCGACGGCGCCCACATAGCGCTGTGGCAGAGCCACGGCCGCTACTTCGACCGGCGCGACAGCCGTTGGAAATGGCAGCGCAGCCGCATTTTCGGCACGGTGGAGGATCTCTACACCCAGACCTACGTGCTGCCTTTTCTCGTTCCGATGCTCGAAAATGCCGGAGCCAATGTACTGATGCCGCGTGAGCGCGACACGAACCGCCACGAACTGATAGTCGACAACGACGGCGGCCTCACCGCCTCCGGCTACCGCGAGAGCCACGGAAAGCAGAAATGGCACGACGCTCCCGGCGAAGGATTCGCCTTTATTACTTCCACCCTCGGCGCCGGCAGCAATCCGTTCACGGCAGGAACAGCCCGGATGGTTAAGACCACAAAAGATGAAAGCCATGCCTCACGCGCCGTATGGAATCCGGAGTTTCCCGAATCCGGAGAATACGCAGTCTACGTGAGCTACAAATCGCTCCCCGAGAGCGCCGACGACGCCCTTTACCGTGTCAACTCGCTGGCCGGACAGAAAGAATTCCGCGTGAACCAGCGTATGGGGGGCGGCACGTGGATATATCTCGGTACATTCCCCTTCGCGGCCGGCAGCCAGGAAGAACCGGCGGTGGAGTTAGTGGGAGTGTCGGACACCAAAGGGAGCGTAGTGACGGCCGATGCCGTCAAGATCGGCGGCGGCATGGGCAACGTGGAGCGCGGCGGCAGAATCAGCGGCTCGCCCCGCTGGGCCGAAGGTGCCCGCTACTGGCTCCAGTGGGCCGGAATGCCCGAGAGCGTCTACACCCCCACGGGAAACGAGAACGACTATGAAGACGATTTCAAGAGCCGCGGACTCTGGGTGAACCATCTGGCAGGAGGTTCCGCGCGCCTGCCCGACGCCGAAGGTGCGGGCATCCCTATAGACCTCGCCTTCGCCCTCCACTCCGACGCGGGCACCACACCCGGCTATGAAACCATCGGCACCCTCCCGATAGTGAGTACCGCGGGCAAGACCCTCGGTGACGGCAGTTCGCGAAACCGCTCCGTAAGCTTAGCCAACATGGTGGCAGGCGAAATCATCCCGGCCATCCGCTCGCATTGGGATCCCGACTGGACGCTGCGCCCGCTGCGCGACAAAAGCTATCATGAAGCGCGTGAGCCGCAGGTGCCCGCGCTCCTTCTCGAACTTCTCAGCCACCAGAACCTCGCCGACATGCGCTACGGACTCGATCCGGAATTCCGGTTTGAGGTGAGCCGCGCCATCTACAAGGGGATGCTCCGCTTTCTCGCCGAACGCGACGGACGCGACTACGTGGTGCAGCCGCTCCCCGTGAGCGATTTCGCCATAACCGGCTCGGGAGGGAAATATGAACTTTCGTGGGCACCCACACCCGACAGTACGGAGCCTACGGCGATGCCAGACTATTATATAGTCTACGAGCGCGCCGGCTCAGGCGGTTTTACCGAATTAGCAGTGGTCGACGACCCGTATATTTCGGTGACGGTACCCGACGAGCGCATCTACTCTTACCGGATTGTAGCCGCCAACAGCGGCGGGATGTCGTTTCCGTCGGGAACCCTCGCTCTGTGCAACCGCAAAGGAAAGCGGGAGCAGGTGGTGATCGTCAACGGCTTCACGCGGGTATCGGGCCCTCCCGAGATTCCCGCAGGCAACAGCACCGGCGGGTTCGACTACCGGAGCGACCACGGCGTGCCCTACCTGCGCGATACCGGCTATACGGGAGAGCAGACGGAGTTCCGCAAATGGATAGAATGGACCACCGACGATTCTCCCGGATTCGGCGCGAGCCGCGCCGACATGGAGACGAAAATCATAGCGGGTAACACGTTTGACTACCCTTACATCCACGGTGAAGCGATTGCGGCGGCCGGCCATCCGTTTATTTCCACCAGCCTCGGAGGCTATCTGGCAAACAGCTACAGCGAAAAGACCGTTGATCTCATCTTAGGGAAACAACGCGAAATAAAAACAGGGCGACGGCCCGACACCCGCTTCAAGGCAATCCCCGACACGCTGCAGAAGCGCCTCGAAGAGCTGGCGGCGAGAGGGGGCAACCTGTTAGTGACCGGAGCCTACGTTGCCACCGACCTCTTCGACAATCCCCACAGTTCAGGAGCTGACCGCGACCGCGACAAGCGGTTCGCCTCACGGGTGCTTGGCATGGAATGGCGCACGGGAAAGGCGACGGCCTCCGGCGAGGTAAAAGAGGTAAGATCGCGCTTCCCGGAATTCAGCAACGCCACGATAGAATTCAACACCACGCTTGGCGAAGACTGCTACGCGGTGGAGTCGCCCGACTCGTTCAGCCCCGTGTCGCTCAACAGTTCGGCAATAATGCGCTATACGGAAAACGACTATATAGCCGCTACAGCGTTCGATCCCGGCACCCACCGCGCAGTGACTATCGGTTTCCCGTTCGAGACCATCAGAGGCGCCGACAGCCGCAACCGCCTCATGGGGCAGATAATGCAGTTCTTTACAGCCGGCAATCATCCGGCTCCGAAGATAACGGTGAGCCAGCCGGCTGCAAAAAAGCAGACTCCGGCCAATAAGAACAAGAAAGACAAGAAAAAGAAAACCAAAAAGAAAAACAGGAAGAAATGACAACTGCAAATCCTTCAGGAGTCCATATAGCCCGGCCGGAAGATTCGCGCCATCCGCTTTTTTCAACTCAGAGGCTGAGAGAAGCCCTCGCCGGGGCAGAGAAATCCGGCGCCGGAGCTGTGGCGCTCGTTATGACCGCCGATGAGGTTTCGGCTCCCTCGGCAGAGATGCTGCGCATAATGCGGGATACAGGTTGCGCCATGGTCTACAGCGACTACGTGAGACGCGACAGCACGGGTACTGCTGAAACCGTGAGACTCTGCGACCTGCAGCCCGGATCGTTGCGCGACGATTTCGACTTCGGGCCGATGGTGCTTATAACCACCGGAAGTCTACGCCACGCCCTCTCCAGAGCGGGAGCCGACCGAAGCGCGGCAGGGTGGTATGAAGTGTGGCTGCGATTATTGCTCGACTGTCCCGACAGGATACTCCACATCCCTATGCCCGAGTATGAGGTGATGGAGCGTCCGGCCGACTCGGGGACGGGCGAAGCGCAGTTTGCCTATGTAGATCCCCGCAACCGCAAGTCGCAGATCGAGATGGAGGAAGTGTTCACACAATGGCTAAAAGCCGCAGGGGCATACATCAGCAGCGGAGAATTACAGCGGGTAGACAGTACTTCGGGCGATTTTCCGGTTGAAGCATCGGTAGTCATTCCCGTCCGCAACCGGGTGTCGACCATAGCTGATGCCGTGGAGAGCGCATTAGGACAGAAGGCCGGATTCGATTTCAACGTGATTGTGGTCGACAATCAGAGCACCGACGGTACCACGGAACTCTTAGACAGGCTCGCGCAGGAAAATCCGCGTCTCACAGTGGTGAAAATCTCTGCCGGCGAGCATCTCGGCATAGGGGGTTGCTGGAACCGCGGAATCAACCATGAAAAGTGCGGACGCTACGCCGTACAGCTCGACTCCGACGATCTCTACATCGACGACTCGGTACTGGAGCGCATCGTAAAGAAATTCCGCGAGGGCAACTACGCAATGGTTGCAGGGAGCTACACGCTCACCGACTTCGACCGCAACGTGATACCTCCCGGGGTGATTGACCACCGCGAGTGGACCGACGAAAACGGCCACAACAATCTGCTGCGCATCAACGGGTTGGGCGCACCGAGAGCATTTTTTACGCCGGTAGCACGCGAAATCGGATTTCCGGACGTGAGCTACGGCGAGGACTACGCCATGGGACTTGCCATATCGCGGAAATTCCGCATAGGGCGCATCTTCGAATCGCTCTATCTCTGCCGCCGCTGGACGGGTAACACCGATCACGGACTCAGCCGCGAGAAAATCAATGCCAACAACCGCTTCAAGGACTGGCTGCGAACGTCGGAACTCATGGCGAGAAAAAGAAAATGATTTTTCGCGGTGGACGTGATAAATCACGTCCGCACAACAACAACCTATCAGTTAATTATTTATATGGGCATAACGGTAGCTGATATTGAAAATTTCATAGCTGCGCAACTCGACGGCTGGGAGACGGCACGGCGCAACCATGATGGGCTAAAGCAGGTGGAGACCAGGCTTGTAGGCGATACGACGGTAATGTTCAACCCCGCCCGCGCGGCTTCGGCCACCGCGAAAACCGACGCCCGCTCTCTTGCGGAACGGCCATGCTTTCTATGTACGGAAAACCGACCCGGGGAGCAGAGACTTCTTCCGTGGCGCAACTACGGAATTCTCGTGAATCCGTTCCCGATTTTTCCGGGTCATCTCACGATAGTGGAACAGCGCCACACACCGCAGTCGATTGAGGGGCGAATTCCCGACATGACAGCACTCGCCGAAATGCTCGGAGACCAATATACGGTGTTTTTCAACGGAGCGAAGTGCGGAGCGTCGGCTCCCGACCATATGCACTTCCAGGCGGCGCGCTTTAAGGCGAACCCCGACCCGGGCCGGTGCCGGATATTCGACATCTCTGACCCGGCCGCGGCTGAAAAGTGCGCAGCATATCTCAGCGAAAACGGAGACCCGAAAGGAGAGATGGTAAATATGCTCTGCTACGAAGGGAAATTAGCCGTAATCCGCAGGAAACGACACCGGCCGCTATGCTACGGCTGTGGGGAGGGACAGATGCTTCTCAGCCCGGCGTCGGTTGAAATGGCCGGGTATCTCGTAACCATACGCCGCGAGGATTTCGACGCCCTGACACCTGAATCGGTGGCACGGATAATGGATGAGGTGACGGTCTCCTGAGCATTATTGAAATGAACCGGTGCGGATTCACCGGCATCATTGATCTTTTCTACAGTTCGGGCGGGTTCCGGAGCCTCAGCTCCGGCGGCCTTCTTCGCAGTCCTGCGGCGCGCGGCAGCGGCGCGTGCAGTTGCAGAGCGGCGGATAGCGAGGTCGAGTTCGGGAAGGCGGCGCTCGAAAATCTGTTTTGCCTTTTTGCCGAGGCCCGTTATTTTGCCGTCGGTGAGGTAATGACGCACGGCAGTGACAACCTGCTTGAAGGTGAACGGGTCGATTTTGCATCCGGTCATGGAGTCGATGACGTCGGAAATGATAGTACGATAAGCGCGGTCAGACACGCGACAAGGGTTTTCTTTCTTTGTGGTTTTCATAATGAGAGTGTGTGTTTTGTGTTTCCGGTGCAAAGATAATACGGCATCAACCGAAAAACATTGCGATAATGTCGCATTTTTCAGTTCAAGGGTGAATTTTTTCACGGACAAGGAAACAGAATGACAGGTACTTTAACTTATAAGCCACGCTATTCAGCTGAGTACCAGCCGTATGCTTAGAGAAGAGACATGCTATTGCAGATACTAAAATTTATGGTCTTCAAAGGGGACACCACCTATTTCGGCTGCAAACCTGGGAAAGCCGGAACGGAACATCTCGCCCGTACGCATAAGATATACTTTTGAAGCATGCATGAGCAACTGCTGGTCGACAAACGTCTTAAGCCAAGCCTGAGGAAAATCGCCTTTCAAAAGATCGACATTTTTCACATCGCCCGGCACTACGTAAATCCTGCCATCGAGATTTCTTACATGCTCGAGATACAGTTTGCTGTCGCTCGTGACGAGCACGCGATATCCCCGGGGCATCTTTTCAATCAAATTCAACAACTCGGCATCCACCGTTGCAATCAGTTCCCTGGCCTCTTCCGGTGACAGGACACGCTGATACCAGTCGTTGAAATCACCCAGCAGTTGCAGAAATCTGAAAGTGAAGGCATAATATGGAGCGCCAATTGCTGTAAGATGTCTGCCGACTTCTTTCGCGACCTCCGGCGATGGCTGAAACAGTTCCTCATACAGTGCGCGATAGCGTCCGCGGGCATTGTCGCCGTTGGTAAAAACATGAATCTGGTGAACAGGATCATGGAGCATCGCACGGAGTCTCAGATAACTCTGAGAATTGACCACATCTTCTATTATAAGGGGACGCGCATGACGGCTGTTATGAGAAATCTCATTTTTGGGGATGCGCCAGTCCACTTTTGCGGGGACAAGATAGTTTTCCAGAGGAAAAGGACTCGTCCATGAGATATAAAACGGGATATTGCGCTTTCTGGCTTGCTCGTAAGTGGTGAGAATTCCTCTCAACCGATCGGTGGGACCGCCATGAAACAATGAACCGTCGCAAACAACCACTATACCCTCTCTTCCGGCAGATTCGCCATTATCGGAGTAGTATTTTCTGAAAAACTCATAGTTCTGAGAATGCGGCATATATTCATTTCTGTAAAGATACGGCACCTCTCGGAGAAGACTGAAATAATCGAGAATCCTACGGGCGTTCCGGCGACCATGATACAACGGATTCAGCAGCAGTTTTCTGAATGACTGTTTGACGGTATCGTTGTCGAGAAGGCGGAGCAACGGGCGGGCCAGAGGGAGACCGAGGCGCATGAGAGCGTAATAACGTGGGCCTACTTTTCCTTTTATAAGCCTGAAATCGATCTCTTTGTATGCCTTCCGGATGAGGTGTTCAGCTTTTGCATATTCTTCCGGATCAGGTTCAGGAGAATCGCGGTGAGACCGTATTACGTCGACCGTATGGCTGAATATGGCACAGTTGGCGGCTGTCACACCGTCGGAGTCAGTCCCGTCGCGATCCTTATAATAATGGTAAAGGAGAATATCGTTCAGCAAATAGGAATGCCTCGATGCTCGGGGAGCATGCGTCACTGAAGTTTCGTTTTCGCGATAAAAATAGCGGGCATCGCAAAAGGCAATCTTTTCGCATCTTTCCAAAAGCATCCGCGAAAGGTATTCGACAATAAAGCTATTGTCGTTGTCGAGCGGAAGCCGCAGGGCTTCTTCGAGGTATTTCTCTCTGTCGGCGAGAATTCCGTTCATGCCTATCTCCCATTTCGGGGTGGTAAGCAACGCTGCCTCATGGCCCCCTATAACCGCCGAGAGGTCGAATTTAAAGTCCGGGACAAAACGCATGGGCGGAAAACCTTCGGAGAAAGTCCACATTGTGGAAAGAACCATATCGGCACCGGTAGCTTCGCGGCGTTCCACAAGTTTGCGGAGGTAGCCCTCATCCCAAATGTCGTCGGCGTCGATGGTTGCGAGTAATTTGCCGTGCCCGAGTGAAGCGGCGAGAATCCTCGGTTCCATACATCGGCCGCTGTTGCGCGGAGTCTTAGTATATATGACCCTCGAATCGCGCAGGGATAATGAGTTTATTATGGCGGCAGTGCTGTCGGTGCTGCAATCGTCGGCCACAATCAGTTCGAAATCACCGAAATCCTGACTGAGAACCGACTCAATAGCCTCCGATATGTATTTCTCCACATTGAAGGCCGGCATTATGACTGATACGAGCGGGGTCGGATTCATTTGCTGAAGAAGCGGAGGCGTTTTACGGTGTGGCCGACTACAAGTATGAGGAAGACAAATCCGATTTTGCCGTGGACGCCGCCTATGGGGGAGTGGGCGAAAGAAACGGCCCAATGAACCATCACAACCGCGGCGCTGACAACTGTAAGGAGGCCGAAGAGAGCAAGCCATTGCGTGACGGGCGACTTCTGTTTACGGAATTTCCTGAACCATACTTTCCATCCGAAATGCAGATAAATATGCCAGACAATAAGCGCGAAAAAAGCACACCCAAAGGCTATATGCACCCATACCCATCCAACAGCGGGGAGGAAGGCTTCGAGCTGCACGCTCGATGCGAGCATCAGCAAAGTCGCCGCGAGCAACGACCAGTCGCAAATTTTCAGTTTTTTTGCTTTTGTCATGTCTGATTGTGGGTTTTGTTTTCAATGCAAAGATAATAAGGGCCGAGCAGATATTCAAATTGAAATAATAATCCGGACATCAGCGCAGCGGGGATTGCTGAAAATGAAGAGCCTGAAGCGCTCGGGGGAGCGGATTCAGGCCCTTTTACTTTTTCAGTCTCACGACTTTCAGTAACCAATTAACCAATCATTTAATCAATCTCAATACAAATCCTTAAAAATGGCAGTAAGAAAATCAAAAGTAACAGTAAATATATTTTATGTCAGTCGGCGTAAAGTCAACTAACGTTCAATTTCTTATTGTGGAGCTTAACGGTAATCGGCGAAACGTGTCTGGAGTTTCTTTCGTGCGAAGAAAATACGGCTCTTGACGGTGCCGAGGGGCAGATTCATTTTTTCGGCGATTTCGTTGTATTTGTAGCCGGCCACGTGCATCGAGAAAGGAATGCGGTAGTCGTCGGGGAAGGAGTTGATCACGTCGGTAATCTCACCGGCACCGAAAGAGGCTTCGGGGGTCTCGAGTCCGGAGTCCTGCGAGAGGTTGAGGTGATAGAGGTCTTCAGTCTGGTCAATCACGGTGGCGCTGCGGACAACGCGGCGGTAATTGTTGATGAAGATGTTGCGCATAATCGTGAACACCCACCCCTTGAAGTTAGTGTTGTCGATATATTTGTCTTCGTTATCGAGAGCTTTCAACGTGGTGTCCTGGAGCAGGTCGTAGGCATTGTCGCGGTTGGAAGTCAGCATGAACGCGAAGTTCAGAAGATTGTTCTGAATAGCCATCAGTTTAGTTTGAAATTCTTTCGATCCCATAGCTCATAATTTTTGAAAGTTGAACGTAGTTTTGTTGTTCACTTATCTGAACACTTCAAAATTATAGCTTTTTCACCGGATGCAAATTTTTCTTGCAATAAAAAATCGAAAGAAATTCAATAATTTTACAAAATTCTTATAATACGCTGGAAATCTGAACAATACGGCTGTTACAGATTGTTACAATATTGTTACGGCGCAATGATTTTGCAACGATTCGGGCCTTTATCGCGCGCGGTCTACGATAAGCTGAATGGCGGGGTCGAGGGGCGGTGCGAGGGGGCTGACGATGAAGTCAGGGACGGCGGAGCGGTTGTTTTTGTCGGCTTTCGCCTCGTCGGCCGTCATAGGCTCGGCGCTGACGACATAGAGTTCGATATACGACAGCAGATCCGTGTCTTTGTCAGTGCGGATAAGTTTCTTAAAAAGCTTTCCGCGGATGGTGGCGTGGACGTTGGCGGTACCGTAGACAATGTCTTCCGGAAAATACTCGCCGCCCGGCTTTGCGCGGTAAGCCCACGACTCGTCCATGAGGTAAAATTCGGTTGTTAGTCCGAACATTTTCAGCAAATTCGGCGACTCGCGGTGGTTTTTGCTGTTTGCGAGAAAGTCGTGACTCACTACACAGAGATTGTTTCTGCCGATGGAGCCGGACGCGACAGCCGGGCCGCCGGGCTCACCGTGCATGAATCCGAAGGGGATGTCGGAATGGGGACGTTCGTTGTCTGACAGTTTTTTGGAAGGAAATTCGACCATGTCGGTCCACGAGAGGGTATCGTCGAACACAGGAGGACACCAGACGGTGTCAACGTCAGCCGTGATCCTGCGGTTGTAACATCTCGAGGCGCGTATCTGCGGAATTCTGACAGCTTTAAACTTTGTTTTTGCAGTGGGAATATAGCAGTCGGCCATGTGCTCGTTGAACATTATCAGTGTGTCGCCGGGGAGGGTGCGGCACTCATATTCACGCATGTAGAGCGTAATTTTGAGAACGGGCCGGTCGGCCGGCGTGACGAGCACCTCTCCCAATCCCAGAGAACTCTCACGCAGACGGAGCGTATCGGTGCCCGACGGGGCGGTGCCTTTCTCAAAGCCGAGGTATTTAACGCTCAGAGGATAATCGGCAGCGGAAAGGCCGGATATTACGCCGCAACTGTCGGTTATTCCGGCGATGATTCCGGCACGGGTGAAAACAGTGGCGCCCGGCAGAGGTGCGGAATCGTCGGCGCCAACCACGACCAGGCTGCGTCCGGAGGCCATACAGAAAATCCAGAAGATCAGAGCAAGTATCGAACACGTTATTTTCTTCATAAGGCCGGATGCCGGAGGGATGACGTCAGTTGTAGAGATAGCGTTTGATGGATTTCTTGGGGGTCTTCTCAAACTCGTTGGCAATGAGCTTGATGTCGTCTATGCGCTCGTAGGGGCCGACCCGTTTGTTGAGGCCGGTGCGGACGGTCTCCATAATTTTCGGAAGCATCTCGTTGGTGATGTGGTCGCGGTCCATTGCCTCGTAGTCGGGGTAAACGAGGGCCACAAGATGCTTGCCGCGCTCCACAATGAGGCTTTCGGCCACGTAGGGCATATTGTTGAGTTTCGCCTCGATCTCCTCGGGATAGATGTTCTGGCCGTTGGCGGTGAGAATCATTGTCTTGTTGCGGCCCTTTATGTAGATTGTGCCGTCGGAATCGCGTGTGCCCATGTCGCCGGTATGGAGCCATCCGTCGGAGTCGAGAACTGCTTCGGTGGCCTCGGGGTTCTTGTAGTAACCTTTCATAACGTTCTCGCCTCTGACGCAGATTTCGCCGGGAATACGCTCGCCGTCGGGCGACAGGATTTTGCTATGCATGATTCCGGGGAGTGTGCGCCCGGAGGAGCCGACTATGAATTTGCGCCATGGAGTGTAGCTGATAAGGGGGCCGCATTCGGTCATGCCGTAGCCGACAGTAAACGGGAACTTGACTTTATGGAGAAACTCCTCAACCTCGTGGTTGAGCGGAGCGCCTCCCACAATCACTTCCTCGAATTCACCGCCGAATGCGCTTATGAGCTGCTGGCGGATCTTCCGGTATATAAGGTTTCGCACGCCGGGCACCATGAGCAGTCGCTTAGTGGAGGTCTTGTCGAGGATCGGGCGGAGTTTGTTACGGTAAATCTTTTCGAGAATGAGCGGAACGCAGAGAATAAGGTTCGGTTTCACCTCGGAGAAGGCTTTGAGCAGGAGTTTGGGGGTGGGAAGTTTGCCCAGCAGGGTGATATGGGTGCCGACAGCGAGCGGCACGAGCATATCGAAAGCGCAGCCGTAGGCGTGGGCCAGGGGCAGGAAAGAGAGGCACCGCGAACCGCGGTAATGGAGGCGCGATTCGATGCCGAACACTACGTTGCCGCAGAGATTGTTGAGAGTGAGCATGACTCCCTTGGAGAATCCGGTGGTGCCGGAAGTGTAGTTGATCTCAGCCACGGTGTCGGCCGGAATTAGGGGATATTCGATGTCGGCGGCGGTGTAGCCATGGGGGTAGCGGCGGCGCATCTCGCGGGGTAGTTTCTCAATGAATTTTTCCACTGCTCTCGACGATGACGGATGCTCGGCGAGCACGCGGCGGGTGTCGAGCGCCAGCACGGCTTTCACACGCGGAATCTTCTCGAACTCCATGTTGTCGAAAATCGCTTCGGATATGAATAGCATCACACTCTCGGAATGGTTTATGATGTGTGTGGCATCCTCGGTGCTGAAATCCTGCAGAACGGGTACCACTACGGCGCCATAGGTTATGGTTGCCATGTAGGTAACCACCCACGAGGCGGTGTTTTTGCCCATGAGCGCGATTTTGTCGCCCCGTTTCACTCCGGCACGCTCGAAGAGCATGTGGGTTGCTGCGATGCGGCGCGCCAGGTCGGCATAGGTCATCGTGACGCCCGAACCGTATTCCGTAAGGGCGGGGAGATCCCAGTTTCTGTTGAAACTCGAGGCGTATATCTGTAGCAGGTTTTCGCTTAGCATAGTTCAAAACATGAAAAGAGCCGCACCCGTAGCCGGTTGCAACCAAAGTTCAAAGGAAATAAAAATCAATAATATATACAAATTTTTCCGCCGAATAGTTTTGCGGGCGGGGATGAAGCGGGGTGCGGGGGAATTATTGGCCGCTTTCAGGATCCGGCACGAACTGGTAGGCGCCGAGCGAGGGAGCGGACGCGAGACGCTCCACACCGTAGAAATCCCGGGCGGCGGCAGCGGGCATTAGAGCAGGCGCCCCGGCCTCGGCCGCAGGCGATCCGGGCTGCAGACGGTAATCGAAAATGTAGTCTTCGCGAACGGTGTAATAGAGCGGATCCTGATCCCATAAAATGGAGATGAAGTGGCTGTCGTCGTCACCGGCGCTTTTGAGCAGGCAGTGGTCGAATGTCACGTCTGTATTGTCGAGGTCGCCCATAGAGAGGTCGGTACCGAGTCCGTAGACTATGGAATTGGTGAAGCGGGCTGAGAGGCGGGGCAGACCGGAGCCGTCGTCGGTATCGTCGTCGGCGTGGCTCAGCTGTACGGTGGCGCCGCGTAGCGCCGCGAAAAGGTAATAGTTGGCAAAAGTACACTGGCTCAGTCCGGCTTTGCCTCCGTGGAGGAGCAGCGCGCCTGAAGCGGCGTCGGCAATCTCGCAGCCTGTGGCTTCGACGTCGGCGTGATATGCCGCGAGGGCATATCCGGCGGAATTGCGCAGTCGGCAGTTGAGGAAGCTCACCTGAGAGAGGGAATCGGCGAGCACACCGCTCACGGTGTTGCGCACAACGGTGTGACTCAGTCTGTTGCCACGGCTCTCGGGGCGGAACAACAGGCCCACCCACTGCGAGGCCATAAGGTCGAACGAGATATCGCCCACCACGTTGTCGGTGCGGTCGCCGGTCATGTTGACCGGTTTTTCGGATGTGCCCTCACTTATGAGAGTGCCTTCGACGAAGAAAGCGGCCTTGTCGTGGAAACAGAGCGTGGTGCCCGGCGCGAGGGTGAGAGTGGCTCCGCGGGCTACGGTGAGAGAGTCGAAAATCTGGTAAGGTACGGGCGAATCCCAGCGGGTATCGGAGGTTATCACTGTACCAGTCCGGCGCTCCACGTCCTGACCGTCGATTGTAAGCACCACGGAGCGTTCCACGCCATTGGTAGTGAAATCGAGGTGATCGGTGACCCTGACGGGAGCCGTAGCGCCGTTGACTGCGGGAGTGGCCTCTACAAACACGTAGATGGAATCGTTGGGCCGTATCTCGACGTTGCTGAACGAGGAGCCTGTGAGGCCGTCGACGTTTACGCGGAATGAGCGGCCCTCGCGCAGGGCTATGCGCGAGATGCTGATAATCTTGTCGTTGTGGTTCCGTACGGTGAAGCGGAAAGTCGGAGTGGGCTGCCCGGTGAAAAAGGTACCCATCTTCAGCGTGTCGGTCGAGAAATCGGGCTGTGCAGAGGGCGAGGTAGTGACGCCGTCCTCGATGCAGGCAGAGAAGAGAGCCGCCATGAGCGCGGCGAGTATGCTTATAAGAAGATATTGCGTTTTCATTATTGTATAAACGCAAAACAGGGGCGGATATTGCCCGTAAAATTATAGGTTGTTTAAAAACAACCTCTTATAAGAAACGCTAAATCAGAGCAAAGAGGAGATCAGGGCGGTAGAGATCGACATGTAGATGACCATGCCGATGATGTCGTTGGTAATCGAGATGAAGGGGCCGGTGGCGAGGGCGGGGTCGATTTTGAGTTTCTCGAGGGTAAGGGGCACGAAAGTGCCGAAGACGGATGCGAACATCACCACGCAGAAGAGCGAGAGCGAGACTGCCACGGTAGTGACCTGATGCGCCGAGCCGAGTTTAAAGAGATTGTAGACAAACACGAGCAGTGCTATTATGCAGCCGTTGATCAGCCCTACTCCGAGTTCCTTGAGCAGCTGGGAGGCCGATTTGCGGATGTCGAGCGAGCCGTTGGCGAGGCCCTGCACCACGATTGCCGACGACTGCGTGCCTACATTTCCGCCCGTTCCGCCTATGAGGGGAATGAATAGCGCCAGGGCGGGATCGGCCACGAAACCGTTTTCGAAACCGCCGAGAATCACCGAGTTGCAGAGTCCGCCCACCATTCCGATGAGCAGCCATGGCAGGCGCGCCTTAGTCTGGGTGAACATGGTGTCGTCGGATTCCACGTCGGACGAGAGACCGGATGCCAGCTGGTAGTCGCGTTCGGATGAGTCGCGGACGCGATCCATGACGTCGTCGACCGTAATGCGCCCCACAAGGCGGCCGATGGAATCGACCACGGGCATTGCCACAAGGTCGTATTTCTCGAAGTCGAGTGCCACCTCGTCGATCGGGGTATCGGCTTTCACCGAGGCCGGATTCTCTTCCATCACGTGTTTGATTTTCGACACGGAGGGGTGCGTTATCAAGGTTTTAAGGGGGAGGATACCACGCAGGCGCTCATCGTTGTCGACCACGTAAACGTAGTAAATCTCGTCCATGTCCTCGGCCTGCAGACGCATCTGACGTATGCATTCGGGCATGCTCCAGTTCTCGTTGATGACGATCATCTCGGTGCCCATGAGGCCGCCGGCAGTGTCCTCGTCGTATTTCAGAAGGTCGATGATGTCGCCGGCCTGCTCCACGTCGTCGATGTGGGAGAGGATTTTCTCGCGATCCTCCTCGTCGAGTTCCTGAAGAATGTCGACGGCGTCGTCGGTGTCGAGGTGGTCGATCTGATTGGCGATGTCCTCGGCGTCCATCTTCGAGAGGAGCTTGCGGCGGTCGTCCTCGTCGAGTTCCATGAGGAGTTCCGCCTGAGTATCGTCGTCGAGGAGCTTATAGAGATACTCGGCTTCCTCGAGGTCGAGATCCTGATACAGGTCGGCGATGTCGGCCGGATGGAGGTCGGCGAGTTCCGCCCGTGCAGCCTGCTCGGCATGGTCGGAAATTATTTTGCGGAGATGGTCGAGATATTCGGGTGAGAATTCTTTCATCGGTCGGTTGTTGCGCTGTCGCTTCGGAAGTTAGCAATAAGATTCGTCAACTCAATGAACTGCTCTACGGACAGTTGCTCGGGCCGCAGGGCAAGCAGGGACGAATCGGGCAACGGAACGCCGGCCGGAAACATTCCGCGCAGGGAGTTACGCAGCGTTTTCCGGCGCTGACCGAACGATGTCTTCACCACCGATTTGAACAGGCGCTCGTCGCATCCGAGCGAGGTGACGGAATTGCGCACCATGCGTATTACTCCGCTCTTGACTTTCGGAGGCGGATTGAACACGTTTTCGCTCACGGTGAAGAGGTAGCTGACGTCGTACCACGCCTGCAGCAGTACGCTGAGTATACCCCGGTCTCTGGTACCGGGAGGGGCTGCGAGCCTCTGCGCCACCTCGCGCTGCAGCATGCCCGAGCAGCAGACAACGCTGTCTTTGTAGTCGAGCACGTGGAAGAAAATCTGCGACGAGATGTTGTAAGGATAATTGCCGATTACACAGAATTTGCTGCCGGCACCGTAATATTCCGCGAGGTCAAGCCGCAGGAAATCGGCGTCGAGAATCCGCTCGTGAGGGAGTTGCGGGAAATTCTCGCGCAGATAGGTTATGCTCTCGCCGTCGATTTCAGCCACTGTCACGTCGTGACCTTCGGCAATGAGGTACTTTGTGAGCACTCCCATGCCGGGTCCCACCTCCATTACCGGAAGACCGCGAAAATCGGAAAGCGTGGCGGCAATGCGGGCCGCTATGCTCTCGTCGGTGAGAAAGTGCTGTCCGAGCGCCTTTTTGGGCGTCACCGGCGAACCGGAGCCTTTACGGGGTGTCTGCTGTCCTCTTGCCATCTCGGTTGATGAAAAAATCGTTATACAATTGCAAAGTTAGCTTTTTCCGACGGAAAAACCTCGGCCGCCGCAGAAAAAAGCGCGCAAGCGAGGTGATTCTTCCGGTTAATACGTATTAAAATTTAAATAATCGGTTGGCGCGGGCGGCAAAACTTTGTAACTTTGCAGTTGAGTGGCGCAGTTGCCGCGCTGCCGTCCGTCAGACCTTACAACGACAATCTCTTACAACAAAAATCATATTTGAGTTATGGAACTTTTTGACAAACTCACAGCCAACGCCAAGGCGTCGCGCCAGCGCATCGTGCTCCCGGAGGGTACTGAACCGCGAACCCTTACGGCGGCCGACCGCATCCTCGCGGAGGATCTTGCCGACATAATCCTTATCGGCGACCCGAAAGACATCAATTCTATGGCTGCCGAACTTTCGCTCGGCAACATCTCCAAGGCCACAATCGTTAATCCCGCCGACGAAAAAGTAATCGACAAATACGCTCCCCTCTTCTTCGAACTCCGGAAGAGCAAGGGTATAACCATGGAACAGGCACGCCTCACCACCCACAATCCCCTCTATCTGGGATGCCTGATGGTAAAGAACGGCGATGCCGACGGCCAGGTGGCAGGTGCCATGAACACTACAGGCAACGTGCTCCGCGCCGCATTTCAGGTAATCAAGACGATGCCCGGCATCAGCGTGGTTTCAGGAGCGTTTGTGATGATCCTGCCCGAGGGAGTGAACTTCGGAACCAACGGCCTCCTCATATTCGCCGACTGCGCCGTAGTGCCCGACCCGACCGCTGCGGAACTCGCACAGATAGCCGTGGCCTCGGCAAAGACCGCCCGCGACATTGCCGGCATCGAACCCCGCGTGGCACTGCTGAGCTATTCCACCAAAGGAAGCGCCAAGAGCGATCGCGTGGACAAGGTAATCGAGGCTACCCGCCTCGCCCAGGAACTCGACCCGTCGCTCATAATCGACGGCGAACTACAGGCCGACGCTGCCATTGTTCCCGGCGTGGCCCAGAGCAAAGCCCCGGCAAGTCCGCTCAGCGGCCGTGCCAACGTACTCGTGTTCCCTTCGCTCGAGGTAGGCAACATCGCCTATAAGCTCGTGCAGCGTCTGGGAGGCGTGCAGGCTGTCGGCCCGATTCTTCAGGGTCTCGCCGCTCCCGTCAACGATCTTTCGCGCGGCTGCTTCCCCGAAGACATCTACAAAACAATCATCATCACCTGCAATCAGGCAATCGGCGCGAAAGCCGGCAAATAATTCCACCACCGACAATGAAAATACTCGTTTTGAACTGCGGCAGCAGTTCCGTGAAATACAAGCTCATAGACACTACCACCTCGAAAGTAATGGCCGAAGGGGGCGTTGAGAAAATCGGTCTTAACGACGGATTCTTAAAATACAAACGCGCCGACGGCTCGAAAGCACTTATCGAACTCGGCCTGACCGACCACAAAGGCGCCGTGCAGGCAATCCTCAATCTCCTTACCGACCCCAACGAGGGCTGCATCAGGAACTTTGGCGAAATCGACGCCGTTGGCCACCGCGTGGTACACGGAGGCGAGAAATTCAACCAGAGCGTGCTCATCGACGACGCCGTCAAGGAGAAAATCAAGGAGTGCTACGACATAGCGCCCCTCCACAACCCCGCCAACATGACCGGTATCGACGCCATAACGGCGCTGATGCCCGGTGTGCCTCAGGTTGCGGTTTTCGACACCGCATTCCACCAGACAATGCCCGCCAAGAGCTACATGTATGCCCTCCCCTACAAGTTCTACAAAGAGGACGGCGTGCGCCGCTACGGCTTCCACGGCACCAGCCACCGCTACGTTTCGGCGCGTGTGTGCGAATTCCTCGGTGTCAACATCAAGGATCAGAAAATCATCACCTGCCACGTAGGCAACGGCGGCTCGATTACAGCCGTGAAGGGCGGAAAGAGCATCGACACGTCGATGGGTCTCACACCGACGGAAGGTCTTATGATGGGTACCCGCGTGGGCGACGTCGATCCCGGCGCGCTCGTGTATCTGATGCTCAAGCATAATCTCACGCCCACCGAATTGCAGAAAATCATCAACAAGGAGAGCGGTGTGCTCGGCGTAACCGAGATTTCGAGCGACATGCGCGAAATCGAAGCCGCCGTAAATGCCGGCAACGAGCGTGCGAAACTCGCCCTCGACATGTATGAACAGCGTATTATTAAATATGTAGGTGCCTATGCTGCCGAAATGGGCGGCGTCGACATAATTGTGTTTACCGGCGGAGTGGGCGAAAACCAGACAGGCGTCCGCGAAAACGTCTGCGCTCCCCTCGCATTCATGGGCGTGGAAATCGACAAGGAGGTAAATGCCCGTACCCGCGGCACCGAGACCGTGATTTCCACTCCGGCATCGAAGGTTAAAGTAGTGGTGATTCCCACCGACGAGGAACTCATGATTGCCCGCGACACCGAAAACATCGTATCAAGCAAATAACGGATTATGAATAAAATACGTGCCGCCGTAGTAGGCTACGGCAACATAGGCCGCTTTGTGGTCGAGGCTCTCGAAGCCGCCCCCGACATGGAAATAGCAGGAGTAGTGCGCAGGAATGCCGCCAACGTCCCTGCCGAGCTCGCTCCCTATAAAGTGGTGACCGACATAAGCGAACTCGGCCAGGTGGATGTGGCGATTCTATGCACTCCCACCCGCGAGGTAGAGAAATATGCCCTCCGCTATCTGGCCATGGGCATAAACACCGTCGACAGCTTCGACATCCACACTCTAATTCCTCAACTGCGCAAAAATCTCGGCGAAGCAGCCCGCAAGGCCGGCAAGGTAGCCGTGATTTCCGCAGGATGGGATCCGGGAAGCGACTCCATTGTACGCACCCTCATGCAGGCTGCGGCTCCCAAGGGTCTTACCCACACCAATTTCGGCCCCGGCATGAGCATGGGCCATACGGTTTGTGTGAAATCAAAGCCCGGAGTGAAAAACGCACTGTCGATGACCATGCCCAAGGGCGACGGAATGCACCGCCGCATGGTTTACGTGGAACTTGAGGAGGGCGCCAGCCTCGACGAGGTGGCCCGCGCAGTGAAGGAGGATCCCTACTTTGCGTCGGACGAGACCCATGTTATGGCGGTAGACAGTGTGGACGAAGTGAAGGACATGGGCCACGGCGTCCACATGGTGCGCAAAGGTGTGTCGGGCAAAACCCAGAACCAGCGTTTTGAGTTCAACATGTCGATCAACAATCCCGCGCTTACGGCCCAGCTGCTCGTAGGCGTGGCCCGCGCTGCCATGCGTCTCGCCCCCGGGGCTTACACCATGATTGAAATCCCCGTGGTAGACCTTCTGCCCGGCGACCGCGACAGCTGGATCGGCAAACTCGTTTAGGAAACATCAGACCCTACGAAATACCAAACGGGAAGGTGTCATCTCGACATCTTCCCGTTTGATAATAAACCAATCATTATCACATTTCTTGCAATAGAAAAAGTATTTTTGCTATGTACTTTAACAACATTGCAGGACTTGGAAAAGTTCAGACGGGGTGCGAAAAAATTTTTCAATAGATCACATCGTCGTCCATCAGTGTGAAATATGAATGGTAAAGATTGTCGGAAATTTCCTGCCAGGCATCATCGGTATCGAGAAAGGCAGCGAGCGCCGCGCGGGTGTCGCATTTAACCACGAGACTCGCCTGATAGCCTACCGCCATATCGGCTACCGCGGTGTCCATCAGAATTTTGTCGGCAGCCGGCCCGAACCGTCCGTCGTCGAAGATGACAAGAAACATTATCGAGTCGGCAAACACCGCCGGGTCAGCCCTGACTGACGCCACATATTTTTCACCGGTTCCCGCGCCGGCAGGTATCGAGTCGAGGATCTTCCTCGCCTCATCAAGAAGCTGCTTTGCGGAAACCACTATCGAATCCCAGATTCTTTCCTCATTTTTATCCATAGCATAAGGTTTTGCGGCAAATATAAACTGAAAACATGAGAATTCAAAATAAAACCACGACCTCCGGAGAAATCGCCGACGCCATCATGGAGATGGCCGACGAGCGCCAGGCATCCCATCTTATGCGCTTTTTCAAAACCGGGAAAGGCCAGTATGGCGAAGGTGACCGCTTTCTCGGACTCCGATGCCCGCAGACGCGCATGGTGGTAAAGGAAGCCCGGCTCACCGTGCCGCTTCCAGAGATTGAAAAACTGCTCTATTCGGAATGGCACGAGATACGCCTCGCCGGATTCCTCCTGCTCGTAGAGGAAATGAAAGCCGCACTGCCGCGACGAAAGGAGTCGCCTGCGGCGAAAGCCACACGGCGCGACGAAATCGCAGCGTTTTACCTCCGCCATGCTCCTCAGGCCAACAACTGGGATCTCGTAGACCTCACCTGCCCGAAAATTCTCGGCGAATGGCTGCTCCACCCCTCCGCCTCCGGACAACTCCCCGACCGCCGGATACTCGACCGCCTTGCAGACTCCGACTGCCTGTGGGAGCAGCGCATAGCAATCGTCACTACATGGCGGCTGATAAAGGAGTATCAGTTCGACGAAGCTCTGAGGCTCTCAGCCCGGTTCCTCAATCATCCCCACGACCTCATCCACAAAGCTACCGGCTGGATGCTGCGCGAAGTGGGAAAGAAAAACATAAGCGAGCTGCGCCGGTTCCTCGATGCCCACTGCACCGAAATGCCCCGCACGGCTCTCCGCTATGCCATAGAAAAGATGACCGACTCCGAGCGGCGCCAATGGCTCACCCGCTGATTTCCGGCTCCTGAAGGAAGATTCTGACAGAAATCGTGGCAGAAATCGCGCGCATGGTCAAAAATAAATGGCGCAAAAGATTGTCAACTTAAAAAAAATGCCTATCTTTGCAAACGCAAAAAGGCAACGACTAATGCCCGCTGTCAGGGAAAGATGCCGGAGTGGTCGATCGGGGCGGTCTCGAAAACCGTTGTCCCCTCTGGGGACCCAGGGTTCGAATCCCTGTCTTTCCGCAAGCACAAAGAAAGAAGCCCACTGATAACCAGTGAGTTTCTTTCTTTTTTTAGAAATCTCAAAATAAAGCGGAACTCAGAAAATTATAGTCAGCACACAAAGTAAATGTGCAGCCCTACATAAAAATGCTCAAATATATTCTGTTTCACCTATAAATGGCTGCGAGCGAAATACATCTGATAGCCTTACGGCTGGTTAAGCACAGCGACCGGCAGTCGATACTTTCGGCTTATACCCTCGAGCACGGTGCGATGGCGTTTGCCGTTGCGGCTTCGGGCGGCAGAACGGCGGCGCGCACGCGGGCGCTGACAATGCCGCTGAGCATGCTCACGGCGGTGGCCGACGTGCGTCCCGGCAGGGAGATTCCGGTGTTGAGGAATCCGATGCCCGACCCTGTCATGGCGTCGCTCCACAGTTCTCCGATAAAGCAGATGGTGGCTATGTTTGTGGCGGAATTTCTCTGGGTGGTACTTCGTGAAACCCAGGCGGATGCTTCTCTCTACCGATTTCTGAGAGCCTCGGTTATGGAGTTCGACGCCGCCGCGGCTGCCGCGGCTGCCAATTTTCATATAGCGTTTCTCTACGGGCTGTCGCGCCATCTCGGAATCGAGCCTGACACGTCGACTTACTCGCCGGGGCGCCTGTTTGATCTGCGCGACGGAGTGTGGCGCGGTTCGGCACCCGTGTTACATCACGATTATCTTGCCGCCGAGGATTCAGCGGCCGCCTATATGATTTCGAGAATGACGATGGAAAACATGGGGCGCTTCCGGCTTGACCGTGCGGGACGCCGGCGGGCGCTGGAGGTGATGATGGAATATTATTCGATGCACTACGTGTCGCTTCGCAATATGAAGTCACTCGACATCCTGCGGAGCCTCTGACGGGGCGCCGGCAGAGCGGTCGCCGTTGCGCAACGCCTCGAGCACCCTGCGTTGCCGCCGTCTGATGCTCAGACGGTTGATGTAGAAGCCGGCCAAAGATGCGGCTGCAACAATGGCGGCTATGATAGCCCATTCAAGCAGGTTGTGTTCAAAGAATTGCAATGCCATACCGTTTTGTTTTCTTTCATATCAAACAATATATGGATAAAATGGTTCAGACAACCATTTGAATCCCGTGCTTGTTGTGTATATACACTATAAGAAAAGATTGTTTTATGGCAGCCCCACGCTTTCAACGTTATGAAACCGCTGTAGCCGCTGATGCGGCAGGCGGCGGATTGCCGGAATTCCGGCGCCTCACCTCCGGCGATATAATGGAGGTGAACAGAATACTCACGGGACCGTTCCGCCCGCTCTCGCGCACCTGCGACTATTCGATAGGAGGAATTTTCATGTGGACGGACTATTTCGACTACACGTTTTCGGTTTTTTCCGACACCCTTTTCATAAAAGGCGTGACGGAAAACAATATCACCGATGCGGCCTTTTCACTCCCGGCGGGAGCGCTGCCTCTGAAAGAATCGGTAGAGCTTCTGCGCCGGTATTGCGCCGACCACGACGGACTGCAACTGAAATTCTCTGCCGTGCCTGCCGACCGCATCGACGAGCTGAGGAGCCTGGGCGCAACGCTTGTGGAACCGCTCGACGACTGGGCCGACTATCTTTACAGCGCCTCGTCGCTCGCCACTTTGGCCGGAAAGAAAATGAGCAAAAAGCGCAACCATGTGAACCGCTTCATGGCCGACAATCCGGACTATCGTTTAGAGCCGCTCGGGGATCATAATATAGCCGAGGTGCTGGCGTTTCTCGACAGCAAGCCCACCATGCTGACGAAACCGGTGCTCGCCGACGTGGAGCGCATGCAGACCCGCAGAGTGCTGGAGAATCTGAAGCTGTATCCGATGATGGAAGGAGCGGTGTTGCGGACTGCCGGCAAAGGCCCCGTGGCGGCGTTTGCCGTGGGCGAAGTGATTGGCGACACTCTCTATGAGCATATCGAGAAGATTGACCACGAGATTTCGGGAGCGGGAGAAACAATATGCCATCTTTTCGCCGCCATGATGACAGCCCGCCATCCCGAAATCATGTACGTCAACCGCGAGGAAGACACCGGCGATCCCGGTCTGCGCTATGCTAAAGAATCGCTCCATCCGCTCGAAAAAATCAGAAAATTCAACGTGGTTATGTGATTTTACTTAATATTTCTTATCTTTGCGGGTCGATTTCCCGACCTGCAGAGACATGGATATAAGCAAAGAACGCTACAAAGCGCCTGCCGACGCTAAATTTTACCGCTGCAAAGAGCCCCTCAGACTCGAACTCGGCGGCGAGTTGCCGTCGTTGCAGATTGCCTACAACACCTACGGGCGGCTCAACGAACAGCGCGACAACGTGGTGTGGGTCTGCCATGCCCTTACAGCCAACAGCGACGTGACCGACTGGTGGCCGCACACGGTTGAAGAGGGATGTTTTCTCGACCCCGGGAAATGGTTCGTGGTGTGTGCCAACATTCTCGGCTCGCCCTACGGCACCACGGCCCCCCTTCACCTGAATCCTGCCACCGGAGAACCGTACTACAACAGTTTTCCGCGCATCACCATCCGCGACATGATCAGCGCCCACCGTCTGCTCGCCCGGCATCTCGGCATTGACCGCATCCATGCCCTCGTGGGCTGTTCGGTAGGCGGATTTCAGGCAACGGAATGGGCTGTTACGGAGCCCGGCAGATTCGACCGGCTCGTGTTTCTCGCCACCGACGCCAAAGCATCGCCCTGGGCAATAGCCATAAACGAGACTCAGCGAATGTCGATAATGGCCGACGCCTCATACGGCGAACCGCGCGACGATGCCGCAAGCCGCGGCCTGGCCGCCGCACGTGCGCTCGGTCTGCTCTCGTATCGCGGCCCGGCGGGCTACAATATCACTCAGCAGGACAAAGAGGAATTGCCAGAGATTCACCGCGCCTGTTCCTATCAGCAGTATCAGGGCGAGAAACTCGTGCGCCGTTTCGATGCCTACAGCTATGTCAGCATCCTCGACGCTTTCGACACTCACGACATTGGCCGCGGCCGCGGCGGCACCGACGCCATGCTGCAGACCATCGAATGCCCGACTGTGGTGGTGGGACTCACCACCGACATTCTTTTCACACCCACTGAAATGAAATCGCTCGCGTCGCGCATTCCGGGCGCCATATACCGTGAAATCCACTCGCCGTTCGGACACGACGGTTTTCTGGTGGAATACGGTCAGCTCAACGAAATTTTAGTTCCGTTTCTCGCGAAGGAATGACTACCCGGCTCCGCAGCATGAGCAGAGTGAGCATGGTCGGGAACGCCATGAGTGCGTAGAAAAGATCGCAGAATCCTACGGCCACGCCTAAGGGCATTACCGCAAACACCACGAGAGTGGCTATGAAAAACCAGGTGTAATATCTGGCGCGGCGCTCGCCCCAGAGGTATGCCGCGCAACGGGTTCCGTAGAAGGAGTAACTGAACATCGACGACAGCGCGAAACACAATACGATTACCATAAGCAGATATTCGCCTGCCGGGATGGCGGAACCGAATGCGCGCATGGCTATTTCGAGCCCTTTTACGGAATCCGACGAAATATCGCCGCATAGCAGAATCGCCGTGGCGGTAAGCGTACAGACGAGTCCTGAGTCGATTGCCGGGCCGAGCATGGCTACGAGGCCTTCGCGATGCGGATCGTCGTTGGCCGAGGAGCCGTGCATTATAGTTGCCGTTCCTACTCCAGCATCGTTGACCAGAGCGGCACGCCGTGCACCTATGATGGCAATGCCTGCGAGCGCCCCCCAGCCGGCCCGGAGATTGAACGCCTCCGAGAATATCGACCTGAACACTCCGGGTACCCCTTCTATATGGGTTACTATTATGTAGAGAACGAGCAGAAAATACAGTCCGACCATAAACGGCACAAGCCATGAGGCCACCTTCGCTATACGCCTGATTCCGCCGAGAGCCACCACCGCCACGAGCGCCGCAACCCCGATGCCGAACAGGAGCCGGAACGAAGAAGGATTGTCGAGTCCGGTCAATGCTGAAACGCCGGTCAGAAAGCCGCTCGATTCCACTGCGGAGGGTGTAGTGAAGGCCGTCGCCACAGCTTCGGTAAGCTGGTTTACATTCATTATAGCGAGCGTGCCGAGCAGTCCGGCCGTGGCGAATGTCACGGCAAGCCAGCGCCACCGGCGTCCGAGTCCGTTTTCAATCATATACATCGTGCCTCCTGCCGCCTTTCCCTCCGAACGGGTCTTGAACAGAGTGGTGAGGTAGCCTTCGTGGTATTTCGTCGACATTCCTACGAGCGCAGAGACCCACATCCAGAAAACCGCTCCCGGACCGCCCATTACGAGGGCTATCGCCACTCCGGCTATGTTGCCCATGCCCACGGTGGCCGCGACCACCGACGCCAATGCCTCGACGGAACTTATCTCACCCTGCGTACCGCCGCCTTCTTTCCTCCGGAGTTCGCGCATAGCTTCGGGCAGGCAGCGGAGCGACACCGCTCCGGAACGCAGAAACAGGTAAAGGCCGCCAATAATCAGACATACGAAAAGCGGATAGCCGCAGAGGAAATCAGCAGCGGCGCCAACCCATTGTCCTACAGATTCAAACATAGTATCAATGGGCGTCGAGCCAGTTGGCAGCCACACCGGCCGACACCTCAAGGGGCACAGCACCGTGGTAAGCGTCCATCATGTCGGTGATAACGAGCTTTTTCACAGTCTCAAGCTCGTCGGGCTTTACGTTGAAAATAAGTTCGTCGTGAACCTGCATTATCATGCGCGACTTCAGTCCGAGGCGTTCCATTTCGTTGAAAATTCTCACCATCGCCACCTTTATTATATCGGCGGCGGAGCCTTGGATCGGGGCATTGACGGCATTGCGCTCCGCATAGCCGCGCACTACGGCGTTGCGCGAAGTGATGTCGGGCAGATAACGCCGACGTCCCATGCGAGTGGTGACATAGCCTTTCTCCCGTGCGGTCTCAACCGCCGAGTCGAGATACTCGCGGATGTGGGGATACGTGGCGAAATAGCCGTCGATCAACGCTTTCGCCTCACCGCGGCTTATGCCGAGACGTTCGGAAAGTCCGAATGCCGAAATGCCGTAGATAATGCCGAAATTGGCAGTCTTGGCGTGGCGGCGGTGGTCGTCAGTCACCTCGTCGAGCGGCTCGTGGTAGATTTTCGACGCCGTCACGCGGTGTATGTCAGCGCCCGAGTTGAAGGCCTCGATCATGTCGCGGTCACCGCTCAGGTCGGCTATGAGCCGCAGTTCTATCTGCGAATAGTCGGCACTCATGAAGAGGTCGCCGGGATCGGCTATGAACGCGCGGCGGATTTCGCGGCCGTCGTCGGTGCGGATGGGTATGTTCTGGAGATTGGGGTTTGTGGACGAAATGCGACCTGTAGCCGTAACGGTCTGATTGTAGGACGTATGTATTTTCCCGGTCTTCGGATTTACGAGTTCCGGGAGCGCAAGCACGTAAGTACTCAGGAGCTTCTTAAGTCCGCGTATGCGCAGAATCAATCGTACGAGGGGCACTTTCGCAGCGTATTTTTCAAGCACCTGCTCGGTGGTGGAATACGCGCCTGTGGAGGTTTTCTTGGCTTTCGGGTCGATTTTAAGCCGCTCGAACAGGACGTCGCCCACCTGACGCGGCGATCCGGTATTGAATGCCCCGCCGGCCATTTCAAAGGCCTCCTTTTCAAGCTCTTCCACTCTGTCGGCGAGACCTCCCGCCATCTGGCGGAGTACCTCCGGATCGATTCTCACGCCGGTCCACTCCATTTCCGCGAGCACCCGGGTAAGGGGCAGCTCTATGTCGTAGAGCAGTTCCAGCATGGAAAGCCGCTCGATTTCCGCGCGGAGCACGGGGCGCAGCCGGCGTGCCACGTCGGCCGCCTCGCAATAGCGCGCCACGGCGTCTTGCAGACTAAGCGGCTGCATCGGATACGGACGGCGGCTTTCCGGAGCATACAGCAACTCCCGGCCGAGATATTTGGCAGCCACGGGAGCCATGTCGTGTTTCATCTCCGGGTCGATTATGTAGTGCGCAACAGAGGTATCGAAATACTTGGCTCTGAGATCTATTCCCTCGTTTTTGAGCACGAGGTACTCACGCTTCACGTCGTGGCTCACGATTTCTGTATCTTTGTTTTCAAAGATCTTGCGCAGTAATCCGATTACGTGATCGCGTGCGGCTCCGTCAGCGGGAATTTCAACGAACCGGGCCGCGCAGTCGGCAGTGGAGAACGCCACTCCGAGCCATCGCGCGCTCATGGCATCGGCACCCGTCGAATAAAGAGCCACGCCGACGGTTGCGGCTTTCTTCAGATCGGCGAAAAGCGTATCAAGATCCTCTGCGGCGGCATAATCGCGGCTTTCGCATGCTGCCGGACGGGGCGGTTCCGGCTCGGCAACGTCAAACAGCGAACCCATGCCCGAGCCGTCGGCCGACGGCTGAGGTTCGGGTGCCGAGGCTGACTGAGCGGGGGGAGCGGCCGCCTGCACTCTGGTTATGAAGCTCTTGAATTCGAGTTCGCGATACACCTCCACGAGTTTCTCCACGTTGACAGGCTTTCTTACGAGCGAATCTACGTCGATGTCGACCGGCACGTCGGTGCGGATTGTAGCAAGGTCTTTCGACATCATGATTTTGTCTGCGTTCTCCTCAACCTTCTTGTGGAGCGCTCCCTTCAGTTCCGAAACGTTTGCAATGAGATTTTCAACGCTTCCCCAGTCTTCGATGAGTTTCCGGGCAGTTTTTTCACCCACTCCCGGACAGCCGGGAATATTGTCGGAAGCGTCCCCCTCGAGGGCGAGCAGGTCGATGACCTGACGCGGCGACGAAATGCCGTATTTCTCACACACCCTCGCGGAATCGCGGATTTCGAACCCCTCGCCGCGGAGCGACGGACGATACATCAGCACGTTGTCGCCGACGAGCTGTCCGTAGTCCTTGTCGGGGGTCATCATATATACTGTATACCCCTCGGCGGCAGCCTTTCGCGAAAGAGTGCCGATTACGTCGTCGGCCTCATATCCTTCGATTTCAACAGCCGGAATACTGAGAGCGTCGAGCACCCGGCGTATGTAGGGAATGGCGATGGTTATGTCTTCCGGCTGCTTGTCGCGGTTGGCCTTGTAGTCCGGATACAACTCGTGGCGGAACGTTCGGCCGTGGGGCGGGTCGAAGCAGACCGCAATATGCGTGGGATTCTCTTTCTCGAGCACCTCGCGCAAAGTGTTGCAGAATCCGAAGATTGCGGAAGTATTCATGCCCTTCGAAGTCACCCGAGGACTGCGGATGAGGGCATAGTATGCACGGTAAATCAGCGCATAGGCGTCGAGCAGAAAAAGTCGTTTTGTTTCGTCGGTTTTCATAGTCCAAAGATAGACATTTTCGCGATTTTTCCCAAAAATTTTGTGTGGGAAGCTGAAAAGTATTATCTTTGCCGATACGAAAGGCGCATGTGGCGTAATTGGTAGCCGCGTCAGACTTAGGATCTGATGACTCAGGTCGTGGGGGTTCGAGTCCCTTCATGCGCACGAAATAATTTTACAGTTCGAAAAAACACGCATTTTCAGCTATGAAGCATCTTCATCTCACAGAGATTACTTTCGGCGGTGCTGCCCCTCCGGGCGGCGCGGGAATGAGGTGCGCATAGATTTTTCCACCAACATTTTGTTAACGCAGAAAGAGGCCCGGCAGCCCGTGGTGCGTCCATACGTATCGCCCTCTTCAGCCGCTGGGTGAGTACTTTGACATGTTGGTACTGTGCATGCCGGAGGGGAGACCTCCGCGAATTTTCACCGAATCCGCACAATTCGGAACTTTCTATAAATCTGATTATTAATCTGACTAAAACTGTAAAAATATGAACAAGAAAAATCCCGGAACAATATATCTCTCCAACCTTCAGATGGCGATGCTCGAACCTGAATACGGACATTCCGTCTGTACCGACGCCGATCCTGAATTCGGCGACCGCAGCGACTTTCTCGTCACCTCTCACCACAGCTTTATAGCAGTGAGGATGGCTCTTCTCAACGACAGGATAGCAGCCGGCGAACCCGACACCGAAGTGAAGACAGAACTGACAGTCTCGCTGACCGACCTCACCGCACGCAAGCGGCTGCAGTCAACAACCGTGCCCGTGTGGCTGAAACCCGGACAGGAGGGCCACGATTTTTTCTGCGCCATTCCCTTCGACTATTTCACCATCGACACCGGCCACTCATTCCGCATCGAGGTCCGTGAAAAATCGCGCCGGCGCCTGATCGGCAAGAAAGCTGTACGGTTTTTCCATCACTACAACTGCGGCTACGCTCCCGGCGAGCTCTACCGCATACGGCGCGCAAGCCTTTACAACCCCGACCTTGATGTAAACTATCGCTCAATAACCGCCGACACCACCGGCCGCTTTGTATGGCGCTTCGTCATGAAATGCGCCACTGAATCAGTCGGCCCCGCCGACCTGCCCGAACTCGAAATCGTGGCTCACTACGACGGCGATCTCACCGCCACGTTCCTCCGCATACCCGAATCCGACGGCGACTTGCGGATAGTAGAAGTTCCGGCTATGCTCGGCAAATCGCACCGCGGCGTAACTTATGTGGAAATCCGTTGTCTCGGCAAAGCCTTCGGCGGCCAGATCGTGGAAACCGGTGGCGCCGACATCGTAGGCAGCTGGAGCGGCGCCGACGTTCTCCCCGCCGATCCATCCGACGTCTACGCATACACCAACCGTTTCCTTGCAAGCCTCGCCCACCCCGACCCTGAGGCTGAATGTCAGGCCGAGGACTCCGACAACGAGTTCGACCGTCTGCTCGACGAATTCATCGCTTCAGAAAAGGCCGCTGCCGAAGAGGAAAGCCCCGCCCCAGAGGCCGAAGTGGAGCCGCAGCCCGACATGGCCGGGATGCTTTCCGGCCTCACCGGTCTGCAGCGGGTGAAAAGCCGCCTGATGGTTTATGAAAAAGTGGTGAAATTCAACAGACTGCGAAGCGACAACGGCCTGACGGTGGCTCCGATGCCACTCCACGCCATGTTTCTCGGTTCGCCCGGCACCGGAAAGACAACTGTTGCGAAAATGATGGGCAAAATGCTCGCCGCAGCGGGTATGCTCTCACGCGGACACGTGGTGGTGCGTGAGCGTGCGACCCTCCTCGGGCAGTATTACAATTCCGAGGCTTCCAACACTCTCAAGGCGCTCGAAGAGGCGCAGGGCGGCATACTTTTCATCGACGAGGCATACCAGCTGTTTCAGCCCGACGACCCGCGCGACCCCGGGAAATTCGTAATCGAGTCGCTTCTGACAGCTCTTTCCGACGAATCGCGCCGCGACTGGATGCTCATCCTTGCGGGCTACCCCGACGAAATGGAGAAGATGTTCGAGATGAATCCCGGTCTGAAATCACGCATACCGGCATCCAACCTCTATTTCTTCGACGATTTTTCAGAGGAGGAACTCATGGAAATAGCCGTAAAATACCTCGCCGACAGCGGTTACGAACTCACCCCCGACGCCTCCGGCGCCCTCCGGTTGCGCCTCGCTGCCGACCACGCCCGCCGCGACCGGGCTTTCGGCAACGCCCGCCACGTCATAAACCTGATTCAGAACGAAATAATTCCGGCAATGGCCGTGCGTGTGATGGAAACCGGGGAAGCAAACCCATCACTCCTGCGGCTCGTAGAAGCCGCCGACATTCCTGCTCCCGTCGCCCCGGAGCGCACCAGGCGCCGCATCGGCTTCTGCCGCTGAATTTTCGCCATAGTCTCATAATTATTTGTACATTTGCTTATTCAAACAACCTCTAACTCAACAGCAGTGATATTTTCCGCGTTATAGATGAATATGAAAATTAAAAATTACCGCCGTCTGCCCGCATTCATGCTGGCGATGGCTGCAACATTGATTATGACAGCACAAGAAAGAAAATTACCGGCACCTTCCTTCAGCGGAGGAATGCCGATGAATGAAGCAGTGGCCAATCGTCATAGTGTACGTGAGTTTGACACCTCGCGCGAAATTCCCGATTCGGCACTCGGCCAGTTGCTCTGGATGACAGCCGGAGTAAACCGTCCACAGGCGGCGCCGGGTCCTTTCGGCACACCCGCCAACCGCAGCAATCCCACCGCGCGCAACTGGCAAGAAATCCGGATATTCGTTTTCGATAAAACCGGTGTCTGGGAATATCAGCCCTCCTCTCATTCGCTTGCGCTCGCAAAGGAAGGCGACAGCCGTAAACTCATAGCCGGAACCAAGGCTTTTTCGCAGGACTTCGTTCTCGATGCTCCGGTTTCTATCGTTTTTGTAGCCGACATATCAAAACTTCCTGAAGACAATCAGGTCACGGCCATGGCTCTTGTCGATGCAGGCATAGCCTGTGAGAACCTCAACCTTGCCTGCACGTCAGAAGGCATTGCAACCGTCCCACGCGCCACGATGAACGCTCCCGCCATTTCCGAACTGTTAGGACTCACCTCCCGCCAGATTCCGGTAATGAACAATCCTATAGGCTACGCCCGGCAATAAACCGCCCCGGCTTCATATGCACATATGCCACAGACCTTATGCCGTTGCCACCAATACAAAAGCGAACGCACTGCGTTCGCAATTCAATTGGACACAGTATCGTGCTCTTATTCAGATTCCTGACAAGAACAAACGCGAATACTACGAACTTGAGGCCGCCAATAACAACTGGACAGCCCGCGAGATGGAGCGTCAGATTCATTCAATGCTCTATGAGCGGTTGCTGCTCAGTAACGATAAAGAAGCGCTGCTGGCAGTTGCCCGTCGTGAACGACTTCCCCAAACTCCTCAGGAAATTTTAAAAGATCCGATGGTTCTTGAATTTCTCGGGCTGGAGAAACGACCGCATTACTACGAATCAGATCTCGAAAATGCGCTGATAGACCATCTTCAGGAGTTTTTGCTTGAACTTGGCAATGGCTTTACATTTGTTGCCCGTCAAAAACGATTGCTTCTTGAAGATGATGAATTCTTTGCCGACCTTGTGTTCTACAATCGCTTGATGCGGTGTTTTGTAGTCATAGAGCTTAAAACGGGGAAAGCAATCCATCAGGATCTGGGGCAATTACAAATGTACGTGAATTACTATGACCGTTATGAGAAATCAGCTGATGAGAACCCCACAATCGGTATCCTACTGTGTGCTGAGAAAAACGACACCCTTGTCAGATTGTCCCTTCCTGAAGACAACAATTCAATAATTGCCTCAAAATACCAGTTGTACTTGCCTACAGAACAGCAACTGATTAACGAAATAGAAAAAGTTAAATACGAACTTAACTCGAGAAAAGACCGATAACCCAACGCAACCCAACGCCGCCCCCGGCCTCAAATACGAATATCTGCTTTTTTGATTTTTTAGGCAAAATTTCGTAACTTTGCCTAAAATGATAAATCTCCCCCGAAATGAGCGACGATACAGACGAATTTGAAGACGAAGCAGCAGTGCCATCCCCCGAAAACAACGGCGAGGAAACCGTTGACGGTGAAGAAGCCGAGACCGTGCAGTCAATCGAAAAGTTCGACCCCCGCTTAATAGTCGACACCTCCGACGACACCGTGCGCCATCAGTTGCGCGGAATGTTCCAGAGCTGGTTTCTCGACTATGCGAGCTACGTGATTCTCGAGCGCGCCGTCCCGCACGTCGACGACGGTCTCAAACCCGTGCAGCGCCGAATCCTCCATTCCATGAAGATGCTCGACGACGGCCGGTTCAACAAGGTGGCCAACATCGTGGGCAACACCATGCAGTTCCACCCCCACGGCGACGCATCCATCTACGAGGCGCTCGTGCAGCTGGGACAGAAAGATCTGCTCGTCGACACTCAGGGCAACTGGGGCAACATCCTGACCGGAGCCTCCGCTGCCGCCGGCCGTTATATCGAGGCGCGCCTCTCGCAGTTCGCGCTCGACGTGGTCTATAACCCCAAGGTGACTGAATGGACCCTCAGCTACGACGGACGCAAGAAGGAACCCGTAACGCTGCCTGTCAAGTTTCCGCTCCTCCTCTCGCAGGGCGTAGAGGGCATCGCCGTAGGACTTTCGTCGAAAATCCTCCCCCATAATTTCAACGAGATCATCGACGCCGCTGTGGCATTTCTCCGCGGCGAGGAATTCGCGCTCTACCCCGATTTCCCCACCGGCGGATTCATCGACGTGTCGCGCTACAACGACGGCGAACGCGGCGGCTCCATCCGCATCCGCGCCAAAATCGAGAAGGTCGACAACAAGACCCTCGCCGTTACCGAAATCCCCTACGGCAAAACCACCGCAACAGTCATCGACTCGATTCTCAAGGCCTTCGAGTCGGGCAAGATAAAGATCCGCAAAGTCGACGACAATACCGCCGAAAATGCCAACATCATCGTCTACCTCCAGCCCGGCACTTCGTCAGACCGCACCATCGACGCTCTCTACGCATTCACCGACTGCGAGGTCTCGGTGTCGCCCAACTGCTGCGTGATTTCCGACAACAAGCCTCATTTCCTCAGTATCTCCGACGTGCTTCGCCACAGCGTGGAGCGCACCCGCTCCATACTCCACGCCGAACTCAAAATCCAGCTCGGCGAGGTGAGCGAGCAACTCCATTTCGCCACCCTCGAGCGCATTTTCATTGAAAAACGCATCTACAAGGAAAAAGGCTACGAACAGGCCGAGAACCGCGAGGAGGCTATCGCCCATATCCGGAGCCGGCTCGAAAAGTATGTAAAATATTTCTTCCGCGAGATTACCGACGACGATATCGTGCGGCTTTTCGAAATAAAGATGGGCCGTATTCTGAAATTCAACGCCGACAAATGCGACGAGCAGATTGCCGCCTATAAGGCGAAAATCGAAGCCCTGAAAAACGATATCGAGCACCTGACAGACTACACCATACGCTGGTACGAGAATCTGAAAGCCAAATACGGCGAGGCGTTCCCGCGCCGCACCGTAATACGCAACTTCGACAATATCCAGGCCGCCACCGTGGCGGAGGCCAACGAGAAACTTTACATAAACCGCGAGGAAGGCTTCATCGGAACCGGCCTCAAACGCGACGAGTTCCTCTGCGACTGCTCGTCGATCGACGACATCATTGTATTCTTCAAGGACGGCCGCTACAAGGTGGTGCGCGTACAGGAAAAGATGTTCATCGGCAAAAACGTGCTCTACGTGGCCGTGTTCAACCGCAACGACACCCGCACCATCTACAACGTGATCTACCAGAACGGCAAGGGTGGCACATATTATATGAAGCGCTTTGCCGTGACCGGCGTCACCCGCGACAAGGAGTACAATCTCACTCCCGGTCTCCCCGGCACCCGCATAGCCTGGTTCACCGCCAATCCCAACGGCGAGGCCGAGGTAGTAAAAGTGACCCTCAAACCCAAGCTCCGCCTCAAGACACTGCAGTTCGACGTTGATTTCGCCGCTCTCGCCATCAAGGGCCGCGGCGCGATGGGCAACATCGTCACACGCAACGAAGTCCACCGCTTCTCGCTGAAGGAGAAGGGCACCACCACCCTCGGCGGCCGCCAGGTGTGGTTCGACCCCGACATCCTGCGCCTCAATTATGAGGGGCGCGGCAATCTGTTGGGCGAGTTTTTCGGCGACGACCTCGTGCTCGTCATCCGCCGCAACGGCGAATATTATACTTCAACATTCGACGCCTCCAACCATTACCCCGACGATATCCTCCGCATCGAAAAGTTCCGTCCCGCCGTTGTGTGGACAGCCGTGCTCTTCGACGCCGACCAGGGTTACCCCTACATAAAGCGTTTCACTTTAGAGCCTACTCCCAGACCTGTCAGATACCTGGGCGAAAACGAGAAATCGCAGCTCATCCTGCTCACCGACTCGCGCCACCCGCGTCTGGAACTCACCTTCGGCGGCGACGATGCCTCGCGGCCGCCCCTCGCGGTCGACGCCATGGAGTTCATCGCCGTCAAGTCGGTCAAGGCAAAGGGCAAACGCCTCACCACCTTCACCCTCGACAGGGTTACGGAACTCGACCCGCTTCCGGGCGACGATGACGACCCTGCAGAGGGGGATATTTCAGCCCCCGCGGAGCCTGACCTCCCCGCGCCGGAAGAGCCTGAGGAAGCCGAGAAGAGCGACGACGAAGTGCGCGACGAAATCACGGGGCAGCAGCGCCTCTTCTAATCCCTTTGTTTCCGAAAATGAAAATCCGCAATCTCATACTCGCCCTCGCGCTTCTGCTCTTTGCGGGCGCCGGCGCTTCGGCACAGGATTCCATACGCACTATCCGCCCCGAGCTCGCCGCCTATACCCTTGAGGCCGGTTCGGCTCATCTCACCGACACCTACCTGACGCCCCTGAAATACAAAGGCTGGCACGGCGCTCTCGACTATGAGCGCTATCAGGCCATGCGCTTCTCCCCCCGCCGCTGGACCATGCGCCTTCACTCCCGGCTCGGCATCGACCGCACCGACAATCCCGCCGGAAACGCCACAATGTGGAGTCTGCTCTTCGACTTCGACTGGGGCATGATGCGCAAATTCAGCCCGCTTCCCGATCTTACCCTCGCCGCCGGAGGATCGACCGGAATCGAAGCCGGATGTCTCTACAACGACCGCAATGGCAACAACCCGGTCTCGGCCAAAGCCGCCTGGACTGTAAATCTGACCGGTTTCGCCTCTTACCGCCTCAGGCTCGGGCGTCTGCCGGTCACTATTACCTATCAGCCCGTGCTCCCCGTTACAGGAGTGTTTTTCTCGCCCGACTACGGCGAATTATACTACGAAATCTATCTCGGCAACCACGGCGGACTCGTCCACGCCGCATGGTGGGGCAACTATTTCTGTCTCGACAACCGCCTGCATGCCGACTTCCATTTCGGAGCCACAGCACTCCGCATCGGCTACAGCGGCCGAATTTTCTCCTCGAAAATCAACGATCTTACAACCAATATCATAACCCATGCGCTCTCCGTCGGCGTCAGCGGCGAATGGATGAGCGTCGACCCCCGCCGTCCAGTTTCCCGCGAGGCGGAAATGATTCACGCACTTTATTGATTCACACTATGAAGAAACTTGCCACCTATATAATAATGTGCGCCGCGGCTGCGGCTCTCCCCGCCTGCCACGACGTGACGGAGTATGCCGACAATCCCCGCGGCAACTTCGAGGCCCTCTGGAGCGCACTCGACGAGCATTACTGCTTTTTCGAGGAGAAAGGTGTGGACTGGAACCGCATCCACGCCGAATATGCTCCGCGGATATCCGACGAGATGAGCCGCGAGGATCTCTTTGTGGTCTGTTCCGCCATGCTCGACGAGCTTCGCGACGGCCACACGAACCTCTCTACCCCTTTCGCCACCTCCTACTACCGCAAATGGTGGAGCGACTATCCGCAGAACTACAGCGCCCGCCTCGTGGAGCAGTATTACTTCAACTTCAACTACCGCTCCACCGGCGGCATGGACTACGGTTTCCTGAGCGAAAACATAGGCTATATTCACTACGGCTCCTTCTCCTACGCTGTCGGCGAGGGCAACCTCGACAATATCCTCTACTATCTGCGCACTGCGCAGGCGCTCATTTTCGATGTCCGCGACAACGGCGGGGGCGACATGACCAACGTCGAGACCCTCGTGGCGCGGTTCATCTCGCGTCCTACACTCGTGGGATACATCTCCCATAAGACAGGGCCGGGTCACGGCGATTTCTCCGAACCGCGCGCCTATACCTATAATCCCGCCGCCGAAGGACGCATCCGCTGGGGCAAACCGGTGGTAGTGCTCGCCAACCGCTCCACCTTCAGCGCCGCCAACAATTTCGTGTCGATAATGAAGCTCCTTCCCGGCGTGACCGTCGCCGGCGCGGCTACGGGCGGAGGTTGCGGCGTGCCGTTCAGCTCCGAAATCCCCAACGGCTGGAGTGTGAGATTCTCCGCCTGTCCGATTTACGACGCCGACGGCCGCCTCACCGAACAGGGTATAGAGCCATCCGAAGGATGCGCGGTCGACATGGATCCCGCAGCCGCTCTCTCCGGCCACGACACCATCCTCGACTTCGCCATCTCGCTCATACAGTCCGGCACCCTTACCTCCACCTTCGACCGCTGAGATTATTCAACAATTCAGCCACGCAGCGGTCTTAACACCCAAGAAATCAAACAAATAGTACGGACGTGATTCTTCACGTCCACCGCGAAAAATGCATTTATCGGGCGAACATGACAGCGTGGACGTGAAGAATCACGTCAGTACTAATCTTTCCCATCGCAGTGGGACATGCCGTCACCCCTCCACACTCGAGGCGAGCCGCGACGCCGCGACCCAGGCGACAGCCACAGCTCATTTCCCTTAACATTTTCACCACCTCCTGGCGCAAATGTGTTAACATTTCGCCCCCTTTTCCAAACGAATCAATCTTCATCTATCAATAATCTATCGGCACTTCGGCATTGTCTATTGCGCACGTGGGCGCGAAGCATTAATTTTGCGCTGTAATTATTGACAATGCTAATTTTTATTTGTCTGCTAAAGCTTTTCTTACGGAATTGGAATTACCGGTTTTGTTTTCCGGTGGGGGTTTGTAATTTGTGAAGGTTCGTTTTCCCATTGAATTTCCCCGGAGATGTAAGATTTTCTTACAGCGACATACTTTTCTTTTCTGCCGGTACCGTGGTGCCGGTAAAGCAGTTTTGTAGAATATTAACTAAAATAATTATTTACCAATCAAAATTCAAAGCTATGAAGTTTCTGAACAAACTCGCGGCCATTGCCCTCGCCATGGGCATGGCGGCATGTTCGAGCGACGAACCTGCTGTTGACAACGGAGGGAATCAGCCTTCCGACAACGGGTTCTATTCCAAAATCACACTGAAGTTACCTGCCACCGGCCGTTCAACGGAGAAAGAGGGCGAAGAAGTAGGTCAGGACTACGAAAACAAGGTTGGCGCCATTCTCGTGGTGCTCGCCACCAAAGGTGAGACCGATACCGAATACAAGTATCTTACCTACGCAAAGACCGACGCTCCCGCAAATTCCTCCAACACCTACACCATCGTCTTCCAGGACAAGGAGAAACTCTTCTCGCAGGCCGGCAAAACCGTCTACGCTTTCGCTTACTGCAACCCCACCTCTTCTCTCGTTTCCAAAATCACTGCTCTTTCTGAAGGCGATTCGTTCGAAAACCTTCTCTGTGATTCTTCCTCCGAAGTGGAATCGACCTGGCTCAGCAACGGCTTCCTCATGACAAGCGTACAGGTTCTCGAAAAGGAACTTGCCGACGAGGCCACCCTTAAAACCTACAACACTCCCGCCAACGCATATCCCCTCGGCAAAATCGAAGTGATCCGTACCGCGAGCCGTTTCGACTTCCGCGACGCTTCCGAGGGCGACCTCACCTACACCGTCCGCAACGAGGATGCCGAAGTGGCTGAAGGCACAGAGAAACCCGCTGTTGCCAAAATCAAAATGCTCAACGTGGCCATGGTCAACGAGCGCGGCCAGTTCTTCTATCTTCCCCGTAATACGACAAATGGTCTCTGCCCCACCTTCAACGGCATGGAAAGCGGTCTGATCCTCACTCCCTCCACCGCCACCTTCACCCAGCAGCTTCTGAAAGCCGACGGTGCATACGCGCCGCTCGCTCACGGCAACGATGCTTACAAGGCTCTCAGCTGGACCAGTCTCTCTTCGATTGTAAACGGCACCGAGGACAACGACAACACCTGGAACGACGGAGACAAGTTCGAGAAAGGGTACCACATCTGGCGCTACACCTCGGAGAACACCCCCTACGCTTCAGCCGCCGATGCCGCTAAGATTCCCACGCCCGACAACACAACCGGTTTCGTGTTTGAGGCCGAAATTATCCCCGATGCAACCGCCATCCCCGAGGGCATCACCTTCACCTCCGGCACCGACATCATGTATGTCTACGCCAACAAGCTGTATGTAAACAAGGAGCACATCTACAATGTAATCAAAGAGGCGCCCCACTCCGGTCTCGCCGACGCTTTCAACGCCTGCTTCGACGTGACTGAGGCCGAGGGCAATGTCACCGTTACCAAGAAGGCCGGCGCTGACCTCAAGGCAAACGGACTCACCGAGTTCGCCCCCGATGCCACCGACAAGAAGTACTACACCTACTATTTCGGCTACAACCGTCACAACGACAACGAAGACATCACCGAAACCGGCGAGATGGAGTTCGCAACCGTGCGCAACAACGTCTACAAGCTCGCCGTTACCAAGGTAATGTCGTTCGGCGGCTTCACCCCCGGTCAGAACATAGAGGACTGGGACGTTTACTTCAACCTTGAAGTTCTCGTCCGCAATTGGGTCGTACGTGTGAACAACATCGAATTCTAAGCGGAACAGCGAATATTAATATGAATGAGCCGAAATGATGTGCCAGACTGTGTCACAAACAGGTAGGGGCGCTATACTTAGCGCCCGCCGAATCAAAAGCATTTCCCCCACTTTGGGGAGAATATGACGCCTGAAGAAAAAGTGCGGACTCAACGGGCGCTAAGTATAGCGCCCCTACGAGCCTTTCATGTTTCGGACTTATGATACAGTTCCATCGTGAAAAATCATTTCTCAAAAGCATCATTTTTCCGGCGAAAAAAGCGAGAAATTTCACAGTTCAATTCTCTATTCAATGAACCGTGGCGGCACGAGGTGTCGCGCCGCCACGGTTCCATTTTCCCCTTCCTTTCCCTCCTTATATCTTAAAATGAAATCAATCAGACAATACATTTCGCGGTTTTCCGCAGCTTTGGCTCTGTTAACAACGTTAAGTGGATGCGATTCCGCGATTTACGACAGTGAAGGCGACTGCTCTGCAGGCGTCGAACTGCGTTTTGTCTACGACTACAACCTCGAGAGCGCCAACGCCTTTCCCTCGCAGGTAGATTGCCTGACACTCCATCTCTACGACGGCAGCGGAAAATTCATTACCACTCTCACCGAGACCTCCGGCGTGCTCGCCGACGAGGATTACCGCATGAAACTGACGCTCGGTCCCGGCATATATCACGCAATAGCCTACGGCGGAATAGAATGCGACAAGGCTTCGTTCGCCCACGCGACCGCTCCCGCAGCGGGCAGCAGCTATACCGGCATCGACATGGCTCTGCTTCCCGGCCACGCTGGCAAGCGTCTCCACGACCATTTCCATGGCGCGGCCGACTTCACGATCGAACCCGAAGATTACGGCTACAGCCGCGTGACCGTGAAGATGACAAAGACCACAAACCATATCCGCGTCATCCTCCAGCAGCTCGACGGCTCGCCCGTCGACGGAAATCTCTTCAATTTCCATATTATTGATGACAATTCGCACCTCGACCACCGGAACAATCCCGTTAGAGGCAACAACATAACTTACCCTGCCTGGGACAAGGGCAGTCTGTCGACCGCCGATTTCGCCGTCCCCGGCAAAAGAGATGCCGCAACCGACCCCGAAGCTCCCGGTCAGATAACCGTGGGCTACGCCGACCTCTCAACCTCGCGCCTTACGGTATCCAACCCCGGAGTGCTGCTCATAACCGAGGCGGAAACAGGGAGAGAGGTGGCCCGGCTTCCCCTCTCTACTTATCTCGCCATGGGGCGCAGCGGCGCCGACAACTGGTCGGATCAGGAATATCTCGACCGCGGAAGCCGCTGGAACCTCCTTTTCTTCCTCGACAGAAACAATCTTTGGGTTAAAACCTGGATCCACGTCAACGACTGGCCCGTCAGGATAAACAACATCGAGTTCTGAGCGTGAAACGTTTGTCGTACATATTCATCATCCTTGCCGCGACGCTCGCGGTGCTCACCGGATGTTCGGATTCCGGCTCTGACGGGCCGGTAGCCGACATTTCGGTGCTCCACCTGCGCATTCGCCTCGGAAGCACCTCGCGCTCGCGAGCTGCCGGCGATGAATATGAACCTGACAAACTCCCCGCATCCGACGGCGAGAAAATGCAATCACTGCGAATCATAATCCTCGACAAGAATCTCCGCGTGGAGCACAACACTCTCTGGGATCTCTCGTCGGCGCCCGACGTTACGTTCGTCGGGCAGGATTATCCTGTACGGGCCAATGAGGAGAAGAAAATTATCCTTGTGGCCAACGAGGCCGGTGTCGGTCTCACGCTCCCCGACGGTTCCGTGATGTCTGCTTCGGACTACTTCCGCAATATCGACGCTTCGATAGGAAAGGCCGTCGATCTCACGGAACTGCATCAGCTCACCATGGAAGGTGGTGCCGGCGGCATCGCCGTACCGCTCCCGATGTCGGCAATCCATTCCTATACCATAGGCAAAGCGCAAAGCTATTCCGCCACTTTCTATATCCATCGCGCGGCGGTGAAATACACTTTCCGCTTTACCAACGCCGACACCCGCAGCGTCCGCAAAGTTACTTCCGTGGCTGTGAACCACGTGGCATCCCGGCAATTCTTCTTCCCCGACGCCGATTTTACCGATACCGACCAGCTGTTCTGGAGCGCTTACCGCACTCCCGCCGGAACTTCCGTCTCCGACGCCTCGTGGGAACAGTCCACCGCTCTGGCTCCCGGCGAAACCGCTGAAATAGGGCCATTTTATCTGCCCGAAGGGCTCAGCGGACTTACTGAAGATCCATACGCGATTGCCTTCAGCATCGACGGCCGCGAGTCGGGATGGTTTGACCTGAACTGGAGCATTCCGCAGACTCCGGAGCAGACTGAGCCGATGACCGACCTCCCGCGCAATACCCACGTGATTGTCAACGTGAAGCTCCTCCCCGACAAGCCGTTCCAGATAAACTACACCATCTGCCCGTGGAATGAAAAGACTATCGACATACCTGCGTTCAACTGATATGAATATATATAAACATATATATAAATATGTGGCGCTTTTAGTGGCGCTGGTCATTACCGCCGGATGCTCCGACGAAATCAGCCGTCCCGACGGAGAGGAAACTCCCGGACTGCCAGCCGTAATTTCAGTTGCCCTCAGCAGCTCGGATTTCCAGGTGGTGTCGAGAGGAGACCTCACGGAAGGACTCGACAAGCAGATTGCTTCGCTGTGGATCGGCGTCTATAGTGTATCGGGCGAACGCACCGGCTCGTTGTTCATAACCGACACCGAGGAATTCGACGGTTTCCACGAAAACAAGTCGGTGGAGATTGAGGCCAAGTCCGGCCCGAGCTACATTGTGGCGGTTGCCAACTACCGTATGCGTCCGGGCTGTATGACCGACGGGGGCGCGCATAACCTCAACATCCGCGATGCTCTCGAAGACGCCGATACCTTCGATAAATATAAGCAGATTTCCGCAGCTTTCGCCTCCTCCGGCGACGTAAGTATCGACGCTGCCCTCAACCCCCTCCTCAAAAGCGGCCATTATTCCGAAGATTCCTCCCACGGTGCCACCGACGGCACTATGCCCGAAATGACAAAGGTCAACATCAGGTCGGGCGTCTCGGCGCTTCCCGGCAGAATCCATCTGCGCTCCGTAATCTCCCAGGTAAAGTTCAATGTAACTTTCAATACCGACACTATAGAAAGTTTCTCGGTCAGTTCGTGGCAGGTGATGAACCTTCCGGCTTCGGCGTGGCTTGCCGAGCGCGAGCCGGAAGACGGCCCGGTCAACTCGACCGACGTCCGTCCGGTCGGCGGCTCCGCATTCCGCAATTCGCAGCTGATGACCGACGTGCACACCACCGCCGGAGGCTGTTCGTTTGACTTCTGGATGCTCGAAAATCTGCGCAACGGAAAGGATCCCGACTCTGACTTTACCGACTCCAACGCATACTCCTGGCGCGAAAAAGAACATAAGAACGCCGACGGCACCAATTCCGGATACTACCGCCTGCTGGTGGATTCTCCAGCGGGCAACGACAGCATCAACAACCGCGCCACCTTCGTGGTGATGAACATAACCATGAAAATGAAATACGACGAGGAAGGCAACGCGCTCAACGGTACCAGCCGCACCGTCAATGCATCCTACGTGATCCACCTCGGTTACTGCGAGGGCAGATCCAACACTGAAAAGGCGCTCGACTTCAACTGCCGGCGCAATTCGCGATATACCTACAACGTAACTGTAAACAACATATCCGGAATCAAGGTGGAGGCAGAGCGCGATGAAGAGAAATCTCCCGGCGCGGAGGGCATAATCACCGACATTACCGACGATTTCTGGCAGCTCGACGCTCACTACCAGACAGTCAACGTATATTTCTCCGCTGCCGAACTGCGCAATTTCTCTTATTACATCGTGGCTTATGACCTCAATGGCAACCAGGTGGTGATTGATTCAAAGAATGCCTCGACCGTGCCTGCATCCGAAAACGACAGCCGCTATCCCTATTTCTCCTGGATAGAGTTCCGCCAGACCAACAGCGAAACCAATCTCGCCCCCTACAAGCCGGCCTCCGACGCAGGCACTTATCTGCTCAACGAGATGAACAGCTCGCGCTCGGCGGGATGGTACACGATGTTTATCAACGAATACGTATATGAAGACAAGAGCCTGAACGGCAATGAGGCCGGCTCCCGCAACTGGCACGGCTACGTGAACCGTCCAGACCGCAGGGTATGGCTCAACGTGGAAGGCGGAGTGTCGGCCGACGGCGAATCGGTCTACAATAAATCAAAATACGCCGTGTCGCAACACTCCATCCAGACCTACTACGCCCCCGGCGTAGACCGCGCTCTCGGAGTGGAGCACATCAACGAAACCCTCGGACTCAACATCCGCAACAATTACCGTTACAACGGTGATGGCAACAAGAATTCCGGACGCTACAATCTGGCGGAGTATATAACGTCGCGGAATTCAGTGCCGACTTCATTTACCTGGCGAGACGACAGGGTAGCGTGGAGTTACTTCATAACCCGAACGGGAAGAGGGACAACGCGAGATCCGTATTACAACACCATGATGCAGATAAACAGCGTGAACAAGCAGAACGTCAAGATTGACGCGCATAATGCAAATCTCCCTTCAATTGTCTTTAACAGCAGCGACAACGACAAAGGGGGGTCGTATGCCGGAAATCTCGCCAATGATCCCGACCATGCGGAATTGTACGGGCAGCCGTACCGTACCTACGACCCTTACGGAACGTCAGGGGAGAACCCCATTGAGCTGATGAGAGCATGTTTAAGCCGCAACCGCGACCTCGACGGCGACGGTTATATATCGGCCAATGAGGTGAGATGGTTCCTTCCTACCGCAACTCAATACGTGCGCATTATCCTCGGACGTCGGTCGCTGACAACACCTCTGCTCAACGTCGACGCCATAGATGCTCTCCCATATTCATATTCCAACCTCAACAGCAGTCTGATGTGCGGCACGAGCGACGGCTATCAGATGTTCTTATTCGAGGGCACCAACTATGGAAACTGGCGAAACTGGGATAATCATGCCGTCACTCCGTGGGCTGTAAGGTGTGTCAGGAACCTCGGCACGAACCTCAACGACATAACGCACAATACCACCGAGCCGGCGTTCTATATCCGCGAAGGTACTAACATCGTAGACCTAAGCCGCTACGACTCGCGTTCGCTCCGCTCGGAGCCTTACCGCTTCAAGGCATATCCCATGCCGGTTCATCATCTCTACGACCAGAACTATAACCGCTGCTATAAGGCGTTTGAATTTGCAGAAGATCTGATCTATATCTCCGACGTAATCAACAGTAATTCAACCGTAAATGTAGTCTGGAGCGACTGGCTCGACAAAAACAACCCCTGCGACTCGCTCGAAGGCGAAGGCTGGAGAGTTCCGAACCAGAAAGAAATGACAATCCTGATGCTCCTCGGAGAGTACGAGCAGACTTCGTCGGAACAGTACGGCATAACATGCACTCTCGGTTATTTCGACACCTCCGGCAATAAGTTTTCTCTCGGTTCTACCCTTTCGTCGGTATCCTTCAACCTTATGAAAGCCAATTATCAGAACGGCATGATGACCCAGACGAGAAAGTCGGACAGCAACGGGCAGGTAGCGATAGCTCCCGGCGACAAAACCTATTCAGTGCGCTGCGTGCGCGACGTGGATTAGATATGAGATCTGCAGCATTAATAATCGCGATGCTTCTCGTCGGCATGCTGACTGCGGGATGCCGGCAGAAGAGTGCAGAAACACCGGTAGCTCCGGTGACCGACAGAGGCGATCTGCCGTTGCCCTCTCTCCCGGCGTCGCTTACGGATCCCGAGGAGCGCGCAGACTATCTCGCCGCGCATTTCTGGGACGCTCTCGACTTCTCCGACACTATCCGCAGTCTCGACACCGCATTCATAGAGCAGAATTTCGCCAACTATTCCACCGTACTGGCCCTCGCTCCGGGGCGCGATACGGCTGTAGGCAACCTCCTCGGCAGAATCCGCGCCGCATCGCCCGCTGCCTACGGCCTTTTCGTCTACGTGGCTGAAAAATACCTCTACGAACCCGATTCGCCCGTGTTCGACGAGCAGTCCTATCTCCCGTTCGCCCGCTATGCCGCCGGGCAAGGCGGCGACGAAGCCGTGGTGGCGCAGGCGCGCTGCGAGGAGATTCTGAAAAACGCTCCCGGAACCGTGGCGCCCGATTTCGCGTTTGAAACGCCCGGCGGGAAGCGCCGTCTCCTTTACCCAAAAGCATCCGCACCGCTGCTGCTGATGTTTTACGAGCCGGACTGCGACCGCTGCCGGAGCGCTATGGAGGCAATCTCTTCGGATCCCGCTATCGCCGGAGCTATTTCTTCCGGAATGCTGCGCTTCACGGCGGTGTATCTCGGAACCGACCGCACGCTGTGGGCGCAGCACGCCGCGCAGCTGCCTCCGGAGTGGACTGCAGGTATCGAGCCGACCGGCTGGGTGGACGATGATGAACTCTACATAATCCGCGCCACACCCTCATTCTATCTCATCGGTGCCGACGGCCGAATAATTCTCAAAGATGCGCGGCTGCAGGAGATTTTCGCCGCCTTAGGAAGATAGTGGTGTTGTAAGTTACATAAATTACAAAGCGGGGGGCTGCGCATTCGCGCAGACCCCCGCAGATATGGGAAAATAGGGAAATTATCAGATTGCGTCGTCTTCAACGGTTTCAATCGCCTCAGCCACCGGTTCGGGAGCAGGAGTATCGGCTGTAGCGGCTTCGAGTTTCTTCATGATCGAGAAGATGAACGCTGCCGAGATGAAGCAGATAACGATGAGGATAGTCCAGATGGTCCATACAGGAATCTTTCCCCAGAGAAGCATCGGAATCGACACTAAGTAGTTGCCTACGGCAGTGGCTGCGAACCATCCGCCCATCATGGAGCCCTTAAGTTTCGGAGGAGCCACTTTCGAAACGAACGAAATGCCCATGGGCGAGAGCAACAGTTCGGCGAAAGTGAGGAGCAGATAAGTGGATATAAGCCAGTTGGGCGATACGGAGCCGTTGGTTCCCACAAGGCCGAGGGATGCGAGCACCATCACTCCGTAGGCCAGGCCGGCGAGCACCATACCGTAGCCGATTTTGCGGGGAGCCGACGGCTCCTTGCCCTTGCGGCCGAGCCAAGCGAACAAAGCCATGGAGAAGGGGGTCAGAGCAACCACGTAGAACGGGTTGAACTGCTGGTAAAGAGCGGGGTCGACACCCTCGACTTCGGCAGGAGTAGTGGTGTAGAAGTAAACGAGCACCCCGGCCACTGCGGCGAGCAGTACAGCCGAAACCACGCGCGACACGTTACCCTTCGACTGGAAGAAGCTGAACGCCGCGTAAACACCGACTGCCACCGAGGCAAGAGCCCAGATGTTGAAACCGATGCGGGTCCATCCGGTGGCCACGGCCGTAGTGCAGCTCTTGGCGAACTCAGTGAGGGTCTGGCCGTTCTGGTGGAACACCATCCAGAAGAAAATCACAACGGCAAACACAAGGAGCAGCGCAATCACACGCTGGCGGGTCTGCTCGTAAGTGAGTTCCTGAACCGGAGCGGCATCCTTTTTCTGAACCTCAGCGCCCTTCTTTTTGTCGGTGATGATGTGGGCGTAGGTCTTACGTCCGAAAATATAGATCATGAGGCTCACTATAAGCGAAGCGCACGCCAGTGCGAAAGCGTAGGAGCAACCCTGCGAGAAAGAGGTGATGTACTGCGTGGCGAAGTCGGTTAGCGAGCTGAATTGTACGGAGCACTGCGATGCGAAATCCGTGAGATAGCCTGAGAGGAACGATGCCAGGTCGGCGCCCTCGGCCATACCCTTGTCGGCGGCGAAGTCGGTCATGCTCTTGAGCACTTCGGGCTTTACAGCGGCCATATTGGTGAATCCGTCGGTGTCGATACACCAGTTGCTCACCGTTGCGGCCATCGGGTCGGACGAAAGGAAACCGGCGCGGTCGAGCGCCATGTTTTTCAGACCTACGGCAGCGGTCGGCGCGAACATCGAGCCGAGGTTTATGGCCATGTAGAAGATGGAGAAAGCGGCGTCGCGGCGCGATGAGTAGCGCGGGTCGTTGTAGAGATCGCCTACCATCACCTGCAGGTTGCCCTTGAAGAGACCTGTGCCAGCCGAGATGAGCAGCAGGGCTGCGAAGAGGAGCACGATGGAGGTGTCGGTGCGCACGGGGGTGGGCGCCGACAGGAGTGCGTAGCCGATGAACATCACGCAGATACCTGTAACCACGCATTTTGAGAAGCTCCACTTGTCGGCGAGCCAGCCGCCCACGAGAGGCATGAAGTAGACCAGCGCAAGAAAGATGGAGTAAATCTGTCCGGTCCAGGTGGAGTCGAGACCGAATTTAGCCTGCAGATAGAACAGGAAGATGGCGAGCATTGTATAGTAGCCGAAACGCTCGCCGGTGTTGGCAAGCGAGAGCACATACAATCCCGCAGGTTGATTTTTGAACATAAGGAAGTGGAGTTATGATTGGTTATTTGTTTTCGAGAGCCTTGAATGCCAGGGCATATGCGCGCATCTGCTTGATCATTGCGAGCAGACCGTTGCTGCGGGTGGGCGAGAGATGGTCGGAGAGGCCGATAGCGTTGATGAAATGGAGATCGGAGGCGAGAACTTCGTCGGGGGTGGCTCCGTCGAGCACCTTGATGAGCAAAGATATGATGCCCTTTACGATAATGGCGTCGGAGTCGGCGCTGAACATCATTTTTCCTTCCGGAGTGAGCCTGGCGTCGAGCCACACGCGGCTCTGGCAGCCTTCAATCACGTGGTCGGGTGTCTTAAGTTTCTCGTCCATGGGCGGCATTGCGTTGCCGAGGTCTATTATCATGCCGTAGCGATCCATCCAGTCGTCGACTTCGGAGAACTCTTCGATGATTTCGTCTTGTTTCTGGTCTATTGTCATTTCTTTCGGGGTTTTTCGTTGAAAATGAGATTTATCATTGTCTGACCGGCGGCTTTGAGCGACGCCGGGTCAATGTTTTCGATATTGTCGGCGTGGGTGTGCCATGTAGGCGGGAAGGTACCTGTTTCGGCATTACGCGACTCGATTACGTCGACAGCCGGAATACCGGCGGAATTGAGTACCGTATGGTCGTCGACCACGGCGCCTCCCTGAGAGTTCTGAAAAACGCTGCCGTAGCCCGAACGGCGCGCCACCTCCCATATCCGGCTCACCACCGCGGGAGCGAAGCGGTCGGAAAAATACTCGCGGTGAAACCGCGCGCCGGCTCCTCCCACCATATCGAGCACCACGGCATAGCGCGGACGGTTTTCCTGAGAATAGGGCATCTGTTTTACCCACCGGCGGGTACCGAGACACCAGGATTCTTCGTCGGAGCTTTCTCCGTCGCCGTAATCCTCGGCGTCGACAAAGAGGAGATCCACTCCTATGGGCAATGAGTCGTTGCGTGCAATCTGCCGCGCCATCTCGAGCATGACGGCCACGCCGCTGCCTCCGTCGTTGGCTCCGTCGATCGGCTTATTGCGCAGTTCGGGGTCGGTTTCGTTGTCGGCCCAGGGGCGAGTGTCGTAATGCGCGGCGAAGAGCAGACGGTCAGCGGCACCGGGGTTGATGCTCGCGAAGATATTGCGCACGGGCAGAGCGTCGCCGTTGAAAGCCGTGGCAGAGGTGGTCTGCACCGCTATTGAGTCTACGCCATGGCGACGCAACTCGCTGATGATGTAGTCGCCGCACCTCCGGTTGCCCTCGGTGCCCGGTACACGCGGGCCGAAAGCCACCTGCGCCCTGACGTAGGAGAAAGCGCTGTCGGCGTCAAACACGGCGGCGGCCTCGATGGAGTCGTCGGCGGCGGCGGAAGCGCCTGTCGCGTTTCGCGAAGAGCCAGAGCATCCGACTGCGAGTGCCGCCAGGAATATAGGGATTAGGTGTTTCATGCCTGTTGGGTAAATGATTGACAAAGTTACGAATAATTCCCAACTTTTTTGTACTTTTGCCAAAGCTATGTTTAAACCGCTGATTTTTGGGATGAAAGAGAACCAAGCGCGCCCCGTGGGCGTTTTTCAGTCAGATACAAACTATTTGAGATTATGAGAAATAAACAGTTGCTGTTCCTGCTCGCGGCGGCGGGAATGACCGGGATGACCATGTCGGCAGCACATCTTACACCCCGCGAGGCGCTGCAGCGCCTTAATTCGTCGCCGGCAATGGCGAAAATGCCATCCAAGTTCCAAAGCGTTTCGACCCCTGTCGTATCGACTCCCGCGTACTACATTTTCGAGGGGGAAAGCGAAGGCTACATTGTGGTTTCCGCCGACGATGCCGCCGTGCCGCTGCTGGGTTACAGTGATTCCGGCAGCTTCGATGCCGAGTCGATGTCGCCTGAAATGAAATGGTGGCTGAGCTGCTACGAGAAAGAGATAGCCTCCGCACCCGCGCAGACCTCCAAGACAGCAGGTCGCGCGGCGGAGCGCGCCGCCGTGGCTCCTCTCGTTGCCACCCGCTGGAATCAGGATTCGCCTTATAACGACAAGTGTCCCAAAGTAGGATCTACCGCTACCTACACCGGCTGTGTGGCCACGGCGATGGCTCAGGTTATCCGCTACCACAGCTGGCCCGCAACGGGCAAAGGCACAGCGTCGTACACCTGGAACAACCAGAAGCTTTCGTTCGACTACGCCAACACCACCTTCGACTGGGCAAACATGCTCGATACCTATGGCCGGCGCGCGACTACTGCGCAGAAGGATGCCGTGGCTACGTTGATGTATGCCTGCGGCGTCGGCGTAAGCATGAATTACGGAACAGACGAGAGCGGCGCATCGACTATCGCCATCGCGCCCGCGCTCATCAACTATTTCGATTTCGACAAATCCCTGCGGCTGGAGGCCCGCGAGATTTACGGCATATCGGAATGGGAAGACCTCATTTATGGTGAACTGAGCGAGAGTCGCCCTGTAATCTATGCCGGTTCAGGCACCGGAGGGGGGCACTGCTTCGTCTGCGACGGTTATCAGAACGGTTATTTCCACTTCAACTGGGGGTGGGGAGGCGTCAGCGACGGCTATTTCCTACTGTCGGCGCTCAGTCCCGGCACTCAGGGTATCGGCGGCAACGCTTCTGGCTTCAACGAGGGCCAGATGGCACTCGTAGGCATCCGCAAACCGGTGAGCGGCTCCGAGGCGAGCGCTCCGAACTTCGTCTGCACCGGCAGGGTCGGCGCCACCCTTTCGGGCAACACTCTCGAAATCAACGGCGGATTCTTCAGTTTTTCCGCCACTACCGTAAGCGGCCGTTTCGCCGTACGCGCGGTAAATGCGACATCGGGCGAAGAAAAAACAATCTATTTCAACCAAAGAGACACCCAGTTCAACCCCAGTTCGGGATATTATACAATATCCGTATCCGTCTCGTCCCTGGCCAACGGCACCTGGCGCCTTTATCCGGTCTTTATGAGCGGCGGCAAGGAATATGCCGTAAGGATGACCACCGCCCAGCTCGGATATGTTCTCCTCGTGAAAGGCTCAACTTCGAAAGTTTCCGTACCCATGGCGGGCGAATATTTTGTGGCTGATGCCGCTCTCGGCAGTCAGCTGTACTGGGGAAGCGATTTCCAGATGAACGGTACGGTGACCAATTCAGGCGCAACCGACGTGGTGCTTCCAATTTATCCGGTACTGACTACGTCGGACGGCTTTAACGGAATTCTGGCAATCGGGGGCGCCGTAACAGCAGTGGTTCCCGCCGGCGGCTCGCTTCCCATCGAATATATCGGCAACTGGATGCGAGTGGCAACACAGGGGTTCCCGTCCGATGCTGCCTACGTTGGCTTCGTCACCCCCGGCACAACGATAGTAGTAAACAACACTCCTCAGGAAACATACGTTCCGATATCCGACCTCGTGCCCGTTACGCTCAAAGAAGCTCCGTCGCAGACATCAATCGGAGTTTCGGACTTCATAATCAACAACGGCAACACCTATGAGGTTACAAGCAGCGAGATACCTTTCAGCGTGACGCTGACATGTTCGCAGGGTTACTTCGGAGGCACGGTTGATGTGGCGATATTCCCCGCCTCGGGCGGTTCGGCGCTTACAGCGTTCACATCCCCCACCGTCTTTGTGGGCGAAGGAGAGTCGAAAACAGTTGATTTCTCCGGAGCATTTGCCGACGCCGTTGCCGGCCAGAGCTATCTCGCGGCCGTGTTCTACGGACAGACCCAGCTTTGCAATACCGTACGGTTCAAAGTCACTTCCACCTCCGGAATCGGCCGTGTAGAAACTGACGCCGTAAACGGTCTGACAATATCGCCCAACCCCGCCGAGACCGTAGCCGTAGTCACGGCTTCGGAACAGATTGAGAAAGTAAGTGTTTATGAAATCTCCGGCGCCTCCGCGCAGGTTGAGGCCGCAGTCGACGGCAACAGCGCTACAATCGACGTGTCGGCACTCCGCTCCGGTATCTATATCGTGACTGTGGAGACTGCCTCAGGAGCAGAAACCGCCAAACTCATACGCCGATGAAAACGGCTCTTATCGCAGCAGCGGCCGCCCTGCTGGCGGCAGGCTGCACGGGGAGCCGCGACGCAGCCGCAGTTCCCATGACTACCCCGTCGGCGATTCCGGGCCTGCAGCCAGCCGAGTTTTCACAGCCCGTCGGTATGGTGCTGAAAGCCCGCATCTATAAGACCAACGGCGATTATACCGACAACGTTCCTGTCACGGTAGGAGCCGATGGCAAAATCGTGTCGTATCCCGCGCCGGGAGATGTTGCCGGTGCCGAACCGGTGAAACTCGACGACGGTTATCTGCTCGACCGCCGCGGCATAAGCCGCGACACCCGCTTTACCCGCTATACCTACAGCCAGTATGCGGCGCTCAGTCAGGCTCCGACAATGGCAGAGTTGCTCGAATCGATTATTCCGGATGCGCGCGTAACGGAAATCGTCGAGATGCCCTTCGCCTACGGCACCGACATAACCGCCCGCTGCAACCGGGAAATCAAATCCGGTCTGAAAGACTGCCGCAAACTCTGAACCACTGCCATAAAAAACATCCCGGAATCCCGTGCACCAATTAGATTCCGGGATGTTTTTTCCGCAAAGATAATACTGATTTCCTCCGACACCATTGCGATAATGTCGCATTTTTCCGAGAAGCACAGAGCGGAACCACCGTTGGCGGCTGAAACTGCGCCAATATGTCGACATTACATGTCTGCACCACTCATACAGGCGGCGAAATTTGAATATTTTTGTATAGTAGCAAGTTTTTTCTTAATTTTGCACCCTGTTATGACAACAAGCATCGAAGCCGTACGGAATTCCATTAAAAACGAACTCGATGCGCTCAACGAGCGCATCGGCAAGACGCTTGATTCATCCAATCCGCTGATGAATCAGGTTATCGGCAGCTACCTCAGCCACAAAGGGAAGCAGCTTCGCCCGATGTTCGTGATTCTCACCGCCCGGCTTTTCGGCGCTTCCGGTTCCGAGGTAATTGCCGCGGCAGCCGCCGTAGAATTGCTTCACAATGCCTCGCTCATCCACGACGACGTGGTCGACAATTCCGGCACACGCCACGGCAATCCGACAATCAATATGGTGTGGGACAATCATATAGCAGTGCTCGTGGGCGATTTCTTCGTGTCGGCCGCCCTGCATCAGGCGGTAGAGACAGCCAACATCCGCATAGTCGAGACGCTCGGACGCCTCGGCAAGCTCCTGTCGCTGGGAGAGATGGATCAGATTTACAACGCCCGATACCATAAACTCGACGAGGAGGCTTATTTCAAGATAATTTCCCACAAGACAGCTTCGCTCTTCGTTTCGTGCGTGGAGATGGGATGCTACGCCGCCGGCATAACCGACGGCCGCCTCGAAAAGATGCGCCGCTTTGCCGAACTTTTCGGTCTCTGCTTCCAGATTAAAGACGATATTTTTGATTATTTCGACGACGACGCCATAGGGAAACCAACCGGCAATGACCTGCGCGAAGGCAAAATAACCCTCCCTCTGCTCTACGCACTGTCGCGCGAAGAGCATCCCCGCCATAAGGAAATGCTCGAACTCTCGCGCCGCGAGCAGCTCAATCAGGAGGAAATCGCCTCACTGATAGCGTTTGCGAAAGAGGCGGCCGGGATCGACTATGCCTATGCCACCATGCAGCGGCTCCGCGACGAAGCCGCCGGCATTATCGCCGAATTCCCGCAAGGGAGCGAGACCCGCGGCCTGCTCGGAATTTTCGACAGCGTCATTGCCCGCCGTCAGTAAGCCTGCGCATGAGCAGATTCGTAAACTGATAATTTTTCAACCCCCATCGCGGGTACAGCAGCATGTCGGCAGGTGTCTGCGACACAAACCGCTCTATGGCTATGCCGGGTCTGAGCCTTCTTACAATTTTTACGCACAGGCCGGCATATTCATCCGCAGTAAAGCGCCGGATGTCATAAAGCCCTTTTTCGATGTCAGACGCCATCCGCGTGCCTCTCACGAGCTGAAGCTGATGGAATTTCACCGTGGAAACGGGAAGACTGCCGACGGCGTCGACCGTCCGGAGCATCATATCCTCCGTCTCGCCCGGCAGTCCCATTATGAGATGCAGTCCTACCGGAATTCCGGCGGCATGGGTGCGCTCCACGGCATCGACGGTATCTTCCCACGTATGGCAGCGGTTTATCCGTTCCAAGGTGGCGTTGTGGGAGCTTTCGGCGCCATATTCCACCATCACCCACGGCAATTTCCGCAATCGTGCCAGCAAAGCGTCGGGCATGCAGTCGGGGCGTGTGCCTATAATCACACCGTCGACGCCGTCGGCCGCCAGCGCTTCTTCATAAAGGCTCATCAGACGGTCGATATCGTCGCTATGAGTATTCGTATACGCCTGGAAATACGCAAGATACCGCATATCAGGGTATTTTCTCGCAAAAAAACGCCGTCCGGCCTCAATCTGCTCACTCACGCTCAGACGGGGAGAGCAGTAGCCGGGATTGAAGGAAAGATTGTTGCAGTACGTGCAGCCGCCGCGACCCTTTGTTCCGTCGCGGTTCGGACACGTAAACCCCGCATTCACCGCCAGTTTCTGCATTTTGGTTCCGGGAAACTGCTCGGCGAGGAAATCGGCGAAATCGCGGTAGTAAGGATTCATTTGCGGGCAAGGAGCATGGCGTCGAGAAGAGTCATAGCGGTCATCGCCTCCACTACGGGTACCGCGCGGGGCACCACACACGGATCGTGACGTCCTTTAGCTTTCAGCACCACCGGGCGGCCCGCGTCGTCGATAGTTTCCACGTCGCGCATCAGCGTAGCCACCGGCTTGAATGCCACACGGAAACGGATCGGAGCGCCGTTGGAGATGCCGCCCTGGATGCCGCCCGAATGATTTGCCGTGGTGGAGATTTTTCCGTCGGGATATACGGTGAACGGGTCGATTACCTCGCTGCCGCGGCGGCTCACCATAGCAAAACCGTCGCCGTAGTCAAAGCCTTTCGCGGCGTTTATCCCCATCATCGCCTCGGCCAGACGTGCCGACAACTTACCGTAGAGCGGCTCACCGAGTCCGGCAGGTACACCGGTCGCCACACAGGTTACAACACCGCCAATCGTGTCGCCGTCGGATTTCACGTCCATAATAAGCTGCTCCATCCGCTCCGCCGTATCGTCATGCGGACAGCGCACGGGATTGCAGTCGATCAGCTCCGGGTCGACCTGATTATACGAAAGCGGGATTACGATGTCGCCCACCTGCGAGGTATAGGCAAAAATCCGTATTCCGCGCTGTTCGAGCGCCTGACGGGCAAACGCGCCTCCTACAACCCGGCAGGCGGTTTCGCGCGCCGACGACCGTCCGCCTCCGGCAAAATCCCGCAGTCCGTACTTGGCCGTATAAGTGAAGTCGGCATGACCGGGGCGGAATGCATGACGCAACTGTTCATAATCGGTCGACCGCTGGTTGCCGTTGCGGATTATGAATCCGATCGACGTTCCGGTGGTTCTCCCCTCGAACATTCCCGAGAGAACCTCAACCCGGTCGGCTTCATTGCGCGAGGTGGTGATTGCCGATTGCCCCGGGCGGCGCCGGTCGAGTTCAGACTGCACCCGCTCCAGGTCAATCTCTATACCGGGAGGCATGCCGTCTATCACACCCCCGATAGCGGGGCCGTGGCTTTCGCCGAAAGTAGTCAGCGTAAATATCTTTCCGAATGTATTCATGATTCTTCTGTTACTATATCGGCCACCTTCGCGCGCGTGTACCTTATTATATCTTCCGGTTTAATCTTAAACTGAAGTCCTCTGACGCCGGCCGATACGTAGATTTCTTCGTAATCGCCGGCTGTAAGGTGGAAAAATGTAGGAAAACTCTTTTTCATTCCCACGGGCGAACAGCCTCCGCGGATGTAGCCGGTGAGCGGCAGCAGTTCTTTCATCGGGATAAGGTCGGCTTTCTTTGCGCCCGCAGCTTTCGCAGCTTTCTTGAGGTCGACTTCACGGTTGCCGGGAACCACACACACGAAATAGCCGCACTTGTCGCCGTGGAGCACGAGTGTCTTGAACACCATGTTGATGTCCTCGCCGAGTTCCTCGGCTATATGAGTGGCAGCGAGATTGTCGGGATCCACAGTGTAGGGCACGAGCCCGTACGGAATCCCGGCCTTGTCGAGCAGCCGCGCCGCATTGGTTTTCTGTATTTTTTCCATAATACTGCAAAGTTAAAAAACATTCGCGGTTTTCGCTGTTACATAGCCTGAAAATATCCCTTCCGCGACACGAGATATTTTCTTACCGCCCCGCGCAGATTGCGTTGCGCGGTTGCCGTCTGCATGGCCTCTCTCCCGGTCATTCCTCCGGGGGTTATACCGACAACAGCTTCGAATGAGGTCAACAGTTCCGGACTCACCTCAACCCGTCCGCCGAACGCCACCACCGGTTTTCCTGCCGCCGCAGCGCGACGGAGCACTCCGCTTATCGCTTTTCCGCCGAGAGTCTGGCTGTCGATGCTTCCCTCGCCGGTCAGCACCAGGTCGGCCTGACGCAGAGCGGCGTCGAACCCTATGGCGTCGAGCACCATGTCGATGCCGCGCGTAAGCCGCGCGCCACATTCAGCCATAAGGCGTGCTCCGATTCCGCCGCCGGCACCGGTGCCCGGAATCAGCTGAAGGTCTGTCCCCTTTCGCCTCATCACGTCGGCGCGCATGCGTTCCAGACGGTCTTCGAGCCGCGCCACCTGCCCGGGAGTGGCGCCTTTCTGCGGGGCAAACACCCGGGCCGCACCTTCCGGACCGCAAAGAGGATTGTCGACATCGCAGAGAACCGTTATCGGCGGCAGACTCGCGCCGATAACTCCAGCCAAGCCCTCGCCGCCGTCGCACACGGCAGTGTCGCCCACGCCCAGAAGGATTTCGTCGGCGCCACGACGTGCGACGTCATTTATCAGCAATCCCACACCGCGGCTGGTTGCGCGCATTATGTCGCGCTCGTCGGGCGATATCAGCGTCAGCCCTACGGCCGCCGCGGAGTCGATCAGTGCAATACGGCGGCCGCCCTCCTCATACATATAATAGGTGGCGGCTATGGGACGCCCGAGCGCATCTACAGTCTCAGCCTGGACTGCTCTGCCTCCGAGCCTGCGGCTGATCAGAGCTGCCGTTCCGGCGCCGCCGTCGGCTACCGGCATGACCACAGTGGCGAAATCCTCTGCATCCGCCGAACCTGCGGCCATGGCTCCGGCGGCCTCGGCGGCACTCATCGATCCCTTGAAAGAATCGGGGCATATCAACAGGCATTTCTTTCTCATAACTCCGCAAAATTACTCCCTTTTTATCTGTTTAGCAAGAGCGATTTTCTCTTTTTTATGTTATTCAGCATAATTTTCTGAACATTTTGCTTAATTTTTAGTATTATTTATTGCATATTACTTAAAAATTAGCCGTAACTTTGTCGTGAGAATATACATAATTGACCTATGGCAAAAGTTACGAAAGAACAGGCCCTCGAATACCACCGCTATCCGCGGCCCGGTAAAATCGAAGTGATTCCTACAAAACCCTATTCAACTCAAAACGACCTCGCTCTCGCCTACTCTCCCGGGGTGGCTTACCCATGTCTTGAAATTCAGGAGCATCCGCAGGATGCCTACAAATACACCGACAAGGGCAACCTCGTGGCGGTAATCTCCAACGGTACCGCCGTGCTCGGCCTCGGCGACATAGGCCCCCTCGCCGGAAAACCGGTGATGGAAGGCAAAGGGCTTCTCTTCAAGATTTTTGCCGGTATCGACTGTTTCGACATCGAAGTCAACGAGAAAGACCCCGAGAAATTCATCTCTATCGTCAAGGCCATCTCCCCTACTTTCGGAGGCATCAACCTCGAGGACATCAAGGCTCCGGAGTGCTTTGAAATCGAAAAGCGTCTGAAGGAAGAGTGCGACATCCCGGTTATGCATGACGACCAGCACGGAACGGCAATCATCTCTGCCGCCGGCCTGCTCAACGCCCTCGAAATCCAGGGCAAGAAAATAGAAGACATCCGTCTCGTTGTAAACGGCGCGGGCGCTGCTGCCGTTTCCTGCACCAGACTGTATATCGCCCTCGGTGTAAGGAAGGAAAACGTGGTGATGTGCGACAGCAAGGGAGTGCTCAACCACAACCGCAAGGGACTCAATCCGCAGAAACTCGAATTCGCCACCGACCGCGACATCACCACCCTCGCCGAGGCGATGAAGGGTGCCGACGTATTCCTCGGACTCTCCGTGAAGGATGTGGTAACCCCCGAGATGATTCGCTCCATGGCTCCGAAGCCCATCGTGTTCGCACTGGCAAATCCCGAGCCGGAAATCTCTTACGAAAAGGCTATGGAATCGCGCCCCGACCTGATTTTCGCAACCGGCCGCAGCGACTATCCCAATCAGATAAACAACGTGCTCGGATTCCCTTACATTTTCCGCGGCGCACTGGACTGCGGTGCCTCCGTAATCAACGAGACGATGAAAATCTACGCCGTCCGCGCCATCGCCGCTCTGGCAAAGGAACCCGTCCCCTCGGTGGTAAACGCCGCCTACAATAAAATCAATCTGAAATTCGGACCCGAATACATCCTCCCCACCCCGCTCGATCCACGTCTGCTCACCACCGTGGCACCTGCCGTGGCACGCGGTGCCATGGACAGCGGTGTGGCCCAGCGCCCCATCACCGACTGGGAGGAATACGACGAACGCCTGCGCCGTCTGAAAGGCTACGACAAAAAACTCATGCGCCGGTTCGTCGAGGCAGCCCGCACCAATCCTAAGCGGGTAGTCTTCGCCGAAGCCAATACCGACAATATGCTCCAGGCGGCAGCAATGGCCGCGGTCGACGGCATCGCAATTCCCGTGCTGCTCGGCAACGAGGAGATGATTCAGAAGCGCGCCGACCGCCTCGGCATCGACATCTCTGGCATAGAAATCGTCAACCTCCGCCACGACCGCGAGGCCGAACGCCGCGAGCGCTATGCCCGCGCATTCGCCCGCAAGCGCCGGCGCGACGGACTCACCTACCCCGACGCCCTCGAGAAAATGTTCGACCGCAACTATTTCGGCATGATGATGGTGGAGATGGGCGACGCCGACGCTTTCATCACCGGCGCCCGCTCCGCAAGCCACCACACCGGCGAGATTGCCCGTCAGGTAGTGGGCATCCAGCCCGGATTCGACCATTTCGCCACAATGCACATCATGGAGACCCAGCGCGGTACATATTTCATGGCCGACACCATGATCAACGGCAGCGCCGACGAGGAAACGCTTCTCGACGTGACGCGCCTCTCGCGCAAGGCCGTGGAATTCTTCAACCACACGCCCGTCATGGCCATGGTATCGTACAGCAACTTCGGTTCCAACGACGACCCCGAGTGCCGCAAGGCCCACAACGTCGTGACGAAGATGCAACAGATGTACCCCGATCTCGCCATCGACGGCGAAATGCAGGTGAACTACGCCCTCAACACGTCGCTGCGCGACCAGACCTACGACTTCACTCGCCTCAACGGCAAGGAGGTCAACACTCTCGTGTTCCCCAACCTCTCGGCTGCCAACAGCGCCTACCGCCTTATGCTCGAAATGGGTCTCGGCGAGGCTATCGGCCCGATTCAGATGGGTCTGAACAAGCCTATCCACTTCATTGCCTACGACGCTCCCGTGCGCGACATCCTGAACCTCACCACCATCGCCGTGCTCGATGCAGCCGTGCTCGCAGGCAAGGAAGAAAAACTATAAACCGCCAAACATTTATATTATGAAACATTTCATTTCATCTCTGCTTATCCTCTGCGCTGCCCTCGTTCCCTCTGCCGCCAAGGCGCAGGACATTCTGACCAACAATCCCGACAATGCCCCTTACTTCGGCATCCGCGCCGGACTCGACATCGCATGTCCCGGCGACATTTCCGTCGGCAACGTCGGCCTCGATTTCTTCAAAAACGGAGCCGGATTCAACGTGGGCGGCATCTACAATCTCCCCGTAATCGCCAACTTCTATGTTGAGCCGGGCGTCAGCCTGTTCTACAACACCTACGGCGTGAAAAAAGAATTCTACGACTACGGCGAGGACTTCGGTTTCGCCGAAGACATCCGCGATATCTCGCTACGTAAATTCGGCATGCGCATTCCCGTGATGGTAGGCTATCACTTCGACTTCACCCCCGACCTCAAGCTCCACGTGTTCACCGGCCCCGAACTCGAAATCGGCTTCAAGGGGAAGATACATGCCAAAATCGACCGTTTCGACGCATCGGAAGGCGCTTACGGCGACAAGGGATTCCTGAAGCGCGTCGACTGCTCATGGGACTTCGGTGTCGGACTCCAGTACAGCTGCTACTATGTCAACCTCACCGGCGCCATAGGCATGTGCAACATGATCAACAAAATCCCGGGAGCCACTTACCACGAAAACCGCGTGTCGCTCAACCTCGGCTACAACTTCTGATTTCAGCTGAAATCTTACCGCAAACAAAGGAGACCGGGAGCCGCACTCCCGGTCTCCTTTTTCATTCAAATCTCCCGGAAAACGCCCGAAAATTCGCAAAATCACGGCTCTTTCATTTAAGCTAAGAATTAAGACATATTATCCCTTACCCGGTTCA